>Ga0070668_100001761_pt1 | contig 15745 bp, 12 predicted proteins | sample KBSS43metaG_FD_64661 | JGI IMG/M metagenome (GOLD analysis project Ga0070668, IMG submission 64661) | Switchgrass rhizosphere microbial communities from Kellogg Biological Station, Michigan, USA - KBS S4-3 metaG | ecosystem: Host-associated > Plants > Roots > Rhizosphere > Soil ... | reverse complement strand
CCTCGTGCGCATGACCCATTTCCTCGACTATGGACCCCATCGCGTGTCAAACCCCGATATCAGCCCCGATGGCCGCACCATGGCGTTCCAATATGGCCGGGCCGAGGACGAGGCGGGGATCGGCCGCGGGCTGCTGCTGATGGATCTGACGGCGGACTGAACGGCCCTTAGGTCATGAATCGGCCAGCACCCTTTGTGGCGTGACGGTCTTTTCGGCCATCGAGGAACGGGGCCCTTGTTGACGCCGTTCGATCGCCGACGGCGTCAGGCCGATGCCGCGTGCGCAGAACCACAGGGCGTCGGCGGCGACCTCGCCGGGCGTCCCTTCATAGTCGGCGGCGGGGCGTTCGTGCTGGCTTGCCACCATCATCATCGAGACCACATGTTCGATAAACGCCATCACGTTGCGGGCCGGCAGGGGACGGCCGACAAGGTCGCCGTCGGCCCTGGCCTGCCGCAGGGCGGCGTCGATCCGCGGCGCGATCAGACGGCTGGCCCGATGGTAGGAAAGCCGGGCATAGGCCCCGTCACTGATCAGGCTGCCGAACAGGATTCTGCGGCCCTCGAGATGCGGCGGCGCTTCGCGCTCAAGGGCCGTCGAAATGGTCTGCTCGATCATCGCCACAAGGCCATCCGCGTCGGGCGAGGGCGGTCCGGCAGCGCGCAAAGATTCGTTTTGCACGACGATCAAACGGCGCAGCACGGCGCGGTAGAGGGCCGTCTTGGTGGCGAAGTGCTGAAACAGCAAAGCTTCGGAAACCTTCGCCGCCGCCGCGATCTGGTTTGTCGTGGCCCCCTTGAAGCCATGGACCGCGAAAACAGAGGTGGCGGCCTCGAGAATCGAGGCGCGCCTATCTTCTGCCGAGAGCCGGATGCGGACCATGGATCAACATAAGCGGACTCTGGGCCAAGAGCGTCAAGCCGCGGCGCGGATCAGGCCGCCGCGAACCGCGCCTTGAGCCAGGCGGTGAGGTCGTCCATCGCAACCTGGGCGCCGGGCAGGAACCCCGCCCAGCTCAGGAAGCCATGGATCATGCCCGGATAGCGCTTGGCCGTGATGTCGTTCCCGGCCGCCTTCAGCTTGGCGGCGAAGATTTCGGCGTCGTCGCGGGACGGATCGCATTCGGCGGTGCCGACATAGGCCGGCGGAAGGCCCGAGTGGTCCTTGGCGCGGACCGGAGAGGCTTCCTGGTGGTCCTGATATTTCGCCGGATCGCCAAGGTAGGCATCGTAGAAATAGTCGATGTCTTCGGTCTTGATGACGATGCCGTCGGCGTGCTCGACGGAGGAGGGGGTCGGCTCGGAGGGGTAGTTGCAGGAGCCGTAGAAGTTGGCGAAGGCGACCAGCTTTGGCCCATTCTCATCGCGCGCCCGCAGCGCCACGCCCGCCGCGAGGACGCCGCCAGCGCTGGCGCCGACGACCGCCACCTTGGCCGGATCGCCGCCGATCTCGCTTGCGTTTTTAGCGACCCACTGGGTGGCGGCGTAGGCGTCGTCGTTCTGGGCGGGGAAGGTATGCTCCGGCGCCAGCCGGTAATCGACCGAGACGACGACCGCCTTGGCGCCGGCCGCGATCAAGCGGGCTATGGAGTCTTCGCTGTCGAGGTCGCCCATGATGAAGCCGCCGCTGTGCAGGAACACCACCACCGGGAACGGCGCGGTTCCCTCCGGCGTGTAGATCCGCACGGCAAGGTCTCCGCCGGGCCCGGGGATCGTGCGGTCTTCCACCGACCGCAGGGTCACGTTCGGCGGGGGCGTTTGCGTGGCCGCATCCCGCACGATCTGGCGCATCGCCTCCAGCGGCATCTGCCGGACGGGCGGCATCTGGACGTTGGCGAACATTGCGGTGATCTGCGGATCGATGGGCATGGGTTTCCTCCTTGCCTGCTGGCTCAAGCTTGCTATCGCCTTAGCGGCGCGGGGGCGGGGCTGTCGAGCCCTAGATCGGCACGGTCCGAACGGGGTCGATTCGCCGGACCGCGTCCATGTCGAGCGGCTGCACCAGCATCAGCACCGCGGTCCATCCGTAATCGGCAAGCTGCGCGGCGCGATCGGCCTCGGCCGCCTTATGAATCTCCAGGCGCAGGGCGGCGTACATGGCGTGCACCCGCGACCGGCCCGCCTCGCTCAGGCGCACCATGTCCGACACATAGACCGCGTCGGGCGCACCGAAGTCCATGGACAGGAAGAAATGCTTGATCTGCTTGTCGAAGGCGGCGGCCAGCGGCCCGCCCGAGCGCCAGCTGACGCTGCGGGTCGTCAAGGGTCGGATTCGGCCGGAGGGCGCCTGGTCAAGAAGGCCCAGCTTCACCAACCGCTGCACATAGGCCTCGACCCGGGCCGCTGGCATCCGGAACTCGCGTTCGAACTCGTCCGGATGGGCGCCGTTGAGGATCGCGAAGAAGAGGAAGGCCAGCGGCCGATCGGCCGCCAAGACCCGCTCCTGGGCCAGGGTGAAACGAGTCGCGCCGCTCTCCGGGAGGGCGTTGACGAGGTCGCGGAGGCTCATGCCGGCAAGGGCGCAAAGCTCTTCCAGGCGTCCCAACAAGAGCCCGTCGCCGCGCAGCCAGCGGCGAACGGTAGGCTCGGCCACGCCCATGGCCTGGGCGATCGCCTTGCCTGTCAGTTTGCGGCGCCGCAGTTCAATTCGCAGTTCCGCCAGCAAGGCCGAGACGCTGGGATTTTCCGGGCTCATCTTTGATCCTATCGCTTGGCGATCGTTTTTAGATCGTCTGATGATAGCACTCCGCCCGCCTGCCTTGAAGGTTGGGCGCGTCTGGCCTTTCCTCCCGAGGACTAGGGAGAAAAACCAATGGCGAAAACGTCAGACTATGGGTTGGGCGAATTCACCTTCCCGCGAGGCTGGTTCATGGTCGCCCGCGCGAGCGACGTCACCAAGGCCCCGACGCCATTGCGGTACTTCGGCCGTGACCTCGTCGCCTATCGCGGCGAATCCGGGCGCGCCGTCCTGATGGACGCCTACTGCCCCCACATGAAGGCGCACCTCGCCGCCGAGCAGACATCGGGGGGCGGCGCCGCCCGTATCGAGGGCGACTCGATCCGCTGCCCCTACCATGCCTGGCGTTTCGGCCCCGACGGCCGCTGCAACGAAATCCCCTATTTCGATGGCCCTATTCCCGAGGGAGCGAAAATCCGGTCCTACCCGGTGGAAGAGCGTCTCGGTTGCGTCTTCGCCTGGCATGATCCGGAGGGGGTCGGACCCAACTTCGCCCTGCCGCCGGTCCCCGAATGGGACGATCCTCAGTGGGTGCTGTGCGAGTTCGAGGACCTCGGAACCTTGCCCGTGCACCCGCAGGAGATCGTCGACAACATCGCCGACACCCGCCACTTCGGGCCGATCCATGGCCAGAAGCTCGCCTATTTCGACAACGTCTTCGAAGGCGTGGAGGCGCGCCAACGCTCAGGCGGCGGCCACGAGAGCATGCCGACCTCCGACGAGGGCATCCTGGCCAGCGACGCCGTCTACACCGGGCCGGGCGTGCTGGTGGCCCGCTACGCCATGGACACCGACGCGGTTCAGATCATCCTGCACACGCCGGTCGAGGACGGCGTGACCCAGATCTGGCACGGCCTGATCCTCAAGGGGCTGGCTGCGTCGCCCGCGCCCTCGGACCGGGAGATGCAGAAGGCCTATTACGACGCCGGCCTCGCCGCCTTCGCCCAGGACTTCGTCATCTGGAAGACCAAGGAGGCGGCGATCCAGATCATGCGCGTTCCCACCGACGGGCCGTTCCAAAAGGCGCGGGCGTGGTACGCTCAATTCTACAACCCGCGGGCGCGGGCCGGTGAATACCAGGCCAAGGCCCAGGGTCATCACACGACGCGGGAAATGGCCGCGCATCCAAGCGTCACCGCCTGATCCGAATGGCGGCTCCAAGCCGTCTTCAACGAAACCAACAAAAGGGAGAGAGAATGTCTGGGGAATTTCCTGAAGGCGCCGCGATCATCTTCGGCGGCAGCGGCGGCATCGGCCAGGGTATCGCCATCGAGTTCGCCAAGGCCGGCTCGGATGTGGTGATCTGCTATCACTCCAAGAAGGACGTGGCCGAGAAGGCCGCCGAGGCCGTCCGTGGCCATGGCGTAAAGGCGAGCATTCAAAAGGCCGACGTTCGCGATCCGGCCCAGGTTCAGGCGATCATCGACGCCGCCGCGGCCGAGCATGGCCGCATCCATTCCATGGTCTGGGGCGCGGGCCCGATCGTCGCCCAGCTCTACATCTCCGAATGGGGCGCGGACCATTATCGCAACTCGATCGAGATCGAGACGCTCGGCTTCTACAACGCGGTCCGGGCGCTGATCCCGCACTACCGCGCGAAGGGCGGCGGATCGTTCGTCCACCTCGGCTCGGCCGGCCACGACTGGTTCCCGGCGAAGGACGGCCTTTCCGTCGCACCCAAGGCCGCCAACGAGGCCCTGATCAAGGGCATCGCCAAGGAAGAAGGCAAGAACGAGATCCGGGCCAATTCGATCCTCGTCGGGGTGATCGACGCTGGCCAGTTCAAGGTCGGCCAGGAAGCAGGATATTTCGACGCCCACTGGGAAGAGGAAACCAAGAAGCTCCTGCCGCTCAAGCGCTGGGGCTCAGCCGAGGACATCGGCCAGGCGGCGGTGTTCTTCGCCTCCAACCGCGCCAACTACGTCACCGGCCAGACCATCGCGGTCTCCGGCGGCTTCGGGGTCTAGCCGATGAGCGTTCCCGCCGGCGGCGCCAAGCTTGGCGCCCACGCCATGTCGTTGCAGGAGGCGGCGGATATCGTCGCCCTGCAGCAGTTGGCGTGGACCTACTGCCACGGCATCGACCGGCGGGACTTCGCCCTGGTCCGCAGCCTCTACCACGACGACGCCATCGACGATCATGGTCCGATGTTCAAAGGCGGGCCCGACGACTATGCCGCCATCCTGCCGACGCTGATGAAGGGTTGGTCGATCACCGCCCACATCATCCACAACACCGTCTACGTCATCGACGGCGACAAGGCCGAGGGCGAGCTTGTCGTCACCGCCTATCACCAGACCCTGGACCGCAAGCGCGAGGTCATCGGCCACGGCCGCTACATCGACCAGTACCGCAAGCGCGACGGCGTCTGGCGATTCTTCCATCGGTCGCTGGTCCTCGACTGGATGGAGGACCGGGAGATCCCACCGCGGCCGAAGGGCATCGACGATGGCATGGCCGTCGGCGAGGCGTCCGCCGCCGATCCGGTCTACCAGCGCCTGCCGATGTTCGCGGCGTCGCGGCGGAGCTGACCGGCTAGCACCCGGCTTCCCAAATTCCGGCTCCATGCGTCGAGCCGGTATTTGTTGCTTGACACGAACCCGTTTATCGAACGCTTGCGCTTGATAAAGACGGGGACCGCAAATGAACACCAGCCGCAAGACGGTCTTGCTGACCGGCGCCACGGGCAACATGGGCCGCGAGGCCGTCAAGCGGCTGACCGCCAGGTCCGGCGACCTGCGGTTGCGGGTTCTGATCCGGCCCGAAGAGCGCAAGCATCCGCTGGTCAAAAGGATCGAACGGGACAAGACCGCCGACATTTTCTGGGGCGACCTGACCGACGCCAAGTCTGTCGACGACGCGGTCCGCGGCGCCGACGTCGTGCTGCATGTCGGGGGCCTGGTCTCGCCGCTGGCCGACAACCTGCCGCCAAAGGTGGTGACGGCCGTCAACGTCGGCGGCGCCCGCAATATCGTCGACGCGATCAAGCGTGTGGGTGATCCCCAAACCACGCGCCTGATCTATATCGGCACCGTCGCCGAAACCGGCAGCCGCAACGCGCCGATCCACTGGGGCCGCACCGGCGATCCCATCAAGATCAGCGCCTACGACCACTACGCCGTCACCAAGACCCAGGCCGAGGCGATCGTCGCCGAGTCCGGCATCCGCCACTGGGTGTCCTTGCGGCAAAGCGGCATGGCGCACTTCGACATGTGGCGCATGGTCGACCCGATCATGTTCCACAACCCGGTCAACGGGGTTTTCGAATGGTCGACCGCCAACGACAGCGGCCGGCTGATGGCGGCGATGTGCGACGATGACCTGCCCGATACGCTGTGGCGCGGGTTCTACAACATCGGCGGCGGCGAAACCTCGCGGGTGACGAACCACGAATATATGGCCGCCTTCATGCCGGAGTACCGCGACCTTTTACGGCCGCACTGGCAGGCCACGCGGAATTTCCACGGCCAGTGGTACGCCGATTCCGATCGCCTGCAGGCCCTGGTCCCGTTCCGCGAACAGTCGGTCTGGGACTTCCTGAAGGAGGCGCCCAAACATATGCCGCTCGCCGTCCGCCTCGCGCCCAAACTGATCCCCGGCGTGGTGCGCAAGCGGATCGAGGCCCTGGCCAACGGTCCCGGCGGATCGCTTCGCTGGTTCGCTGAGAACGACGAACCGAAGATCCGCGCCTACTTCGGATCACGCGCGGCCTGGGAGGCGATCCCCCGCGATTGGGATAGCTTCGAGTTCACCCAGCCCTCGCGGGAACCCACCTTGCTGAACCACGGCTATGACGAGACGCGCGCGCCTGAAGAATGGCGGCTGGAAGATCTGAAGGGCGCCGCGATATTCCGCGGCGGCCGCTGCCACGCGACGGACTTCCAAGGGCCGCACACGCCGGTGGAATGGGAATGCGCGGCGGGCCACCGTTTCAGCATGACGCCGAACCTTTACCTGAAGGGCGGGCACTGGTGTCCCACCTGCATGCTGGATCCGAAGACCTACGACGCCGAAGCCAAGCGCAGCCCCTTCTTCGCCCAGGTCTGGACCGAGGAAGCGGGGGTCTAGGCCTCTGCCAACATGGGTTGAACATAGAGCGCTCCTGCCCTTAGGCTGCGTGAGCGATTACGAGCGGAACGCGTCATTTTTCCTCGTGTCGCCAACGATAACAAATGTGAGGAAGCGGCCCCATGACCCAACTCGATCGCCGAAGCCTGCTTCTCGCATCTGGAGGGATCGCCGCGCAGGTCGCCGCGACGCCCGCCGTGGCGAAGGCCAAATCTTCGGCCGCCGTCATCGACCTGCGTGTCGACCGGCTCATCAATCCGCTTGGCGTTGAAACGCCGCGCCCACGCCTGTCCTGGCGGCTCGCCAGCGGGGGCCGCCAGAGCGCCTGTCGCGTGCGGGTCGCGAGTTCCACCGAAGCGTTGAGCAAAGGCCAGGCCGACCTGTGGGACTCAGGCCGGATCGAGGGCGGCAAGACGGTCGACGTCGCCTATGGCGGCCCCGCGCTTGCCTCGCGTCAAAGCTGCGTCTGGCAGGTCGAGGCATGGGACCAGAACGGCGGCGTCGCTCGCAGCGCCCCCGCGACCTGGGAGATGGGCCTGCTCAATCCGCGGGACTGGAGCGCCCAGTGGGTGGCGGCCGAGGATGCGGAGCGCCGGGCCGATCGGGAGGCGGGCCTGCAATGGATCGGGTCGGCGAAGCCGGCGGCGAGCTTCTTCCGGCTGGCTTTCGAAACCCGCGAAGCGGTCGAGCTTGAGCTGATCCTGGCGGCGAGCATGCAAGGGGTGGAGCTTTGGGTGGATGGGGTGGCTCGGCCGCTCCCGCCGCACGACCCGAACGCCATGGGCCCGCCCCCCGCGCGCGAGCAGCGGGCGCCGCTGCCGGCCGGGCGGCATGTCGTGGCCGTGAAGCTCGGCGGCCGGCCGGCGTTCTTCCCGCGCGCCAACGCCATCGCCGCCTTGGTCAAGCTGCGATCCGCGTCAGGCGAGGTGCGACGCCTGTCCGGCGCGTCGGGCTGGCGGGTCGGCGAAGCCGGCCCGGATGACTGGCGTTCGGCGGCCTTTTCGGATGCGGCCTGGACCCCGGCCGAACCGCGCCCAACCATCAAGAGCGAACCTTGGCCGCCCTTGCCGGCCATGTACTTGCGCCGCTCGTTCGACGTCGCCCGGCCGGTGCGTAAGGCCAGGCTCTATGTCACCGCCCTCGGCGGCTACACGCCGCACCTGAATGGCGGTCGCATCGATGACGCCCGCCTCGCCCCCGGGCCCAGCGATTTCCGCAAGCGCGTTTTCTATCGCGCGCTCGACGTGACGGCCCAACTGAAGGTCGGCGCCAATGTTCTCGGGCTGCACGTCGGCGACGGCTGGTACGGCAGCTATTTTCCAATGGTCGGAACCTATGCCTTCGGCGCGCCGCCGCGCCGCGCCATCGCCCAGCTTGAGATCGAATATGACGACGGCTCGCGCGCCCTGGTGACCACGGACGACGCGTGGCGGGTAATCAGCTCGCCCGTGCGAAGCAGCCAGATTTTCGAGGGCGAGACCTATGACGCCCGACGCGCGATCGAAGGCTGGGATTCCGCGGCCGGCGACGCCCACCCCTGGGAGCCGGCCCAGCGCGCCGAGGCCCCCGCAATCCAACTGACGGGCGACAGCTTGCCGCCCGTGCGGCGCGTGCTGCGACTTTCCCCCAAACACACCACCAGCCCGAGCGCCGACGTTCGGGTCATCGATTTCGGCCAGAACTTCGCCGGCTGGGCGAAGCTGTCGGTGCGGGCAAATGCCGGTGATCGTTTCGAGTTGCGCTTCGCCGAACTCCTCGGTCCCGACGGTCGCGTCGATCAATCCAACCTGCGCGGCGCTCGGGCGCGCGACGTCTTCATCGCCAAGGGAGCGGGCCTTGAGGCGTTCGAACCCGAGTTCACCTACCACGGCTTCCGCTATGTCGAGGTGACGGGACCAGCGCCGGCTTTGGACCAGATCGAGCTTGAGGGGGTCGTCGCCCACACCGACCTGGAGATCACCGGTGACCTGAAGACCGGCAACGCGATCGTCGACCAGTTGTGGCGGAACACGGTATGGAGCCAGCGCTCCAACTTTGTCGCCATTCCCACCGATTGCCCGCAGCGCGACGAGCGCCTGGGCTGGACCGGCGACGCCGCGGCCTTCTGGGATGCGGCGGCCTTCAACATGGACGTCGACGCCTTCACCCGCCGTTTCCTGGTCCACGTCCGGGACGGCCAGACCGAGGACGGCGCCTACCCCGACTTCGCACCGGCGGCGGCGTCCTTGCAGCCGGGCAAGCCCAGCCCCTCGCCCGGATGGGCGGACGCCGGGGTTCTCCTGCCTTGGGTGGCCTGGCGGCGTTACGGCGACACGGCGGTGATCGAAGAAAACCTGCCGGCGATGGGCCGCTATTTCGACTTCATCCGGACGAACAATCCCGACGGCGTCTGGCGCAAGAAGCGAGGCTCAGATTTCGCCGACTGGCTGGCCCTGGACGCCGGGGCCAATCCCGGCGCCCCGACCACGCCGAAGGATCTGGTTGGGACGGCCTGCTGGGCGCGCAGTCTGGATCTGGCGGCGCAGATGGCGACGGCCGTGGGACGGCCGGAAGCCGCCGCCTACGCCGCCGAACGCGCGGCGGTCGGCAAGGCCTTCGCCGCCGCCTTCGTCCAGGCGGACGGAACGGTCGGTAACGGTAGTCAAACTGGCTATATCCTGTCCTTGCGGTTCGGACTGATCCCAGTCGAACTGCGGGCCGCGGCAGGGGCCAAGCTGGTGGCCGATATCGAGCGGCGCGGGCGGCTCTTGTCCACTGGCTTCCTCGGCACGCCGCACGCCCTGGACGTGCTGACCGACCTCGGCGAGACGGAACTCGTCTACGACCTTCTGTTCCGCACGCAATTCCCGTCCTGGGGCTACATGGTCGAACACGGCGCGACGACCATCTGGGAGCGCTGGAACAGCGACGCCGGCGACCGGACCATGAACTCGTTCAACCACTATGCGCTGGGCGCGGTGTGCGGCTTCGTCTTCCGTCGGGTGGTCGGCATTGATGCGGCCGAGCCGGGTTTCTCGCGCATCGACGTGCGGCCGCTGATCCATCCGAAGATGGGACGGGCCTCGGCGACCTATCAGAGCGCCCAAGGCAAGATCGCCGTTGGCTGGGAGGTGCGGCCCGATGGCCGTTATGTCCTTTCGGTGGAAACGCCGCCGAACACTTCGGCGATCGTCGCGCCGATCGGCGGCGCCAAGCCGCGCACGGTGGGCCCCGGCGTTCACCGCCTTTCCGGGCGTGTGGCCGGGGTGTAAGCCGGACCCGCGACAGGCAGCGGCCGGAGGAAAAGTGGACAAGCCGATACGCACGGCCCTGGTCGGCTATGGCCTTGCCGGGGCCTATCTGCACGGGCCGCTGATCGAGGCGGCGCGGGGTCTCGTCATCACCGTCGTCGCCACCTCGCGGCCTGAGGCGCTGCGCGTGCGGAAGAGCGCGCCGCGCGTCGTCGCCGATCCGACGGCGGCCTGCCAGGCGCCGGACGCCGACCTCGTCGTCATCGCCACGCCGAACGAGACGCATTTTCCCCTGGCGATGGCGGCCCTCGACGCCGGCAAACATGTCGTGCTCGACAAGCCGTTCTGCCTGTCGACCGGCGAGGCGGACCGGCTGATCGAGAAGGCCGAGACCAAGGGGCTGATGCTGACGGTGTTCCACAACCGACGCCGCGACGGCGACTTTCGCGCCGTCGCGGCGATGCTGGCCAGCGGCGAACTGGGCGAGCTGCGGCTGGTCGAGGCGCGCTGGGACCGGTTCCGGCCGCAGGTGACACCCGGCTGGCGCAACACCGACGTTCCAGGCGCGGGGGTCCTCTTCGACCTTGGCCCGCACCTCCTCGACCAAGCGCTGTGCCTGTTCGGCGTGCCCGACGGCTGGACCGCCGATGTCGCGACGCAGCGACCGGGCGCGCGCGCCGACGACTATTTCGAGATCGTGCTGCGCTATGGGCCGATGCGCTACATCGCCTCGGCGTCGTGCCTGATCGCCGAAACACGGCCGCGCTTCGCCCTGCACGGCTCCGGCGGCAGCTTCCTCACCTTCGGCGTCGATGCGATCGAAGAGGGTCTGCGCCTCGGGCGCTCACCCGACGACCCGGACTTCGCCGAGGGCCTGACCAAGGCGCGCAGCCTGTTCGTCGACGCCAATGGCGCCCGCCGCGAGTCCGACCTCGACCTCGCCCGCTGGCCGGATTTCTATGTCGAGGTCGCCGACGCGATCCGTCTTTCCAAGCCGCCGCCGGTCGATCCGCGCGACGCACGCTGGGGCTTGGCGATCATCGAAGCCGCACGCGCCGCCGCCGATTGAGGGCGACCCCCAGCGGCGGCGTCACTCACCCAGAACGTCGTCGCATCTTCGGCGACAGACGGCGTGAGGTTTGGTTTCATGACGACGGCGGCGATCCAGTTGAGGCAGGTTCAGCTCGTCCGCAAGGCGGCGCTGACGGCGGCGGTGATGGTGCTTTTGGCGATGTTCGCCTTCACCCGCGCGACAGGCGTCGGGGCCTTGAGCCAAGCCCTCGTCGAGCGCATCGGCCAGTGGCTGATCGTCGTTTGCATCGTCGGGCGAGCCTGGTGTTCGCTCTATATCGGCGGCCGCAAGATCCGCGACCTCGTCCGCACCGGTCCCTATTCCCTGTGCCGCAACCCGCTCTACACCCTGTCGATCCTTGGTGCGGCGGGCGCGGCGGGCCAGAGCGGCAGTCTGGTCATGGCCCTCGCCGGCGGCTTCATCACCTGGCTGGTGTTCCGTGTCGTGGTGGCGCGCGAGGAAGGCGTCCTCGCGACCGTGCATGGCCCGGCATTCCTTCACTATCGGGACTCGACGCCCCGCTTCTTTCCCAATTTCGCCGGGTGGCGGGGGGCCGAAGTCCTGGAAGTGCGCCCGAAATTGATCGAGACCACCCTGCTGGACGGCCTGCTGTTCCTGCTCTTCATTCCGGTCGCCCACGGCCTTGCGCATCTTGCCGCCACGGGCTGGACGCCGGTGCTGTTCAACCTGCCTTAGAAGTCGCGCGTCAGGATCACGCCCAGGGTCGGCGGCCTTTGCGGCGTCTCCTGATCGACGAGCCGCACGCTGAACGGGTTGCCGTAGGCGAAGGTGTCGCCGGCGCTGTTGAGCAGGTTCTCCGCATAGACCGTGATCCGCCAGCGATCGCCGACAAGGCCGCCGGCCAGCCGCGTCGTCCAGTAGTCGCCCATCTTGGGCTGCACGGCCGCGTCGAAGGCGAGGGTGGACGAGCCGACGTAGCTCGCTTCGAGGGAGACGAACCTTCCCGCACCTTCGTCGCCGCCCCATTCATAGCGCGCGGCCGCCCCAGCGAGGAGGCGCGGGACGCCGGGCAGTCCGACGTCGGCGAGACCGAGGAATTCCGGCGCGGCGCGGTCAAGCTCAGGGTCGCTGACCAAGAGATTGCCATCCAGCCGCAGGCCGCCGCGGCGATAGACCGCCTCGACCTCAAGACCGCGGTTGTGGCCATCGCCGATATTGGCGGTGAAAGGCAGGCCCGAGGGCAGGAGCTGGTCGGTCTGGATATTTTCCCAGTGCGCCTGGAAGAGGGCGGCGCGCATCCGCAGGCGCCCGTCGAGGAAGGTGAACCGCGCCCCGACCTCGAGGTTGGTCAGTTCGTCGCCGGTGAACGGGCGCAGCGGCTGCGGTCCCTGGCCGGCGACGGGAAAGGCCTGGCCGACCCGGCCGCCGGTATTGAAGCCGCCGGCGCGGTAGCCTTCGGCGACCTGGGCGTAGAACAGCATCCGCTCAGACGGCTCGTAGCGGATCAGGACCTTGGGCGCGAAACCGTGCTCGGTGCGGCGCCCGGCGAAGCTCGCGGACCCGCCGTTCGGTTCGGCCACCGTTGATTGCGTCTCCACGGCCAGTTCGAAATAGCGCCCGCCGGCGGTGAGGCTGAGGTTGCGCCAGATGCGCCAGGTCACTTCGCCATAGGCGGCGGACTCGTCGATGTCGTCCTCGCGAACCTCGCGGTAGAGGCTAGGACCGCCCAACCCGTTAGAGAGCTGGCTCGTGGTGGTCTGGGCGAACTCCGAGGAAAATACGCCGGCCAGCCATTCAATCCGGCGGCCGGTGGGCGAGGCCAGGGTGATTTCCGACACCACGGCTTCGGTCAGGCTTTCCTCGTCGAAGGGGGATGGAACGCCGCCCGCGGCGTTGAATTGCGGCCGCGCCAGGGTGGCGTCGTAACGGCTGTTGATCTCGTGGGTCTGGGCGGCGCCGGTGATTTTCAGCGTTCCCCAGCCGAAGTCGCCGGCAAGACGCAGATGCGCCTCGTCGAAGTCGTTGCGATGCGGTTCTTGCAGATAGAGCGACCGGCTGCGCGTCGGCAGGCTGGCGTCCGCGTAGTGGGTGTCGTCGGTGTGCAGGGTCTGGGCGATGGCCCCGGCGCCAAGGGTCCAGCGGGGGCTTATCTCCCAAAGCGCTGACAGGCGCATCCCTTGCCGTATGGTGGTGTCGACGTCGGACAGGCCAAGGCCGGCGTCGTTGATCGAACCGCCGATGGCTTCGTGATAGCCGACCGCGCGAAGGGCGATGCTGTCGCCGAGCGGCAGGTTGAAACCGCCCTCGATGACGCCGCCGGGCGATCCCGACGACGAGGTCTCGGCCGCGCCCGAGACCCAGGCCGAACGCCGTTCGTGACTAGGCGGATTGGTGATGACCTGCAGGACGCCGCCAATCGAGCCGGCGCCGTAAAGGCTCCCCTGCGGCCCGCGCAACAGCTCGATCCGCGCGACATCCACGAGCCGCAGGTCCGGATCGGGCGCGTTATAGGTCGTGCGGCTGTCGTCGAAATAGAGGCCGACGGTGGCCTGGGTGCGGCCGGTCAGGGGACCGTCCGACATGCCGCGCACGAAGAGCTTGTTGCGGCCGGGGCCAAGGTTGGTGACCGTCAGGCCGGCGATGCGGTGCGCCAGGTCAGCGGTGTTGACCGCGCCGCTCTCGCTCAAGGTCGCGCCCTGCACGGCGCTGACCGCATAGGGCGCGCGGTCCAGGCCGACGGAGCGTTTGACGGAGGTGACGACGATTTCGCTGACGGTGGCGACGGGCGGCTCGGCCGGATTTTCGGCGACGCGCGGGGCGGGAACCTGCCGGGGCCGAAACCTCGCCCGCACGATCCGCACCGTCCGCGCGTCGATCATGCGGTAGCCGCAGCCCGTGCCGGCCAGGAGGCGCGCCAACCCTTGCTCGGCGGTCAGGCGGCCGACCACGGCGTTGCCCGTCGGGCGGCAGGCCTTGGCCGCGTCCGCGCCGATCGACAGGTTGGCCCGCACGGCAAGGTCGACCAGGCCCTCGGACAGGGGTTTGGCCGGAATGGAAAAGGCGAAAGTCTCGTCCGCGGCGCTCGCCCCTGCGGGCGCCGCCGCGCAGCCTACCCAGACAGCGCCGCAAAGGAGGGCCTTGAGAGCGTACTTCAGTGCCGGCACCCGCGCTGGTTCTATTCAGTTCTTGGCGGAGTGTAGCTTAATCGCCGACGCGGTGTGATCGGCAATTACCGGGGCGAGGGCTTCGAGGCGCGAAATCACCGCGTCCTCGTTGTCCAGAACGAGGACCCCGGTGAACCGGACCGCCTGGGCGTCCGGCGCCACGGTCACCGGGATCGTGAAACGGCGCGACAGGTCGGCGGCGACTTCGGCGAGCGGACGGTCGCGGTAGATCAGCCGCCCTGAGCGCCAGGCGAAGGCTTCATCCGGATCGACCGCGCGGACCACCGCCGGACCATCGCCGTCGACCACGGTTAGCTGGCTGCCGCGGGCCAGGCGCGCCGGCGCGTCGGCTCCGGTCCGGGGTTTCACCTCGACGACGCCGCGCCGGACCGTGACGGTGGTGCGGCCGGCATGGCGGCCGACGTTGAACTCGGTGCCGACGACGCGGATTTCGCTGTCCCCCGCCTCGATCAGGAAGGGACGGTTCGTATCGTGGGCGACGTCGAAACTGGCCTCGGCCTGGGCCATCACCACCCGCCGCTCGGTTCGGCCCATCCGCACCGTCAGGCTGGAAGCGCCGTTGAGGTCGATCCTGGTGCCGTCGTCGAGGGTGATGGCCCGGGTCTCGCCGGCGCGCGTTGCGTAGGTTTCTGTCTTCGGCGAGATTTGGAGCGAGATCAGGAACAGGGATCCGATCAGGCAGACCGCCACGACGGCCGCCGCCGCCGCGATCCAACGCAGCGAACGCCGCCGCGTCGGTCGCGCCGGCAGGCCCACGACATTGGCGGGGGACGCATCGTCTTCCAGGCCGGCGGCGATCGCCAGCCGGCCGTCGTCGAGCTCCGCCCAAAGGGCTTCGGCCCGGTCGTAGGCGTCGCGGTGCGCGGCGCTGGCCGAAAGCCAGGCTTCCAGGTCCAGCCAGTCGCCTTCCGACGCGTCCTCGGCATGGACGCGCGCCAGGAAGTCCGCGGCTTGATCGCGGATCTCCTTTTCGCTGCTGTCTGTCCGGTCTCGGGTCATGATCTACGGGTTGGTCCAGGGGCGTCGCGGATGACGCCTATTGTAGTGACGACGGCGAAGGGCTGTCGCCGCAAGAAAGACATGATTTCGGTCATGGCGCCCGGTCCATCAGATGACGCAAGGCGGCGCTGATATATTTCTCGACGCTGCTCTTGGAGACGCCCATGGCCTGCGCCGTCTCGGCATGGCTGAGGCCTTCGAGCTTGTGCAGCCGAAAAGCCCGCCGGCAGGGCGGCGACAACCCGTTCAGCGCCTCGACGATCGCCGCCAGCCGTTGCTTGGCGGCCAGGGCGTCATCCGCCGCCGGCACGTCGGCCACGTCTTCGCCGTTGGCGCTGACGGCGCCAAGATCGCGCCAGGCGTGGTCGCGGGCCTGGGCCCGCCGGGTTTGCTTCAGCCGATCGAGCATCAGGTTCGTGCCCAGGCGGTAGAGGAAGGCCGCCGGGCTATGCACCCCGTCGCCGATCTCGGCCCGTTCGGAAATCTTGACGTA
>Ga0070668_100001757_pt1 | contig 15764 bp, 15 predicted proteins | sample KBSS43metaG_FD_64661 | JGI IMG/M metagenome (GOLD analysis project Ga0070668, IMG submission 64661) | Switchgrass rhizosphere microbial communities from Kellogg Biological Station, Michigan, USA - KBS S4-3 metaG | ecosystem: Host-associated > Plants > Roots > Rhizosphere > Soil ... | reverse complement strand
CGAATCCTCGCCGCCCGCGACAACCCTCGCGGCCGGTAGCTACCTGGCGGCCGGGGACCGCCTCGCCCACAACGGCCCCACCTCCCCCGCGTCGGCGAAGCCGAGGAAGGTCGTCACACCCGAGATCAGTTCCTCGCCGAAGTCGAAGACGAGCAGAGCGAACGGCTCAAGCCCACCCCGAGACGGCCGGTGCTGCCACACCGCGGGCCCGCCGTTGGCCGACGCCAGGACGAGGTGGTCCTCGTGGCACGCCTCGGATGCGGACATCACCGCGCCGATCGTGTCTCGGCCGCGCAGCCACCAGGTGAACGGCGGCATCGAGGTGGTCGCATCCTCCTGCAGCAGCGCCACCAGCGCCGCGATGTCGTTGCGCTGGAAGGCGTCGGCGTAGCGGGTGACCAGGTCGCGCTGGGCGGCGTCGGACAGCGTGGTGTGCTTTCCCGGGGCCGCCGCGCGCAGGGTGGCGCGGGCCCGCTGCAGGGCGCTGGTCACCGCCGCGACCGACGCGTCGAGCAGGGTGGCCACCTCGCCGGCCTGCCAGCAGAGCACGTCGCGCAGGATCAGGACGGCGCGCTGGCGGGGTGGCAGGTGCTGGAGCGCGGCGACGAACGCCAGGCGGATGGTCTCGCGGCTCTCGGCGACGTCGGCGGGGTCGGCCCAGCGGTGGTCGAGGATGGGCAGCACCCACGTCGACTCGGGCAGCGGGGCGCCCAGATCACCGCCGGGCGCGGCGGCCGAGGTGAAGTCGGTGGCCCGGGCGCGGCGCTGCGCCGAGCGGAGCATGTCGAGGCAGACGTTGGTGAGGATGCGATAGACCCACGTGCGGGGCGAGGCCCGGCCGGGATCGAACTCGCCGCCGTGCCGCCAGGCGCGCAGCAGTGTCTCCTGCACCGCGTCCTCGGCCTCGAACGGCGAGCCCAGCATCCGGTAGGCGAACCCGACCAGTTCGCCCCGCATCGTCGCGAGATCCGCCTCGTGGAGCATGCCGACAACGTACGCGCGGGGTCCGACAGAAACGAGCTCACTCGGTGAACACGAGCAGCCCGTTCGCCGGGATGGTCAGCGCGGCCGACCGGTCCGGGCCGTCCGCGATCACCGAGCCGGCGTTGCCGGCCACCCACGGGTTGGGCCAGTGGTCGTAGTAGTCGCTGTTGAAGACCTCGCGCCAGCGGCCGGCCCGCGGGAACCTGAGCCGGTAGTCGTACAGGGTCGACTCGTTCAGGCTCAGCACGACCACCACGTCCTGCCCGGCCCACGGCACCCAGCGCTGGAAGGCGATCACCCGGTTGTCCTCGTCGGGCGGGTAGACGGCGATCGGCTCGCCGCGCAACGCCGGCAGCGACCGGCGCAGGGCGATCGCGGCGCGGGTGAAGCGCAGGAAGTCGGCCATGTGCCGGTCCTCGCCGAGCGCGCCCGCCCACCAGATCAGCCGGTCGGCCCGGCCGGGGCTGTCCGACCACAGCTTGTCCTCGAGGAACTCCTGGCCCATGAACAGCATCGGCGTACCGGGGGCGGTCAGCAGCAGGCCGGTGAGTGCCCGGGTGCGGCTGCGCGCGTACCAGGACCGGGGGTTGCTGCCGTCGGCCAGCCGGGCGATGCGCGGCGCCCGGTGACTGTCCATGTCCAGCACGAGGTCGTGGTTTTCCAGGCATTGGTACGCCTGCCACGCGTGTTCCAGCCCGGCCGGCCGGCCCAGCGCGTCGGCGAGCCGGCCGATGCCGATCCGGCCGTTGCCACCGGCCGCGGCGGCCGCGAGGACACTTCGTGCGGCGTCCCGGATGCCGTCGGCGTACCCGAGGTCGAAGCCCATCCCGCCCGGCGCCGGCCGCACCGCGAGCGAGCGGAACTCACCCCAGTATTCGGCGATGAGCGCGGCGGACGGCTTGCGGGCGCGCAGTTCGGCGGTCATCTCCTGGCAGAACCCCCAGCCGCCCTTCGCGTCGATCACCGTGACCTCGTCGAAGCGCAGGCCGTCGGCGTGGTACTCGTCGAGGAACATCACCGCGTTGTCGATCAGGAAGCGGCGTACCTCGGGCCGGTGGTAGGCGAAGACCCGGCCGCCGGCCCAGCCGTCGGCGGAGAAGTAGGCATTGTTGTACGGCCCGGGGTCGGCCGGCAGGTCGATGTAGTCGATGCTCTGCGGGTCGAGGCCGCCGCCCGCGTGGTTGTACACCACGTCGAAGATGACCGCGAGCCCGTACAGGTGGCAGATGTCGACGAACGCCTGGAGCTGGTTGGTCTGGCCGGCCAGCTGCTCGGGCTTGAGCGGGCCGGCGCCGCGCGCGGCGAGCAGCGCGTTGACCTTGTCGAGGTAGGACGGCAGGGCGGCGGCGTCGACGCAATAGTCCATCTCCGGCGAGAAGATGTCGGTGCCGTTGTAGCCGAGGCTCCACTCGCCCTGGAACTCGACGACCGGCAGCGGCTGCACCGCGGTCACCCCGAGTTCGGCCAGGTAGGGGACCTGCTGCACGGCGTCGAGCAATTTCGCCGTACGGTGTGGTCGCCGGTCTTTTCCGGTTTCGTCGACGGCGCTGAACACGCCGATGTGCAGTTGATAGACGATCAGGTCGGTGAACGCCGGCGGTGTCCAGTCGCCGTCGTGCCACGGGTAGTCGCCGGTGTCGGTGACCAGGGCGTCGCAGTCGGGGTATCCGTAGAGTTCCAGTTCCCGGGCGCGTGGGTCGCGTTTGAAGCCGGACCCGCCCGTACCGACGACGTAGAACCGGTATTTGCGGCCCTCGCCCACCCCGGGGAAGAAGCCGGTCCACATGCCGTCCCGGTTGACCAGCGCCATGTCCTCGTCGGCCGCGTACTCCGCCGGCCGCTCGTCGAGGGCCAGGTAGACCTGCCGGGCGGTCGGCGCCCAGAACCGCATGGTCACCCCGTCGGCGAGCGGGGTGGCGCCCATCGGAGTGGTGTCGGTGATGTGTTCCTGGGAGGCGGGCATCGGCTCAGGCTATTGCCGCCGCGACGGCCGGGATAGCAGATCAAGGACTCGGCGGCCCGATATTCTTGACAGAGGTGTTGCGCCGATGCCTCTTTCTGGTGTGTGATGGGCGCTGCCGTGGGCGGGTGCCGCCATCACCCGCCCGCGGCAGCACCGCCGCGATTCTCGGTCGCCGGGCGATTTCCCGTCGATTCGGCGAGGGTACGGGTGGCGGTGAGCCCGGCGTCGGAGGTCTTCCGGAGGAAGCCGGCCAGCAGTTCGAGCTGCTCTTCGTCGTAACCGGCGCAGATCGCGTCCATCGCCGAGTTCATGCCGGCGAAAAGCTGGTAGATCTCGCGCCCCCGGTCGGGCAGCGCCCGGACGGTGACCGCCCGCCGGTCCGCTGGGTCGCGTTCGCGGGCGACCCAACCGGCCTTTTCGAGCCGGTCGAGGATGCCGGTGATGGTGGCCGGGTGCAGCCCGGCGTGCCGGGCCAGGGTGCTCGGGCTCAGCGGGCCGTGCCGGTTGATGAGGTCGAGGCAGTCCATGTCGACGTCCTTGAGGGCGAGGTGGACGCCGGCCTGGCGGTTGAGCGTGGACAGCTGATTGTGCAGGTCGCGCAGGGCGTCCTTGATCTGGGTGGCCAGCCGTCGGTGGCCAGATGTTACGGGACTCATATTGTCTGTGATCCAAATCGTCGATAGTTTGAGTCTCATATCGTACGACACCGAAAGGGGTTCAGTCATGATCCTGATCACCGGGGCGACCGGCGTCGTCGGCCGCGAAACCGTACGGCTGCTGGTCGCCCGCGGCGCCAAGGTCGCCGCCGTCACCCGCGACCCCCACGCCGACCTCCCCGCGGGAACCCAGCTCGTGCACCCCGCCGACATCGCCACCCTGGCCGGCGTGGAGGCCGTCCTGCTCAGCCCGCGGGCCGCCGGGGCCGACGCCGCGGGCCTGCTGGCCCACTGCCGCGAGACCGGCGCGGTCCGGGTGGTCGTGCTGTCCGCCCTGACCGTGCAGTTTCCGGCCGGGCTGGCCCGCTTCCGGGAGCAGTTCCGGGCGGTCGAGGACATCGCCACGGCAAGCGGCCTGGACTGGACGATCCTGCGCTGCGCCGACTTCGCCGCCAACTCCCTCGCGTGGGCCGGGCAGATCCGGGCGACCGGGACCGTACGGGGGGCCTACCCGCGGGCACGGACCTCGACCGTCGACGAGCGCGACGTCGCCGCGGTGGCCGCCCTCGCGCTGAGCGACCCGGAGCACGGCGGCCAGACGTACCTGCTCACCGGCGAGGAGTCGCTGAGCCAGCCGGAAAAGGTTGCCGCGCTCGGCACGGCGCTCGGCCGGGCCCTGTCGTTCGTCGAGGCCACCCCGGAGGAGATCCGTCGCGGCATGCTCGCCGCCGGCCTGCCCGGCGAGGTGCCCGACCGGCTGCTCGGCTCGCTGGCCGATTACGCCCGGGAGGCCGCACCCACCACCGACACGGTCCGGCGGCTGCTGGGCCGACCGGCGCACACCTACGCCGCGTGGGCCCAGGACCACCGCGCCGCCTTCGGCGGCTAAGCGCGACCCAGCAGGAAACGGCGCTCCGCCGCGTTGCCGGTCAGCTCGGCCGCCCGGCGGAAGGCCGTCGCCGCCTCGGCCCGCCGGCCGAGACGGTCGAGCAGGTCGGCACGCACCGCGTGCCACACGTGGTGCCGGTCCAGGCCGTCGAGGCCGTCGACGATCGCCAAGGCGGCCGCCGGCCCGTGCACCTCGGCGACGGCGACCGCCCGGTGCAGCGCGACGACCGGGCCGCCGGCGAGGGCGGCCAGATGGTCGTACAGCTGGAGGATCTGCGGCCAGTCCGTCTCGGCCGCGCTGCCGGCGTCGGCATGCACCGCGTTGATCGCGGCCTGCAGCTGGTACGGGCCGGGGTGGCCGCGGCGCAGGCAGTCGCGCAACAGCTGCCGGCCCTCGGCGATGCGGGCACCGTCCCAGAGCCGCCGGTCCTGGTCGGGCAGGCGGACCAGTTCCCCGTCCGGGCCGGTACGGGCCGGGCGGCGGGCGTCGATCAGCAGCATCAGCGCGAGCAGGCCGCGCGCCTCCGGTTCGTCCGGCATGAGGGCCAGCAGCCGGCGGGTCAGCCGGATCGCCTCGGCGGCCAGATCGTCCCGGGTCAGGGTGTCGCCGGTGCTCGCCGCGTACGCCTCGTTGAAGATCAGATAGAGGACCGCGAGGACCGCGCCGAGGCGGTCCGGCAGGTCCTCGTCGCGCGGCACCCGGTAGGGGATGCCGGCGTCGCGGATCTTGCCCTTGGCCCGGACGAGCCGCTGCGCCATGGTCGGCTCGGGCACCAGGAACGCGCGGGCGATCTCCGCGGTCGTGAGGCCGCCGAGCAGGCGCAGGGTGAGCGCCACCCGGGCGGCCGGGGCGAGCGCCGGATGGCAGCACGTGAAGATCAACCGGAGTTCGTCGGGTGGCGCCCCGGCCGGCTCGGCAAGCCGCATCGACTGCTCCTCCCGCTCGGCCCGGACCGACTCGCGGCGCAGGTGATCGACGGCCCGGTGCCGGGCGGTCGTGATGATCCAGCCGGCCGGGCTGGGTGGCACGCCCTGCTCCGGCCAGCGGAGCACGGCCACCGCGAACGCGTCCTGCACCGCCTCCTCGGCGAGGTCGATGTCGCCGAAGTGGCGGATCAGGACGGCGACGGCACGGCCGTACTCCGCTCGGAAGATCCGCTCGATCTCGGTCACGCGACCGGCCGCACCTCGATCGCCAGCGGAGCGATGATCTCTGCCATCCGGCCCGCCCAGACCAGGGCCTCGTCCAGGTCGGCCGCGTTGATCATGGTGAAGCCGCCGAGATGCTCCTTGCCCTCGGTGAACGGCCCGTCGGTCAGCAGCGTCTCGCCGCCGGCATGGCGCACCACGGTGGCGGTGCTCGCCGGATGAAGGCCCGCCGCGAAGACCCAGGCACCGGCGGCACGGATCTCGTCGTTCAGCTTGCCCAGCCCGGCCATGATCGGTTCGAGCACCTCGGGCGGCGGCGGATCCCCGTCGGGCTGGTAGACGCTCAGCAGGTACTGCTTCATCGTTTCCTCCTCGGTCGTGCGTTCACCTCCTACACGAACGGGCCACCGCGGATTTCGACAATCAGAGGCCGGACTGGTAAGCCAGCACCCCCCGGTTCACCGCCTTGATCGCCGCGCGGGCCGTCTCCTTGACCTCGGGCGACGCCCCGGCCGCGTCCTTGAGCTGGCCGAGCAGGTCGAGCACCTGCCGGGCCCAGCGCACGAAGTCGCCCGCCGGCATGTCCGCGTCGTAGTTGTGGCCGCTGGCCAGCACCTTGGCGAGCGGCTCGCCCCGGGCCCACCGGTACATCGGCCAGACGAAACCCGTGTCCGGCTCACGGGTCAGCGACAGCCCGTGATCACCCTCCTCGGCGGCGATCTCGGCCCACAGCTTGGTGCAGTCGTCGACCGCGGCGGCGATCTGGCCCTTCGGCACCGAGACCCGGTCGTCGCCCTCGCGCCGCGACTCGTAGAGCACCATGGACACCGCGGCGGCCAGCTCCTCGGGCGGCAGCCCGTCCCAGACGCCCCGCCGCAGGCACTCGGCCACCAGCAGGTCGGCCTCGGACCAGATCCGGCCGAGCATCCGGCCGGCCTCGGTGACCTCGCCGTCGGGCGACAGGTAGCCGCGCTTGCCCAGCACCGCGCACACCTGGTCGAACGTGCGGGCCAGCGAGCCCGTACGCCCGGCCACCTTGTCGCGCAGCGCGTCCGTGTCGCGCTGCAGCCGGTGCCGGCGCTCGGCCCAGCGGGCATGATCCTCCCGCTCCGGGCAGGCGTGGCAGGGATGCTGCCGCAGCTGCACCTTGAGCAGCGCGATCTCCGCGTCCTCGCCCGGGGTGGTGCCCCGGGTGCGGCTGCGGCGGCCGCCCTGCGCGTGCCGGTCCAGCCCGGTGGCGCTGATCTGCGCGGCCAGGTCGCGGCGGGCGGCCGGCGACCGGTGGTTGAAGTGTTTCGGCACCCGCAGCCGGTGCAGCACGTCGACCGCGCCGGAGAAGTCGGCCGGACTGACCCGGCCGGCCCAGCGATCCTGGGTGAGCACCAGCGGGCGCGGCTCGCCGAACCCCCCGGTCGCCGCCTCGAGCACCACGGCCAGCCCGGACCGGCGGCCCTGCGGCACCCGGATCACATCACCGACGCGCAGCTTCTCCAATGAGGACACGGCCGCGGACCGGCGCTGCGACGCACCCTGACGGGCGATCGCCCGCTCCCGGTCGGCGATGGCCACCCGGATCGCGAAGTATTCGGCGAAGTCGCCGTGGTGGCAGGCGGCATCCTCGCCGTACGACTGCATCGTGTCCACGTTGCGCTGCACCTGCCGGGCCAGGCCGACCACCGAACGGTCCGCCTGGAACTGGGCGAACGACGACTCCAGCAGGTCACGTGCCTGGTCCGCGCCGACGGTGGCGACCAGGTTGACGGCCATGTTGTAGGACGGGCGGAACGACGAACGCAACGGATACGTACGGGTGGAGGCGAGCCCGGCGACGTGCCGCGGGTCGACCTCGGGGCTCCACAGCACCACGGCATGCCCCTCGACGTCGATGCCGCGGCGCCCGGCCCGGCCGGTGAGCTGCGTGTACTCCCCCGGGGTCAGGTCGACATGCGCCTCGCCGTTGAATTTGACCAGCCGCTCCAGCACCACGCAGCGGGCCGGCATGTTGATGCCCAGCGCCAGGGTCTCGGTGGCGAAGACCGCCTTGACCAGGCCCCGCACGAAACACTCCTCGACCGCCTCCTTGAAGGCGGGCAGCATGCCGGCGTGGTGCGCGGCGATGCCCCGCTCGAGCCCGTCGAGCCACTCCCAGTAGCCCAGCACGGTGAGATCCTCACGCGGGATGCCGGCGACCCGCGCCTCGGCGATCCGCCGGATCTCGGCGCGCTCCTCGGAGTCGGTCAGCCGCAGGCCGGCGGACAGACATTGCTGTACGGCCGCGTCGCACCCGGCCCGGCTGAAGATGAACAGGATGGCCGGCAGCAGCCCGGCCCGCTCCAGCCGGTCGACCACCTCGGGCCGCGGCGGCGGCTGCCAGCGCCGGGACCGGCCACCCCGGAAACCGGGGCCGCTCGCCCGGTCGGTCATCTCAAGCCGACGCTCCATCTCCCGGGCATAACGCAACAACTCGGGATGTACGTCGTGCTTGCGGGCCGCGTCGGCGTCGTGGAACAGGTCGAACATCCGCCGGCCGACCAGCATGTGCTGCCAGAGCGGGACCGGCCGGTGCTCGCTGACCACCACCTCGGTCTCGCCCCGGACGGTCACCAGCCAGTCGGCGAACTCCTCGTAGTTGCTGACCGTCGCGGACAGCGAGACCAGGGTCACCGACGCCGGCAGGTGGATGATCACCTCCTCCCAGACCGCGCCGCGGAACCGGTCGGCCAGGTAATGCACCTCGTCCATCACCACATAGGCCAGACCCTTGAGGCTGGCCGAGCCCGAATAGAGCATGTTGCGCAGCACCTCGGTGGTCATCACCACCACCGGGGCGTCGCCGTTGATGGCGTTGTCGCCGGTCAGCAGCCCGACCTTGTCGGGCCCGTAGCGCTCGACGAGATCGTGATACTTCTGATTGGACAGCGCCTTGATCGGCGTGGTGTAGAAGCACTTGCGCTCGCCGGCCCGCAACGCGAGGTGCACGGCGAACTCACCGACCACCGTCTTGCCGGCGCCGGTCGGGGCGCACACCAGCACGCCGCTGCCACGCTCGAGGGACTCGCAGGCGGAGCGCTGGAAGTCGTCCAGATCGAAACCGACATCGACCATGAAGTCGTCGAGCGCCGGAAACTCGGCCACCCGGGCCGCCCGCCTCTTCGATTCCGCATACCGCTCGGCGGGACTCGTCATGACCACAAGGCTAATGCGTTGTCCATCGGCCCTGCCGGTTTGGCTGCGCACTAGTCACATGCCACACTGGTCTCATGCCTAGAGGTCGTGTGACGGGAGCCGGTCCGGTGGTGCACCGCACTGCCCGGATCGGCCTGCGCCTGACCCGCGGGCAGCGGCAGCGGTGTTTCGGCCTGCTCCGAGCCGGCGGGGACGTGTGGGCGTGCGTGTTGGAGATCAACCAGTGGCGGCGCCGGCGCGGTGACCTGCCGGTGGCGGGGTATCAGGAGTTGTGCCGGCTGTTGGCGGCGTCGGGTCCGGGCACGTTCGGCGAGCTCAACAGCGTAGGTGCCCGGTCGGTATTGCGTCGCTACTCCGATGCCTGGTTCGCCGCTGCGGCCCGTCGCAAGGCCGGGCACGCCGAGGTGCGGTACCCGCGGCGTCGCCGGGCGTTGATGCCGGTCCGCTGGTATCACGGCACCTTCGAGCTGGATGGGCGCCGGTTGCGGCTGCCGACTGCCCGCGGCTGCCCGCCCGTGACCGTGCGGCTGGACCGGATGGTGCCGTACCCGGCCGGCACCATCCGGTCGGTGACGCTGCTGTACGACGCCGGCCGATTGTGGATCGACGTCACCACCGAACTCCCCGTCACCAGCTACCCACCCGGCAGCGCACCGGACCCGGGCCGGGTCGCCGGGATCGACCTGGGCGTCATCCACCCCTTCGCCGCCGCCTGCCCTACTGACGGCACCGCCCTGCTGGTGTCCGGCCGCGCGATACGCGCCGAACACCGGCTGCACCTGACCGATACCAAACACCGCCGCCGCGCCACCGCCGGCCGCGCCCCTGACAAAGGCCGGCGCGGGTCGCGACGCTGGCGCCAGACCCGCCGCCGCGCCCGCCTCGTCGAGGCCCGGCACCGCCGCCGGGTCCGGCAAGCCCTGCACGAAGCCGCCAAGACCGTGGTCGGCTGGGCCGTCGAGAAACGGATCGGCACGCTGACCGTCGGCGACCCCCGCGGCGTCCTGCACCACAACGCGGGCCGCCGGCACAACCTGCGGCTCCGGCAATGGCAGATCGGCCGCACCCTGCAGATCCTGCAGGACAAAGCCGCCCTGGCCGGGATCCGGGTACACCTGGTCGACGAACGCGGCACCTCGTCGACCTGCCCCCACTGCCACCACCGGGCGCCCAAACCAGCCGGCCGGGTACTGACCTGCCGACACTGCACGTTCGCCGGGCACCGTGATGTCGCCGCGGCGTACACCATCGCCACCCGCACCCCGGGCGGCGCACCCACCACCCCACCACCCCTTAGCGGTGGAGTGGTCACGCACCGTCGAGCCGGACGACACCTCCCCGGTGTCACCACGGCCCGGCTTGACCCCCGCCGCCCACCACCGGCGGCAACCGGGTCAGTTGGCCGGCGGAGGCCCGCCCCACCACCCCAGGTGGGGAGTCGCTCGCACACCCCGGTGCGCGAGGATCCACCACACCACCGGGCCCAACCCGGTGAACGTAGATGGAAACCGGACTAGTTCGTGGGTGTGACAACCTGCAGCACCAGCCGTAGCGTCTCAAGATCGGATCGGGCGGCTCGGTATGGTGCTTCCGTGCCGGATGCCGTGGAATCGACCGATCACCCTCCCCATCGGCGCCGTCAGGTCGACGCCGTGTTGTTCGATTTCCACGGCACGCTGGCACAGGTGGAAGACCCGGTGAGCTGGGTGGTCGCGGCGGCTGCGGCCTGCGGCCACGAACTCGACCGGGGCCGGGCGACGGTGCTGGCCGACCGCCTGGTGACGGCCGGGCGGGCCGGCGGCCCGCTGCCGCACCGGGTGCCGCCGCATCTGGCCGAGCATTGGGCCGACCGAGACCTGTACGAACACAGCCACCGCGCCGCCTTCACCGGCCTCGCGAACAGCGTCCCCACCGATGTCGAGGGCCTGGCCGACGCCCTGTACGACCGGCTGCTCGGCCCGGACGGCTGGCTGCCCTACCCCGACACCGAACCCACCCTGCGCACACTGCACACCGCCGGGATCAAGGTGGCGGTGGTCAGCAACATCGGCTTCGACATCCGCCCGCACTTCGCCGCTTGGGGGCTGACCGGCCTGGTGGACGCGTTCGCGCTCAGCTACGAGGTGGGCCGCACCAAGCCCGACCCGGCGATCTTCCTACGCGCCTGCGGCATGCTGGGCGTCGACCCGGAACGCACGCTGATGGTCGGCGACACCCCCGCCGACGCCGGCGCGGTCAAGGCCGGCTGCGCCGCCCTGGTCCTCCCGGCCGCCGAGCCCGGCCGCCCCAACGGCCTGAGCGCCACCCTGGCCCTGACCGGCTTCCCCACCTGACCCGCCCCTCCCCAACCCATCCACCTACCACCGCGATCTTGATGAGAAGCGGCTACCCGGTGGGCCCGACTCCACAACCCAACGGCCGCACCTCGCCACCCCTGCCGCACCGCGATCTAGGTGAAAGAGGCGCTCAGGTTCACGAGGATTCGGCAGCGGGCGGCACTTCGTGAGTCGGTGAAGCGGGGGGCGGGCGGTCAGGCGTAGGCGTCGAGAACCGTGCCGATGCGCTGGCCCTTGGCCGGTTTCGGCTTGGTGGCGGCGGACGCGGCGGCCTCCGGACCGCCAGGGGAAGCTGCTGCGTACGGCACCGCCTGGGACGGCACGGCCTGGGACGGCACGGCCTGGGACCCCGCGGATGGGGGTGCGGCCGGTGCGGTGGGGGTGGCCGCGGGCTTTTCGGTCGCCGGGGGGACTGCGGCGTCGGCCATGGCCTTGAGCGTGGTGCGGGCCGTGTCGAAGGCGGTGGACGCGAGCGAGCCGAGCGAGCTGAGCGACATGCCTACCCGTTCGGCCGGGCGGCGGGAATCTGACCGTGGGGCTGGTGCAGCAACCGGATCGCACCCGGCACGCAGGTCACCTCCAGCGGCAGCGGACCGATCCGCTCGCCGTCGGCGTAGCCGATGATGCCCTCGCAGTGCAGCCGCACGCGCCGGCACCGGAAGGTGGTGACCCGGGGGTCGGTGACGTGGGTACCGTGGCGCAGCCGCGGCTTGAGACGGGTCAGCGCGACCCGTCCGAGCGGCGCCGCGGTCACCACGTCGAGCAGGCCGTCGGTGGGGTCGGCGGCGGGCAGGATCCGCATCCCGCCGCCGTAGCTGGCGCAGTTGCCGACCGCGACCAGCGTGCCCTCGAAGCCGTGGTCGGTGCCGTCCAGGTCGAGGGTGTAGGCGCGCGGCCGCAGCCGGGCCAGTTCGAGCAGGATCGCCAGGTCGTAGCGGCGGGGGCCGCGCGGCCAGCGGAGCCGGTTGGCGCGTTCGTTGACGATCGCGTCGAAGCCGGCCGCCAGCACCGCCCCGAACCAGCGGGTCGCGCCGTCGTGGCCGGTCATCCGGGCCAGGTCGATCCGCTGGTCGCGGCCGTCGCGCAGGGCGTGGGCGATCGCCGCGGCGGCCGCGAGACCTTCGCCCGGTACGCCCGTGCAGGTCGCGAAGTCGTTGCCGGTGCCGCCGGGCACCACCCCGAACGGGACGTCCGTGCCCGCCACGGCCTGGAGGGCGTGGTGCACCGTGCCGTCGCCGCCGACCGCCACGAGTGCCGCAGCGCCGCCCTGGACGGCCGCCTGGCACACGTCTTCGGCTTCCTCGCCGCTGGTGGCGGTCAGCACCCGTACGGTCCGGCCGCCCGCGCCCAGGAGCCGCACCACCCCCGGAAGCAGACCGCGGTGCCGGCCGCGCCCCGCGGAGGGGTTGGCCAGCACCGCGATCTCGTTGCTCGTCACATGGACTTTATGTCATGTCGTCGAAACGGCCGTCCAGTGGCCGCGGCTTGTTGATCGGGGTGGGCGCCTCGATCGGGGTGGGCGCCTCGATCACGTCGCCCGCGCCGACCGGCTGGCGATCATCCTCGATCGGGGACAACTCGTCGTCGTTCAGGCCGGCGTAGATCTCCTTGCCGCGCCCGGTGCGCTTGTCGTTGAGGAACGCCACGCCGACGGCGATGAAGTAGAGCAGCACCATGCAGAGCGCGAGCAGGGTCATCCCGAACGGGCCGGGGTCGGGCGTGGCAACCGCGGCGAACGCGAACGACAGGAACACCACGATCCGCCACCAGCCGAGCAGCTTTCGCGCGCTGACCACGCCGGTGAAGTTGAGCATCAACAGCAACAGCGGGAACTCGAACGCCGCCCCGAACAGCAGGATCATGGTGGTCACGAACCCGATGTACGAGGACACCTCGAGTGTGGTGGCCGTGCCGAGGACACCGGATTTCATGATGAAGGCGAGGCTGTGCCCGACGACGAGGTACGCCAGCACCGCGCCGGCGGCGAACAACGGCGCCGCGATCGAGACGAAGACGTACGCCCATTTTCGCTCGTGCCGGTGCAGGCCGGGGGCGATGAACGCCCAGAGCTGGTACATCCAGATCGGGCCGCCGACGATGAGGCCCACCCACAGGGCGATCTTCAGGCGGAGGATGAGGGTGTCGGCGACACCGAGCACGACCCAGTCGCAGTATTGAGTGCCGTCCGGCCGCACCGCCTTCGATGACGGCAACGTGCAATAGGGCTGCTCCAGCAGGTGGAACACCCAGTTCGACAGGATGAAACCGATGATCAGCCCGCCGACGATGCCGAGTGATGCCCAGAAGAGCCGGTTACGCAACTCCCGGACGTGCTCGATCAGGGTCATCGAGCCGTCGGCGGCCTGCTGGAACTTGCTGGGCCCCTGGCGGCGGCGCAGGGTCAGAGCCATGGCGCCGGGTCAGCGGTCGTTGGTGCGCTGCACCGGGTCGACGTAGGGCTGCGCCGGCGGCTGCTGGTACTGCTGGCCGGCCGGCGGGGGCTGCTGCTGGTAGCCCGGCTGCTGCACCTCACCGTTGATCGGCTGGCGCGAATACTGCGGCTCGGCCTTTTCGGCGACGTTGTTGTCGTCGTCGACCAGGCCCTTGGTCTCGGCCTTGATGATCCGCAGCGACCGGCCCAGCGAGCGAGCCGCGTCCGGAAGCCGCTTCGCGCCGAACAGCAGCACGAGGACCACCACAAAAACGATGATGTGCCATGGCTTGAGGGCGCCCATGGGAGAACTCCAGTCGGTCGGATCAGGTGTGCGGGGTCCATCGTACGTGTCATTTCTGGTGATGCGATCCGGTGGACCCCCGGGGATTTGCGCGAAGTCTCGGACAACGCGGACTTAACGGCGCTTGGGCCCCAGGGTGTCGATCCGCTCCTGCAGGGCCGCCAGATTCTGTTCCAGGACGGCCGCTTCCTGCTGCAACCGCATGGCCTCGGCCTGCCGTCGTTGCAGCCGGCCCGCGGCCCGCCGGAGCCCGCCGAGCCGCCCGAGCAGCCGGCCGGCGGCCGCGCCCAGGATGATCAGCGCGAGGGCACCCACGGCGATCCAGATCCACATCAGCACGGCGCCCAGCCTACCGGCAGGCGGGACGGCGAGCCGGGCGGCGCCACCGCTACCGGCCGGGGGTGCTGTACTGGTCGAGTGCCGCGGTGGCCTGGGCGCGGATCCGGTCGAGCAGTTCGGCCGGGCCGAGCACGGTCACGTCCGGCCCGAGGCCGAGCAGCAGCCGCTGCGCCCAGCCCAGGTCGGTGACCCGCATGGTGACCACCCACTCGTCGCCGTCCCGCCGCACCTCCTCGACCGGGTAGTACTCGGTGATCCACCGGCTGTGCCGGCCCACCCGCATGGTGACCAGCGGCAGGTCGGGGGTGGGGTGGAAGACGCCGCCGCGGACGTCGTGCGGCACCGCCTCGACCGGCGGCGCGGACGGCTCGGCCAGCTCGGTGAAGGCGTCGATCCGGTCGACCCGGAACATCCGGGTGGCCTCGGCGCGCCGGCACCAGGCCTCCAGGTAGGCGCGGCCGCCGACCATGAGCACCCGCATCGGGTCGACGACCCGCTCGGTGGTCTCGTCGCGGGCGGCCGTGTAGTAGGTCATCCGTACCGCGTGCCCGCTCTCGACCGCGGCCCGCAGCCGGTCGAGCCGTTCGGCGTTGGCCGGCAGCTTCACTGTCACGGGGGCGTCGGCGAGGTCGCCGGCCGCGTTCTCGATCTTGGCGAGGGCGCGTTCGATCACGTCGCGGGTGCCGGTGCCGGGGGTCTCGGCGAGCATCCGCAGCGCCACCACCAGCGCCAGGGCCTCGTCCTGGGTGAGCCGCAGCGGCCGGTCGATGCCGGCGTCGTGGCTGATCGTGACCCGGTCGCCGTCGAGGGCCATGTCGATCAGGTCGCCCGGGCCGTAGCCGGGCAGCCCGCACACCCAGAGCAGCTCCAGGTCCTCGCGCAGCTGCCGCTCGCTGACGCCGAGGTCGGCGGCCGCCTCGGCGACCAGGATGCCGGGCCGGGCCAGCAGGTAGGGCACCAGGTTGAGCAGGCGGCCGAGCCGGTCGGCGGACTGTCGCGGGCCGGTCACCGGGTCCCCACCGCCTCGTGCCGGGCGACGACCTCCTTGAGCTGCTGGATGACGGCCTCGCGCACCTCCGGCGGGCCCTCCGCGCGGACGTCCGGCCCATACCCCACCAGGGTGGAGGCGAGCCGTTCGGCGTCCGCGTACGGGATGGTCAGCCGGTCGCCGTCGGGGCCGGGCAGCGTCTCGATCGCCCAGCGGCGCAGGCCGGCGGCGCGGCCGGGCCGGGCCGTCACCACGGCCCGGCCGGTGTGCGGTGAGGGGCCGTCGAAATGGGCGACGTGGCTGATCAGGTCGACGCCGGTGGGCGGGGCGAACGCGCCCGCACGGCCCACCGCGCGCACGTTGCCGACGATCCGGGACAGCCGGAAGCACCGGGTGGCGTCCCGGTCGCGGTCGTGGCCCACCACGTACCACCGGCCGCGCCAGCAGACCACGCCCCACGGTTCCAGCCGGCGGGTGCTCGGCTCGTCGACCTCGGGCACCCGGTAGCTGAAGGTGACCGCGCGCCGGTCGCGGGCCGCG
>Ga0070668_100001752_pt1 | contig 15797 bp, 12 predicted proteins | sample KBSS43metaG_FD_64661 | JGI IMG/M metagenome (GOLD analysis project Ga0070668, IMG submission 64661) | Switchgrass rhizosphere microbial communities from Kellogg Biological Station, Michigan, USA - KBS S4-3 metaG | ecosystem: Host-associated > Plants > Roots > Rhizosphere > Soil ... | reverse complement strand
ACGGACGACGGTACTCGGACAACCGCGATGGCTGGCGCGACCAGCGTAACGGCTGGCAAGGTCAACGCGACGGCTGGCGCAACGATCGTGACGGCTGGCGGGGCGGCGATGCCTGGCGCAACGATGGCCGGAACAATCGCGCGTGGGATCGCGGCTGGCGCAGCAACAACCGCTACGACTGGATGAGCTATCGCTCACGCAATCGGGACGCTTATCGGATCGGTCGCTATAGCGCGCCTTATTCGAACTACAGCTACCGCCGCGTCGGGATCGGCATCACGCTGGGATCGATGTTCTACGGGCAGCGGTACTGGATAGACGATCCCTTTTCGTACAGGCTGCCGGAGGTCTACGGGCCGTACCGCTGGGTGCGCTATTACGACGATGTGTTGCTAGTGGATGTATACTCAGGTGAGGTCGTCGACGTGATCTACGACTTCTTCTGGTAACATCTTCCGACTACAAGACGAACAGGAGCCCCCGCGTCCCCCCTTCGCGGGGGCTCTTCGAAATTTCAAAGGCTTCATCCCGGGGCGCGCAGGAACGGGACCATTCGTCCCAGAGTGCCGTCGCGGTCGAGCAACTGGTGCTTGAGGGCGCCAAGGATGTGCAGTCCGAACAGCACCAGCAGCGCGGTGCCGAGATTGCCGTGGATGGCATGGAACGTGCCGGCGCTCCCGCGATCGGTCGGCACCGGAAGCAGCGGCGCGGAAAACACGCCGAAGACGCTCACCGGCCCGCCGCCCGAAACCATCGCCCAGCCGATCAGCGGCATGCCGATCATCAGCACATAGAACAGCGTGTGCACCAGGCGAGCCAGGGCCTTCTCCCATCCACGAAGGCTCGGCAGCGGGGCGGGATAGCGGTGCGTCAGGCGCCAGGCGAGCCGAACCAGAGAGAGGATCAGCACGGTTAGCCCGATCGCCTTGTGATTGTTCATGGTCTGCATCCGCTCGGGCCGGGGCATCGTCTCCGAGACCCAGACCGCGGCGAAGTTCAGGGCGATCAGCAAGGCGATCAGCCAGTGCAGGATCATGGCGACGCGGCCGCAGCGCTGCGATGTGCGACTTAACATCGAGCATACCTGCATGGCACTATGCCACAGGGCAAGCCATGGCTTCATGGAGCAGAGTGACTTGCCAGAACGGCAGGACAGTTTAGCGCAGGAAGGCGAAAGATAGCCACCAGGCAGTGCAACCGTGCCCAAGACCCGCCCGATCACAGCACCGGCACCCGATCGCAAGGCGCTTGCCGCCGTGGGCTCGAGCGTGCGCAAGCGCTTGGCGGGCGATCCAAGTGTGTACCGCGTCCCGGTCGACGGCGCGGAGATCTTCGCCCTCGCCGATTTCCTCGACGCGCGGGAATGCGCGCACATCGTAGCCTTGATCGACCAGGTCGCCCGGCCATCCGAACTGGTCAATCTCACCGGGGACGAGGCGTACCGGACCAGCTATTCGGGCGACGTGCCGCAAACCGATCCCGTCGTGCGGGCAGTCGAGCGGCGGCTATCGGACCTGATCGGCATCGACCTCACCTGGGGCGAAAGCGTGCAGGGCCAGCGTTATCATGAAGGCCAGCAGTTCAAGCAGCACTGCGACTGGTTCGACACCACCTCGGCTTACTGGCAGGACGAGTTGCGGCGCGGCGGTCAGCGCAGCTGGACGGCGATGGTCTACCTCAACGACGTGGAGGAAGGCGGCACCACCGAATTCGTTCGCCTGGGCGCCAGCATCCCGCCCCAGCGCGGCGCTCTGTTGTTGTGGAACAACAATCACGAGGACGGCACGCCCAATTACGAGACGATGCACGCCGCCCTGCCAGTCACGCGCGGCGAAAAGTACGTGATCACGAAGTGGTTTCGCGCCCGTCGCTGGGGTTGACCGAAGGAGCAGCCAGCTTGTCGGCCGACTGCGGGACGGTGACCTTGGCGCCGTGGCGCAGCGTATCGAGCAGCACATCGAAACGCCGCTGGAGGCGGATGATCTCGAGCTGGGTGCGCAAGTTCACCTCGTAGTCGTGCCGGGCGGCGATCCGGTCTTTCTGCGACTGCCGGTTCTGGCTCATCATGATGACGGGCGCCTGGATCGCCGCGAGCATCGACAGCATGAGGTTCAGGAAAATGTAGGGATACTGGTCGAAGGGGTGCAGGCCCAGTTCTTCCAGGATACGGCTGTTCACCAGCATCCAGCCCAGCAGTACCACGGCAAAGGCGATGATGAAGCCCCAGCTCCCGCCGACCGCCGCCACATGGTCGGCGAGGCGCTGGCCGAAGGTGGCGTGCAGCGCGGCCTCCTCCTGCGCATCGAGGTCCTCGATCTGGCCCGAGGCAATACGCTCGAGCACGCGGCGCTCTTCCGCATCGACCTGGTCGATCGTGCGGCCGAGCAGCTCGGTGCAGAGCTCGTCAGCTGTCTGCGGCGCTTTTCGCATCGTTGCTTGCCTCCAGGGCCTGGGCGATCAGCTTGCGCGTCTCGGGGATGCCGTAAAGCGCGATGAAGCTGCCCATGCGCGGCCCTTGCGAGGAGCCGAGCAGTGTCTCGTATAGCGCCTTGAACCAGTCGCGCAGGGTGGCGAAGCCGTACTCCTCGCGCTTGCCGATTTCGTAGACGGCATTCTGCAGCTCCTCGGCCGAAGCCTGGGGGCTCGCCTTCGCCAGTTCGGAATCGAGCGCCTGCAGCGCCGCGGCCTCGTTGGGCGCGGGGGCGCGGTGGTGGAGCGTGGGCGCGATGTAGTCGCGGTTGGTGGCAAGCGCGGCGGCGACGAGCGCCTCCAGCTCCGGATGCGCCTCCGGCGTCGCATCGGCGACGTAGTTGGCGAGGTAGGACCAGACCTGCTCCGCGGTCGCCTCGGCACCCAGCACGCCCACCAGGTTGAGCAGCAGGCCGAAAGTCACCGGCAGGCTATCCCCCGCGCCGGCGCCCTCCCCTCCGCCGTTGGCGCGCAGCAGATGCCAGACCGGATTGCCGAGCTGCTTGTCGAGCTCCTGGCCGGCAAGGTTGCCGCGGAACTGCCAGTACTCGTCCACCGCCTTCGGGATCACACCGATGTGCAGCTGCTTGGCACTCTTTGGCTCGCGGAACAGGTAGAAGCCGAGAGACTCCTCGGTACCGTAAGTCAGCCACTGCTCGATGGTGAGGCCGTTGCCCTTGGACTTCGAGATCTTCTCGCCGTTCTCGTCGAGGAAGAGTTCGTAGATCAGGCCCTCCGGTCGTCGCCCGCCGAGGATCTGCGCGATCTTGCCCGATTGCGTGACCGAGTCGGTCAGGTCCTTGCCGCACATCTCATAGTCGACGCCCAGGTCCACCCAGCGCATCGCCCAGTCGACCTTCCACTGCAGCTTGGCCTGGCCGCCGAATACCGACTGCTCGATGCGGCTGCCGTCCTCGTCGGTGAAGGCGACCATGCCGGTCGCGGGGTCGAGCACCTCGACGGGCACCTGCAGCACGACGCCGCTGGTCGGCGAGATCGGAAGCACCGGCGAATACGTGCGGCGGCGCTCCTCGCGCAAAGTGGGCAGCATCACACCCATGATCGCGTCGAAATGCACGAGCACGTTCGCCAGCGCCTTGTCGAAGCCGCCCGCGTTGTAGCGCTCGCTCGCCGAGACGAACTCGTAGTCGAAGCCGAAGCGGTCGAGGAAGTCGCGCAGCATCGCGTTGTTGTGGTGCGCGAAGCTCTCGTGGGTTCCGAACGGGTCGGGAATGCGGCTGAGCGGCTTGCCCAGGTTCTCCCGCAACAGCTCGGCGTTCGGCACGTTGTCCGGCACCTTGCGCAGCCCGTCCATGTCGTCGCTAAACGCGACGAGGCGAGTCGGCGCGCCGCCGGTCAGCACTTCGTAGGCGCGGCGGACCAGCGTGGTGCGCAAGACCTCTTGGAACGTGCCGATATGCGGCAGGCCGGAGGGGCCATAGCCCGTCTCGAACAGCACGGCCTGGGGCGAACCGTCCTTGCCAGCCTTGCCCTGCGGATAGCGCTTCAACAGCTTGCGCGCCTCCTCGAAGGGCCAGGCCTTGGACTTCAGGGCAGCGTCGATGAGAGCGGTGTCGGTCATGATGTTGCGCCCTTTCGCGGGAAAGCTAGAGCGCCGCAAGGGCCAAGAACGGGGGAACCGCATAGCTACCGGGGCCGTTCCAGCCTGGCTTGCAACTTGGATCGGCTCTCTTTTCGTGAATTACATCGCCACCTTGCACAACCAGATCGAGCGCATGACGCGCGGGTTCGTGCAGCTGCTACCCCAACTTGCGATCGCTCTTGGGATCCTGCTGATCACCTGGTTCTTCGCCAAGTTCGCGGTGCGCATCGCCGACAGGCTGACCAAGCGCACGCACATCCGCGAAGACCTCAAGCAATTGCTCGACACGCTGGTCCGTCTGGCGATCTGGATCATCGGTACCGTCATCGCGCTGACCGTCGCCATCCCCAGCTTCACACCCGCCAGCGCCTTTGCCGGCTTGGGCGTGGGCGCGCTGGCGATCGGCTTTGCGTTTCAGGACATCTTCGAGAACTTCCTGGCCGGCGTGCTGATCATGTTGCGCGAGAAGATGCGGATCAACGATCAGATCGAGTGCGAGGGGATAGTAGGCCGCGTCGAGCGCATCACTCTGCGCGAGACGCACGTACGCCAGCTCTCGAACGAATTGACGATCGTGCCCAATTCCAAGCTGTTCAAGAACCCGGTCAAGATTCTGACCGAGAACCCGGTCCGGCGCGACGAGATCGTCGTCGGGGTCTCCTACGATGCCGACCTCGAGCAGGCGCAGACAGTCATCCGCGAAGCCATCGAGGCGCTGGAGCATGTCAATCATGACCGCCCCGTGCTGGTCGTGGCCCGAACCTTCGGCGCCAGCTCGGTCGACTTCCTGATCCAATGGTGGGCGCCGTCGACACCGCGCGACATGCGCCTCACCAGGAGCGAGGTCGTCATCGCGGTGAAGAATGCGCTCGATGCAGCGAAGATCGAGATCCCCTATCCATACGTGACCAACACGTTCAAGGAGCCGCTGCCGCTTACGCGCGCTCCCCGCGAGCAGCCTCGGGACGGCCTCTGACACGCTCGCGGCTTGTGGAAGCGAGCGGTCGGCCCTATCGGCACCGGAACCCTCTGCTGATCCTGCGACTTTCCCAACCTGCATGCCCGATCTCGACCGGATACTTTCCGCCAAGTCCCCGCTGACCCTCGCCTCCGTCGTACGGGGCGCGCAGCCACTCGTGATGGCGGACCTCGCGCGTGCCACGAAGGGCCGCGCGGTGTTCGTCGCGACCTCGGACAGCGAGATGCGCGCGGTGGCCGATGCCGCCGCCTACTTCGCGCCCGAGCTCGATGTGGTGGAGTTCCCCGCCTGGGATTGCCTGCCCTACGACCGCGCCAGCCCCGCGCTGTCGGTCAGCGCCCGCAGGCTCTCGGCGCTGCACCGCCTGCAAGCCAAGCGCAGCGGCCCGCAACTTCTGGTCACCACCGTCAACGCCGTGCTGCAGCGAGTGCTCACGCCCTTCCGCATCCGCGAATCGGTGCGGCTTCTCAAGCCCGGCATGGAGATCGGGCACGAGAGCCTGACCGCGCTGCTGCGCCGCCAGGGCTACCAGCGCAGCGACACCGCCATCGATGCCGGCGAGTTCGCGGTGCGCGGTTCGATCTTCGACATCGTGCCCTCGGGCGAGAAGGGCCTGCGGCTCGACTTCTTCGGCGATGAGCTGGAGACGCTGCGCGAGTTCGACACCTCCACCCAGCGCTCGACCGGGCCAGTGGACGAACACTTGCTGCTTCCCGCCAGCGAAGCGCTGATGGACGACGACACCGTGAAGCGGTTCCGCGCTCGCTACCGCGAAAGGTTCGGCGCCAATGCAACGGGCGACCCGCTCTACCAGGCGATCAGCGACGGGCGGCGGATGGCCGGAATGGAGCACTGGCTGCCGCTGTTCGAGGACCGGCTCGTCACGCTCTTCGATCACCTCGACAAGAACGATCTCGTCGTGTTCGACGCCGCCGCGCCGCACGCCGCCGAGGACCGGCTGACCGACATCGCCGACTACCAGAAATCGCGCCAGGACACGTCGGGTCAGCGCGCCGGCAGCTATCGCCCGCTGCCGCCCGGCGCGTTGTATCTCACCCAGGCCGAGTTCGACGATTGCGCCGCCAAGTGGCCCGCCCACCGCGCCGATCCCTTCGCCCGGCCGGAGAGCGCGACGGTGATCGACTTCGGCTTCACCAACGCCCGCGACTTCGCTGCCGAACGCGCCCGTGGCGAGAACGCCTACGAAGCTGCCGCCAAGCATCTTCAGAAGATCGCCAAGTCGGGCCGCAAGGCGCTGCTCGCGGCGTACTCGAACGGCAGTCGCGCGCGCATCGCATCGATCCTGGGCGAAGCCGTAGCGCCCGAGCCGGCGCTGGCGGAGAGCTGGCAGGACGCGCTCGGCAAGGCGAGCAAGAGCCGCCCCGCCGCGCTGGTGCTGCCGCTGGAGACCGGGTTCGCCAACGACACGCTCGAGATCGTCACCGAGCAGGACATCCTGGGCGACCGCCTGGTGCGCCGCAAGAAGCGCAAGAAGGATTCCGATGCCTTCCTGGCGGAGCTGGCTGCGCTCGTTCCGGGCGACCTCGTGGTCCACATGGACCACGGCATTGGTCGCTACGAAGGGCTCCAGTCGATCCCCGTGGGCGACAGCCCGCACGACTGCGTCATGCTGGAGTATTCCGGCGGCGACAAACTCTACATCCCGGTCGAGAACCTCGATGCCCTCTCGCGGTACGGCAGCGAGAGCGAAGGCGTCGCACTCGACAAGCTGGGCGGCGAAGCCTGGCAGAAGCGCCGCGCGCGCCTCAAGGAGCGTATCCGCGAGATCGCCGGCGAGCTGATGAAAGTCGCCGCCGAGCGCGCGCTGCGCCAGGCGCCCGTGTTCGAGGCGGATGGCTCGTCCTACAACCAGTTCGTCGACCGCTTCCCCTGGGACGAGACCGACGACCAGGAGCGGGCGATCGAGGACGTGCTGGGCGACTTGGCGGACGGCAAGCCGATGGACCGCCTCGTCTGCGGCGATGTCGGCTTCGGCAAGACCGAGGTCGCGCTGCGCGCCGCGTTCGTGGCCGCCATGGCCGGGCACCAGGTCGCGGTCGTCGCTCCGACCACCCTGCTCGCGCGCCAGCACTACACCGGCTTCTCCGAGCGCTTCGCCGGCTTCCCTTTGAACGTCGGCCGCCTCTCGCGGCTGGTGCCGGAGAAGGAGGCGAAGGCCACTCGCGAGGGATTGGCCAACGGCACGGTCGACGTGGTCGTGGGCACCCACGCCATCCTGTCCAAGACGGTCCAGTTCAAGCGCCTTGGCCTGGTCATCGTCGACGAGGAGCAGCGGTTCGGGGTCAACCACAAGGAGAAACTCAAGCAGCTTCGCACCAACGTCCACGTGCTGACCCTTACCGCCACGCCGATCCCGCGCACACTGCAGATGGCGATGAGCGGCCTGCGCGAACTCTCGACCATCCAGACGCCGCCGGTCGACCGCCTGGCGGTGCGCACTTACGTGATGGAATGGGACGACATGGTGATGCGCGAGGCGCTGCTGCGCGAGCACCATCGCGGCGGGCAGAGCTTCATCGTCGTGCCGCGCATCTCCGACATGGCCGAGGTCGAGGAGTGGCTGCGCAGCCACGTGCCCGAGATCAAGTTCATCGCCGCGCACGGCCAGATGAGCGCTGGCGAGGTCGAGGAACGGATGAGCGCCTTCTACGAGGGCAAGTACGAGGTGCTGCTCTCGACCACGATCGTCGAGAGCGGGCTCGACATCCCGCGCGCCAACACGATCATCATCCACCGCGCCGATCGCTTCGGCCTCGCCCAGCTCTACCAGCTGCGCGGTCGGGTGGGCCGTTCCAAGCTGCGCGCCTATGCCTACCTGACGACGCCGGCCAACACCGCGCTCAACGAAATCGCCGAGAAGCGGCTGAAGGTGCTGGGCGACCTCGACAGCCTCGGCGCCGGTTTCCAGCTCGCCAGCCATGACCTCGACATCCGCGGCGCCGGCAACCTGCTGGGCGACGAGCAGTCCGGCCATATACGCGAAGTCGGCTTCGAACTGTACCAATCGATGCTGGAGGACGCGATCCTGGCGGCCCGCGCCGGCGACACCGGACTGGAGCGGGACACGAGCGGCCTCTCGCCGCAGATCACCGTCGACGCGCCGATCATGATCCCGGAGGACTACGTACCCGACCTTGCCGTGCGCATGGCGCTCTATCGCCGCCTCAACGATGCCGAGAGCACCGAGGCGATCGAGGCCATGTCGGCCGAGATGATCGACCGCTTCGGGCCCCTGCCGGACTCCACGGCCAACCTGGTCCAACTCATCCAGATCAAGCGCCAAGCGATCGACGCGCATGTCGCGAAGATCGACGTCGGCGCACGTGGAACGCTCGTCAGCTTCCACAACGACGCTTTCCCCAATCCCGAAGGCCTGATCGGCTATGCCGAACGCCTGGAAGGCACGATAAAGCTGCGCCCCGACAACAAGCTCGTCGTCACCCGCGTGTGGAAGGACCCCAAGTCCCGCCTCAACGGCCTGTTCCAGCTGACGAAGGGCCTGAGCGGGATCGCCAGGAAGGCGGCGTAGCGCGCTCCGGCGCGCTGTTACGCAATCGCAAGCATCGCCGATGTACGAGGGGGTCATGGCGACCCTTTCGACCACGCACGACCAATCCACGCGCACCCGCGCAGAGCCCCACGCGCTCGACACACGCGTTGCGCTCGCGATCCTCGCGCTTGCCGCCATCTGCATGCGGCTCGGCGCCTTGTGGACCGAGCAGATCGACTGGGACGAGTGGAGCTTCATCCTGATGGGCGCGGACGTCGCGCAGGGTCACTTGCCCTTTGTCCACCAGTTCGACCTGAAGCCGCCGCTGGTGTTCATGCTCGTCGGCGCGACGATCGCGTTGTTCGGCAAGAGCCTGGTCGCCGTCCGGCTGCTCGGCACGCTGTGTGTCTTCGCTGCGGCAAGCTTCGTCTTCCTCACCGCACGCCGCGTTGCGCCCGCTTGGGCGGCATTGGCCGGCGGCTTGATCACGATCGCACTCGCCTCGGCCCCTTTCGGCCTTGCGACTAGCTCGGAACTGCCCGCGATCGCCTTCCTGGGCGCGGCGCTATGGCGGCTCGGCCGATCACCGCTATCGCTGCGAGAGGCATTCGCAGGCGGCTTGCTGGTCTGCCTGGCGGTGCTGACGCGCACGAACCTTGCCGTCGTCGCGCTGGCGCTCGGGCTGTTGCTGCTCGGCGCCTCCCTGATCCGCAAGAGCGCCGTACCGCGCCTCGCCTGGCTAGCTTACGGGATCGGCGGCCTGACCCCGCTCGCGCTCTTGATCGCCTGCTATGCGGCCGCCGGCGAGTTGGCGACGCTCAAGCTGGCGATGATCGACGTGCCGCTCGCCTATTCCGGCCAGCTTACCGCCATCGAAGTCGCCAAGTCGCACGCGCTGCAGCTCTACTACACCGCCAGCGAAGCGCCGCTGCTTTACCTCCCGGCCGCAGCCCTCGCCGGGATCGGGTCCGCCTTCGCGCTGCTGCGGCTCTTCAGGCCGGAGAGCGAGCAGGATCGCTGGCTGCTCCTCGTCGTCCTCACGGCAGCTCTGGCCGTCACCGGCTCGCTGCTGATCGGCGGAGCCGCCTATCCGCACTACTGGCTGCAACTGGTGCCCTTCGCCGGCTTCCTCGCGGCTCTCGCCGTGGCAGGCGCGACCCGTGCCTCGAGGGCCCTTGGCGCAAGCGCGGGAGTGCTCGTCTTGCTCCCGGTCGCTGTGACGCTGGCCTCCTCGCTCACCCAGGCTCCGGCAAGCTACCGCAGCGACCACCCGATCGTGAGGGCGGCGAGCTATATCCGGCAAGCCGGGGGCGAGCACCCGACGGTCTGGGCGCTGCACAAGCATCTGGTCCACTGGTACCTCGACGCGCCGCAGCCCTCACGCGCCAGCGTCCATCCCGACAACCTCGGCCGGCGGGCAATCATCGATACGCTGGCGGCGCATGGCTATGTCAGCCACAACGAAGTCGGCCGACTGATGGCGCGCCGTCCCGAGTTCGTCGTCACTGACGCGGGCAGCAAGGGCGTCGCCTGGGTGCGCGCGACCGGGGTCGACGTCGACCGCTGGCTTGCCGCCAACTACCGTGAGGAGGTTCGCTTCGGCGACGTGGTAGTCCTGCGCCGGCGCTGAGCTCAAGCCCGGGACGACGCCACGAGCTTGCCGAACATCTCCGCACTCATCGGCTGCGCGCGCAGGAAGCCCTGATAAAAGGCACAGCCCTCCTTGGCGATGTGCCCGCGCTGCTCCTCGTTCTCGACCCCTTCGGCAATGATCTCCAGGTCGAGCGCGCGCGCCATCGCGACGATCGCCCGCAGCACCGCCAGGTCGCGCTTGTCCCGCCCCACCCCCTCGACCATCGAGCGGTCCAGCTTGAGATAATGGAGCGGCAGAATCTTGAGGTAACGGAAGTTGCAGAAGCCCGCGCCAAAATCGTCGAGCGCCATCCGGATGCCTTGCGCGCTGAACTCCGCCATGATCTGCGCCGCCAGGCTGATGTCGCTGATCAGTGCCTGCTCGGTCACTTCCAGCGTCAGCCGCCGGGGCGAGAAGCCGGTCTCGCGCAGTTTGTCGAGCAAATGACGCACGTAGCTGCCAAAGGCGAGATCGGCCGGCGTGATGTTGAGCGACAAGCGCATCGCCTCGGGCCAGGTGCTGGCGATGTCGAGCGCCTTGCCGGCGATATGGCGCGAGAGCGGCGCGACGTGATCGGTTCGTTCGGCAATGGCGAACAGCGCCGCCGCGCCGAGCCGGCCAAGCTCAGGGTGGTTCCACCGAGCCAGCGCCTCCGCACCGACGAGCCGGTCGTCGGGTAGCTGGAACTGCGGCTGGAACAGAATCTCGATCTCGTCCCGGTCGATCGCACCGAGCAGGTCCGCCTCCAACTGCGCTGCGGTGCGGTTCGGCGGTGTCGCCTCGCCATCGGCCCACAGGACCCGACTGCCCTGGAGCGCCTTGGCTTCGTTGAGCACTTGGCCGAGCCGGTCGAGCACCGAGTCCATCGTTTCCCCCGCCAGGACCCGCACCAGCGCGATCCGAGGCGACATCCGCAGCACCCCTTCGGGAACCGCCAGCGGCCGGGCGATCGCATCGGCGAGTTGCTCGGCGACAAGCTGCCAGTGCTCCCGACTGCAGGCCTCGTCGGCGATCAGCAGGAACGATCCGCCACCGGCGCGCGCCACGAGCCAGCGGCTCTCCAGCTCGTCCGCCGCGAAGTCGTCGATGCGCGCCGCGATCTCCTCCAGCGCGCCGTCGCCGGCGGACTCTCCGAAGGCCAGGTTCACGGCATCGAGCCGCCGCAAACCAACGAGCATCGCGTGCAGTTGCGCCTCGCCCTGAGCCAGTCCCTCGCGCGCGAGCCATTCCTCGATCCGGCGGCGCACCGTTTCCACGCCCGGCACGGAGGTCAGCCGATCGCGCAGGACATCGCCCTTATGGCGGACCGCAGGTTCGCCCCGCCCTGTCACTCGCGCCTGTCTCCCCGTCTGCCCTGACCGCTGCATCGGCTCGCCATACCCGCAAAAGCGCTTGCCAAACACTTCCAAATTGGACAGCCACAGCCTCGAAGCGGGACAGCGCGCGCTGCTCGAAGGAAGGCGGCGCGGCATGCCGAAGCGGGGCGAGGAATGAGCAGTCAACGCAAGCTGGCGCTGGTCGTGTCCGACACGCCCAGGGCGTACGACGGCGCCGGGGCGCTGCGCGCCGCGCACGACTGGGTTTCGCCCGAGGATGCCGATGTGCTGGTGGTTGCGGGCGGAGACGGCTTCCTGCTGCATGTGCTGCACGAGATGCTGAACTGGGACCGCATGCTGCCGTGCTTCGGCATCAACCTTGGCACGGTAGGCTTCCTGATGAATGGCCTGGAGCTGGATGACCTCAGCATCGCCGATCGCGTCGCCCAGGCGCATGAGGTATCGGTCCGTCCGCTCGAGATGCACGCGATCACGCAGGACGGGCGCAAGTTCTTCTATTACGCCATCAACGAGGTGTCGCTGCTGCGCGAAACGCGCCAGACCGCCAAGCTGGAAGTGCGGATCAACGGCCGGGTGCGGATGGAGGAACTTGCAGGCGACGGCGTGCTGCTCTCGACGCCCGCCGGCTCAACCGCCTACAACTCGTCAGCAGGCGGGCCGATCCTGCCGCTAGGCTCGCGCATGCTCGCCTTGACACCCTTGAGCCCCTTCCGACCGCGCCGCTGGAAAGGTGCGATCCTGCCCGAAAGCGCCGAAGTCGAGTTCCGCATCCGCGAGCCCGGCAAGCGCCCGGTGGCTGCGGTCGCCGACCAGAAGGAGGTGCGCGAGGTTGCCGATGTGCGCATCGTCGCTTCGCAGGAAAAGGAACTGACGCTCCTGTTCGACCCCGGCTTCAGCCTGGAAGAACGCATCTTCGCCGAGCAGTTCCAAGTCTGATCAGGCGCCGACCGCATCACCATCAGCAACCGTCGCGCCAAGGTCGGATCGCGCTTGCCAAACGAATCCACGCTGCTATAGGCGCACCCCTGCCCGGCACGCCGGGTTGCTCCCCGATAGCTCAGCGGTAGAGCATTCGACTGTTAATCGAATGGCCGTAGGTTCGAATCCTACTCGGGGAGCCATTTTTTCAGTTCCGGGTGGAGCCCCCCCCTTCAGGGGCATGCCGCCTCCACCGGGAGAGCCAATTTTCTCCAGTAAGTCAAAAGGCTTACGGAAGATTGTGGTGAGCTCTCCAGCTGCAAATGAGCAGTTCGATAGCACAAGATTCAGAGCCCTGCGCTTGCTGGAAAGAGGCAGCGTTTCAAACCGGTGGTAAGCCGTGCGGGCGAAATCGACGAATGCGACACCGTCATCGATCACGTCATCTTCCGCGAAGGAGAGGCTCTCGAGGTCGCGGACGCACCTGTCTCGCTCTTCTCTCCAGGTCGCCGCAACTCGATCGTGAAACTCGCTTGTCACCCGGCCCTCGTTTTTGTCGAGGTAGAGGGTGTCGAGCCGATGTTGAAGGCGATCGGCTTCCGCCCGGATCTTTGTCACGCGTTCGTCGCGCTCGCGAATCTCGTTTGCTCGGCTCTCACGAATTGCCTGTCCGATCATCCGAAACACGTCGTCGTCCAATCTCAGTTTCCTGAGCTGGGCGGCGAACATCAGGTCCAGCGCTTCTTCTCGAACGTAGGGCTCCGGGCACCGCGCTTTGAACTTGGAGCAGTGATAGTAGATGTACCTGCCTTTTTTGATTTCTGCGGTCATCGCACACCCGCAATGACCGCAGGTCATCAAGCCGGTGTAAGCGAACTCGTGGCGATTCCCGTGAACGTTCGAGATGCTCCGCCCGTCCAGGATTTCCTGCACGTTCATCCAGGTCGCGAACGTCGTCAGGGGCGTGTGCGACCCCTCGTAGAGCTTGCCAAGCCACTCGAACGATCCCGTGTAAATCCGGCTCCGCAATATCCGATGGACGGAGCTCGACCCGATAGGTTTGCCCTTCCTACGGTATCGTAGACCAGCGATACGAGCCTTGCGGGTGAGCTCCTTCAGAGAATATTCCCAGCTTTCGAACCACTCGAACAGACGCGTGACGAGGGGACCTGTGCCATCCATTGCTCATGATGCACCATTTTTATTATCCGAACTTTTTGCTTGGACATCGCTTTATCACGCCCGTTTAAACCTGAAGATAGAGCCAGAAGCTCATTAATGGCACGGCAAATTTTCCGTTGATATCGATTTTTCCTATGGTAACAATCCGTTTGGGCACGGGCCAGATTGCGCCGGCGAACACCTGCCGCATCGGTTGCGATCTCGATCCTGAGAGCGCCTCGCAATTTAGTCCGGCGTTTCTGACGGAGGCTTTGAATGCGAGTTGCCCTTTTAACCTTTGCTGCCCTCACGTCGCTGTTATCGGTTCCGACGAGGGCGGAGCCGGGTTCAGCCGGACAGGTTAATGAGGCTCCCAAGCTCGCCGCGGATCAAGCGGTGCAGACACAGCATCAGATCACGGTCGGCGGCAAGGCCCTCAAATACACCGCCATGACAGGCACGCTCACCATCCGCGACGACAAGGGTCAGCCGCGGGCGAGCATGTTCTATGTGGCTTATGTGCTCAATCCGAACGATCACTCGCGGCCGATCACCTTCCTCTATAATGGCGGCCCTGGCTCATCGAGCGTCTGGATTCATCTCGGCTCCTTCGGGCCGAAGCGCACCGAACTGCCAGGCCCGGGCGAAACGGCGGCGAATCCACCCTATCGATTGATCGACAATCAACAGACCTTGCTGCCCAAGTCCGACCTCGTCTTCCTCGACGCGATCAACACGGGCTACTCGCGCCCCGCCCCCGGCGTCGCAGCGCGCGACTTCATGACCTCAGATGCCGATGCTGAGGCGTTCGCCAAAGGGATTGAGCGCTTTGTCACCGCGCACGATCGCTGGAACTCGCCGAAGTTTCTATTCGGGGAGTCCTATGGGACCGCGCGCAACGCCGTACTGGTGGATCGCCTGCAGCGGGACGGCGTTCAGATGAACGGCGTCATCGCACTCGGTTCCATCCTGGATGTCTCCCGCGTCATCAACCATGGCGACCGTCTCTTCGTGTCGATCGTGCCCAGCTATGCGGTGACTGCAGCCTATCATCGCCGGATTGCGCAGCCGGGCGACGAGCAAAGTTTGATCGCCTCCGTCATCCAGTGGGCCGAGGGCCCGTACGCTCAGGCGCTCGCCAAGGGCGCCGCACTGAGTGACGACGATAGGGAGGTGATAGCCCGACAACTCGCGCGATATTCCGGTCTGTCCGAGCAGTTCATTCTACAGAACGACCTGCGCGTCGATCCGGATCAATTCCGGGCCGAGTTGCTGCGCGATCAAGGTCTCGCGGTCGGCGAGCTCGACACGCGCTATACCGCAGCCGAAGCGCCAGCGACCCGCGACGCTCCGAGCTTCGATCCATCCGGCAACGGCACCTTCCGCATCATCGTGAGCCAGATGAATGACTATATTCACGGCGACCTTGGGTTCAGCACAGATCTCGAATATCGGCGCTCGGATCCGGAGACCGCCAGATCGTTCGATTTTCGTCGGACCGGCAGCAGCAGTTTCACCAGCCCATTTGGCACTTACGGTGATGATCTGGCTCACGCGATGACGGCCAATCCGCGGTTGAAGGTGCTAACATTGAATGGCTTGTTCGATCTCTCGACGATCTTTTACGGCGCGGTCTATGATTATCGCCATCTGAGAATCCCCCGCGCCCTCGCGGGCAATATCTCCTATAAATACTATGATGGCGGTCACATGGCCTATAGCGACGATAGCGTCCGCCGCGAGATGTATGCCGACATCATGCGCTTCTATGACGAGGCCGCCCCCGTGCGGTGAAGGACGCTTTCTGTCATCCTTGCGGGTGCGGCATTCCGGTGCGGTAGCCTTCGACATTCACTATCTGCTATCGAACACAGACAATCCAACTGGAAGATCCGCTAAATGGCAAATCTCCGTACTACGAGAAAGGCGGCAAAGCCGGCAACAAAGCGGCCGGCGCGTTCGCACGTCGCTCCCTCGTCAGGCATAGCCGCGATCGTCAAGACTTTCCGCCACAATGCGAAACTGACCCTGAACGAATTGGCGCAGCGCGCCAACGTCGCGGCTTCGACCATCTCGAAAATTGAGAGCGGCCAACTCTCACCAGGTTATGAGATCATCGTGCGTCTGGCACAGGGGTTGGGGATCGACGTCGCTGATATGTTCCGCGCGCCGCAGCACAATGCTGC
>Ga0070668_100001751_pt1 | contig 15797 bp, 12 predicted proteins | sample KBSS43metaG_FD_64661 | JGI IMG/M metagenome (GOLD analysis project Ga0070668, IMG submission 64661) | Switchgrass rhizosphere microbial communities from Kellogg Biological Station, Michigan, USA - KBS S4-3 metaG | ecosystem: Host-associated > Plants > Roots > Rhizosphere > Soil ... | reverse complement strand
CTGCTGCGCTTCACCGGCCTGTTTACCTATGCCTGCACCGGCATGCCGCTGCTGAGCGCAACGTGGCGCGGGCCGGACATCCTGACGGGATCTCCCGAATACATGGGCTGGCTCGTCGCCTACGCGATTTTCGGGCTGGCCTACTGGTTCGCGACGCACGATCTCGGGCGGCATCGGCCGGGGCTGCGCCGCATCCCCTTGCTGATCGTCATGAACTTGGCCGCGTTTGCGATCGGCTGGTTCAGCCACAGCGGCATCTCGGGAATCCTGACGCTGCTGATCGCCGGCGTGGTGCCGTGGACATTGCCGCTGATACCGGGGATCGCCTGGGTCGTGCTGCAGAGCTATACCCTGACGCCAGTCTTCGTCGCGTGGCTCGACTACGGCCTGTTCGATGCGCTCGTTCAGTGCTCGCTGTTCCTCGGCTTCTCGGCATTCACTTACGTCACGTCGCTCGTGGCGAAACAGCAGGCCGACTCGCGCGACGAGCTGCGCCGGCTGAATTCCGAATTACGCGCCACGCGCACGCTGTTGACCGAATCGAGCCGCATCGCCGAACGCATGCGCATCTCGCGCGACCTGCATGACCTGATCGGTCATCATCTGACCGCGTTGAGCCTGAACCTCGAAGTCGCAAGCCATCTGGTCGGCGGCACGGCGCAGGAGCATGTGCGCCAGGCGCAGTCGGTCGCGAAGCTTCTGCTGTCCGACGTGCGCGAGGTCGTCAGCCAGCTGCGCGAGAACGACAACATTGATCTGTCCGACGCGCTGCGAACGCTGGTCGAGGGCGTTCCCGGCCTCGACATCCATCTCGAATTGCCGCCACGGTTCTCGGTCGACGATCCGCTGCGCGCGCAGGTGCTGTTGCGCTGTGCGCAGGAAATAATCACGAATACCGTCCGCCACGCCGGCGCGCGTAACCTGTGGCTGCGTTGCGAGCGCACGGAGACCAACGAACTTGCCATCCACGCACGCGATGACGGGCGCGGCGCCGGCGATGCCGTGCGCCATGGCAACGGCCTGACCGGCATGCGCGAGCGCCTGGCCCAGGTAGGCGGGCGTCTGGATATCGTCACCGCGCGCGACCAGGGTTTCGCGCTCGACGCATGGTTGCCGCTGGAGGCGAATAGATGACTGCACCGCGAACGATTTCCGTATGCCTGGTCGACGATCAGACCCTGGTCAGGCAAGGCATACGCTCGCTGCTGGAACTGTCCGACGAGATCCGCGTCGTCGCGGAGGCCGCCGACGGCAACCAGGCGCTCGAGATCGTGCCGGCGGTGAAGCCCGACGTCGTCCTGCTCGACATGCGCATGCCGGGAATGTCCGGTCTCGACGTCCTCAATGCGCTCGCCGCGCGCAACTCGCTGCCGGCTACGATCATCCTCACGACGTTCGATGATGACCAGCTCGTCCTGGCCGGACTCAAGGCCGGGGCGCGCGGCTATCTGCTCAAGGACGTATCACTGGACCAACTCGTCGATGCGGTCAAGACCGTGGCAGCCGGCGGCTCGCTGGTCGCGCCCGTCGTCACGCAGCGGCTGCTGTCCGGCCTCGAGCGCATGCACAACGATTTCACGAGCCTGGATCGCCCGGACCCCTTGACCGAACGCGAGACCGAGATCCTGCGCCTGATGGCAGGCGGCTACAGCAACAAGGAAATCGCCAACTCGCTCAGCGTGGCCGAGGGGACTGTCAAGAATCACGTCTCGAACATTCTTTCGAAACTCGGCGTGCGCGACCGGACGCGTGCCGTGCTCAAGGCATTCGAACTCGGGATCGTTTGATCGGTCGGGAAGCTCCGCGCCTGGGCCCGCCGGCGCAGCGCTTGCCCCTCAATGCCGGAGGGAAAGCGTGCCGACGCATGCCGCCTTGCTAGCGGAGACGCCCCGGAGGCCCGTGTCTTCAGGTTTCGCCGGGCCCAGGAGGGGGCTTATAGCCTTCGCGGCCCAGAGCAAGTACCATTTGCGGCTCGCGCCCAGTGCTGCCGTATCCGACGGTTGCACTGTTGTTGCGCGGCAATACAACAATGCTGCGGCGGCGCATCGAGCGGCGTCGACCGCAACCGACCGACTTGTGGAGATTTGAGGGATGATCCGTCTGCTTGAGGTAATCGTTGCGCTAATCATCGTGCTCGTCCTGGGAGTGCTGTTCGGCGTCTCCCTCCCGGACCATCGCCACATCGAGCGCAGCACCGAAGTCAGTTCGCCGGTGCGGCAGATCTTCGACGTCATCAACGGATTTCATTCCTATCCTTCCTGGACGGCGCTGCGATCGTACGATCCGCGCGTGCAGCTGAATCTGGTCGGTCCGGACCAGGGCAACGGGGCGAGCGTCAACTGGGTCAGCGGCGACTCGCGGCTGGAAAGCGGCAGCTACACGATCAGCAACGCGCAGCAGGACCAGGGCGTCAACTGGGAGATCGTCAACAACTGGCGCGGAGAGAACAAGCGCTTTGCGCTCGAGATCAAGCCGAAGACCAACGGCAAGACCGTGACGATCACGATGGGCTACGACGTCGACTACGGTTGGGACCTGCTGGGCCGCTACTCGGGCATGTACCTGGAAGGCGATCCGGCGACGCAGATCCAGATTCACCTGCAGCGCCTGCAGGACATGCTGGCTACTTTCCCGAACGTCGACTACAAGGACACGCAGGTCGACCTGAAGGAAGTCGAGGCACGCCCGCTGCTCTACGTGGAGACCACCGCCAAGCGATCGCTCGACGAAGTCGCGGACGCGACCGACAAGGCACTCACGCTGATCCAGGCGGTCGTCAAGAAGAACAAGGTGAATGTCACCGGTCCGCGCATCACGATCACGAGCAACTGGGGCGACGAGAATTACGATTTCGACGTCGCGTTGCCGGTCGACCACAACGACGGCGCGGCCGATCCGGTCAAGGCGACGACGAGTTACGGCGGCAAGGTCCTCGTGACAAGCTTCACCGGGTCGCCGGCGCAGCTGCCGTTGTCGCGGCTGATGCTCAAGGCCTACGCGGAGACGCACGGTTATGCGATCGACGAGAGCGGCGAGGGCACCGGTCGCGCGTACGACGAACTGACCAGCGCGCCCGGAGTCGCCGAGGACGCCCAGTCGTTCAACGTGTACTTGCCGGTACAGGTGCAGTAACCGAACCGATTTCCTGGAATCCGCGCCCGGCGCGGATTCCACACGCGTGCATCCCGGGAACTTTTCACGCTGCCCGCTGTATTTCTGCAGCGTTGTCCCGAGGTTGCTCCAAACAACGCAGTCGCCCAGGCCAGCCAGTGCCCGACTTTGCGCGGGCGCGCGCAACTGCGGCGGACCTTTCGGCAATTCGAGTTTCGCGAACTGGTGATGAAAAATGATTGAAACCCGGCAGCTGAGCAAGCGGTACGGCAATTTGACCGCCGTCGACAATATCTCTTTCAAGGTGGAACCCGGGCAGGTGCTCGGCTTCCTCGGCCCGAATGGCGCCGGCAAATCGACCACGATGAAGATGATCGCCGGCTTCCTCGCGCCGACGTCGGGCAGCGTGAACGTCTGTGGCCACGACGTCGCCGATGCGCCGCTCAAGGCGAAGAGCGCGCTGGGCTATCTGCCTGAAGGCGCGCCCAGCTACGGCGAAATGACTCCGCGCGAATTTCTCGCATTCATCGCGGACATGCGCGGCCTCGCCGGTGCGCACCGCACGCAGCGCATCGACGACGTCATCGAACGGCTGCATCTGAATGCCGTCCTCGAACAGCCGATCGAGACGCTGTCGAAGGGTTTCAAGCGCCGCGTCGGCCTGGCCCAGGCGATCGTCCACGATCCGGCCGTGCTGATCCTCGACGAGCCGACCGACGGCCTGGATCCGAACCAGAAGCACGAAGTGCGCTCGCTGATCAACGCGATGGCGAAGGACAAGACCATCGTCGTGTCGACCCATATCCTCGAGGAAGTGCATGCCGTCTGCACGCGCGCGATCATCATCGCGCAGGGCAAGGTGCTCGCCGATGCGAGCCCGGCCGAACTCGAGGCGCGGTCGCGCTACCACCAAGCCGTATCGCTGACGACGGCGAACGTCGCCGCGGCGAAGGAAGCGCTGTCGCGCATCGCCGACGTCGCCGCGGTCGAGATCGACCCGCAGGACCATCGCATAACGGCCTTCCCGAAGCCGGGCCGGCAGATCTTTGCCGCGATCAGCGACCTGCTCAAGGCGCAGGGAATACAGGTCAGCGAACTGCAGCTCGAGAGCGGCCGCATGGACGAGGTGTTCCGCACGATCACGCAGGGCGAAGCTATGGAGGCACACGCATGAAGGGCCCGATCGTCACCGTATTCAGGCGCGAACTGGCCAGTTATTTCGCCACGCCGGTCGCCTATGTCTTCATCGTGATATTCCTGCTCCTGGCCGGAACGTTCACGTTCTATCTCGGCAACTTCTACGAACGCGGCCAGGCCGACCTGCAGCCGTTCTTCAACTTTCACCCGTGGCTGTACCTGTTCCTCGTTCCGGCCGTAGGCATGCGCCTGTGGTCGGAGGAGCGCAAGAGCGGCACGATCGAGCTGTTGCTCACGCTCCCGGTAACGATGTGGCAGGCCGTGGTCGGGAAGTTCCTCGCGGCCTGGGCGTTCATCGGCATCGCCCTGCTGCTCACGTTCCCGATCTGGATCACGGTGAACTATCTGGGCGCGCCGGACAACGGCGTGATCTTCGCGAGCTATGTCGGCAGCTTCCTCATGGCCGGAGCGTTCCTCGCGATCGGATCGTGCATTTCCGCGAGCACGCGCAACCAGGTCATCGCATTCATCCTGACCGTTGTCGTCTGCTTCCTGTTCCTGCTCGCGGGATTCCCGCTCGTGCTGAATTTCTTCAGCAGCTGGGCGCCGCAAGGCGTCGTCGATGCGATCGCCGGGTTGAGCTTCATGACCCATTTCGCTTCGATCGGCAAGGGCGTGATCGATTTGCGCGACCTGATCTATTTCCTGTTGGTCATCGCGTTCTGGCTGTATGCCAGCGCGGTAGTCATCGATCTCAAGAAGGCTGACTGATCCATGGCCCACAATCGCAAACTCCTGACCGGCGGCGCCCTCGCCGTGCTCGCCGTACTCCTGGTCGCCGTGATCCTGGTGAGCAACGCGCTGTTCCGCGGCGCGCGCCTGGATCTGACCCAGAGTCATTTGTATACATTGTCGAACGGTACCCGCAACATCCTCGGTTCGATCGACGAGCCGATCCACCTGTACCTGTTCTATTCCGACAAAGGCACGCAGAACCTCCCGCAGCTGCGTACCTATGCGCAGCGCGTGCGCGAGATGCTCGGCGAAATGGCGGCGCGCGCCGGCGGCAAGATCCGCCTCGACGTAATCGATCCGCTGCCGTTTTCGGAAGACGAGGATCGCGCCACCGGTTTCGGCCTGCAGGCGGTGCCGACGGGGCAGGGCAGCGAAAGCATCTTCTTCGGCCTGGTCGGCACGAATTCGACGAACGGCAAGTCGGTGATTCCGTTCCTGCAGCCGGACAAGGAGGCGTTTCTCGAGTACGACGTCGCGAAGCTGATCCACGAGCTGAGCGCGACGAAGAAGGTCGCGGTCGGCATGATCACGGGACTGCCAATGTCCTCCAGTTTCGATCCGGCGACGCGCCAGATGCGCGAGGCCTGGGCGATCGACACGCAGCTGCAGCAGTCGTTCGACGTGCGCCAGCTGAGCGCGCCGTCGCTGAAGAGCATCGACAAGGACATCGGCGTCGTCGTGCTCGTGCAGCCGAAGAATCTCAACGACGATGCCCTGTATGCGATCGACCAGTTCGTGCTGCGCGGCGGGCACCTGCTCGTGTTCGTCGACCCGCAGGCCGAGGCCGACGATTCCGGGGCCGACCCGAACAACCCGCAAGCGGCGATGTTCGCGAACAAGTCGTCCGATCTGCCGAAGCTGTTCAAGGCCTGGGGAGTGCAATACGACCCGACGAAGGTGGTTCTCGACCGCGTGCATGCTCTGCAGATCAGCGTGCAGCAGGGCGCTCCGCCGGTGCGCGATCCGGCAATCCTCGGATTCGCGAAGCGCGACCTGAATCCGGACGACGTGACGACAGCGAGCCTGGACTCGATCAACATTTCGAGCGCCGGTTATTTCGCACTCGACAAGGACGCGAAAGGCAAGCTCATTCCGCTGATCCAGACCAGCTCCGAAGCGATGGTCGTGCCGAGCGAGCGCCTGAAGTTCCTGCCCGACCCGAGCCAGCTGCTCGTCGGCTACCAGCCCAGCGGCGAGAAGCCGTACATCATTGCCGGCCGTCTCGAGGGCAAATTCTCGACGGCGTTTCCGGAGCGCAAGGAAGAAGGCCACCTGAGCGAATCCAAGGACGATGGCGTCATCGTCATGGTCGCCGACACGGATCTGCTGACGAACCGGTTGTGGGTGCAGATCCAGCCGTTCTTCGGCCAGAAGGTCATGAACGCATTCGCGAACAACGGCGATTTCTTCATCAACTCGGTCGACAATCTCACCGGCTCGTCGGACCTCATCTCGATCCGCGGCCGGGCAACTTCGCAACGTCCGTTCACGACGGTCGAGGAGATGCGCCGGGCCGCCGAGGAGAGTTTCCGCGGCAAGGAGAAGGAGTTGCAGCAGAAACTCAGCGACACCGAGCGCAAGCTCGCCGAACTGCAAAGCGGCAAGAGCAAGGACCAGGAAATGATCCTGTCGCCCGAGCAGCGCGCCGAGTTGCAGCGTTTCCTCGACCAGAAGGTCGAGGTGCGCAAGGAATTGCGCCAGGTGCGGCGCGGGCTCGACGACAAGATCGAAGCGCTGGGCACGCGACTCAAGCTCGTCAATATCGCCTTGATGCCGTTCCTGATCACGGCCGCGGCGCTCGGCTACGCCGCGTGGAAGCGCCGCCGGCGCACGCTCTGACAGGAGAACGCGATGAATGCAAAAACTCTCTATGCGTTGATTGGCGCCGCAGTCCTCGCGCTGATCGCGGCGTGGTGGATCAACTCGACGCAGAAGCCGGCGAGCGAATCGCCCGAGTCGACTCGTGTGCTGCTGCCGGGTTTTCGCGACCAGGTCAACGACGTCAACACGATCACGTTCACCGGCGCCGACAGCAAGGTGTTCGCGACGCTCAAGCGCGGCTCGAATGGCTGGACTATCGCCGACAAGGCCGGCTATCCGGCCGACGTGGCGAAGCTGCGCGAATTCCTGCTCAAGCTTGCCGATGCGACCGTCGTCGAGCAGAAGACGTCGAACCCGAAGCGCTATGGCGAACTGGGACTCAGCGACGTCAAGGAAAAGGATGCGAGTGGCGTTCTCGTGACTCTCGACGGGCCGAAGCAGCCGGTGCGGCTGATCGTCGGCAACTTCAACGGCGGCGGAGGTGGCGGCACGTTCGTGCGCCGCGATGGCGAAGCGCAGGCCCTGCTCGTGAAGGGTAACCTCAGCGTCGACAAGACGGTCGCGGCCTGGGAGAAAAAGGATCTCGCCGACATTCCCGCGAACCGGATCCGCCAGGTCACGCTGACGAATCCGGACGGCAAGGTCCTCAAGGTATACAAGGACCAGGCCGGCGACGCCAATTTCAAGGTTGCCGACGTGCCGAAGGGGCGCGAAGTCAGCTCCGAATTCGTCGCGAATACGCTCGGGGCCGCGCTCGCCGGACTCAAGGCCGATGATGCCCTGCCGGCCAAGGACGCGGCGCCCGAGGGCAAAGTATACAAAGCCAACTATGTAGCATTCGACGGAGTCAGCGTCGACGCGACAGCGTGGGCGAAGGATGGCAAGGACTACGCCCAGTTCAGCGCCTCGCTCGACAATGCCGCTGCCGCTGCGTACATCGACACCGATCAGGCGCGCGCGAAAGCCGAATTTGAGTCGTTTGCGGAAGCCGCGAACAAGAAGCCGGCGGACGAAAAGCCCGCAGGTACGACCGACGCCGCCGGGGCCAAGCCTGCGGCGGAAGTCCCGAAGCCCCTCGCCGTGAGCGATCCGGCGAAGGACAAGGCAGAACGCGTGAAGACGCTCAGTGACGAAGTCGCTTCACTGAACAAGTCGTTCTCCGGATGGACGTTCGTGCTGCCGAGTTACAAGTTCGGCAGCTTCGACAAGAGCATGGACGACATGCTCAAGCCAATCGAGAAGAAGCCGGATGCTAAGGATGCGAAGGCGCCGGTCAAGCCGGCAGCCAAGCCAGCGCCGAAGCCCGAGCCTGCCGCCAAGTCCTGACCCCGAAGCCCGGCCTCGCGCCGGGCTTTGTCTGTGCAGATCGACATGAATCGAAACATTGCGATGGCGGGAGCGCTCTTTGGCGCATTGGCCGTGGTCCTCGGCGCATTCGGATCGCACGCGCTGCGCGGCGTGCTCGACCCGGTTGCGCTGCAAACCTGGCGAACCGCCGTCGATTACCAGTTCTGGCATGCGTTGGCCTTGCTCGTCGCGGGATGCCAGCCTGCGTCGCGCTGGCGCACGTGGAGCAGCGTCGGTTTCATCGGCGGCATCGCCGCGTTCTGCGGCAGCCTGTACGCACTCGCGCTTGGCGCGCCGCATGCGGCCGGCTTGATCACGCCGGTCGGCGGAATCGCGTTGATTGGCGGCTGGCTGGCGCTGGCCGGAGCAATTTGGCGCACTGCACGATAAAAAAACTTCTCTGCTCCTCTCCCGGATGCTTCCCGCGCGCTGCCTCACGGCGCATAATCGATCAAACGGTCGTTTCATTCGAAGAATCCAAAGACACCGTAAAACGGGAGGGAATCATGTCAGCACGTGCACCACGCGGCCGCAGCGGCCGGTTAGGTCTTGTCTGTTCCATCGCCATCGCGTGTGCGGCGGCACCGGCGTTCGCGGATACGATCGTCGCGCCGGCACTGAGCGCTCCCGGCAAGATCACGTACGACTCCGCGGGCATGCCGACGATCCAGGCATCGAACGACAACGATGCCGCGTTCCTGCAGGGTTATGCGCACGCGCAATATCGATTCTTCCAGATGGACCTGACCCGTCGCGCGGTCAGCGGCAACCTGGCGGCGCTGGTCGGCGCTTCGCAGCTGGCAAACGACGTCCAGGCGCGCACGCTAGGGCTGCGTCGCGCCGCGGAGAAGACCTGGATCGCGTTGTCCGACGACATGCGCGGCTGGCTCACGGCCTATGCGGCCGGCGTCAATTTCTGGCTCGCCAGCCATGCGCTGCCGCCGGAGTACGGCGCGCTCGACCTGGCCCATGCGGATCCGTGGACGCCGGTCGACTCGATCGCAGTAGGCAAAGGGCTCGCATTCCAGCTGTCGTTCGACCTCGACATCGATGCGACGATCAAGCTCGGCGCGTATCAGGCGTCGGGCAAGGCGGCCGGTTACGACGGCGTGGCTCTGTTCTTCGGCGACGTGCGCCGCGCGGCTCCGCCGGATGACCGCGTCACCGTGCCCGGCTTCCAGCCCGGCGCCGCAGCCGCGCCGCAGTACGGAACGCAGGCGATTGCCGCGTCGGGTACCGCGTCTCCCTCCAGCACGATGCCGGCCATCGGCGACATCAGTCCGACGACGCTCAAGCTCGCAGAGAGCTATCGCGCGGCAATCAGCGACAGCCCGCTGTTCAAGCGCGCGCTCGAAGGCCGTGGCTCGCCGATCGGCAGCAACGAATGGGCCGTCGCCGGGCAATTCACGGCATCGGGCAAGGCGATCCTCGCCAACGATCCGCACTTGAGCCTGGGCCTGCCGCCGGTTTTCACCGAGGTGCACGTCTACTCGACCGATGCACGCTATGCGCAGCCGATGGACGTGACCGGCGTATCGGTGCCTGGAACGCCCGGCGTCATCCAGGGTTGCAACCAGCGTATCTGCTGGGGCACGACGACGAACGGCCTCGATGTCACCGATACGTTCCAGGAGAAGCTCAAGCTCAACTCGTACGGGTTGCCGTACGCGATCGTGCATGACGGCGTCGACGAGCCGGTGCAACTGATCTTCCAGAGCTTCTACGTGAACCAGATGGACGGCACGCCCGACCATGTCGTGCGCGACAACTCGATCGGCTATCTCAACGGCGCCGTGACCGTGATCGTGCCCCGGCGCAACAACGGTCCGCTCGTCGTCATCGATTCGGCCGCGAGTACCGGCCTGTCGATCGCCTACACCGGATGGGAGGCCACTTTCGAACTGCAGAGTTTCCGCCGGATCAATCGTGCGGCCAATCTCGACGAGTTCCGTTCGGCGCTGAGCTATTTCGATTTCGGCTCGCAGAATTTTGCCTATTCGGACGTCGACGGCAACATCGCCTACTTCGTCACCGGCGAGGCGCCGGTGCGTGCCGACCTGCAGGCCGGTACGGTCGGCGGCGGCGTGCCGCCGTTCCTGATCCGCGACGGGTCCGGTGCCGCGCATCACGACTGGCTGCCCGTGCAGCATCCGCAGCCGAACCAGGCGACGCCGTACGAGATCCTGCCGGCCGCCGAGATGCCGTTCGTCGTCAATCCGGCCAGCGGCTACTTCGCGAACGCGAACAACGACCCGATCGGATATTCGCTCGACAACAATCCGTTGAACCAGGCCCGGCCGGGTGGCGGAATCTATTACCTCGATCGCGGTGACGCCGATGCATGGCGCCAGGGCCGCATCGATCGCGAGCTGGCGGGCATGATCGCGGCCGGCCACAAGATCACGGCGGGCGACATGCAGAATTTGCAGGCGAACACGCAGGCACTCGACGCCGAGTTGCTGCTGCCGCACCTGCTCGCTGCGTACGACAATGCCGTCGCCGACGGCGCGTGGAGCAAGCTGGCGGACGTTGCCGCCGATGTGCGCGTGGAGGCGGCAATCGCGCGCCTGCGCGCGTGGGACTATTCGTATCCGACCGGCATACAGGCCGGCTACGATCCGGGCGACAATCCGCTTGCGCTGCCGGTGCCGTCCCAGGCCGAGATGGATGCCAGCGTGGCCGCGTCGATCTGGACGCTGTGGCGCAGTTTCGCATTACGCAACACGATCGACGCGACGCTGTCGCATGTCGGCCTGACCGGTTACCTGCCCGGTAACAGCGACTCGCTGACCGGGTTGAAGTTCCTGCTCGATGCGTTCCCGGTGCTGCATGGCAAGGGAGCTTCGGGTCTGCAATTCTTCAACCCGCAATACCTCAACGCCACCGGCGCGCCGAGCCCCGAAGCCGCGCGCGACTTCGTGCTGCTGTACAGCCTGAAGAGCGGCCTCGACCAATTCATCAGCGGGGCGATGGCGCCTGCGTTTGGCGGCTCGGCGAACCTCGCAACCTATCACTGGGGCGTGCTCCATCGCATAACCTTTGCGCATCCCCTCGGTGGTCCCTTCAGCATTCCGGGACAGGACGGCTTCACGAGTCCGTATCCGTTCGCAAACCTGTCATCGACGCTGCCCGGAATTCCGCGCAGCGGCGGCTGGCAGACCGTCAACGTGGGCGATTACAACCTGCGTGGCGATGGCGCGAACGATTTCCGGTTCACCAACGGCTCTGCGCGGCGTTTCGTCGGAGAGATGTCGGCGGCCATCGCCGCAACGGAAGTCATACCGGGCGGCAACAGCGGCGTGATCGGCAGTCCGAATTACGCCGACCAACTGCCGTTGTGGCTGACCAATCGTTACCATCCGCTCGCGATTCCGGTGACAGCTGCCGTGGCGGCTGGGGTCAGCGAACTGGACTTCCATCCGTAACGGCGAGCCGAGCTCAAAGCCTCCCTTCCCCGGCTAACGCAGGGGAAGGGAGTAAGCGTCGCGCTTCAGGGAGGAATAGATCAGCGCGTCTTGCGTCGCCCGTGCCAGCACCAATGCCACGGTCAAACTTGCGGCGCTTGCGACATGCCTTGAAGGGCATGTCGCGCCGCACGTTTGGAGGAGGCAGGTCGAACATGCGGCGCTTGCGACATGCCGTGAATGGCATGTCGCGACGCATGTGAGGTCGAATGTGCGGTGCTCGCGACATGCCGTGAAGGGCATGTCGCACCGCACGTGAGGAGGAGGCAGGATGCCGACTGGAGGGGCGCTTCAGGGACGAAACCCTCAGCGGCTTTTGCGTATCGCGCGCTTCAGGCGACGAATCCGTCAGAACGTCTTGTCCTTAGCCGATCTTACGCCTCCCGTGCCAACACCAATGCCACGGTTCATAACTGATGCCGTGCGCATTGTCGCGCGGATAACTCTGGTGAAATCCGAACGCACCCGCATTGGCCGAGAGCCATCCGTAGGCAGGCGAGTGCTCGAACTCCTCATCCAGTGCAGTGAATCCCGGGGTCGTCAGATCCAGGGCGCGACCGCCATGATGCTCGCTGTAACCCGGTGCCGCACTGACACGCAGGATCTGTTCGATTGTTTGCCCGGCGTCGAGCTTGCGCCGCAAAATTCCCAACTGATAAGCGACGCTGCGAAACGCGGAAACGATCTGCAGCTCGACGCCGACATTCAGGGCCACCGCCTGCATGCGCTGCCACGCCAGCGCGGCGCGCGGCGCGAGCCATTGTGGCCGGTTCTGCGTGTCGTGACCGATGAAAATCAGGTGTGCCGGTTCGCGCACGAGGCGCAGGCGCCGTTGGCGGGCATAGTCACGCGGCACGCCGAGCTCGAATCCGGCGGCGATCGCTGCCCGAATGGCCCCGGCGGAAGTATCGGCCGGGGCACGCGGAGCGTCTGCGCTGATCGAATCCTGATCGTTCATGGTCGCTGCAAGCATAGCTGAGCGACGGCGAACGGTCAGCTACGGCGGCGACGCCGCCTATGCGTCGTTCCGGCCGTGGTGTTCGAGATAGCGTTGCAGCAACGCCGCGAGATCGTTCGTGGAAATGCGCAGCCAGCGCGAGGCGATCGTCACGGGACTGCCCGAGATTTGCGCTCGCATGCGATAGGCCAGCCTGCCGAAAGCGCCACGCTCAGGAAGCAGGCGATCCTGATCGCGCAGATGCACGGCGATATACGGGCGGCCCTTGTGCTTGCGTTGCTCGAAGCGCGCAATCGCCTGCCACGGAATCAATCCGATCCGGCGTCCGAGTGCATCGGTCTGAATCGAAAGGCCGCGTGGACCGACGATGAGTCCATCGTCGGAGTTCTGCAGGCGCGACATGCCGCGCAGCCAGCCGAAGATGCCGAAGACCACGCCGATGGCGGGACCGAAGAAGTTCGACGCCCTGACGGGACCCGGAAATTTTCCGAGGGCCGCGAACACGAGGATGGCGATGCAGATGACGGCCGCCGCAAGGCCTGCGAACGCCAGCAGCGCGAGGCGCCCCTTGTGGAAGGGGATGCGTACCGTCCTGGTCAACGGCCCGTCGAGTCGAAGGTCTTGCGCACTGCCGTTGTGCCACAAGCCTGCCGCATTGATCATGTTCATTCACCTTTCGTCGATTTCGATTTCCCCGGCCCGGCATCGTGCGTCCAGCGCCCGGCCTTGCGCAGCGCGTCGCGCAACACGTATTCAATCTGCGCGTTGACGCTGCGCAACTCGTCGTCAGCCCAGCGCTGCACCGCGTCGAGCACGGTGGTATTGATCCGCAACGGATAGGCCTTCTTGTCCGCGCTCATGGCTCCACGCTCGTATCACGCGGCGACCAGTGTTCCGTGCGTCCGTAACGGGGCGCATGAAGAATCGCCGCGGCCGTTGCAGCCGCGGCGGCTCCGCCGGCGTCGGCGGGCGCGGCCATCATCAGTACAGCGATCCGGTATTGACGATCGGCTGGGTTCCGCGCTCGCCGCACAGCACGACGAGCAGGTTGGAGACCATCGCCGCCTTGCGTTCCTCGTCGAGCTCGACAACGCCGCGCGCCTTGAGCTGGTCGAGCGCCATCTGCACCATCGTCACCGCGCCTTCGACGATGCGGGTGCGCGCTGCGATGATTGCGCTGGCCTGCTGGCGCTGCAGCATCGCCTGGGCGATCTCCGGCGCGAACGCAAGATGGGTGATGCGCGCCTCGATGACTTTCATGCCCGCGCTGGTCAGCCGATCCTGGATTTCCTGCTGCAGGTGATCGGAAATCTCCTTGCCATGGCTGCGCAGGCTCAGGGCGCCGGTATCGTGCGAATCGTACGGATAGCTCGTCGCCATGGTGCGCAACGCGGACTCGCTCTGGATGTGGACGAAGTCTTCGTAGTCGTTGACCTGGAACAACGCTTCGGCCGTGTCCACGACCTGCCAGACGACGACGGCGGCGATTTCGATCGGATTGCCATCGAGGTCGTTGACCTTGAGCTTGCTCGATTCGAAGTTGCGCACGCGCAGCGAAACGCCGCGCTTGCTGTAGAACGGGTTGGTCCAGCGCGGTCCGGCATCGCGCACGGTGCCGACATAGCGGCCGAAGAACTGCAGCACCTTGCCTTCGTTCGGCGCAACCGTGAAGAAACCGGCCAGCGAGATCAGGATGACGATGCCGGCAAGCAACGCGACGATGATCGACCAGACGATCTGGTAGCGGATCGAATTCACCAGCCACAAGGCATTCAGAAGAAACAGGGCGATCAGGACGATCAACGCCGGTATACCCGACGGTGCAGAATAGGAACGTTCGTTCATTGCAGTAGACTCCCGAGGTAGCAAATGAAAGATATCAAAAAGATATCATAGTTGCAAGTTGCATCGAGAATCCGGCGCTGGTGCCGGCACTGCACGCGACCGGGAACTGAATAAAAACATCGAGATGCAGCAGATTGCCGAAGTGCAATCGAGTTGCCGAGGCGGCGCGATCGGACGTCAGGCGCCGAGCAGTTTAGCCAGGGGAGCCCAAGCCGGAACGCGTGACGCGATGATGTTGAAGCAGGTCAGCAGAGGGACCGCGATCAGAAGACCCGGGACGCCCCACATCCAGCCGAACACCATGAGGCTGAGAAATATCATGACCGGATCCAGAGCCAGGCGTCGCCCGGCGAGCCACGGCGTGATGATGAAACTCTCGGTCAGGTGCAGAACCAGGAAGACGGCGGGCGGTGCGAGGCCCAGCGGCAGCGTGTGCTCGGCCGTCAGGCCGACGACCGTCAGCGCGACTACCGTGATCAACGGCCCGACATAGGGCGCGAAATTGAAAATGCCGACCATGCCTCCCCACAGCAGCGCGTCGGGAATATGCAACCACCACAGTGCGACGGCAGTCACGAGTCCCAGAGCCGCGTTGATCAGGCTGATCGTCAACACGTAGCGGGACAACTCCCGCTGCGCATCGCGCGTGGCGACAACGACGCCACGTTTGGCATGCCAGTCGGGAGCGAGTTCCACGATCTTGCGCAGCACCGCGTCGCCGTGCAGCAGGAATACGAAGATCAGCAGCAGCGTGACGCCGACGCTCGCGATGATCGCCGGGGCCGCTGCGAGCAACTGGAACAGCGTATCGGGCGAATCGTCGATCACGCGCACGGTCTGGGAACCCGGCGCCGGGTCGGTCATGTGCGTGATCTTTTCGGTCGCCTTGCTCGCGTCCGCGAGCGGTCGCCACAACGAGTGCATCTGGTGCGCGACCTGCTCGATCACCTTCGGTGCCTGCGCGAACCAGTCGATGGCCGGACGCGCGAGCGCGTTGAGCAACAGGCCCCCGGCGGCGATCGCGACTCCCAATACGATCAGCGATGCGAGCGAACGCGGCATGCGCCAGGTCGTGAGAAAGCGCACGGCAGGGGCGAGCATCAGGCTGAACAGCAAGGCGACCATGATCGGCAGGACGACGCGCGCCGCGATCGCACCGATGGCGAGAAGCAACAACACGAAGATTCCCGCGAGAAACCTGTTCCGCCATATCGCCAGCTGGATCGGGTCACGCTGGATCGGATCATGGCCCGCAACCGGCGCGTCGGCATCGGTCGAAGCGGGTGGCAGCGGATTGACGATAGTCATGCGCAATTCTC
>Ga0070668_100001740_pt1 | contig 15837 bp, 16 predicted proteins | sample KBSS43metaG_FD_64661 | JGI IMG/M metagenome (GOLD analysis project Ga0070668, IMG submission 64661) | Switchgrass rhizosphere microbial communities from Kellogg Biological Station, Michigan, USA - KBS S4-3 metaG | ecosystem: Host-associated > Plants > Roots > Rhizosphere > Soil ... | reverse complement strand
AGAAACCCTTATTAAGAAAATAAATATTAAGAAATATTTGAAAACTAAGAGAAAGAATAATGTCGTATTGGCTGTTAGAAATAAAGTGGGAAGCAGATAAAAAGAAATTACGCTGTGCAGGGATATATGAAAACAGAGAGAAAGCACACGAAATAATGAAAGAGAAATCAGAAGAAATAAAGAAAAAGGGAGATAAAGTTAGATGTTTCTTACGGGAGCTTCCTATTAATTCTCTTTCTCTTAGTGGAAATTTTATAAGATATCTTATGTAATTCCCTTCTGTATTATTTATGTATAAAAATACATAATTTCCTTCATTCTTTCTTCTTATCCTTCTTATTCTTTTTCTGTTCCTCTTTTCTATCCCTTTTTATCTCCCTATATATGCATTAACTAGGAGATAATTCTCTCATCTTATTCTCCATTTCTGCTATGATTTGTTGCATCTGACTTAAGGAATCTCTTAAGAAAACAAGCTCAGATTCAGTCTTTTCCATTCTTTCTTTATTCAATCTTGCCATGTTAATGCATAAATCAAAAAATCCCTTGCTAATATCAATACAAACCTTCCCCATGTCAAACTTCTCCCCTTCATCAAAAAATACATCCCATGCATTAATGAAATCAACAACCTGAGAAAATAATATAATCTCCAAACCTGAATAACCAGATAAAATTAATCCTTGTAAGGGAATTTTGATATATTCGAAAAGACCCCTAGATAGAATATTTATGTCAAATTTCTCAAAAGGGAATGCAACTTCAAAAGGAATTTCTGACCATGAAACGAATTCTTTCATCAAATAAATAGAAGCAATGTACCCAGATATTTGGCAAACAAAAGTATCTACGAAGGACTGATATTGATGATTTTTCCCACCAGAAATGAATCTTGCTACTTCCGCTACTTCATCTGCAGAAATACTTTTCATATATTTCAAGATGGAATCTAACAAAGTAACACTATTATCAGAATATTTATCCGAAACTTTGAAATGAATATCATGTAGAAATGACTCTATGTATTCATTTACCAAAGTTTTCCCTTGTCCTTTCCATAAAATATTTATTCCTTTCAATTCTTTATTATTCGAATCAGATTTCACCCTAACATATAACCCATCTTCTATTTGCGGGTCGTTTTCTTTTATCAACTTTATTCCCTCCCTTCCGTAGAAAATATTTAAATCTCTGATAAATAGACCTTCCATATTCTTTTTTCTCCTTTCATATATTTATTTCTCTTTTTCTTTTCCCCTTTCTCTTCTTTTTCGTATGTTTCTCTTTTCTGATCTATTCCCCTATTTCTTTCTTCTTTATCCTCCTTTTATTTCTCCTTCTTGTTTCCCCATTTACCTCTCTCTGTCGCTTATCCTTCCCTATATCCTAAATATAATAATAAAATAATTTGATTTCACTAATAAGAAAAATCCTAAAGTAAATACCATACAATGTTCGGAGGAATTCCCACAGATATTTCTGGCTTGCCTGAAGATCCAGAGAAAACAAACAAGAAAAGATCCAAAGTCTTGGAACGAAAAAGAAAGGAGCTAGTAGAGGCATTTCCTGAATACCATCCTGAAGCTTTGTTAGCCAGTCTTTATTCTTTCGAAGACATGAAAAGGATATCCACATGTGAAATAACTATCGCACAAACAGGAAGTGAGAGAGGGAAGTTAAATGATTCTCGTATGGGGTTCTCTGATACTAGGTCAGTTTGCACTCAATGTGGGAATCAACGTAGATGTCTTGGTCATTTTGGATTAATACGTTTCCCTAAGATGATTTATCATCCATTGTTAATCAGAAAAATAGTTTACGTCCTAATATCTGTTTGTAATGATTGTTCCAGATGCTTATTAACAGAACAACAAGTAAAAGATTTCGACTTAATGAAAAATCGTGACAGACTAGTTGCAATAGCTAATTTCTGTGGTAAAGATCTCCAATGCACAAGGGAAGACAGAACCACCGTGAAATGTTCTGGACTTCACATAGAAAGATCCAGAGAAGGGAAATTAAAACCAAGTGTAAGAACGGGGCCTATTAGTCCTTGCAGAGAAAATCCCACATATATAACTAGCAACATCAAATCGACGGAAGAAGTTAAATATAAGCAAAAATATTCAGGGAAAGATGGAGGTGAAGAATTTAGGACCCCAGAAGATGTATTCAAAATTTTAGATGGAATTTCTGATGATGATGCTGTTCTTCTTGGGATAGGAACTAGAAATAGAGACGGGAAAATAAATAATCATCCCAGAAATTTCATATTACAAGGCATGTTAATGATGCCTCCTAATTCTAGACCTCCCACTATTAATAAAGATCTCCAGAAAATCGGTCCTATTACTGAACACTACAGGAAAATAGTTCTGGCAAACGAAGCATGGAAAAAGGCTTTGGAGATGATAGAGAAGGGTGAAACAAAACCAAGAAAGAAAGGTGAGGAAGAGAAGAAGGGAACAGAAAACGAGAGGAGAGCGTTATTTAAGGAGGTGAAAAATTTGATGGTTGGAACTAAACAACCTGGAAATAGATCAGACACTGGAACACAAGGAGGGTCAGTAAAAGAAATTATCTCGACGAAAGAAGGTTTGATTAGATCTAAACAACAAGCCAAAAGAACTAATAATGTATTAAGAACTGTATTAGGGAATGATAGTTCCTTGAAATTCGGTGAGATAAGTATTCCTCTTGAAGTTGCTAGAACTCTGACAAAAAGAGTGATGGTCTTCGAAAATTCAGTAGGAGGGAATAAGAAACAATTACAGCAATTATTATATGAAGGGAAGATTAATTTTGTGACGAAAGGAAGTACAGGAGTGAGAGAACAAATATCCCCTGAAATACCTTATAATTTAGAAGTCGGGGATATAGTTGAGAGATGGTTACAGAATGGGGATAGAGTGATATTCAACAGACAGCCTACATTGCATAAACAAAGTATGATGAGTTATACTGTGGTATTAAGTAATAATAGAATTATTGGTTTACATCCTTCCTGTTGCACTCCCCATAATGCTGACTTCGATGGTGATGAAGGAAATGTTTGGATAATATTGGGTGTTGAAGCAGAAGCAGAAGCACAAGAATTAATGGATGTGAGGAAATGTATTATGCTGAATTCACAGAGTCGCCCAACAGTAGGACTTATATTGGATGAAGTAACAGGTGCATTCAGAATGACAGAACCAAATAATAGAATAAGCAGAGAATTTTTCGAGCAATGTTATATGCAATGTACTAATCCACCAGAGATCCAGGAATACTATGATAGATTAGATAAATTTTCTTGTTGTTTATTTGTGAGAACTCATTATCTTTTGGACTCTGAGACAGAAGAAGGGGAAAGGAAGTATTTACAGAAAGACATGACAGACTACCCATATAATAAACTCCCAGAAGTAATACCAGGTAAATCATACATCCTTAGACAAATTGCTGGAGATATTCCTTCTAAATGTCTCTTTGGTCTTCTCCTTCCTTCTGATTTCCAATATGAAAAAGCAGGAGTCAAAATTATAGACGGAGTTCTTATTTCTGGTAGGATAACCAAAGATCATGTAGGAGCAACAAGAGGATCTATAATTCATTACTTATGGAAGGAACCCAATGGAGAAGAAAAATCGGTTGATTTCTTAACTGATTCTAATTACATGATTAACTATTTCACAACACAAGTGGGAATAACTGTAGGGGCTTCTGATTGCATATTACCTGAAGACAAGAAGAGAGAATTACAGAAAGATATTGAGTCAGTGGAAACTAATATTTCCGCCATATATGCTGGAAGAGATAGCTTCAAAAGCGAACAAGAAGTGGAAAGTAAGACATTGACAGAAATAGGAAAATTAACAGCAACAGGAATGAGAGTGGGTAAGGATTTCTTGTCTAAGCAAAACCATTTAGGAGAAATGACAGACAAAACAGGATCAGGAGCTAAGGGTGGTGTATTACAATTAGGTCAGATTTCAACCTTGGTAGGGCAGCAATTATTCCACGGGCAAAGGCCAGAGAAATTAATGACTTCAGGGACTAGATGTCTTCCTTGTTTTGATGCAAATGATCCTAGTTTATCATCCAGAGGATTCAGTAAGAATTCTTTTTGGGAGGGACAATCTCCAGAGGAATTTTATTTTGGAGGTATAGGAGCAAGAGAAGGATTGGTTAGTATTGCGGTTAATGTTTCTACTTCAGGAGACACACAGAGGAAAATGACTAAATCCTTGGAAGGGATAAGAGTGGCGGTAGATGGATCAGTGAGGAGTCCTAATGGTTTTATTTATCAGATGGTTTATGGAGGGAATGGATTGGATAGTTCTCAGTTAATTGGGGTTAGAAGCAATTATATTGATGATTGTATTTCGTTTGTTGATTTTGATGCGTTGGCTAGGAAAATAAATTCTGAAGCAGGTTGGGTGACGGCTTAAATATAAATTCTCATCATTAAATATATAACATATATTTCTCATTCATATATTATCCTTTCATTTCTGTTTCTTTGCCTCTCATTCATATATTATCCTTTCATATTTCTCATTCATATTTCTTATTCATATACGATTGTTGTATATTATTCTTTTATTTCCGTTTCTTTCCTCTGAAGTGTAACTATTTTCGAGAAATAATCTTTTTAGGAAGGAGGGATCTCGTATATTTTTCTTTATTGGCAACTAGGAAACAAGTCTGAGACATTTTACTAATAGGAGGGTTAAAAGAAGTTTTGGGAACGAGAGTCATATTTTCAACAAGACCAGAAAGAACCTCATGGAAAGATCCTAATTCTCTGAATACTGATTTATGTGTGTTAATTACTAATAAACATTTCCTTATATTACCCGATTTATCTGGGAGATCAATTAAAATGTTGTCTCCTTCTCTCTTTCCCATAAATAATTCACAAGGAAAATAAGGGGAAATTTTTCCTAATATTGGATGTTTATTCTTAGTCCAATCTTCACATTCATGGCTTCTTACTCCACAAATCACACATACTTGAATTCCTTCTGAATTAAGAACATCATAACCTCCATATCTATTTGGGAGATATTTACTTTCTTCACAAATACACAGAGGTTCTGGAACTATATATAAACTTCCTGCAATCACATTCTCCATATTTCTTTATTCTTCCTGGGTTTCTTAATTATAAATATTTCCTACGGGCAGACATATATAACTATCCCTCTCTTATCTCAAATATTATATAAGAAGCAAAAGGAGGGAAAAGAAATGTTGAAATCCTTAATGTTTTTGTATAACATATCCTATTGTAATGACTGGAGGTATCTTTCTGTGTTATTACTTCTTTGGGTGTTTAATTTCATAACCGATGACATCATGCTTTTCTTTTGTTCTTTTATTGTCGAAACTTCTGTAATCTATTACCTACTTTACTTTCCCTTCTTTTTCTATTCATTTCCACTTCCTCCTGCCTCTCTTGTTTCGTCCTTTTTAGCTCCGTCATAATTCTTCTCCTTCTTTACACATATCAATTATCTTTTCCCTTCTTCACTCATAATGTTTCCCTCATCTCATTTCTTTATCTCTCCTAAATAATATGTTTCCCTCATCTCCCTTTTCTTCTTTACGCATATCAATTATCTTCCTCTCCCTAAATAATATGTTTCAAAAACATATGACAAGAAAATAAAATACAGAAAGAAAAGGAAAAGAAATGGAAGAAGGATGGAGTTATACAAAATCCACTTCTTTCATGATTATCGTTCTCCTCATATTTATCTTTATTTTATTTTTCGTTGCTGTTTTCGTCTCGGGAACTGCTGTCCAGAATAAACCAACCCCATTGAACCCTGCTTTCACTAATATTTCTAGCCCAGGTGTTAATTCACAACCAGGAAGTTCTTCTAATGGAAGCTTTCCTTTAACAACAAACTGCCAATATTATTTAGATGAGGTAACATGTGAAGGAAATAATACAAGTTTTTGGAGTAGTAATTTCGGAAGATGTCAATGTAACACGCCTTTCTGGGGAGTACAAGGAAGAAGAGAGACTTATTCTAATTCTTACCTCGCAGTAGGAAATATTAATCCTGAAGATCTTTCCATAAACATAATTAAAGAGGAAAATGTAGATAGGCTTTCATTTCCATATTCAGGTGATGTAAGAGAACAAAGTTTATGTACAGGATTATGTGATAGTTTAAGTAATTGCACAGGAGTTATTTGGGAAGATCCAGTAATAAATACACAAGAACCAGTGGGGAAATGTACGTTAATCAAAGATAAAGTTTGGGTATTAAAAGGAAAGGAAATAGTTTTTAACCCGAATATAGATTCTAATTTATATTTGAAGAATGGGAATGTTCCTAATTTTAATGACAGAGCATTTTTATTCGTGAACACAACAAATGAGAATAAACCATTAAGATATTGGGTCGAACAGTCAGGAGTTTTTGTGGTTCCAGTGAATGAAATAATGAAACTTAATTTCTTTCCTTTGGGAGGTGTTAATGGACCACTGACAGGGAAGTTTTCTACTAGGTTAATTACTGACCAAGATGATTTACATGAAGATATTTACATACAACATCCATGGACTGATTTAACATTACCACAAGAATGGAGAGGGAGAGATATTTATTGTGTTTATTATTGTGTATATGGAGGGAAACAGATAGACGGTTAAAGAGGGAAATATTTCATAAATATTTCTTTATTTGTATCACATTTTTCCTTTCGGTATTCCCATTGGCGTTTCTATGAACATGAAATCCGCTGACTTAGTTCTTTTCTTATTTCTGGAATAGAATCTGTCACTTCCTGTTATTCCCTTGAGAAGACCATAATTGAAATCTCCACGTTCTTCATCATAGATAGCGATTCTTCTCGCATTTCGGTGTATTTCCTCTTCCTTTCCTTTTCCCGTATCCATATTTACTATCAGACAAAGGGAATAAATATTTCAAAATATTTTCTCGGATATTTACATCTGGAGGAATTTTCTCACATCTTCAGGTATTTTTTCTCCTGGAAGTTTAGATCTTAAATACTTGGAACAAATATCTATGAAAATTTCCTTAGTAAATCCATTAGGTATGTCATATTTACTTATTTCTATTTTCCCTTCAAAACATTCCATAACTATTCTGATGTATGAAATTTTCTGTTCGATATTCAAAGTTGACTTTGACAAGAAGAAATTCATTCCATCCAAAAAGAGGTAAAAGAATCCCTTCCTCATGAAATATTTAACTAACTCTATCTTCCCTTGTCGGAGGAGAACTTCTAAATCATTGGAGGAAGCTGCTATCTCGTCTTTAAAAGCCTCCAGAATGAAAGCCCAATGTTCCTCATATCTAGTAAAATCGGTGTCGAAATTCCCTACTAGATAATTCTTAGCATTAGGAATTTCTTTAATGAATCTTAATAAAACCTTTTGGTCGGAGTAATGGCTCAGAATGTAGAAAGCGACATAAAACTTTGCTCTTGGATTGAATAATTTAACATATTCAAATGCGCTTGTTAATGCTGCTTCTTCGGTGATATCTATTAAATCGACAGGGAAAAGATCTAATGGGAAAAGATTTGGATCGTTGTATGAAAGAACTAACTTAGGAGAATTCTTTACTATTTCCCATATGAAGTTTGTTTGAGGTGGATTATCTATAATTTTCTTACTCTCTTTCCTTTCCAATATTTCTCTTATTTTCTTTTCTGTCAGGGGAGCAGAAGAAAAACGTGATGATAATTGCCTGAGAGAAAGACCTATTTGGTCGACTAAGATTCTTTCGATTTCCACTTTCTCTATTTCCATTTCCATTTTCTATGGCGAAATATAGCAATTATATTCATTTTCTTTTCATTTCATTTATTTGGGGTTCATCATTCTCGTTATATATTTCCCATTTCTATTTATTTATATGCTCCATAACATGTTTTCTTCTATCAGAGCTGAAATAAAATGAACCAAAAATATCAGGAAAAGGGGCGTTTAAATGTCTCTCAATGAAGAATTTGTTAATGAATTTTCCATCGATGAAGAAATGTCTTTCAACCCTTCCCTATATGAGAAGCTGATAGTGGAAGAGAAATTTTTTAAGACTAGTTTCGAGGAGAAAATGAAACGTTATGTATCTAATTTGCTAGAAATGACTAATAGATATAGGAAATGGTTCCGTAGAGATATTAGGATTATTGAACTTGAATGTATTTTAGGGATAGGCCCAGTGGCAAGTTTTTATGTTCATGTTAATCAAGAAATTATGGAAATGATTGAGAAATTGAAGTATTCTTTTAAAGCAATGACATCTAATTTTCTCCATGATCACGTAGTAGCAGAAGTTAAATCCTTTCATAAATCAATCTTAATGTAAATCTTCTCCTTTCTGTTTTCCTTCTCTTGCATGTAAAAACAAACAAACAAATGATATATATCTCCATATATCAATCTTAATATCTCCCTTCTTTTCCTTTCTGTTTTACCTTTTATTTTCCTTCTCTTGTATGTAAAAAACAAGCAAATGATATATTAAAATAATATATATTCTCATTCTCATATACCAAACAAATAAATTCTTGTATCTAAATATGGGAGGAACAGTAGAAGAAGCAGAAATAGTGGAGCTTAATGTAGGAGGAAAATATTATGCAGTTAGTAGATATGTTATAATGAAATATCCTAACTCTTTGTTAGCCATGATTATTTCAGAGAAACGCATTGTAGATAAGAAGGGAAGAATATTTATAGATGCAGATCAGGAAAGATTTAAAGTTGTTTTAGATTTCCTTAGATATGATATCATTCCAGAAAGTAAATTAGAAAGGAAAGAGCTTGAGAATTTTGGATTATGGGATTGGAAGGAGATAAAGGATGAAGGGGAAGATATAGGAGAATGGAAAATAGAAATGGATGAAAAAGCAGAATTTTGTGGGTATGCTTTTTGGAAGCAGGATTCAGAAATACAATCTGTGAAAGGGCAAATAGGATTAATGAAGGAGGCAGCTAAAATATATGGTAATTCTCGTCCAGCAACAATAAATGAATATACCAGTCTATTAATAGATGGACTTCCTGAATTAAATGAGAGTGGATTTGCTATTACTTTCACAGGAGAAGAAAAGGATATTAGGGGGAAAAGATATTCAAATAGAGGGAATTTTTATTATCTCAAAGGAGTTAGCAAAGATCAAGGATTAGACGGAAATATTATACATGATGAGTTATTTTGTGGGAAGAGAGCTATTATTTGTGTGGTTGATAATTAAACACCCTATATTTCTCTCATTCCGTATGTAATTAATATATAATAATATATTTAAATTATTCTCTTCACATTTCCTTCATTCTGTATCTTCCTATTCTAAATACCCTCCAATAACCTAAGAAGAATATCTCCATGACAGCTCTCAGGTTTACACCAACATCCTAAATTCTTTCCCTTGATATCTTTTAGGTTAGCCTTCCCTGAGATTATTTTTGCCTTGATGTGTGTTTCATATTTCTTAATTACTTCTTCTCTTGTTCCATCTTTTCCCACTTTGAAAGGGTTAGCCCATATTGAATCTTCTTTAGGGAATCTTTCTCCGTCAATAAAAACAATACCTTTCCTTCCGATATATACATTCCCACTTTCTTCGGTCCATTCTTTCAGGTTTTTATATTTTGGTCTAATATTACCAACTTTCACATTCACGACGGACATTTATATTTAGGCAACATTTCAGAGATTATTCAGTTTTTTCCCTATTTATGCCCCAGAGAAGCCATTTCTTTATTCTGTTTCTCTGTATTTATATTTAAATGAATATAAGAAGTTTCATTCTATTTCTTTGTATTCCATATCATCTCTGCAAAAAATAAGGGAAAGAATGTAAACAAATATAGATATGAGAGTAGGAATAGCAAATATTATAAGTAGTATGACCCAGGGTTCTAGATTCATATTAATCCCCTTAGCTCTTTTATTTCTTTTATTTCTTTTATTTCTTTGTTTCCTAATCAATTATTTTTCTTTCTTCCCTCTTTGGGATGTGAAATGGAAGAAAAATATGGGAAAAAAAGAAATAAAGAAGGGAGAATAAAGAAGGAAGATGAAGTTGACTAAGAAGGAAACTCAGATGAATTTATGGACGGCTCATTTCTGGCTGACAAGGGAAGTAGTTACAGACGCCACATACGGTATCCCTTGTTTAAACGAAGATCTTGCAGCATTGTACCAAAATCAGAAAGATCTCGGACATAATTTCGGTGAGTTAACAAAAAATCGAGAAGCAGGAGAAAAATTAGCTCACCTCCTGAAAGAACATATTAGAATCGCAGTAGAAATAGTTCAGGCTGCAATAGCTGGGAAAGACATCCTAAACTTGTATGCAGAATGGAAATATAATGCTTCTGAAATAGCCGAAACTTACCATAAATACAACAAGAAACTAAAATACAAGGAAATGAATAAGATGATGCAGGAACATCTCAGTACCACTTTGAATGAAGCAGTTGCCATAATAACAAAAGAATGCAAAGAATCAAGAGAAAGAGGAGATATTGCATTGGAACATATTATTCATATGGCTGATTATATTAATTCCAAGTTTTAATCTTAATGTTTCATATATATTTCCCATATATATTTCTCACACATTTCCCCTTCATTTATTTTCCCCTTATGTTTTCCTTTAATTATTTTTCCCTACACATTTCCCTTGATATCTCCTGTATTTATATCCGTGAAATCTTCCATGAAAAACATCCTCAATCCGACACGAAATAACTCCAAGAAAAATACCAAAAGAAAGAAATCCTATTGCCATGTTTCCCTATTAAATCATAATAAATTCTGAAATATAATAATTTATATTTGGAACAGGTACTGAGTTTCTATATTTCAGAATTAATTCAATGAAACAACATATTTATTATCCAGCATATTCTCAAGTAAATTATTTAATACAGGAAGCTTTTTATCTTGATATGCTTTCGGAACCATTAATTCCGGTGTCCAATTTTTCATCATTTCTTCTGTGTTATTTCCTTCTTGATATTTTCCTGAATATTTCTTCTCACATTTCCCCGCATATATGAAAACAATCTGGCCAACACGAGAATTAACAGGAAGAATTAGTTTAACATTATTTCCGTTCTTAATTTCCAAAGTCCAACGATTTACATACCCAATATCTCCCCATCCAGCATCATTGCAAATAGAAACAAAACATCTCCCACAAGAAGATCTAGCTTTCAGCATCGTTGTGTAATTATCCACTCCTCCTATGAATTCATTTGTGTGAGCTAAAATAATTTCTCCCGGTGCAAGTTCTATGTATTTTTGCCCTACTTCTAATCCCATTTTCAGAGCCATTTCTTCATCTTTTGCTTCAGAAGCTTTTAAGGGAAGACCCCAATATTTTTCTACGTGATGTTTAGACCAAGGATTCAAATATTCCATGTTGGTGTTGCATCTAAAAAAGTTTTCTCCTAAAGTAATATCATAAGAGGAATTCCCTACTTGATCTTGATTGTAGGGCCTTATAATTACTTCTCCATGTGACGAAGCTTTCTTAATTTTCTTGTCGGATAAAACACCTCCTCTGTGTTTCTTTTCACTAGATCGTTTTCCAGAGCTCATTCTTGTATTTTCATTATGTTATTCTCTTCTTATGGTTTTAAAATGGGACACACAAACACATAACAGACAAATATGAGGGAGAACATAGAACAGAAGGGAATTAAGATAAATAGAAAGGGAAAACATACAATATAACAGACAAATACAAGGAAGAATAAAAGATGAATATGAAACAGAAAGAAAACATGAAGGAAGATAGAACAGAGAAAAGGAATTGGGAAACATATATGAGTATGTTTATTTAGATTTCTTTTGGGGAGTAATAGTTAGAAATGTTAGTATGTTTAATAAATCCTATTTTCTCTCCCATTTCTGCATTTAAAGGAAAGGAATAACTGAATTTAGTAACACTCTCTTCTGTGTATTTAAATTCAGTAAACTTTTTCGGGTTTCTGTATCCTCCTATCCAATCTGTTAATTTCTGTTGTTCTTCCTTCATTTTTAATAGAACATCCTGGTCCAAATTAAAAACATCAAAATTCCTTTCCTCTTCTTTGTTAAGTACCCCAACTGCTTTCTCTTGGGAAAGAAAATAATATTCCTTGTCTTTGATGGTAAGTAACCCACTAGTAGGTCCGTTAATATCAGTTCTTATATAAAAAATTTCTCCTTCAGTAAACTCTTTTCCCCCTTCTTCGACGGTTTCCATTTATGAAAGATCAGAATGATTTTATATTTTAATTGAAATAAAAACAGAAATAAAGAACTAAGGAAAGATGTTTCCTGGTGTTAATCCAACGGCTAATAATCCAACAATGGCTAATAACCCAACAATCACTACGCCAACTTTTCAACCTAATCTCCAACAAGGTCAGCCAGGTTCTCAGATGCGACCACCTTCTAATGTGAAACCACCTTCTAGGACTCCTTCTCAGACTATGGGCCAACAAAATCAACCAACAAATCCTACTTCTTTCCAACAAAATCAACCAACAAATCCTACTTCTTTCCAACAAAATCAACCAATAACTAATCAAGCTGCTTTTCAACAGCAACAAACAAATCCTACTACTTTCCAACAACCTACTTCACAAACAGGATTTCAACAGAACCAACCACAAACAAATCCTACTACTTTCCAACAAAATCAACCCTTTCCAACTCAAACTACCTTCCCAACTCAAACTACCTTCCCAACTCAAACTACCTTCCCAACTCAAACTACCTTCCCAACTCAAACTACCTTCCCAACTCAAACAGGATTTCAACAAAACCAACCTACTGGCTTCCAACAAAATCAACCTCAAACAGGACTCCAACAAAACCAACAATTTCCACCCCCTCAAACTAATTTCCAACAAGGAAGTGGTATCCCAGTTATGCCTCAAGGATGGAATACATTAGCTAACCCACAAACCGGAACTAACCCTAAGACTTTCGGATATTATGAAACTAAAGACGCAAGATCCGCACTGCAAAAAGAAATTAGAAGAGGAAATGAAGATAATGCTATTAAATGGGGATTAGAACTTTTCCATACTTCGAAACCTATTAGAACTTCTCTCATTAATAGGCTTTTTGTAATTGCAGCGGAAGATATAGGGCCAGCTGTTATTCAACTTTTGCCAACTATTCATCACTATTTAACTACTAACCCAGAAGATCGTTTCATTGTTTGCCGTGTAATTACTTTGTTAGCGAGATCTCCAAAATCAAGAGTGAATGATTGGCTCATAACTTTGAACAGATATTACAAAGAAGAGAATACTGCCAAATCTTTTGTTATGTCCTATGGAGGATTAAGAGCTGTTTTTAATATGTTTGTTAAAGCATTACAGGATAGGAATTCAGCTGATTGTTTCGGATTATGTAAAGCTATTTTTTATTGTAAATTAGAAGATCCCTCCATGAAAAGATCTAATATAACAGGGAAAAGTTACAATGTTATTTGGTTTGCTCTGAATGATGTAATTAAAGGATCATATATGGAGAATTTGGAAGCTATTGCTAAAATATTGAAGAAGGAAGATGATAGAACTTTACTTATTGCTGCTCATGCTATGACTCTTTGGTGTAATAATGTATTCCCAATGCAAATCTCTCCTATTGCTCTCCCAGAATTAAAAGATCCTAATGTCGTGAATAATTATACTAACGTAGATTTGAGAATTGAGGTTCCTGATTATGCGTTAGATAAACACACTTCAAGAGGAAAAGGCATGAGGAGAGGAATGAGACATTTCATAGAAGTAGGGAGTATTTTGAATAACGTTGACCCTTTATGGAAGCCATTAGATGATTGGGGAAGAGAAAGAGTTCTAGAGAAACTCAACGAATATGAAGGGAAATAAATTCTCTCCCATTTATTGAAATATACAACATATATTTCTTTCTTCTTTCTATGTTTGATTTTCCTTTTCCCTTCCTCTTTTCATGTGCTTTCCCTTCCTCTATATGCTTTCCCGTATATTCCATCAAACAAAACAAAATAAAATAAAAGCTCATAATGTAATTCTATCTCCCTTAAGAAATGATCAGAACAATTGTACTATGGGCTTTTATTTTGTTTATTTGTTTCTTCTTTCTCTGGGTTTTCTATAAGGAAGGGAACATAGGAAAAAACAATGGGAAAGAGGAGGAAGACAAAAAAGAGGAAACCACAAAGAAAGAAGAAAGGGATGAAATTAAAGAAAAGGAAAGTAAAGGAAAAATAATATATCATGAAACTTTAGAAGAATTTTATGAGGAAAAAGAGGGAATAAAGATAAGGGAAATAAAGGAAGAAGAAATGAAGGGAAAAGAGAAAGACGGGGGAAGCAAAGGGGAAAGAATATGTCGTGAAACTTTAGAAGAATTTTATAGGAAGCCATTCAAAAGATGCCGACCTAAATGGTTAGTAAATCCAGAAACGAAAAGAGAATTGGAAATAGATTGTTATAATGAGGAGTTAAGAATAGGTGTTGAATATAATGGAATTCAACATTATGAATGGCCAAATTTTACAGGGCAGACAAAGAAGGATTTCATACAACAAGTTAGGAGAGATAAATTTAAAACAGGAAGATGTAATCAAATGGGAATATTTCTTCTTAAAGTTCCTTACACAGTTCCATATTCAAATATTAAGCAATTCATAATTAAAAATCTTCCTCGTTCCTGACATATAGAGATATTGAGGAGAAAGTTTCATATGCTGTTATATAGATTAGGAATTCTTATATGTTTCCATATAATTAAACAGGGAAATTATTTCTTCGCATGTCTATGCCTCCAAAAATAATATAAAATTTATATTATTACAAACTAATTCTCCCATTTTTCTTTAGTTCAAGTATTTCTTTTATGTATTCTTTCCCTACAAATTGTTGATTTGAGATAATCTTCTCACAGTTCTCCAGGCAATAAATAATGTATTTTTCACTCGTAATTAATGTTATAACTTGTTTTAATCTCTTCGAAATCTCGCATATTTTCTGTAGTATTTCGGAATTATTTTCTATCATTAATTTATATTCAGATTCATCCCTAATAGAAGCTTCTTTCACATTCAAAAACGTTTTTCCATTTTCCGTTGTAACATTCATATGAACTTTATATGGACCAGAAACTCCTATGTTCTTTTTGTCTCTCTCAGGGGATTGTTTTTCTGTCTTTGGATATTTGTCTACGACTCTGATTATGGACCCTGGAAGTAAGATTTTTTTGGCCCCTTCTAAATCGTTGAAAATTTTTCTTTCGCTTCCATAGGTTACTTCCACTTGAAACATTTTTTTTTCCTACTATACGAACATCTATTCTTTCATTTTAATTATTTTCATTCCTTCTTCGGAGACATTAATATTTCATTTAAAACAAGAAAGGAACAACAATCCCCACCAGATAAATAATTCTGAAACATTAATTCTTTATGATTTGGTTGTTAATATTTCCTCTTATATTACAGGAGAGAAACATATATCGCCAAATAGAAATAATCTTCCCTGTATATAAGCAACCAAATCATAAGAAATTAAACTACAAAGAATCAAATAGAGATATAAAATAAAAATAATCTTTCCTGTATAAGCTCCAAATGATAAACAAAATTACACCGGAAAACACACGCCACTTCTCCACCCTATTTTTCTCTCCTCCCTTCCATAAGACAATAAGAAAAAAGAAATAGAATTATTTAAAATGAAATTCATACGTTTTCATTTTACAGTAAATGCAAGTCGCTCACAAAGTTACAGCCGGAATAGAGGATAGGATAGCTGGAGGAATCTACGCTTCATTGAATGTTATCAACGAGGAATTCTTTCCTGACGAT
>Ga0070668_100001739_pt1 | contig 15839 bp, 11 predicted proteins | sample KBSS43metaG_FD_64661 | JGI IMG/M metagenome (GOLD analysis project Ga0070668, IMG submission 64661) | Switchgrass rhizosphere microbial communities from Kellogg Biological Station, Michigan, USA - KBS S4-3 metaG | ecosystem: Host-associated > Plants > Roots > Rhizosphere > Soil ... | reverse complement strand
TGCTCGAGCCGGGCCCGGCGCAGGTCCTCGGGGGCGAAATAGCCGAGGGGGCGCTCGAGGTGCGGCGTGGCGAGGAGCTCCATCGACATCGAGGCGAGTTCACAGGCTTCCGAGCCCGGATGACGTTGCCAGACGAGCGGCAGTCGCTGCGCGGCGAAGGCGTGGAAGGCATGCCCGGCTTCATGCATGAGCGTCATGACGTCGTCCATGAGCCCGACCGCATTCATGAAGATGAACGGCCGCCCGCTCCAGTGAAGCGTGTCGCAGTAGCCCCCGGGCGCCTTGCCGGTGCGACTGTCGAGGTCGAGCAGCTGTTCGTCGATCATGACCCCGAATTGAGTGCCGAGAGCTGGATCGACCTTGTCGAACACCGCGCGTGCGCGACTCGCGAGTTCGGTCCCGTCGGAGAACGGCCGCAGCGGCTTTGCGCCGTAGAGATCGACCGCGACGTCCCAGGGCCGCAGCGTGGGCAGCCGGAGCTGTTCGCGCCGGTATCGCATGAGCCGACCATAGGCCGGCATGACGTGACGCTCCACCGCCTCGTGGAAACGCTCACAGTCTGCCGGCGAGTAGTCGAACCGCAGCTTCGCCCGGAATACGTAATCCCGGAAAGATCCGAAGCCGGCATTGCGCGCAACCTGCTGGCGGAGCCCGTGCATGCGATCGAACAGGGCCGCGAGATCCGGCCGCGCGTTCATGTACGGCGCCGTACTCGCCCGGAACGCGCGCTCACGGACCCCCCGGTCGGGTTCCTTCAGGAATGGCGCCAGCTGCGGGAGGGGCAGCTCCCGGCCTTCCCACGGGGCTGTCATGCCGCCGGTGATGCGCTGGTACGCTGCCGACTGCTCCTCGAGCTCGCTCATGATCGGCACGTTCGCGTCGCGGAAGATCTCGATGGATGTGCGGAAGCTCCTCAGGGTGGTCTCCAGCGCCGGCGAGGAGTAGCCCGATGCCACCAGGCGCTTCTGGAGGGCGACGCTCCGTTCCTCCGCTTGCGGGAGGATCTCCATCGAAAAACGGAGATGGTCCGCTTCCGCTTCCTGGTCCCGGGTATCGACCGTGTACCGGATCATCGCCCGGCTGGCAGCCTCGGTCAGCATCGCCTCGAGGCGAGACCAGTCAGCGAGCCACTGCTCCATCCCGTCGTCATCCAGCTCTCGCGCAGCGAGAGCATCGAAGTGTGGGCGGATGTCACTCCATGTGGCCTTCGCCAGGGCCTCGGGCGAGGCCGGTAATGCCAGCGTCATGCGCTCTCCGTGTTCGTGCGCGCCTGCCGATGATACAGCCACGCGAGGGCCAGTGAAACAATGCCGAGGATGAAAACCGATCCGATGCGATAGAACGCATCGAGGGATGCGAGGTCACTGAACAGCACCTTTACCACGGCGGCTCCCGCTACGCCAAGACCGGCGACACGGAGGCGCGGCATGCTCCGCCTGAACCCGAGCACCACCACGGCGGCCGCAAAGAGGATCCACCAGGCGCTGATGGAAAGCTCGCTTGCCAGCCTCGCCGCCTCGGCAGACCCGAGCTGCTGACTGAACAGCTGGTCGAGTTCGACGGTTACGCCGAGGAACAGTGCCGTCGTGGCCGCGATGGCGAAGCCCGGCGCCAGCGAGTCGGCGGGGCGGCCTGCCCATGTTTCACGGCGCAGCCGCGCAGCAAGGTAAGCACCCGCCGCGCCGACGCCCACGAGCCCCCAGACGGAGATCGCCCATGGTCCAGTGAACGCCGGCTGCGCGCCGTGCCGCCCCTCGGCATGGGCAACATGATAGGCGGCCGCCACGAACGTGCCGGCAGCGGCCCAGAGCGCGGCCTGCCATTGGCGCACCCAGGCCGCTCCCAGCCAGGTCAGCGTCGCCAGCAGCAGCGCACCGGCGGCGCGGGCGCCGTTCCAGCGATCGGAAGCGGCGAACACCAGCATGACGGCCCCGACACCCGTGAACGCTGCACGACGGGTTATCCACCCTGCGGCCACATAAGGAAGAGCAACGAACGCGGCCGCGGCCCCAGCATGGGCCGCGAACCAGGCGGGGGCGATCCAATCGAGGGCAAACACCAGCAGGAGTGGGGTGATCAGGAAATAGAGCCGCTCGCCGGCGACCCATCCGTCGCTGGAGGTTCGATTCGACCCCGACGCGTCCCGCGGCACGCGCAATTCCAGGAGCCAGACGGGCAGCGCGAGCGCAAGCGCCGCCACGAGCACGGGCCAGCGCGCGCCTGTGTCGAGCCGGTGCGCCGCGGCAGTGACCAGTGTCCATCCGCCGGAGAATGATGCAAGGCGTGTCTCCCACCAGTGTTCCCGCAAGCCGATCGCGAGTCCGCCGGTGCCAACCAGGGCCGCGAGACCCAGCGTAGCGAGCGGGTGTGCAACTGGCTCCGCCCCAAAGCCGAGCCATATGGTGCCGGCGGCCAGCAGGAACGTGGTGAAGCGCCAGCGCCGGAGCGAGCACACCATGCCCAGGGTAAGGGCTGCCACGCCGAGGTAGAGGATCAGGAGGTTCCCGTTCTCCTGGTCCTGCCCAAGCAGTACCGGCGCCATGAGGAGGCCAGCTGTCGCGGTGGCCGCCAGGGCCTCCACGTCGACCGCCCACGCGATGGCGGCGAGCGAGAGGGACACGAGCGCGAGGCCGGCGATTCCGGTGCCCGGCGGCACGAACTCATAGAGGCTGCTCGCGGCCCAGACGGTGAGGTAGCAGATACCGGCACCGCAGCCCACGAGGGCCGCACCGTACGTGCGGTAGCGCGGGAGCAGTCGCCAGCCGAGCAAGCCAAGCCCGGCACCAGCCGCTGCGCCCGACACGCAGCGAACGAGTGGCGACACCCACCCGCGATCGAAGGAGAGCTTGAGCAGGTATCCCGCCGCGAGCAGCAGCGCGAGCACGCCGATCGCCAGCAATCCGCGCTGTCCCAGCCACGCCTCGGCGCCGCCCGGGAGCGAGAAGCGCGGCAGCGATGGCCGCGGGAACATCGGGTTCGACGGTGGCGGCGTGCGAGCCGGCCGTGGAGGTGCAGGCCTCGCGGCGGTAACGGCCTCCAGCTCGGCTACCCGCTGTTCCAGCCGGGCGAGGCGTTGCCGGACCTCTTCATCGTCAGGCACGAATCGCCTTCCGGCGGGAAGGCACGACGGGCACACGGAACGCCATCACCATGGCGATTCCAACAACCGCGGCAGCCAGTACGAACGGGAACCAGATGTTGACCTGGAAGGCCGCGGTGGCCATGAGGGGAGCGGCGACGCGCGACACGCCGCCAAATGTCTGTGCCACGCCCATGACGGTTCCCGTCTCCTCGCGATCGGCGCCCCGCGTCATGAGGGCCGTCGTGGAGGGGAACAGCAGTGCGGTGCCGATCGGCACCAGCGGCATGATCAGCGCCAGGAGCGCGATCGACGACGCCAGGGGATACAGCAGCAGGCCAACGATCAGCAGCATCGCGCCGAAGCGCATCGCCCACGTCTCGCCGATCCGGTCGACGATGGGACCGAGGAAGACGGTGCGCATCACGACCGAGAGTCCGCCGATGTAGAGGAACCAGGGACCGATGGTCATGGCGTTCACGTTGAAGCGCGCCCCGAGGAAGAGCGCCAGGACCGACGTGAGGGATGCGAACGCCAGCATGCCGACGCTGTAGATCCACACCAGCCGCGACACCTGCTGCGTCGGGTGCCGGAGCACCTGCCAGGCCGACTCCCACACCGGCTTCCGTACGATGGCGGCGCCCCCCCGGTTCACGTGCGACTCCGGCAGCAGCTTCCAGGCGAAGCCGAAATTCAGGATGCAGAGTGCCGCGGCGACGAACCCGGGCATGGCGCGCCCACCGTGGGCGGCGATCGAGCCGATGACCGGACCGAGCATGACGCCCGCCGAGGTCGCTGCCGACAGCCAGCCCAGCGCCCGCGCACGATCACCCGGCTCGACCGAGTCGGCGATGTACGCGTTCGCGACCCCGGTGGTGCCGCCACCCGCGCCCTGAATGAGGCGCGACAGAAAGAGGAGCCACAGGGAGTGGGCCAGGCCGAACACGACATAGGCGATCGCCGAGGCCATGAGGCCGATGAGCAGCGCGGGCCGGCGACCGTACTTGTCGGACACGCGTCCCCAGAGAGGTGCCGAGAGAATCTGTGCGGCGGAGAACGCCGCGGTGATGAGACCGATCTCGAACGGTGACGCCTTCAGGTCGAGTGCGTAGAACGGCAGGATCGGGAGCACCATCGCGAAGCCGATCATGTCCACGAAACAGGTGGCGATCAGGACCGCGAGCCGGCGGAGCTGGTCCCGCGCGCTGGCCGGAACTGCCGGTGCCGCGACATCGCTCATCGGCCGGGCTCCCGCTCGGATGTTGCCAGGAAGACCGCGGCACTCACGCACATCAGGACAACGCCATAGGCGGCGGCCACACCCACATCGCTCGATCGCAGGCTGCCCAGGATCTCGAGGGAGATGGGGCGCGTGTCATAGGTGTAGAGCAGCACGCTGGTCACGAAATCTCCAAAGCCGGCCACGAACGCGAGCGTTGCGCCGGCCACCAGCGACGAACGGAGCAGCGGGATGACGACCCGGCGCATGGTCCGCGCCCCGCCGGCGCCAAGCGAGGCCGCCGCCTCTTCATAGGAAGGGTCGAGCCGCCGGTAGCCGGCCAGCAGGGCGCGACCAGCGAGCGGCAGGTTCCGCACGAGATAAGCCAGCGGGAGGATGATGGACGTGCCCACCAGGATGAACCGCAGCGCCGCCGGCGCATGGACCGAGAACGCCGTGGCCAGGGCGATGGCGAACACGGTGCCAGGAACGGCCCATGGCAATGCCACCAGCCACTCGAGGAGCCGGGCCGTGGGCACCTTGTGCCGCACCACCAGCGACCCAACCCCGAGCCCGATCGCGATCGCGCCGATCGTGGCCGCAACGGCCATCCAGAGGCTGGTGAGCAACGGGCGCGCGCGCACCGGATCACTGACCAGCGTCACGTAGTTCCCCAGCGTGTATGCCGGCGGGAGCGCCTCGTTGGTCCATGTGCCGAGCGGCACGAGCGACACCAGCAACAGCGTGGCATGCGGGAGCAGGAGGAAGAGGGCGACCAGCCAGGCGACGCACGAAAGCAGTGCGCGTGCGCGCCGCGACCCGATCGGCCGGGCCGCCGGGGGCGCACCCTTGGACCCGCCGATCAGTCCATCCGCATCGACCCAGCGCACCAGCACGAGGCCCACCAGCGCGATGGCGGTGAGCGCCAGGGTCTCCACCATGGCGAGCCGGTCGTCGCCGTTGAGGCGCGTGCTCACGATCTGCGTCGTCATGACGCGAAACCCGCCGCCGAAGAGGTACGGTGCGCTGAACGAGGCGAGCGCCGAGAGAAACACGAGAAGCGCCGCCCCGGCGAGGGACGGACGCAGCAGCGGGAGGACGACTTTTGTGAAGGTGCGCCAGCGCGTCGCCCCGAGACTTTCCGCCGCCTCGTAGGCCGATGCATCGATGCCGCGGAGGCCGGCACGCACGAACAGGTAGAAGTACACGTACATCGAATACGCCTGCACGAAGAGGATCGCACCGGCACCCTGCAGCCGCCACGGCGGGTCAATGCTCCCGGTGACCTGCTGCACGAGCCGCGCGGCGAAGCCCGTCTCCCCCCAGAGAAAGAGGAAGGAGAGCACCCCGACGAGCGGAGGCAGCACGGCCGGCAGCGCGACCAGCTGGGCCAGGATTCGACGGCCTGGGAAGTCGTACCGGGTGAAGAAAATGGCGAGCGGCACACCGATGCACGCCGACATGACGACGGTCGCGAACGAGATCCACAGGCTGCCCCAGAGCGCCTGCCACTCATTGGCGCGGGCGAGGAAGTCCCGGAATCCGTCCAGCGTAAAGCCCTGCGCGCCGCGGACGGCGTCGACGGCCACGATGCCGATGGGATAGACAACCAGCCAGGTGAGGAGGAGCGCGAGTAGCCCACCTGACAGTACGGCGCCGCGCGCGCGGCGATTCACCGGGTCGCCCCCTGAAAAAGATGCATTCCCCCCTGACCTCGCCGGCTCGGCAGCACGCCGACCGACTCACCCACCTGGGCCGAGCCCAGCGGTGCTGCCACTTCCACCTCGTGCCCGACGGCGAGCCGCACCCCGAAGAGCGAGGAGGCACCGGCAAAGCGCAGCGAGGTGATGACCCCTTGGGCCGCTCCATCGGTTCCGCTGGCGAACCGGAGCGCCTCGGGGCGAGCATAGAGAACCGCTGGACCATCGACTTCGCGCCCGGTCTCCTGCTCGGGCGTGAGCGTCCAGAACCCACCCCCGGGAACCCGGAGACGGAGGACCCCGGTGACCCCGCGCTCGACGATGACCGGTACGGCACTCGCACGCCCGATGAAGGCAGCCACGAATGGTGTCGCCGGGCGTCCATACAGTTCCGCGGGCGTCCCGAGCTGTTCCAGGCGTCCCGACCGGAGCAGCGCCACGCGATCGCCCAGCTCGAAAGCCTCATCCTGCTCGTGCGTCACCAGCACGGTCGTGATGCCGATGCGGCGGATGACTTCCCGCAACTCGCGCCGGGTCCGTTCGCGGAGGGTGGGATCGAGGTTCGAGAGCGGCTCATCCAGGAGGAGCACACGCGGTTCGGGGGCCAGCGCCCGCGCCAGCGCCACGCGCTGCTGCTGGCCACCGGACAGCTCACCGATGCGCCGCCGCTCCAGCCCCGTGAGGTCCACCTGCTCGAGGGCCTCGCTGACCCGGCGCCGGATGTCACTGGCCGGTGCCCCAATGGCCTCGAGACCGAACGCCACGTTCTGTCCCACGTCGAGGTGGGGAAACAGCGCATAGTGCTGGAAGACCATGCCGAACCGCCGGCGCGATGCGGGCACGGCGGTGACGTCGATGTTCTCGACCAGCACGCGTCCAGAGTCCGGGCGCTCGAAGCCCGCCAGGAGCCGGAGTGCCGTGGTCTTGCCGCTGCCACTCGGGCCGAGCAGGGCCAGGACCTCGCCGCGCACGAGGGAGAGCGACAGCGCCTCAACGGCGAGGTGATCGCCGAAGCGGCGCGTGAGCTGGTCGAGCGCCAGGAACGTATCGGGCGTCATCAGCGCTTCGCTTCCATCCTGCGACCGGTGTTCCTGACGTGCTGGTCCCAATACGCCATCCACGCGCTGCCGTCGCGCGCCAGGAGCGCCCAGTCCACCGGAGCCACTTTCATGTCACGCATCACGGTTTCGAGCCATGCTGGAATCTCGTCACGCTGCAGGTCGGTGCGCGCGGGAATGCGGAACACCTTGTTGGCCGCCAGCAGCTGGGCCTCGGTGCCGCCGACGAAATCAATGAAGGCCTTTGCCGCATCGGGATGCCGGCTTCCACGCACCAGCCCGATGGCATCCTCGATCACGACGGTACCGCTCGACGGAAAGACGTAGCTGAACGGCATGCCCTTCGACCGGCTGATGAGAATGTCCGGCAGGTCCCAGAGGGTGACGAGTCCCTCGCGGCGAGCCAGCTTGGCGTCGAGGATCGCCGGGTTGAGCGCGTAGGCCCGCGTCTGGGCGTCGAGACGCCGCAGCCAGTTCATCCCCGCCGTGGTGTCACCGGTAGTATTGATGCTGCGCTCGATGATGAGTCCCCAGATGGCCCGCATCGTCCCGCTGGCCATCGGATCGCGAATGAGCACCTCGTCGTGCCAGCGCGGATCGAGGACGTCGTCCCAGTCCGTCGGGGCCTCGTCCGCCCGCACCGCGTTGCTGTTGTACGCGATCACCGCCGGCGTCCGGTAAACCCCGAAGTAGAGGTCATCGGGTCCCCAGGCACTGGAGTCGGTCTGTGCCACCCACTCGGGCCGATAAGGCTGGAGCAGCGAGTCGCGCACCCCGCGGTCGAAAACCGTGGTGGGGCCGCCAAACCACACATCGGCCTGGGGATTGACCCGCTCGAACCGGAGCCGGTCGAGAATCTCCTGGCTCCCCAGGTCCAGCCAGCGGATGTCGATGTCGGGGCGCTCCTGCTCAAAGGCGTGCTCGAGCAGCAGCAGCTGGTCGCGACCGTGCGGTGAATACACGAGGACCGGGGTGCGATGGTCGCGGCCGCACGCAAGAAGAAATGCACACAGCGTCAACAGTGAACGGTGAATGGTGAACGGGAACTGCCGTTCGGCTGTGCGAGTCCGTCGACCGTTCACTGTTTACCGCTCACGGAGTTCAGGGCCAGCAAGTTCGCGAACAGCCGGTATGCACCCGGGACGCCGGCGGGCAGCTGCCGGAAGAAGCTCAGGCCGGTGTACACCCACGTCCCCTTGCCCACCTTCGCGATGAGCAGGCCGCCCTCGAGGTTCGCCTCGCCGGGGTCGTGCGTCTCCAGCACCGTGCGATACTCCGGTGCCCACGCGCGCGCGAAGTAGAGGCCGCGCTCCTGCACCCAGCCTTCCCAGTCGGCGGGACCGAGGCGGTTCGGCACGCGCAGCACGCGCGCTGTGGAGTCAACCACCGTGACGACGGCATTCTCGTCCGTCACCCGGTCATGCCCGCCGAGGAGCGCAGGTGCCGCGCCGTTCATGGACTGCGGCGTGCTCACCACGCGCTCGGTTGTTCCCGGCGGCCGGCTTGCCACGAACAGCGGGAACGGCGCGTAACTGCCGAAGAAGAAGCCGTACTGCTGATACTGCACGATGACGAGCCCCCCGTCCCGCGCATAGTCGATGAGGCGACCGCTCTCGGTGACCAGTGAAGAGTCCGTCTCATACGCACGGGGCCCGACCACGATCGCGCTGTACACCGAGATATTGTCGTTCACCAGGAAGGACCCGTCGAGGACCTCGACCGGGAGTCCCGCCAGGAGCAGCGCCTCGGGAACCTGGTCGGCGGCCCCTCGGATATAGCCGATGCGCTTCATGGCCGGGAGCGCGAGGTCGAGCATCGTCACCCGTGCCACCGACGGGGTGAGGTAGCTCCGCGCACGGATGTAGGGATAGCTGATCGTGACCCTGCCCTGCTCGTAGCGTCGACCGCCCGTGTCCTGGGCAACTGCGCTGACGCTATAGACGCCCGCCGCGACCTTCGCCGGCGCCCGCACGGGGAAGCGCAATTCGACCCGCTGGTTCGGTCGCACCAGCGTAAAGCGCTGCGGCGTCACCACGGGCCATCCCTCGGGCAACTGAATGGCGACCGTACCCGCCGTCGTGTCGGACGCACCGTGTACGAGCGTCACGGTGAACACCTGCGGTGCGGTGCGGCTCAGTCGCCACGGCAGTTCATGCGGTGAGAGCTTCACGTCGACCCGCGGCACGATCTCGACGGGATCGCGCACCTCTCCCCGCGCCTGGTCGTTCCAGCGAAAGGTTCCCTCCCGCCAGATCCATGCGGCCGGCAGCGGTGTCGTACCGAGCCCGGCGACGACCTCGCTTCCCTCGAAGGGCAGGCCCTTCTCGGTCGAGGCCGCGGACCAGTCATAGAGGTTGCCGGGTGGGGAGGCGCGCAGGAAGTACGGCTGGGTCGGTGGCCGGTCCGCCGGAATGCGACCGGCGTAGCGCCACTCGAGGCCGGTGCGTCCACCGGCGGGCAGGCGCCGCGCCCGCGATGTCGCTCCCTTCGCCAGCGTCGACGAGCGGAACGCGGGCGGAGCCTGCTCGATCGGTACACCGATGGCCTCGAGGACAAGTTCCATCGAGTCGCCGGGCGCCGCGCGCGCAACGCTGGAGCGCACGTCGAACAGCGTTCCCGTTGCCGCCTGCCACGCCTCGCCGAGGTGCCGCAACTGGTCCTGCAGCTCGGGTACCGGCGTCCCCGGTGTCCAGGGAGATCCCGCGACGGGCGCCAGAAGCTGCGCCGCGCGGAGGAGGCGTCTCACCAGCAGCGAATCAGAAAGGTTCGCACGACAGCTGTCGATGAGCAGGCGGTATTCACGGGTCTTCGTCCCGCGTGCCGTCATGCGCACCGCGCCCAGGGTCGTGTCGACTCCGGCCCAGAGGCCGAATTTCCCCTGGCCCGTCAAGTCCTGCAGCAGGGCCAGGCGCACGACGCTCGGACCGATGGTCTGCAGCTGTCCCATGTCCTGCGACCGGTGCAGGCTGCGGCTGGCCATGGCGACCTGATGGAGGGTCTTGCCCAGCGCCGTGTCGATCTCGCCCCCGTCGAGGGTCAGCGTGGTGGCGGTCGTATCGAAGCGCGTACTCCGGTACAGCTTGAGCGGCATCCACGCCGACAGCCCTTCCTCCTGCTGCAGTTCCGGGAACGCCTTCGCGTCGCCCGCCACCTTGAATGCCTCGATCGCCGCCCATGCCGCCGCCTGGTGCTGACCATGGCCGTCACGCGGTGTGCCGCTGAAAATCGAGACGATGATCTGCGGACGGAACCGGCGAACCACACGCACCACATCCTTCAGGATGGTGTCGCGCGGCCAGTGCGCCCAGGTATCGTCGAGGTTCCGGGAAAAGCCGAAGTCGTAGGCTCGCGTGAAGTACTGCCCTGCCCCATCCAGTCGCCGCGCGGCCAGCAGTTCCTCGGTGCGCAGGATGCCGAGGCCGACGCCCAGTTCCGACCCCACGAGATTCTGGCCGCCCTCTCCGCGATTGAGTGACAGGTACGCCGCCTCGGCGCCCTCGCCCCGGGTGAGGATCGTGAGCAATTCTGTGTCCTCGTCGTCTGGATGCGCCCCGATGACGAGCACGCGCTTGTAGTGACCGAGGAACCGCAGGGCCTGGTCGAGCGCCACGGCACCGCCGGTCGTCGGAGGCCCGAGCTGGGCCTCGAGTGCGACTGGCGTGATAATCAGGACGAAACCGAGGATACAGCGGACCAGGTGGCGCAGACGTCCTCGCTGGGAACGGAGCGCCGGGAAACTAACGGGAACGGACCGTGGGTGCGGGACCCCTCAGCGCACGGGCGCGGCGCCGAGGGGGGTCTGCCGCATCGATTCCCGAAGTTCGGGATGATGCCACCAGAGGTAGATCCCGATGGCGACGGCAGCGAGCGTATTCGCGATCAGCACGCTCAAGAGGGGGAACAGGGCCCGTGTCTCTTCCCGGAAGACCAGCAGCACGACGCAGAAGAACAGCTCGAATGCCAGGAAAACCTGCAGCAGGGCGTACCGGACGAAATGATTCTTCACCGACCAGCGGATGAGATGCGCGATGGCCATGCCGAACAGGAGAAAGACGAACACGTGCGCGGCCGTGTAGAGAATGATGCCCGCAAAGTCGAGTTGGTCCACATTGGGCGCGGACTTGCCCATCAAGAGGACCTGTCCCAGGATGCTCGGCGTTCGAAGGGGATGTCCTGCGGCAACGTCACGGGCGAGAAACCACAGCGCGACCACACCAGCACCTATAAGACCGATCCAGGTCCCTTCCTCGCTTACCGGTTCCGGCTGCTCGACAATCGGTGTAGCCACCCAGCCCTCCTCGTCGGAGCTTATTCCAGAATACCACTCCCGGGAGACGAGTCAAGAGAAGCGGGGCCGGGCCACTCCTTCGCCGCGGACGAGGCGCAATGCTGGCCGCTTGAGCCTGCTGCCCTGCAGAAAGGCGACAACGAATGTTGCGGTGGCGAGACCTACGAGACCAGCACCGACTCTGAGCGCGATTCCGTGCAGCAGAAAGAGCATACCAACCGACAGGAGGATGGTCCCGAAGCCGCGGACGATCTCGTCGCGATTTCGCCATCCGGTTCGGCGCCCCCAGGCCCAGGCACCGAGCAGCCCCATCGCACCGATCAGCAGGATGACGTACCACGCGAAGATCCAGAAGCGCAGCCCAAGGATCTGGGTCTGCCCAACAGCGGCCACGGAAGTGTCCATGGGCTCTGCTCCTGAGAACGATGTACGGCTGTTACGGGGATGAGACAATGCATTTTATAAGAGTGCAGGAAATTGCACCAGCCCTACCGCTCCCCTCGCCCACTCCGGCAGGTGTCACAGGGGCACCAACTCAGCAGCTTCTCGAAGGTGTAAATGCCGGTGCTGTGCCCGTCACTCCAGTTGACCTTGAGCCCGTAACTCCCAACCAGGCCAACGGATAGGGGACGGATATCCCGGGACACCGACTCAGGGTCGAGGAGCGGCTTCCCGCTCATTTCCTCCACGCATTCGGCGCAGGGACAGGACAGCCGCAGCCGACGGGCCTCGTATAGCGCCGAATGACCGGCCTGGTCCCACTCGAGCAGGAGTCCGTCGTCCCGGCGGGTGATACGATAGGGCATCACGGGCGTTTTCACGTACCATTTCTCCTCCCCGCGGGGCGCTTCCGCGCGGGTGTTATCTTCGAAGACTCGACCCCAGGACTACCTACCCTCGCCCGACGCAGGCTTCGCGATGAGCTCCATCCCCAATCCATTCGGATCACGCGGCACCATCACCGTCGATGGACAGGAGGCGGTCATCTACCGCCTGCCGGAACTGGAGAAACAGGGCATGGGCCGGCTCGACCGACTGCCCTTCTCGATCCGGATCCTGCTGGAGAATGCCCTGCGCTTTGCGGGGCACGGAATCGTAACGGAACAAGTTGTCCGGGACATCATGAACTGGCAGCCGGTCGACCACTCCCGGAGCGAAATTCCGCTCATGCCGGCCCGCGTGGTGCTGCAGGACTTCACCGGGGTGCCGTGCGTGGTCGACCTGGCGGCGATGCGCGATGCCGTCGTGCGCATGAAGGGCGATCCCAACCGGATCAATCCGCTGGTGCCCTGCGACCTCGTCATCGACCACTCGGTGCAGGTGGATCACTTCGGCAGCGAGCGCGCGCTCGCGCTCAACGTGGCGCTCGAATACGACCGCAATCGTGAGCGGTACCAGTTGCTCAAGTTCGCCCAGCGCGCGTTCGAGAACTTCCGCGCCGTGCCGCCGGGCACCGGCATCGTCCACCAGGTGAACCTCGAGTACCTGGCGCCGCTGGTCCAGGTCCGCCCGCAGCACGGCGAGTTGACGGCATATCCCGACAGCTGCGTCGGCACCGACTCGCACACCACCATGATCAACGGCCTGGGCGTGCTCGGCTGGGGCGTCGGCGGCATCGAGGCGGAGGCGGTGATGCTGGGCCAGCCGTACTTCATGCTGATTCCCGACGTGATCGGCATGAAGCTGGTGGGCGAGCTGCCGCTGGGCACGACCGCGACCGACCTGGTACTCACCGCGACCCAGATGCTCCGGAACAAGGGCGTGGTGGACAAGTTCGTCGAGTTCTTCGGGCCCGGTCTGTCGAACCTGGGGCTGGCCGACCGCGCCACGATCGCGAACATGGCGCCGGAGTACGGCGCCACGATGGGCTACTTCCCGGTCGATGCGGAGACGATCCGCTACCTCGAGCGTACGGGCCGCGACGCCCACACAGTGAAGGTGGCCGAGGCATACTTCAAGGCGCAGGGCCTGTTCCGCACCGACGCGACGCCCGACCCCGAGTTCACCGCGACGCTCGAGCTCGACCTCTCGACTGTAAAGTCGAGCATGGCCGGCCCGAAGCGACCCCAGGACCTGGTGCCGCTCGATGCGCTCAAGCGCAACTTCTACGTCAACCTGCCCTCGCTGATGAGCCCCAAGACGCCGGCGGCGCGGCGCGGCGTGGCGGAGGCGGCGTATTCGCGCTGGATGGGCGAGGGCGGCGGCAACGTCATGCTCGGCCACCCTCAGACGCTACTGGAAGACCTTCCGCCGGAGGTCGAGTGCGAGCAGGATGGCGAGACGTTCCGCCTGCGGGACGGCTCGGTGGTGATCGCCGCGATCACCAGCTGCACCAATACCTCCAATCCCTCGGTGATGATCGGGGCCGGCCTCCTCGCGAAGAAGGCCCTCGCCAGGGGCCTGTGCACCAAGCCCTGGGTCAAGACCAGCCTGGCGCCCGGCTCTCGCGTGGTGACGGCGTACCTCGAGGGATCGGGCCTGCAGCCGCACCTCGATGCGCTGGGATTCCAGACGGTGGGCTATGGCTGCACCACCTGCATCGGCAACAGCGGCCCCCTGCCCGAGGCCATCGGCAAGGCGATCGAGGAGCATGGCCTGGTGGCCGCCGCGGTGCTGAGCGGCAACCGGAATTTCGAGGCGCGCGTGCACCCCTTGGTGAGGGCCAACTACCTCGCCTCGCCGCTGCTCGTGGTGGCGTTCGCGCTGGCGGGCCGGATCGACCTCGATGTCGAGACTGAGCCGCTGGGCACGGGCGCGGATGGCTCCCCCGTGTTCCTCCGCGACATCTGGCCCAGTGCGCAAGAGATCAGGGACACGATGACCGCCGCGCTCAAGCCCGAGTTGTTCACGAGCCGGTACGGCAAGGTGTTCGACGGCGACGAGGCGTGGCAGGCGCTGCCCGTGCCGAGCGGAAGCCGGTATGCGTGGGACAAGAATTCCACGTATGTGCAGGAGCCGCCGTTCTTCCAGGACCTGAGCCCCGAGCCCGGGCCGCTCGCAGACATCAGCGGGGCCCGGGTGCTTGCCGTCCTCGGCGATTCGGTGACCACCGACCACATCTCGCCGGCGGGTGCCATCCCGAAGAACGGCCCTGCCGCCCGCTACCTTCTGGAGCACGGGGTCGCCCAGGAAGACTGGAACACTTTCGGCTCGCGGCGGGGTAATCACGAGGTCATGATGCGGGGTACGTTCGGGAACGTCCGCATCAAGAACGCGCTGGTTCCCGACCGGGAAGGCAACTGGACTGAGCACTTCGGCAGCGACGAAGTGATGTCCATCTATGATGCTGCCATGAAGTACATCGCCAGCGGCACACCGCTGGTCCTGCTCGTCGGCAAGGAGTACGGCACCGGCTCCAGTCGTGACTGGGCCGCCAAGGGTACCGCCCTCCTCGGCGTGAAGGCAGTCATCGCCGAGAGCTACGAACGTATTCATCGCGGCAACCTCGTGGGCATGGGGGTCCTGCCGCTGGGCTATGAGCCGGGCGTGACGCGCCAGTCGCTGGGGCTTACCGGCCGCGAGACGTTCAGCATCAGCGGCATCGCCTCGGGACTTACAGCCGGCGGCAGGGTAGCCGTGACGGCGCGCGACGAGTCCGGCAGGGAAACAACGTTCCAGGCCGTCGTGCGCCTCAACTCCCCGGTCGAAATCGATTACCTGCGTCACGGAGGAATCTTGCAGCGGGTTCTGCGACAGTTCGCCGGGGAAGCCGCATGACGTCATGAACCGGGAGTTCATTTTCTCGGACGTTGACGGCACCTTCCTCGATGAGGGAGGTGCCGTCCCGTTTGAGCCGGGCTGGCTCGAGGACGTGGCAAGATGCTGGCGGGTGATCTTCGCCTCCAGTCGCACCGCAGCAGACCTGATGGCGCTGCAGCAGCGCGTCGGGTGGCGGGACTGGGCCATCGCGGAGGATGGAAGCGTCCTGGTGTCGCCTTCGGGCGAGGAAGAGATCCTGGGGGTCGGCCGGGACGAGATCGAGGCCCGTGCTCGCCACGTCGGCGCCTGGGCGCAGATCGCCGAGCTCCTTCCGGTCACCACCGGGCTCCGCATGGCCAGTGTCCTCCTGCCCCGCCTGGTGGCCGAGGACGCGGAGTTCGCGGAATTCCGGGAGCGCATCGTGTCGGCCGGCCTTCGATGTTCAGCCGGCGGGCGATGGGCTACACTCACGGGCGGGTCGAGCAAGGGCCAGGCAGCCGGCGTGCTCATGGCGCGCTTCGCGACAGACGGTGCCGTTGCCGTGGGCAATGATGCGAACGACGAGTCGCTCTTCCGCAGCGTCGCGCGGCCATTCGTCATCCGCAATCACGATGGGCACCATCCGCGTCTCGCCGGCATTCCGGGCGCGACCCTGTTGCAGTCACCCGGCCCGTTGGGCTGGAAGGAGATGATTGGCGCGCTCGAACAGCGCTGATCGTCCCATGGAGGACCCGATGACCGCACCCCGCTGGACCATTACCGCCCTGACCATTCCGGGCCGCGAGCATTACCTGCG
>Ga0070668_100001738_pt1 | contig 15842 bp, 11 predicted proteins | sample KBSS43metaG_FD_64661 | JGI IMG/M metagenome (GOLD analysis project Ga0070668, IMG submission 64661) | Switchgrass rhizosphere microbial communities from Kellogg Biological Station, Michigan, USA - KBS S4-3 metaG | ecosystem: Host-associated > Plants > Roots > Rhizosphere > Soil ... | reverse complement strand
AACGCGCCTCATTGCCGGGACGTAGACGAAGACGACACCGGCCCGGCGACCTGCGATGTTGCGTCAGCTACCCGAACCGTACCGCCGGTCACCAGCGTTTCCGGGGGACTATTGATAATCCGATCGGACGGCGTCAGGCCGGCAATGACCTCCACGCTGTCACCGAGATCGCGGCCCAATTTCACGCTCTTGAGGACGACCTTGTTATTGCTGTCGAGGATTGCAACCTGCGTGCCTTGATTGCCGGTGATGAGTGCGGTCGAAGGAATTTTCACCAAATTCGCGTCGGTCGGAACTTCGAAATGCACATTGCAGTAGCTGCCGCCGAAGAATTTTCCGGCAGCATTGTCGGCTTGAAGCTCGACCTGCATGCTGTGCGAGCTGGCATTGATCGATTTGGAAATATGCGAGACCGTTGCGTCGAACTGCACGCCCGGGTATTGCGGCATTTCGAAAGTCGCTTTCATTCCGGGAGCAACCCCTGCCGTAAACGATTGCGGAACCTGCACGAAAATGCGAACGCGATGTAGGTCCGACACCTCGAATAACGGCTGACCGGAACCTCCCGAATTGATCAGCATCCCGAGCTCCACATTTCGGGAGGTTACGACACCGTCGAAAGGCGCGGTTAGTGTCTTGAACGATTGCATGGCCTCAAGCTGCCGCACGTTGGCTTCATTGGCGTCGACCACGGCCTCCTTCGCCTTCTCGTCGGCGGAGGTCTGGTCCGCAAGCTGCTGGGCGACGATCTGCTTTTGCAGCAAGATGTTGTTCCGGTTGGCGGTCAGCGACGCAATTTGATGATTGGCCCTCACACTCGCCAAAGTGGCCTTCGCTTGGCCAAGCTGCTGATCGAGATCGGGAGCATCGATGGTGGCCAGTACTTGCCCGGCTTTGACTGACGATCCAATGTCGTGGTCCCAGCTTTTCACGTAGCCGTTCACCCGCGCAAAGATCGCAGCCCTGTTGAAAGGCTGGATATTGCCCGGCAGCGTCAGCGTCTGGTACGGGCTGCCGGAGATTAGTGGAGCGAGGGCGACGGTCGGACTTGTCTGCGTATTGGTCCAGTCCACCACTTCCTGCTTGCTCTGCGCGCGGTTCGTGAAGCCGTAGCCGACCACCATACCGGCGAGCAGGACCGCTGCCGCGGCGGCCGTCAGGAGACTGCGCCGACTTGGAGCTTTGATGTCTTCAGTAGGCATTTTCTTTGTTCTCCGATCAATGCGACGGCGTCGCTTCGGCGTTTGCGTGACTTGCAGCGTCATGCTGCCGGCCGTGCACCAGGCCGAAGATAGTCGGCACCAAAAACAGGGTGGCGCAGGTGGCGAAGATCAGCCCGCCGATCACGGCACGCCCGAGTGGTTGGTTCTGTCCGGCCTCGATCGCCATCGGCAGCATGCCAATGACCATGGCGAGCGCCGTCATCAGCACCGGGCGAAACCGCGAGCCGCCCGCCTCGAATGCGGCTTCCATGGCACCCACGCCCGCCGCCATCCGTTCACGGGCAAAGCTGATCACCAGAATGCTGTTGGCGGTCGCCACACCCATGCACATGATCGCGCCGGTGAGCGCCGGAACGGAAAGCGTCGTTCCGGTCCCGAACAGGATCCAGACGATGCCGGCCAATGCCGTCGGGAGCGCCATGACGATGACGAAGGGATCGATCCAGGATTGGAAATTGATGACGATCAGGAGGTAGATCAGCACGATCGCCGCCGCGAGACCGACGAAGAGCTGCTGATAGGCGCTTGTCATCGTGCTGACCTGGCCACGCAGCGCGACGCTCGCACCCTTGGGCAGATCCTTTGCCGTGTCGTGGATCGCCTTTTGAATGTCGGAGGCGAGCGCACCGAGGTCCCGCCCCTGCGGCGTTGCAAAGATGTCGATCACGGGCTGAACGTTGTAGTGAGATACGACAGCGTTGCTGTTGGTCCGATGGACCTGCGCCAGCCCACCAAGCAGCTGGGTATTGGCGGCGGCCGCTGATGTCACCGGAATGTTTTGCAGACCAGTCATGGTGTTGATGTCGCGCTGCGGGGTCTGGACCGAGACCGCGTAGGACACGCCGTTGGTCGGGTTCAGCCAATAGGTCGGGGCGGACTGCGAGCTACCCGACAGCGTCGTCAGCATGGCGGTGGCGACGTCCTTTTCGGTGAGACCCGCAAGCGAGGTGAGCGAGCGGTCGACATTGACGTCAAGGGTCGGCTGCTGAAACGCCTGCTGAATGCGCGCATCGGCGATGCCGGGGATCGCTCTGATCTTCGTCAACAGCGCGTTCGCGTATTTGCGATTGGCCACAAGATCCCTGCCGGCCACCTGCAGGTCGATTGGCGCCGGCACACCGAAGTTCAGGACCTGGCTAACGATGTCCGCGGGCAGGAAGGCGAAGCTGGTGCCGGGGAACTGCTGCGGCAGTTTCTCCCGCATGGTCTTGATGTAGTCGTCGGTCGGCGCGTGATTGGGCCTGAGGCTGATCAGGATGTCGGCGTCGCCGACGCCGATGGTGCCGGAGTTGTTATAGGCCATGTTGATGCCGCTGACCGTGAGCCCGATATTGCTCACGATGCCGTCGATTTCACTGGACGGAATGATGCCGTGAATCGCGGTCCCGATCCGGTCGGTCAGGCTGGTTGTCTCCTCGATCCGCGTTCCCGTCGGCGCACGGATATGAAGTTTTATCTGGCCGCCATCCACAGTCGGGAAAAAGTCCTGGCCGAGATAGGGCGCAAGGCCAAACGACATGATGCTGAAAGCCAGGAATCCGGCGATCACCTTGACCCGGTTCCGCAGACAGAGCTGGAGCAGCCCCAGATAGGTTTTTCGGACGTTTTCGAACATGTGCTCGAAGCCGCGCTGAAAGCGCGCAAGCGGATTGCGGCTGGCCTTGGCCTGACCGCCCTCATCAGCCGAGCCGTGAACGTGTTGATTGCGCAAGAGATAGTTCGCCAGCGTCGGCACCAGCGTCTGCGACAGGACATAGGAAGCGGCAAGCGCGAGCATCACCGCCTCGGCGAGCGGCCGAAAAAGGTAGCCGGCGACGCCGCCGAGCCCAAACATCGGCACGAAAGCGATGCAAATGCAGAGCAGCGATACCGTCGCCGGCCCCACGATCTGCAGCGCGCCGTCGATTATGGCAGGCTCGATTTGCTTACCCCGCTCGAGATGCGAATTAATGTTTTCGATAGTGACGGTCGCGTCGTCGACCAGAATTCCGACCGCAAGCGCGAGCCCACCCAGCGTCATGACATTGATTGTCTCGCCCAGCAGCGAAAGGCCCGTCAGCGCGGCCAGAATCGCGAGCGGGATTGAGACCGTGATGATAAGCGTCGAGCGCCAGCTTCCAAGGAACAGCAGAATCATCATCCCGGTCAGCGTGGCCGCAATCACGCCTTCCCTGATGACGCTGGATACCGCATCGGTGACGAAGACGGATTGATCGCCCACCGCGGTCAGCGTCAGGCTGCTCGGAAGCGTCTGCGATACCGAAGGCAGCAGCCTCTTGACGCCGTTGATGATGTCTAGCGTGGAGCTGGCGCCTGCCTTCATGATGGTCAGCAGCACGGCGCTGGCACCGTTGACGTGAACGGCATTGATCTGCGGCGGACTGCCGTCATGCACATAGGCGACGTCACGCATATAGATGACGGTGCCGTTGACGGTCTTGATCGGAAGGTCGTTGAAGGCTTCGACCGCTTTCGGCGAGTCGTTCAGATTGACGGTATATTCGTACGAGCCGATCTTCTCCGACCCGACCGGCGTGATCAAGTTCTGCAGCGAAAGCGCGTTGATGACGTCGTTGGCGGAAACGCCATATTGATGCAACGCTTGCTGGTTGAGGTCGGCCTGGACCTGGCGCACCTTGCCGCCGAACGGAAGCGGCAATGCGGCACCCGGAACCGGAGCCAGCGCCGGACGGATGAAATTCAGCGCCGAATCGAAGATTTGGGTTTCCGACATCTGGTCGCTCGAAAGCGCGAGCTGCAGAATAGGCACGCTTGAGGCATTGAAGCTGAGGATCAACGGCGGGGTAATGCCTGGCGGCATCTGCTTCAGCACGGTCTGCGACATGCCGTTGACCTGCGCCAACGCGGCATTGATGTTCACGGTTGGTTGAAAAAAGATCTTGATGATTCCGTAGTTCACGATCGACTGGGATTCGATATGCTCGATGTCATTGACCGCATTGGGCAGCGACCGCTCATAAAACGTGACGATGCGGCCGGCCATATCGTCGGCAGGCAGACCCGTGTAGCTGAAAACCACACTGATCACGGGAATGTTGATGTTCGGGAAGATGTCGGTCGGCGTCCGCAGCGCCGACGCCGTGCCGAAGATCAGGATCAGCACCGCCATGACGACGAATGTATACGGCCGCCGCAAGCCGAGCCGAACGATTCCGATCATACCGTTCTCCAACGTGAAACGAGGTGTTGTCGCTGCAGCCGCGTTGAGGCCGCCTTAGCCAGTGCTCACAGGCTATTGTTCCGACTGGAGCTCTGCTCCATCGGGAATCTAGGGTTGAGTTTCTCATTCGCAAAATGCATTCTCTTCATCCACACATGTTATTTCTGAATGATGCGATGGAGTAACAATCGCTTGACCAAGACGGCTCCCAAGCTGGGTGCGATCGACCTGAACCTGCTGGTGGTGTTTGACGCCATCATGCGGGACCGATCCGTCACACGGGCAGGACTCCGACTGGGCCTCAGCCAGCCTGCGATGAGCCATGCCCTGACCCGATTGCGTCACATGCTGAAAGACGAACTGTTCACCCGCAGCCCGAACGGGATGATGCCGACGCCGCGGGCCGAGGAACTCGCCGCGCCGATCAGGATGGCACTCGACGGGCTGCAACAATCGCTGGAACCGGTGCAGTTCGATCCGTCAAAGGCGACGGCAACGTTCCGCATTGCGGTCGATAACTATGCGGCGATCGTTCTGGTCGCACCGATAGCGGCGCACGTGGCCAGGATTGCTCCCGGGGTGAAGCTGGATTTTCGGCCGAGCGGCACGTTAGACGTGCTCGAACGGCTTGATCGAAGCGAACTGCATTTGGCGATGGGTCCGTTAGGGGTCCAGGGCGAGCGGTTCTCCCGGCGGCGGTTGCTGCAGGATCAATTCGTCGTGGTGCATCGCAAGGGTCATCCGGCCGCGAAAACACGGGAGTTCTCGACCGAGAAGCTGACAACGTTGCCGCAACTGGAAATCTCGTCTGCTCAGTTTGGGCCCGATTTAGCCGAGACCGGCCCTGAAAGATCAAAGCTCGGCCCAAGAGCGGCGATGCGTGCGCCATTCTTGTCAGCGGCGCCGATTCTGGCGACATCGGACCTGGTATCGGTGCTTCCGCTCAATGTCGCCAAGAGCATGACAAGGTCCCACCATCTTGTTTTCCGTCGCCTGTCACGTTCGCCCAAGCCGATCGAAGCTGCCATGGTTTGGCTGAGGCGGCTGGACAACCAGCCTTCGCATGCATGGCTGCGTGATGTCATCGGTCGCGTGGCCGGTGGCTTGCAGGACACGTGAGATAGTTCCGGGACTTTACTCCCCGCGGACGTAGCGATCTTGGCGGAGAGGCGCAATCCCGACCGACTTCGCCAGTTTTGGCGCATGCCCGCTTTGCCTCAATGAACCGGCAACGGGTCAACTAAAGCCCACCCAAAGAATGGCTTGCGGGTTTGACAGCCTATCGCGGGAGCAGTGCGGCTCGCATGACCGCTGGCCATAATGCACTCCAGTGGATCAGGTCCCGGTCACATCAATAACGGACATCCGTCGATCGATGGAATATCGGACGAGTGAATATCCGCTTGACTGCCCTTTTGGCGCCGCGCGGCGGCGGCATTAATCAACTTTTTGAGCCGCGCCGGCTGCGTATTTCAGGCGCTCGCCCTGAGGCTGAACTGGCTTCCGCAGCGCATCCTCGAATTCGTTGAGAAGAAAGAGGCTGACGTCGTCGAATGACGCATGCTCCTTGGCGAACGGCTGTTCGAGCAGCCGGACGAGATATAGCGCGTAGACAAACATGTAGGATATGAAGCCAAACATGATCGCAGATTCCGGCGCTCCCTCGGTCTTCAGGAAGAGCATCATCAATACGATCGCGAGCACCAGGGTCTGCACCAGGACATGGACGGAAGGGACGAACTGAACCTTCTGAATGTGATAGATTCGCAGCATGTTTCTCCGTAGCGAATCCTGCGCGGTGCGCAGACGGACGACGAAATTCGAAGCCATTCCCATGCGCTCTAGACCTCCGAGGATCGGCGTCAACCTGTCGATCTCCTCCAGAACCGGCCGGATGTTGTTGTGCCCGTTGGCGTGGCCCAATCCTGACCTCAGAAGACCGATGATGTCGGTGAGGATCCGTCGGCACTCGCCCACATCGAACTCGGGCGTCGTCTCCGCAAAGCAGGTGAGGTCTCCATTGATTGCTTCCATGGCGGTCCGTATTTCCGCCGGGATCCGCTCGGCTTCCTTGTAGTCTGCCAGGATGCCGGACAGCAGGAAGCCGATGATGAAGATCGCCCCGCCGATGCCGCTCGTCAGCAGCGCGTTCAATTGAAGGAATTCCAATCCGAAATAGTGTACCGCGGTTTTGATGCCTCCGAGTAGGATGACAACGGTGGCGACGGTGAAGAACAGCCGAAATCTCTTGCGGAAACTGAGATCGGCCGATGGCGCGTCGAAGCGAAGGCGGGCGAAGATCGTCATTTGGTCTGTTCCGAAACTAAAGCGCTCAGTGCCCATTCGCAGCGGGCGCGCCGGTCTTCACGAAGCGACGCCCGTCCCATCTGTAGAAGACCGTCGACGGATGTGGGCCTGCGGTCGTTACCTCGAGGCCGGCCATGTCGCCTTCGTTGGTCATTTTGAGATCGACCGCGTGGATACTCAACGCCAGCCGGAACGACGATCCAGAGCGCACGTATACTTCGTGGAGGCACTCGCTTCCCCCGCAGAGGATGTCCCGGTTCTCGCAGCGGAAGTCGTCGAAATGCAACGCAATGAAACGGGTCCCGGACGCACGCAGATGAAGTGCGAAGAGCTTTGCGGCAGACAGCGGCGCTCCACACGAACGTTCCAGGCGCATGACCCGGGATCTTAATTCAGGAGGAAGAGCGTCGATTCGGGTGGGGCTCCATACCTCGCGATCGTGAGACATCGAAGCGAGTGCTACCGCCTGCGTTGAACCGACGGCGAGCGCAGCGAACAGCAAGGCCGCGCAGAAACGAACGAAGCGTGTCATCACAGGCTTTCCTCGCTCGCCGGCTCTCTCCGGCAGAGTGCGTACAGCGCCGGTAGAACCAGAAGGGTGAGTATCGTCGATGAAATGATGCCGCCAATCACCACGGTAGCCAGCGGCCGCTGAACTTCTGCCCCGGCGCCCGTCGCGATAGCCATCGGCACGAAGCCGAGCGACGCGACAAGCGCGGTCATGAGGACGGGTCTCAACCGCGCGGCGGCGCCCTGCTCTACCGCCTCAAGCAGCGATCTGCCTTCGGATCGGAGACGATCGATGAACGCGATGATCACAAGGCCGTTGAGTACCGCTACTCCCGACAAGGCGATGAATCCGACGCCGGCGCTAATCGACAGCGGGATTCCACGCAGCAACAGCGCGGCAATACCGCCTGTCAAGGCGAGCGGTACGCCGCTGAACACAAGCAGCGCGTCTGCCACCGATCCCACGCTCATGAATAGCAACAGGAATACAAGCAGAAGCGCGATGGGTACGACGATCGTGAGCCGCTTGGTCGCTGAGACGAGCTGTTCGAACTGTCCTCCCCACACGATCCAGTATCCGGAGGGCAGCTTGACCTTCTCGGTAACCACCTGCTGCGCTTCCGAAACGAACGACCCCAGATCGCGATCGCGAACGTTTGCTGTCACGACAATCCTCCGCTTTCCGTTTTCCCGGCTGATTTGGTTTGGCCCCGGAGCTGCATCGATTGTGGCCACCGATGAAAGCGGCACATACCGCATTTGACCGGCAGCAGGACTCATCAAGGACGTTCGGATTGCGCCTTGGACCGCGTCTTCCACGGGAGGGAGTGGAATCGGCATGGCCCGGATGGCCTCGAGATTGCCACGCAGGTGTTCGGGCAGACGCACCACGATGTTGAAGCGGCGGTCTCCCTCGAACAACTTCCCGACGCTTTTTCCTCCGATGGCGATCTCCACGAGGCTTTGGACGCCGCCGACGCTGAGCCCGTAGCGCGACAGCGCCTGCCGGTCGAGCTTGACGGTCAGCATCGGCAGTCCGCCGCTCTGCTCGGTCTTCACGTCGGTGGCGCCGGGAATGTTCTGGATCGCGGCCTGCACCTGGCGGGCCGACTGCAGCAGGGTCTCTAGATCGTCCCCAAAGATCTTGATGCCGACGTCGCTTCTCACGCCCGAGATCAGCTCGTTGAACCGCATCTGGATCGGCTGCGAAAACTCGTAGTTGCTGCCGGGTATCTCCTGTGCGGCGCGCTCGATCTCGTCGACCAATTTGGACTTCGGCTTGGACGGATCAGGCCACTCCGCGCGCGGCTTCAGCATCACAAAACCATCCGATGTCGACGGGGGCATCGGGTCGGTCGCGACCTCGGCGGTGCCGGTGCGCGTGAAGAAGGTCTCCACTTCCGGTATCCGCTTCACGCGGCGCTCGAGCGCTGCCTGCATGTTCAGCGACTGCGTCAGGCTCGTTCCGGGAATCCGGGTAGCGGTGATGGCGAGGTCGCCCTCGTCGAGGCTCGGAATGAATTCGAATCCCATCCGCGTCGCCGCAGCGCCGCTCGCGATGACAATGACGACGGCGAGCAGCGCGACCGTCCGACGGAACCGGATTGCCCGCGCCAGCAGCGGCAGATAGATTCGCTTTGCTCCGCGCATGAAGGCGTTTTCATGTTCCGAGACCTTTCCAGTCACAACCAAGGCGACTGCCGCCGGGACAAACGTGACCGAAAGCAGCGCCGCTCCCGCAAGCGCCATCAGCACGGTCAGCGCCATGGGCGTGAACATCTTGCCCTCCACGCCGGTCAGCGTCAGGACCGGCAGGTAGACGACCGCGATGATCATGGTGCCGAACAGGCTGGGCTTGATGACTTCGTGCGTGCCTTCCCGGATCGCCGTCAACCTCTCCGGGAGAGACAGCAATCGTCCTCGCCGATGCTGTTCCTCGGCGAGAAGCCGCAGGCAGTTCTCCACGATGATGACCGCTCCGTCGATGATGATGCCGAAGTCAATGGCGCCGAGACTCATCAGATTTGCGCTGATTTTGGCCTCGACCATGCCGGTTATCGTCATCAGCATCGCGAGCGGGATGACACACGCGGTGACGATCGCGGCGCGGAGGTTGCCCAGGATCAGGAAGAGTACGACGACGACCAGAATCGCCCCTTCGATGAGATTTTTCTCGACGGTTGCGACCGTCGCCTCGACGAGTTTGGTCCGGTCGTAGACTGTCCGCGCAATGATCCCCTCGGGAAGCAGTTTCGATACTTCGGCCAGTTTCGCCGCGACGCGCTGCGCGACGGTCTGGCTGTTTTCCCCGGCCAGAAGCAGCGTCGTGCCGAGCACCGTTTCCTTGCCGTCGACCGTAGCCGCGCCCGTGCGGAGGTTGGGGCCTTCCTTCACTTCCGCGACGTCTCGGATGCGGACGGGAATGCCGCCGCGGGAGCCGATCACGATGTCGCGGATCTCCTGCTTGTTGGCGACCTGACCCGGCGTGCGGACGAGATACTGCTCGCCGTTCCGCTCGATGTAACCGGCACCGACGTTGGCGTTGTTTTCCGCCAGCGCTCTCATCACATCCCTGAAGCCGAGCTTGTAGGCGATGAGCCGGCCCGGATCCGGAAGTACGTGAAACTGCCGGTCGAAACCGCCGACCGAGTTAACCTCGATGACGCCCGGCACCGTCCGCATCTGCGGTTTGATGACCCAGTCCTGAACCGTGCGCAGTTCGGTCGCGGTGTACTTTCGCCCATCCGGCGCGCGGGCGCCCGGTTTCGCCTCCACGGTGTAGCTGTAGATCTCGCCCAGGCCGGTGGAAATCGGCCCCATTGTCGTCTCAACGCCGGCCGGAAGCTGGTCTTTGACCTGCTGGATGCGTTCATTGACGAGCTGTCGCGCGAAGTAGATGTCGGTGCCCTCGTTGAACACCACGATTACCTGACTGAGCCCATAGCGCGACGTGGACCGCGTGTTTTCGAGCCTGGGCAGGCCGCCCATCGCCGTCTCCACTGGAAACGTGATGCGTTGCTCGGTCTCCAGCGGCGAATACCCGGGAGCACTCGTGTTGATCTGGACCTGGACGTTGGTGATGTCCGGGACCGCATCGATCGGAAGGTTCGTGAACTTCCAGACTCCGAGCCCAACCAGCCCGAGCACAAAGAGCATCACGAGCCAGCGATGCCTGATGGAGAACGACAGGACCGCGTCCATCACAGGTCACCTCGTTGCATGCTGCTGATACGCTCACTCACCGGGAACTCCCTCTTTGTACATCTCTGCCTTCAAGACGAAGCTGTTCGCGGCCACGTATCGTTCACCCTCGGAAAGTCCTGACTTCACCTCGGCATGTTGAGCGTCCGACTCGCCGATCAGCACCGGACGGGCTTCGATCTTGTCGCCTTCGCGCACGAACACGATTGTCTTGTTCTCGAGCGTCTGGATCGCGCCGACGCGGACCGCAACCCTTGCATTGCGTTTCGCCAAGACGAGCCGCGCCGTCACGAACAGCCCCGGCCGGAGCCGGCCATCCGGATTGGTGAGGACGGCGCGCGCGAGAGCGGTTTGTGTGTCACTCGCGCCGACCGGTGAGACGTAAGAGATCGTCGCCTTTATATTCTCGCCACCATCATCCGGATCAATCAGGACTTCATCGCCGATACGGACGCGCTTGAAATCGTGACGGTACACCGAAAGATCCACCCAGATCGTCGACAGGTCCGCGACCACGAAAGCCGGCTTCTGCTCAGATGCGTACTCGCCGAGCGATATTTGCCTCTCGATGATCGTGCCGCTGATAGGCGCCTTGAGATCATATGCGGTAAGACTCTGGTTGCTCTCGATCGAGGCGAGCTGGTCGCCCTTGACCACGGCGTCGCCGATTCGCTTGCGGATGTCGCGCACGACGCCAGGAAACCGAGGTGTAACCTGCACGACAGCTTCCTGGTTCGCCCTCAGCATGCCGTTGAGGTGCAGCGTCTCGCCGAGCACGGCACTTCCCGCCGCGCCCAAGGCTATCCCGCCCGCGGCCAATTTGGCGTCGCTGATGAAGACGCGGTCCGCGCCATGCTCATCCGGCTCCGCACGCCCCTCTACCATGCTCGCCCTTTGGTCCGGCGCCTTCGCCGAGCCAGTTCTGGCGGCCGGCGAAAGCACCTTGAATCCGACAATACCAAAGGCGGCGACCAACAGAGCGCCGGCCACAATTCTGAAAGTCTTTTTCATCGTGCGCTCTCCCGCGCGAGTGCGAATGGATTGCCGACGAGCCCCTCGATAGTGGCAACGGCGATGTGGAAGTTCTGCTGCGCTTCCTGCTCTCGTAGTCGCGCCTGCGCCACGCTGGCCTGCGCGTCGAGGACCTCCAGCAGGCTGAAGCGCCCTTGCCCATATCCTTCGGAGATCGCATCGGCCGCCTGGCGCGACTTCGGGATCGTGGAATCGCGCAGGATCTCAAGTTCGCGCAGCGCGCCCTGCATCGAATCGTAGGCGCGGCCCGCGAGAACGATCAACGCGGCGCGGTTTGCCTCTCGTTCCGCACGGGTCTTCTCAAGGCTCTGTTCGGCGGAGATGACGTTGCCCTGGTTCCTGTCGAACACCGGGATGGGGATCGAGATGCCCAGTCGCACGGCGTCGTCGCCGGTGTCGCCGAAATGCCGCCAGCCGGCGTTGAGCCGCACATCCGGATAGGGCCTGAGGCGTGCCATCAGAAGTTCAGCGTTGCGTTGCGCATACACTGCCGTCCATCGCACCAATTGCGGGTTGGCGTCGATCGCGGCGACGACAGACTGGAACGACGACGGCCGTCCCACTGCCTCAAGCTTTCCGGATACCGCGGAGTATTTGGGCGATGTGTCGCCCATCATCACCGCGAGTTCGCGTCGCGCACTCGCGAGCAGTGCGCGGACCCGCTCGCGGTCGGCTTTCACCAAATCGGAAGCGACCTGAGCCCGACCGGTCTCGGCCGGAGAGGATGCGCCGGCGTCGACCCGTCGCTGCAGCAACGGCGTCAGCCGGTCGATAGCGGTGACGTGCTCGTCGAGGATTTGGATGCGACGTTGAATACCGAGCACGCCCAGGAATGCGATGGCCGTTTCGGAGAGAACTTCCAGCCGCACCGCCTTGCGCTGGATGGTCGCCGTGTCAAGCGCCGCTCTGCCAGCGGCGATGCGCGCATCACGCTTGCCGAACAGTTCGAAGAGCTGACTGATCTGCAGTGTCGTCTCCGCCGATCGCGTACCGCGGTAACGACCTGAACCAAAGGAATTGTCCTGTTCGTATGACAATTCCGGATTGATGAGCGCGCCGGCCTGGATACCCTGGCCGGATGCGATGCCGACGTCGCGCTCCGCCGCGGTCAGCCGAGGGTTCGCGGCCAACGCGCGCTGCAGCGCCCTCTGAAGGGATAACGTCTGGGAATGGGAGATGCCCGTCAGCCAGGGGCCAACAAGCAATACCGACGCGCACGCAAACCGCGTGGCGGCACGTTTCAACGACATGGAGACAACCTGATGAACGACAGCATACGGGCCCGAAAGCCCGGCGAAGTGTGGTCAGGTCGGGTATCTTGGCGGAGGGGTTTCGATCGCAGCCAGCGAGTCCGGGTGGGACGTCCGCGGCTCCCTAAGCAAAATCGATGGAGGCCTGACGAGAGCCAACACAATCATCTGCTCAAGCGTCTTGACGGAGAAACTATCGTCTTTGTCATGCTCCGCGACGACGTTTGCTCGGGAGATCTCGATCTTTCCCGCGGAGCCGATGTTTGTGATCAACGATTCCACAGAGGTCGGCCGAGCCATTGCCTCATTCACTTGGAGATCGCGCAACTGATGCAACGCCCCCGCCAGAAGACAGACGAGCGCAATAAGAAATGCCACGACAGCGCCAGAGCTGCGCGGATGCAGATTTCTGAACTGGCTCGATCTGGATTTCACTTTGCGGGGGGACTCACGAAGTCGGTATCCAAGAGTAACATGCGCAATCGATGGCGTCGACTGCGTTGCAGCATAACGATGGCGCCGACGATTAGCAACGATCCCACACCAACGCCATCCCTTTCGAAGCGAGACCACACTCCGATGTGAACTATTTCACTCGAACATGCGAACGACTTTCATTTGCGAAAATCCACGATGTCTGTCCACCTCCGATGTCGAAAAATTCAGCTCTGATATTTCGACCTAGGTGGTTGGATTGGACAACTGACATGTCGACTCGACAAGACTCAGAGATCGGCAGGAGGAAGGGTGAGCGTTTGCCATTTCGAAGCATGGTCAGGCAGCGACTAAAGTGCATCACCTGCCGCGGCAAAATAATCTTGGCACTTTCATGCAGACTTAACCAAGCGTTAATCGCGGAGTGTATGATAGTCCCGTATGGCGACCGTGTACCGCGACTTGGAGGAAATGTTGTGGGCAAAATCGCTTCAGCTATAGCGGCCGTGACATTGGCCGCGGGTCCGTTTTTGCTGCCAGCGTCCGCAAGAGCGGAAAATGGTCAAATTGCGGCTGGCGTGGTGGGTGGACTTGTCGGCGGGGCGTTGCTCGGCAGCGCCCTGGCACGTCCCGCTCCTCCGCCACCGCCGGTTTATTATGCGCCCGCGCCGGTATACGTCGAAGAGCCGGTATGCCGCTTCGTTCGCGAGCGCTACTGGGACGGGTACGGATGGGTATTCCGCCGAGTCCAGGTTTGCGATTGATCCTACGCTCCCCGGCGACCGCGGTTTGAGCGAACTCAGATTCGGCCGCCCACTGTTCAGGATTGTACGAGCGAGCGGCTGATGCAGTTGGAATCGACGCTCACCTGTCCGAACTGCGCGCATCAGGCCACCGAAGCGATGCCAACCGATGCCTGCCAGTTCTTCTACGACTGTAAGAATTGCGGGGCGCGCCTAAAGCCGAAGCCTAGAGATTGCTGCGTGTTCTGTTCCTACGGCTCGGTGCCGTGCCCACCAAGACAGGCAGGCAATTGCTGCTGGGCTAGTTGTAATAAACAAACCGCTTTCTGCGCCGACCGCTGAGACCTTCAAAATATTACGATGCCAGAACGTTTGACCTTATTGTGGGGTTCAACGTGGATCGTAATCAGCGCTTCGCCAACTTCCTCTTTGATCGCGTTTTCTAACCGGTCGCAAATGTCATGCGCGGTTGAAACAGTAGTGTTACCGTCCACGACAAGATGAAAGTCAATGAACGTCATACGACCGGCGTGCCGGGTACGTAAGTCATGTGCTTCAATCGCGCCCTTAGCCTCAGTCGAAATGATCTCGCTAATTCGTTCCAATGTCTCTGGTGCGATTGCTTCATCCATCAGCCCGCCGACCGACTCTCTCATGAGACCCCAGCCGGACCACAAAATATTTAAGGCAACCGCCGCTGCCAATGCCGGGTCAAGAATGGACCAGCCGGAAATCGCCGCGATCCCTACTCCACCCAGCACCCCAATCGAAGAAATCACGTCCGTGAAAAGATGGCGCCCATCGGCGACGAGAGCAGGTGATCTAAGCTGCCGCCCTCGGCGGATCAAAAGCCATGACCACCCAGCGTTGATGAAACCCGCCACGCCGTTCACCGCAAGGCCCACCCAAGGCGCCTCTAGAGCCCTTGGTGCAAGAAAGCCGAAATATGCCTCTCGAAGAATCGAAAGTGCCGCAACAATGATGAGCACGCCTTCTATTACGGCGGAAAAATATTCAGCCTTGTGATGACCGTAGGGATGCTCGTCGTCAGCCGGTTTTGAACTCCAGCGGATCGCAAGCAACGCTACCACCGCAGTTGCAACATTGACGATGCTTTCGATGGCATCGGAGAGAAGGGCAATACTGCCCGTCAGGTAGTATGCGAAATACTTTAGACCGAAGACAACCAGACCAATGACGACGCTCCCGCGAGCAAGCGTGTGAATACCGTTCATGTGATTTCTCAGCGATTCGGCTTCGTCTGTCGGCTCATTGCGTGCTTGGTCTAGTATGCGCACCCCGGACACACAAGTCGCGCGGGTTACCTGCAAATGCATCGCATTTGACGTGCAGGATTTGCTCTCACCTATGCGATAAGCAGTTTTATGGTCTCGCTGGGTTTCATTGATAAATTCATAGGTTCAACACGCGGCCAGCTTCAAGCATTTGGTTGCTCGACGGGCAGATCGGGGCTCACACGTACTTCAGAGGGCACAACGCTAAAAATAGCTTGCAATAGGCTAATGGGGCTGGTGTTCGCTTTGGGTCAAACAGGTCGGCTTGACCGTGCGCCGCTCACTTTAGTTCTTCCCCTGCCGGCTCAACCAGTCGACGCAACACAGACCTTCGCAAATGTACCGGCAAGGCATTCCTCATCGTGGCTCGAATGGGGAGGCGAAGATCGGTAAGCTCGAAATAAACAGTCTCTGAACTGCCCGTTCTGCCGGCGTTCATATCAACCCGTTTAAGTTCTCCACCTAAGAACTGAAGTTAGTGAACCCACTGATGTAGTTCCCAGCCGTGGGGCTAAGCAGGGACACACTCACAATGGAGGAGACACTATGAAGAAGTTTCTTATTTCGGCTGCGGCCGCAGCAATCATGACCGGCGCTGCCTACGCTCAGGCCGCCACGGAGTTTTATGTAGTGCAGGACACTTCCACGAAGAAATGCACCATCGT
>Ga0070668_100001734_pt1 | contig 15859 bp, 15 predicted proteins | sample KBSS43metaG_FD_64661 | JGI IMG/M metagenome (GOLD analysis project Ga0070668, IMG submission 64661) | Switchgrass rhizosphere microbial communities from Kellogg Biological Station, Michigan, USA - KBS S4-3 metaG | ecosystem: Host-associated > Plants > Roots > Rhizosphere > Soil ... | reverse complement strand
TGCGGCGTCGGGGTCGGGATGTCCGGCGGCGGAACGTACGGCTGAACCGGCGCCTGGATCTTCGGCGGCTCCACGATCCTCTTCGGCGGCGGGGGCGGGGGCGGCGGCGGCGGTAGCTTGATCTCCTCGATGATCGTGGCCGTCAGCGGCTTCTTGATAACCTCGATCACCTTGCTGCCCATGCCGGTCATCAGCGCGTAGATCACCAGCGCGTGGACCAGGATGACAAAGCCGATACCGATCAGATGCCGGGTCGGGTCTCTCTGTCGCTGTGCGTAATCCATGTCGATTTGACTCCGGTGGCCCGCGGGGGTTCGCGCAGGGCGCTCTTAGTCGTCGATGAACTGCTCGCTGCCGACGATGCCGATCTTGGTCAGGCCGAGCCGCTGTGACGACGCCATGACACCCGCGACGATGTCGTACTTCGCGAGCTTGTTGGGGCGCAGGTGCAGCTCCGGCTGAGCTGCCTGGCCGGCGGCGGCCTGGAGCTTTTCCTCGAGCGTCTTCCGGTCGGGCAGCATTTCGCCGTTCCAGTACACGCGGCTGTTTTCGTCGACGTCGATCCGCACCACTTCCGGCTTCACCAGCGGCGGCGGCGGGTTGCCGGTCGGCATGTTCAGATTGACCGAGTGCAACTGGATCGGGATCGTGATGATCAGCATCACCAACAGCACCAGCATCACGTCGATAAGCGGCGTGGTGTTGATGTCCAGCATGACCTCGGGGTCGCCCCCGCCGCCCGTGCCGACGTTCATTCCCATCGTGATTCCTCCTGCGTCGAGCCTTCCGCCTAGCTGCGCGGCGGAGGTTCGGTAATGAAGCCGACCTTGGCGATTCCGGCGCGCTGCGCGGCGTAGATGATCCTGCCTACGCCCTCGTAGTTCGCGCCGCCGTCGCCGCGGATCTGGACCTCGGGCTGCGGTGTGAGCACCGAGATCTTCTTCAGCCGATCGATCAGCGCCGCCGTGCTCTGGATCCTGAGGTCGTTCCAGTAGATGCGGCCGTTGGCATCGACCGAGAGCACGATGTTCTCGGGTTTCGTCTCGCGAACCTCGTTGCGCTCCTTCGGCAACGTGACCGGGATCGACGTCGTGACGACCGGGATGGTGATCAGGAAAATGATCAGCAACACCAGCATCACGTCGACAAGCGGGGTCGTGTTGATCGTCGAGATCGTCTCGTCTTCGTCGCCGGCCGAGCCAACGTTCATCGCCATGATGTCAGGCCCTGGCGGCGGACTTCGGCGGGGTCGACAGCAGCACCGCGTGCAGGTCGGCGCCGAAGCCGCGCACGACGTCCATCTGCGCCTTGTTCCGGCGCACCAGCCAGTTGTAGCCGAGCACCGCCGGCACCGCGACCGCGAGACCGATCGCCGTCATGATCAGCGCCTCGCCCACCGGTCCGGCCACCTTGTCGATCGACGCCTGCCCGGCGATGCCGATCGCCGTCAATGCGTGGTAGATGCCCCACACCGTTCCGAACAGACCCACGAACGGCGCCGTCGAGCCCACGGTGGCCAGGAACGCCAGGCCGTCCTGCATGCTGCTCGACACGTTGTCGATCGCGCGCTGGATCGACATCGTGATCCAGTCGTTCATGTTGACCTTTTCCAGCAACCCGGTGTGCTTGGTCGTCGCCTCGAGGCCGGTCTCGGCGATGAACCGGAACGGGCTGCCTTTCTTCAAGGCTGCTGCGCCCTGCTGCACCGAAGGTGCAACCCAGAAGGTTTTCTCGGCGGCGCGGGCCTGCTTGCCCATTTTGAATTGCTCGTACACCTTGGTGATGATGATGTACCAGCTGCCCATCGACATGATCACGAGAATGCCGAGCGTGATCTTGGCGACGATATCGCCGCCCTTCCACAGCGCCTCAAGGCCATACGGGTTGTCGACCACTTCGGTGGTCTTGGCTGCGGGTGCCGCTTTCGCAGGCGCTGGCGCCGCCGCGTCGGCCGGCTGCGCGGGCGCGGGTGCAGCCGCCGGTGCCGCCGGCTGCGCTTGGGCGTACACCAGCGGCGAAATGGCCGCCGACGCGGCAAACAGCAGGGCCGCGGCCAATGCGGCCAGGCGCGTGATCTTCAGCATGTTGTCTCCAGACAGAAGGTTGTTCAGTCAGAAATTCGGCTCGAGTCCCGTGGGTTAGGGACGACGTCGCAGGGCAGGAAGTTCGGTTCCTGCCAGCGGCCATGAATCCACCGGTATGGGCCCGATTCTCCGGAAGCGGCTTGCTGGTACAGGTCTCCGACAGCGCCTGCCGGGGAACTCGCTGCACGGTGCAGCCAGATGGCCGGGCGCACGCACGCCACAAAACATATTGGCCCCGCCAAGCGGCAGGGCCAAGCTCACGTTGCAAAACCGGCGGATTCTACACAACAAGACCCCGCCACGTCCACCCGAATTTTAGGGTCGGCACTCTAATTGTGCATCACCGCCGGTCGCTGCCGGGCCGGCGGCGGCCGATCGCCGGCCCGGTCTGGTTCACCCTGTCGGCCGCGCGCCGGCGCGAATTTTCGACGCCCCCGCGATGGCTAATTCCGTATCGGCACGGGTGCATCAGGCCTAACGTGGGCCATCGGGCGACGCAAGGGCCCCGCGGATGCAACGGCCGGCAACCACGACCGGTTGTGTCCCAGGAGGCCTTCCCGCAGTCGCACGGGGAGAGAGGCATGGCGCTGCAACCCAGGTCTGACGGTCCTAGGGCACGGACAACGATGCGGATCAGGCGGCATTTCGTCGCCCCGACGGACGCATCGGCCCCGGATTTCGCGGGTCCTGTCGCTTTGCCGTTGAGGCAATGACGGCGGCTGCCTACGATCGGTCACGACTGCAGCGGGAGATCGGATCAATGCCCGGCAAGAACGGCCGAATCCGGAATCCCGCGAAACCGCATCCAACGACCCAGCAACCACAAGAACGAGGAGCCCGACCATGAAACGCTACGCATCGCAGTCCCCCCGCGCCGCCTTCGGCGTGGCGGCCGTGGCCATGACCACGCTGACCATCGCGTTGCTGGTCGCCCTGCCGGCGCAGGTCGGAACAGGATCCCAGGACCTGTCGGCGGTCATCGCGGCGACTTCCGCGCCTTCGGCGACCGAGGTCGCGATCAGCCCGGCGCGCATCGACGTGATCGGCGTTCGCAACGAAGTGGCCGCGTCCAACACGGTCGCATCGTCGAAGCGCAAGCAACGCGTCTGACGCGAAACGCGTCCGCACGCCGGCCCGCGCCGGCGAACGATCAACGAAGGGCCGGACGCCAAGCGTCCGGCCCTTTTCCTTTTCCCAGCGCGCGGGCTTTCGATCCGAACTTCGGCGCGCCCGAGTTCACTCGCCGCCGTGCAACGACCGTTCGTTCCGTCGCCCCGTCAGGCGATTTCACCCGCCGAATCGCCGGATCTGTCGCTTCCGTATTGAGCGTGTCATCGCGGCTGCCTACGATGCATCAATACCCCGACCGCCAACCAGTGCAACGCCGTTACCAACGCAGCAGACTGGATCAGGAGCCCGGCCATGAACAGCTACAAGTCGTCGACCCCGCGTGCCGCGATCGGCTTCATCGCCGTCGCACTCACTGCGATGACCATCGGCCTGATGGTTGTCGTGCCCGCGAAAGTCGGGCCCGGCGGCCCGGACGCGCTGACGCTGGCCAGGACCGCCCCTGCGGCGCCCACCGAAGTCGCGATCAATCCGGGAACGATCGAGGTCATCGGTGTCCGCGAGCCGGTCGTGGCTTCGAACGGGACGGTGCAGCTGGCCGCCGATGCGCAGCCGATTGCACAGACCCACGCGACGTCGCGCTGAACGGCGGTGGTTTGTCGGCGTGACCGCGGCTTCGGTCCCGCGGACGCCGCGCTACTTGATCAGCGGGATGCCCGAAGCAACGTCGTAGTCCTGCATCGCGCGGATCTTCGATTCGAGCTGCAGGTAGCGCGCCGCCTTCTTGTCGGGCAACGCCCGGATCACTTTGTTGTGCAGCGTCCGCCGCGCCTTGATCTCCGTTTCGTCGGCGGCGATCAGTTCGTTCGCCAGCTGCTTCGCGTACAGGTCCGAAATCGGCTTGTCGCGGTTGACGAGGCCCTCCACCGCGACGATGAGCTGCCGGTTGGTCCGGTCCAGGATGCGCTGGTAGGCGTCATACGCCGGCCAGAATTTCTTCGCTTCATCGGGCGTCAGATTCAGGATCGACGTCACGTAGGCCTTCTTGTCGGCGCGGACTGCTGTGCGCAACGCGGCCATGTCGGTTACGTCGGTCTTGTCCTGCGCCCAGCCGGGCGACGCTGCCAGCATCACGGCGACGAGCAGCAAAGCGGCCACGTTTTTCTTCATCATAGGTCCTCGAATTTGCCGGCGCGCGGGTTTGGCAGGCGACGACAGCGCGTTGCCGCCGATATCCGCAGCGCACGTTTTAGCACATCTGCCCGCGGCACGGACGGGCCCGGCACTGCCCGCAGCGCCGTCTCCGGCGCGCTTCGTTCGCGGTGGCAAAAAAAGGGGGGCCGAAGCCCCCCTGATTCGCTGCAAATACGGCTCGCTTGCTTGATTGCTTATTTGAACGTGTAGGTCGCGGTGGCGTACACGAACCGTGCCCGTGCGTCGTACTGGGTCGGATCGTAGCCGGCCTGGAAGCCGGACCGCTGGTTGGTGAATGGCGGGTCGGTGTCGAACAGGTTCTTCACGCCGATGGCGAGATTCCAGTTCTTGAATCCCGTGTACGCGCCATAGAGGTCCCAGATGCTCTGGTTCCCGACGCGCCGCAGGTTGTCGTTGCCGTCCGTGTTTTCGTCGATGTACGAGGCGATGTATTGGTTGCCGAGCGTCGCCTGCCACGGACCCGATTGCCACGTCACCGTCGCGTACTGCTTGTAACGCGGCGTGATGCCGAGCGTCGCGGCGCCGAACGCGTTGGAGATGAACCCGGCAAACGTGCCGTCCGGCTGCTGGACGTCGTACTTCGAGTAGTACGTACCCGACAGCGTGGCCGAGAAGCGGCCGATCGACGTTGCCGGGCCGTTCCACTTCAGGTCGACGTCGAAGCCCTCGATCCGCACTTCGCCCAGGTTGATAAAGCGCTGGTCGATGCTGGTGATCGGACCCGGGATCGTCGGGTACTGAGGCTGCACCGGTCCCCGCGTGATCAGGTTGCCGTACTGCGCCTGGTCCTGGAGGATCGTGTTGGGCGTGACACCGTTGCTGAACAGGTCCTTGAGCTGCAGGTCGAACCAGTCGACGCCGATCGAGAATCCGGTGACCGGCTCCCACACCGCGCCAACCGTCCACTGGGTCGACTTCTGTGGCTTCAGGTCCGGGTTGCCACCGAAGATCAACGTGAACTGCGTCAAGCAGTCGTTGGTGTCCTTCGTCGTCGGGCAGCGCAGCGGATCTTCCAGGCCGGCCTGCGACAGGCCCGACGTATTGAGGCCGTACGCCTGCGTCAGCGTCGGCGCCACGAAGCCGGTGCCCCACGAGCCGCGGAACAGGATTTCCTTCGCCGGGTTCCACCGCAGCGAGAACTTGGGGTTCGTCGTGTTGCCGAAGTCGCTGTAGTGGTCGTAGCGCACCGCCGCCGTTGCTTCCAACGTCTTGACGATCGGGATCGCCAATTCGCCGTACACGGCCCAGGTCGTGCGCGACGCGTCGTTCGGCAGCAGGTTGCCGCCGAAGCCCGTGATGTCGCCGAGCGCGAGGTCGCCGTTCGGCGTCTGCTTCAGCGTCTGCTTGCCGGCCTGGAAGCCGATGGCGGCAGACAGCGCGCCCGCCGGCAGCTTCGCCAGGTCGCCCGACGCCTTGCCTTCGAACAGGTAGCCGGTCGACTCACCCGAGAACGATTCCTGCCGATACTGCAGCGCCTGCAGCGCGGCTTCCGTCGCGTCCGAGCTCTGCCCGAACGGGTTGACGAGGCCGGAGTTCAGCAGCGGGACGATCTGCGAGTAGCGAGCAAAGCCACCGTTGATCTGCTGGCTGGTTTCAGACTTGCTGTAGACGAAGTCGAAGTCGAAGTCCCAGTTCCAGCGCGAGCCCTTGACGCCGACGACACCTTGCCACTGGTCGTTGGTGTCGGTCGTGTCGCGATTGCCGAGTGCATACGCGCGGTAACGGACGTTCAGCGGCTGACCGTTGACGCCGGCGGCGATCGCCGCAGCCGTCGGGTAGTACGGGCTCGTCGGCGGCAGCAGGAATCGCGCGAGGAATTCCGCGTTCGGACCGTACGTGATCTGGTCGGACAGCGGCGTCGGCTGGATGATGACGCGGTTTTCCTGCTTCGTGTATGCGAACGTGCCGTAGGCCTGCCAGTCCGGGTTGAACTGCCACTTGCCCGACACGAACACGCTGGTGGTCTCGGTCTCCGGAATCGAGTTGACGCCGTCGGCTGCCGCCGGGTCGTAGAAGCAACGCGCGCCGAGGTCGCCGCCGGGAATCGACGGTGCGCAATTCGGGTAGCCGATGCTGCCGATGCCGCCCGTCGTGATGAAGCCGGGGAACGTGTTGCCTGAAACGCCGACCAGGCCCTGGTCGAGGTCGAGGCTGCTGTCGGAGAAGTTGCGCTTGTTCTGGTCGAGCGCTTCGGCCTTCTGGTAGTAGATCGACCCGAAGATGTTGAACTTGTCCTTCGTCAGGTCGCCCCAGCCGGCCGTCAGCGTCGCGTTGCCGATTTCGCCGCCGCCACCGCCGCGCGTCGGGACGCCGTAGTACCCCTTCGCTTCGATACCGGTGAAGTCCTGGCGGAGGATGAAGTTGATGACGCCGCCGATGGCGTCGGAGCCGTACACGGCGGACGCACCGTCCTTCAGCACTTCGACCCGCTCGATCGCCGAGAACGGGATCGCATCGAGGTTGACGCCGTAGACACCCTGCACTTCGCCCGACGACTGCGTCAGGCGTTTGCCGTTCAGCAGCACCAGCGTGTTCTGGCCGCCGAGGCCGCGCAGCGAGGCCGTCTGCACGCTGAACGTCGTCGCGCCGACTGCGGTGGTGGCGGCAATCTGGCCACCGGTGTTGTTCGCGGAAACGTACTGCAGCAGATCGAGCGCGCTGGTCGCGCCGGTACGCTCGATTTCCTCGCGGGTGATGACCTGAACCGGCAACGCACCTTCGCCTTCTAGGCGTCGGATGTTCGAGCCGGTCACGTCGACCTTGATGTCGGCCGCTTGCGCAGGCGCCGCGGTCAGCAGCGCAACGCTACCGACGCCCAGCACGTACGCGAGCGCGGTCGCGACCTTCTTTCGCTGAAATTTCATTTGGAAACCCCCAGAGATGGTTGTGATGCCTTGGGAGGTCTATTGTTCGCCTCCCCGCACACACCGAGGAAAGTACCCCAACGGGCATTTTCCCGGCAACGAAAAGCGGCGTTTGGTACACTCGGCGCGACAGTTTTGTTGCATTTACGCCAACGGTGCCGATTCGGGTTGCCCAAACTGCTGATTTGCCGGAGATCGTTGCTATCTACAATGCGGCGATTCCCGGCCGCATGGCGACCGCCGATACCGAGCCCGTTACCGTCGCGCAACGAGAACCGTGGTTCCGGGAATTCGACCCGGCGCGACGCCCGCTGTGGGTCCACTGCGATGGCGGCTCCGGCCCGGTCCTCGGGTGGCTTTCGCTGCGCTCGTTCTATGGTCGGCCCGCCTACCATGCGACGGTTGAAACCGCCGTCTATGTCGCCCCCGATGCACAACGCCGCGGGCTCGCGCGCGGGCTGCTCGCGCATGCGATCGCCGCGGCTCCCGCACTCGGAATCCGCACGCTGCTCGCCTTCGTGTTCGCGCATAACCTGCCGAGCGTGCAGCTGTTCCGGCGGGCGGGCTTCGGCCAGTGGGGCCACCTGCCCGGCGTTGCGGAGCTCGACGGCATCGAGCGCGACCTCGCAATCCTCGGCCGCCGGATCTGACCGATGAGCGACCGCTTACTTACCGTCCAGCCAGCGCGGGTGGAGGATGTCCCAGCCATCTACCGGATGATCGCGGCGCTCGCCGCCTACGAGAAGCTCGACCACCTTCGGACGGGCAGCGAGGCCGAGCTGGGACGAGCGCTTTTCGGCGATCATCCGGCGGCAGAAGTGCTGATTGGGCGGATTGGGACGCAAATCGGTGGTTTTGCGCTTTTTTTTCACAATTTCTCGACGTTCCTGGCCCGCCGCGGCTTGTGGCTCGAGGATCTGTTCGTCTACCCCGACTACCGCGGTCTCGGCCTGGGGCGGGCGCTGCTGGCTGCCACGGCCGCCATCGCGCGGCAGCGTGGCTGCGGCCGCTTCGAGTGGGCGGTGCTCGACTGGAACGCACCGGCGCTGCGCTTCTACGAAGGGCTCGGCGCGACGGTGATGCCGGATTGGCGGATCGCCCGCGTGACCGGCGCGGCGCTGGATCAACTGGCCGCTGGGGGCGCGCGGCGCTGAGCGTCGGTGCACCGGATCGGGGCATAATATGCGTTTTGCCGCGCCGCGCCATCCGCCGGCGCGCTCCTGCGGAAACCCCGATGCCTTTCGACGCCCCCCTGCCTGACTTCGATCTGGCTGCCGACTTCTGGTCGCTGCGGCTGGTCGAGGAATCCTGCGACAGCTATACGGTCCGCAAGAACGTCGCGCTGCCATTTGCCACGATGACCGACCGCGGCGTGATGGCGACCGTTTACGCCGACGGCGGCTATGGCTACGCGGCCACCGGCGATACCTCGCCGGCCGGCATGCGCGCCGCGCTCGACCGTGCGCTCGGCTGGGCGCGAGCCACCGCCCGGCACGCGATCGCCGATTCGCGGACGCTGCCGCGGCCCGCACCCCGTGCGCAATACCAATCGCCGGCGTGGTCGGAGACCGGCATGTCCCGCCGCGCCTGGTACGACCTGCTCGCCGAGGAGTCGCAGCGAGCGGCGATCGACGCCCGGATCGTCGACTGGGAAGCCGGTGTCGAGGTGCGGACCGCCGTCCACCGGCTGGTCACCAGCACCGGCGGCGATGTCGTCCAGCGCTACCGGTTCCTGTTTCCGAACATGAGCGTCACCGCACACGCCGACGGCGACACGCAGACGCGGACGCTGAACGGCTATCGAGGTCTTTGCCAGCAGGGCGGCGCCGACGTGCTCGACCGCTTCGGATTCGTCGGCAGCGGACGTCGCGTCGCCGAGGAAGCGCTGGAGCTGATCGTTGCGCCGAATTGTCCGTCGGGGACGATGGACGTGCTGCTGATGCCCGACCAGATGATCCTGCAGATCCACGAGTCGATCGGTCACCCGCTCGAGCTCGACCGGATTCTCGGCGACGAGCGCAACTTCGCCGGTACGAGTTTCGTGACTCCGGACATGTTCGGCAGCTACCGCTACGGCTCCGACCTGCTGAACGTGACGTTCGACCCGACCCGGCCCGAAGAGCTCGCAAGCTACGCGTACGACGACGACGGCACGCCCGCCGAGAAGCAATACCTGATTCGCGCCGGCATCCTCGAGCGTCCGCTGGGCGGCGCGATTTCGCAGGCGCGCGCAGGGCTCCCCGGCGTGGCGAACGCGCGCGCGGACAGCTGGAACCGGCCGCCGATCGATCGGATGGCGAATCTCAACATCGAGCCCGGTGACGCGTCACTGGCGTCGATGATCGAGTCGATCGACGACGGCGTGCTGATGGAAACGAACAATTCGTGGTCGATCGACGACTCGCGCAACAAGTTCCAGTTTGGATGCGAGCGCGGGCGCGTCATCAAGAACGGCCGCCTCGGCGACGTCGTCAAGAATCCGGGCTATCGCGGGATCTCGGCCAGCTTCTGGCGCAGTTTGCGCATGGTCGGCAATACCGACACGCTGCGGGTGCTCGGCACGCCGTACTGCGGCAAGGGCGAGCCGTCGCAGATCATCCGCGTGGGCCACGCGTCGCCCGCTTGCGTGTTCACCGACGTCGCCGTGTTCGGCGGGGAGAGCTGATCGTGGACACGACCATGGAAGGCTACTTCGCGACGCTGGCCAGCGCACTCGACCGCGCGCTGCGCGCTGGCGAGCGCTATACGGCGACGTTCGACGCCGAAGATACCGACTTCGTGCGGATGAATCGCGGCAAGGTGCGCCAGCCGGGCAGCGTGAGCCAGCGTTACCTGTCGGTGCGCCTGATCGGCGGCGCGCGTCATGCGGAGCACCGGTTTTCGCTGACCGGCAATGTCGCCACCGACACCGCTGCGGCGACTACCGCGATGACGCAGCTGCGCAGTGCGCTGCCCGACCTCACCGACGATCCGCACCTGTTGCTGCCGACGACGATCGCTTCGTCGCGCACCCAGCGGGGCGATCCGCTGCCGGCGTCCGAACAGGTCGTGACCGAAGTCCTCGACGCCGCGCGCGGCGACGATCTGGTGGGCATCTACGCGGCCGGTCCCGTCTATCGCGGCTTCGCGAATTCGGAAGGCCAGCGCAACTGGCACGCGACGACGACGTTCAACCTGCAGTGGAGTCTCTATCAGCGCGCGGACAAGGCGGTGAAGTCAACGTACGCGGGCCTTGGATGGGATCCGGCGGCGTTCACGCAGAAGATGGACGACGCACGCGTGCGGCTGTCGCTGATTGCTCGCGCGCCGAAGCGTCTCGCGCCGGGCAAGTACCGCGCGTTCCTGACGCCGACCGCCGTCGAGGAGATCGCCGGCCTGCTGTGCTGGGGCGGCTTCTCCGGACGTGCGCTGGCGACACGGCAGAGCGCGCTCGCGCGGATGCAGTCCGGCGAGCGACTGGATCGCCGCGTCGCGTTTTTCGAGGACACCGCGGGTGGCGTCGCGCCGGCGTTCCAGGCGGAAGGCTTCGCCCGGCCGGCGCAAGTGCCACTGGTCGAGGACGGGCAGCTCGTCGGCTCGCTGGTATCGCCGCGGACCGCACGCGAATTCGGGCTCGAAGCGAACGGCGCCAACGGCGCGGAAATGCCGGAAGCGCTCGCGATGGGAGGCGGTGACCTTGCGGCGGCCGATGCGCTTGGTGCGCTCGACACCGGCCTGCTCGTCGGCAACCTCTGGTATCTCAACTATTCCGACCGTCCGGCGTGCCGGATCACCGGCATGACGCGCTTCGCGACCTTCTGGGTCGAAGGCGGTGAGATCGTCGCGCCCGTCGACGTGCTGCGCTTCGACGACACGATCTACCGGATGCTCGGCTCGAACCTCGAGGCGTTGACCACCGAAACCGAGTTGCTGCTGTCGGGTGAAACCTATGGATCACGCCACCTGATGAGCTCCAGGCTGCCGGGCGCACTGGTCAAGGAGATGGCCTTCACGCTTTAGCGCGTGAAGCGCGTCAAAGCGTGGGACGGGACCAGGGATTAGGGGCCAGGGATCAGCGTGCCCCTTCGAAGAGCGGCTCTTGCACCCTCATCGCCTTCCCATCGTAAGGGCGCGGCGCGCAGCGTGCATTTTGCCCGGCAGGATCGCGAGATCGGGTGTTGACTTTCGCGGAGCGCAGGCCGATTCTCATACTCGCATGGGGACAACGATGCGCGTGCGGCGGTCGTTCAGGCTCGTCACGAGAGGCGGCAATTGAGAACTCGCAAGACCAGTGGCTGGTGGCTGGCGCCGTGGACCGACGAAATCGGCGACGGAGTCCAGCACGACGCGCCGGTCGCCGTTCACGAGCTGCCGCCGCTCTGGCTTCCACCGACCGCTAGTCACGAGATCGTTGCACCGTTCCCCAACCGAGATAACCTGCCCCCAGTAGCGCCGACCGTCGCGTAAGGCCCGGCACGAAGCGCTCGAGATGAAGCCACGGCCGGTCGAGGCCGTCGAACGTCGTCATGTACGGCGCATTGTTCCGGCGCACGTATCCGTTGAACGGCGCCAGCCACCACGGCAGCAGTTTCGAACCGGCGACGGCCACGCGCGCCCCCGGCCGGCACGCGGCAAAGATGTTGGCCAGCGCGCGCGGCGACTGCAGCACGTCGTGCGTGAAGTTGAACAGCACGGCGTCGAACGGACCGGCGAGGGCCGCGTCCTCCATCGTCCCGACCCGCACGTCGACATTGTCCCAGCCTTCGCGGACGACACGCTCGCGGGCGAGCGCCGCCATTTCCGGCGTCAGCTCGACGCCTTGAACGCGGCCCGATGGACCGATGCCGGCGACCAGCAACGGGAACGACAGCCCGGTGCCGCAGGCGACGTCGAGCACTGCGTCGCCCGCGCAAAGCTCCAGCGCCGCAATCGTCCGCCGCCGCAGCGGCATCGTGCGTCGCGACGACGCATCGTAGCCGGCGGCATGCACGCGATACTCGGCACGCGCGCGCTCGGCGTCCGGGCCGCCCATCGTTTCGCCCGCCGCGGTCAGGACGCGTGCCAGCCCTTCGGGATGGCCGCGAGCAACCGCTGCGTATACGCTTCGCGCGGATTGCGGTAGAGCTCATCGGCGTTCTGCACCTCGACGACCTGGCCTTCGTTCATCACCATCACCTCGTCGGAGATGTGCTTGACGACGGCGAGATCGTGCGAAATGAAGATGTACGAGAGGCCGAACTCGTCCTGCAGGTCCTGCAGCAGGTTGAGCACCTGCGCCTGCACGGAGACGTCGAGCGCCGACACCGACTCGTCGCAGATCAGGATGTCGGGTTTGAGCGTCAGGCAGCGCGCGATCGCGATCCGCTGCCGCTGCCCGCCCGAGAACTCGTGCGGATACTTGTAGAACGAGACTTCGGGCAGGCCGACCTTGTGCAGCAGCTCGAACACCAGTTCGGTGCGGTCCTGCGCCGACGTGCCGATGCCATGGATCGTCATCGGCTCGATCAGGATCTGGCCGACGGTGAAGCGCGGGTTCAGCGATGCGTACGGATTCTGGAAGATGATCTGGATGCGCCGCTTGTAGTCCATGAACTGCTGCGGCGTCATCGCCAGGATGTCGCGTCCTTCGAACAGCGCTTCGCCGGTCGTCGCTTCGTGCAGCCGCATCAGCGTCAGCCCGACGGTCGTCTTTCCGGAACCCGACTCGCCGACGACGCCGAGCGTCTTGCCCTTGCGCAGCTGGAACGAGACATTGTCGACGGCCTTGAACTCGCGCTTGCCGAACAGCCCTTCGCGCGAATAGAAGCTCTTGCCGAGGTTCTTGACGTCGAGGATGATCGGATCGGACGGCGCGATACCGCGCGGACGCTCCTCGAGGTGCGCCGGTCCCGGTCCCTGCATGAAGTCCTCGATCACCGGCAGCCGCACCGGCCGTCGCTCGAGCTGCGGCCGGCAAAGGAGCAGCGCCTTCGTGTAGGCATCCTGCGGATTCTCGAACACCGCCTTCGCGGACCCCTGCTCGCGGATCTCGCCGTGGCGCATGACGACGACGTAGTCGGCGATCTCGCCGACCACCGACAGGTCGTGCGTGATGAACAGCACCGACATCTGGTGCCGTTTCTGCAACTCGCTGATCAGGTCCAGGATCTGCTTCTGGATCGTCACGTCGAGCGCGGTCGTCGGCTCGTCGGCGATCAGCAGCTTGGGCTCGCAGGCGATCGCCATGGCGATCATCACGCGCTGCTGCTGGCCGCCGGACATCTGTGACGGAAAGGCGTTGATCCGGCGCGCCGGATCGGGAATACCGACCTCGTCGAGCAGTTCCAGCGCGCGCTTGCGCGCCTTGCTGCCGGTCAGCCCCATGTGCAGCTTCAGCACTTCCTCGAGCTGGAAGCCAACCGTGAACACCGGATTCAGCGATGTCATCGGCTCCTGGAAGATCATCGAGATGTCGGCGCCGCGCATGTCGCGCAGTTCGGCGCGCGACAGGCCGAGGAGCTCGCGACCATCGAATTCGACGCGGCTTCCGGGATGGATGATCGTGTTCTCCGGCGGCAGCAGGCCGAGCAGCGCCAGCGACGTCACACTCTTGCCCGAACCCGATTCTCCGACCAGCGCGACGGTCGAGTTGCGCGGAATGTCGAACGAAATGCCCTTGACCGCTTCGAACAGCGTTTCCTTGTCGAGGCGGAAGCTGACGCGAAGGTCGCGGACGCGGACCAGCGGCCCCGTTGCAGGTTCGATCGCCATCAGTGCCCCGCCAGACCTTTGAGCTTCGGATCGAGCGCGTCGCGGAGCGCGTCGGTGAACAGGCTGAACGCGGTGACCAGCGTCGCCATCGCGACCGTCGCCGCAACCAGTTGCCACCACTTGCCGAGGATCAGCTCGTTCTGCGCTTCGTTCAGCATCGAGCCCCAGGACACGACGTCCACCGGCACCCCGAAACCGAGGAATGACAGGATCACTTCGGCCTTGATGAAGCCGACGACCAGGATCGACAACTGGACGAGCACGACGTGCGACACGTTCGGAAAGATATGGATGAACATCCGTCGGTTGTTCGATGCGCCGATGGCATCGGCGGCCTGCACGTATTCGCGCGACTTGTGCTTCAGGTACTCGGCTCGGATCAGGCGGAAGACGCCGGTCCAGCCGGTCAGGCCGAGGATCAGGATGATCGTCAGCATGCCCTTCTGCTGCAGCACGGCGGCGACGGCGAGAATCAGCAGCAGGTACGGGATCGAATTGAACACGCTGTAGAACCAGTTGAACGCGTCGTCGACCCACTTGCCGTAGTAACCGGCCAGCGCGCCGAACAGCGTGCCGATGAACGTGGCGACGATGGCGCTGGCGATTCCGACGAAGATCGACGTCTCGGAACCCTTGATCGTCTTCTTCAGCACGTCGCGGCCCCACTTGTCGCCACCGAACGGCAGCGTTGCGGCGCGCGCTTCCGCGGCGGGTGCCGCCGACGTGCCCTTGCCTGCCTTGATGTCGGCCATCACGTCGGCCAGCGGATCGACGCTCTTGCCCTCGGCCGCACCCTTGGCCGCCTGGTCCTTCTTGATGTCGGCCATTACGTCGGCCAGCGGATCGACGGTCTTCGATTCACCGGCGACGGCCGGCGCATCGGCCGGCTTGCCGCCCTTGAGTTCTGCGATGACGTCGCCGATCGGATCGACGACCGGCGAGCGATAGGTGCTGGCGAGCGTCTCGGCACCGGGCGCGGCGGTCGCCGGCGCGGACCCGGGAACCGCCGGCGTGCCGCCCTCGATGTCGGCGCCGATGAACGACGGCGGCGCGTAGTTGGTGCCGACTTCCTTCGACCAATCCTTCGCGATGATTCCGGTGCCCGACAAGAGCACGAGAATCAGGAAGGCGACGACGATCGCGAGCGACACCATGCCGACGCGGTCGGCGCGGAGGCGCCGCCACGCGAGTGTCCACAAACCCGGCGAAACCGTATGCGGGATTTCCCGCGGCGCGGGACGCATGCCCTTCAACGTTGCAGTATTGATTGCCATGGCGTGCGCTCCCGGCTATTTGAGCTGGACCCGCGGGTCGACGGCCTTGTACATCAGGTCGGCCAGCAGGTTCACGATCATCGTCGCGATGGCGACATAGATGGTGATCGCCTTGATCACCGGGAAGTCCGAGCGTTCGACGGCGAGCAGCACTTCGCGGCCGATGCCGGGGATCGAGAAGAAGCGCTCGAGAAGGAACGATCCGGCCAGCAGCCCGGGCAGCGCCGACATCACGTGCGTGATGATCGGAATCGACGCGTTGCGCAGCACGTGGATCCACATGATGCGGTTCTCGCCGAGGCCCTTGGCGCGCGCCGTGCGCACGTAGTCCTGGTTGATCTCGTCGAGGATGAACGTCCGGTACAGACGCAGGTTGGGCGCGATGCTGACGACCAACCCGATCAGGATCGGCAGCGCCGCATACTTGAACAGGTTCTCGCTGACGCTGTTGCCCCAGCCCTGGACGGGGAACCAGCCAAGCTTGTATGCGAACACGTACTGGAACACGATGATGTAGACGAGGATCGAGATCGACAGCCCGACCGTGCACAGGATCATCACCATGCGGTCGGTCAGCGAGCCGCGCACGTAGGCGACGGCCAGCGCGAGGCCGATCGCGATCAGC
>Ga0070668_100001732_pt1 | contig 15864 bp, 17 predicted proteins | sample KBSS43metaG_FD_64661 | JGI IMG/M metagenome (GOLD analysis project Ga0070668, IMG submission 64661) | Switchgrass rhizosphere microbial communities from Kellogg Biological Station, Michigan, USA - KBS S4-3 metaG | ecosystem: Host-associated > Plants > Roots > Rhizosphere > Soil ... | reverse complement strand
CCAGCACCGCGGGGGCGAGGCTGAGGTCGTCCAGCATGCCCACATCGATCAGCGTCCGCGTTCCCGTCGCCACGAGGACGAAGTTCCCGGCGATCGGCGGATGCGCGCCTGACGTCGGCCAGCGCCGAAAGCGATACGTTGTCCCGGAGGCGCCGCGAATGTCGATAAATTCCATGGCTTCATCTTAGGCTGATAAGGCGGCCGCTCCCAAGCCATGCCGGCATCTAGCGCGCACACAAATTCGCCAGCCGCGGATCGCTGCGAGCTCGTCCGGCGCCCGCAGCCGTTGGCCTGTGCGCCCGTCGACGCGCCTCGTTCAGCACAGGCGCTGAGACTGGGTTTGACTCTTCTGGGGCCTTGGGAGCGTCGGCTTCCAGGACGAAGATGTGACGGTCCCCGCCCGAACGACGGGTGGGAAACGGGCATCCTTGGGCAGGCGGCGCTAACCTGCCAATACCGACCCGCCCTCCGCGCCCGAAAGGAGTCCCCAATGCCCGCCATCACTGTCGCCCAAGCCCGCATGATCATCGACGCCGCGTTCGAGGGCGCAGCCAAGCGCAGGGTGGCCAGCGTGGCGGTAGTGGTGACCGACACGGGCGGCGCGTTGAAAGCGGCGCAGAGATCCGACAGCGCCGGGCCCGCCACCATCGAGATCGCCGCCGCCAAGGTCCGCACCGCCCTTGGGTTCAGGCGCTCGACGATCAATCTGGCGGCCTTTCGCGACAACCCCGTGGTGAACGCGACCTTGGCCGGCGTCCTGAGCGGCCGCTTCATGCCCATGGGGGGCGGTGTCGCGATCGTCGATGAGCAAGGCGAACTCGTCGGCGGCGCGGCTTTTTCGGGCGCCGCGGCCGAGATCGACCACGAGATCATGGTGGAGGCCGTCCAGGCGGCGGGCCTCGCCATCCTGGATTGAAGCGGGCGGCCCGTGGGCTGGGTTGATAGAGACAGTTCTCGTCAGCCGGATGATCAACGTTCACGCCATTTGGAAATGTCACTTCGGCCGGCAAGTTAGAAGTGTCACCGGCGCAGAAAGTGATTCTGCCGCTCACGACCCTGCTGGTCGATCCAGGGCGCCGGTCTCAGAAGAATTCGGCCAGGAACACGGCGGCGCTGTCCGAAAGGCCCACGATCTTGTTGGTCGCCTGTCGATAGAATTTGAAATTGAGCTCAGTCTCGGGGCGGCCGTCGCTCCAGTCGGTCAGATGTCTGAGTTCGCTTCGACCGAGCGGCCGTTTGGCCGTCGCGGTGCGGCGGATGGAGATGTTCACACGCGGCGTCTGTCGCGTGCTGTCCGGCTTCTTCGCGATCGCTTCCGCCCCCGTGACGACGCCACTCGCGATTAGGCCAGACCCGCCCTCGTTCTCGCTCGCGAATACGAAGATCAGATCGCCACGGGCGATCCGCTTGCCGCCGTACATTGTCTTCTGCGAGCTGAAGACGAAGACCTTCGCCAGGGGATCGGAAACCTCTGCCTTAATGGCGAACGCCATGTCTGCATTCTCCCAGCCGGAAGTGAATATCACGATCGCGCAGACCTCAAGCCGGCGCTGGCTATAGAATCCCGGCGCCGTCATCACCGCCTTGGGCCGGCGGACAGACGCGGGTACAGTTCGCGCACGGGGGAGCGACGATGCGCAACTTGCTAGCGGCCGCGGCGGCAGTTTCCACCTTCGCCGCCACGGGCGCCCAGGCCGCCGCGACGGACAAGATGGCGGCCGCCTGCACCGCGACCGCGGCCTTCGCCTTGCCCTATGGGGCGGCGGAATCCACGCTCGGGCCGTCGGACCGGGCGATGGCCAATACGCGGTTCATCACCCCGCCCGGCGACTGGGCGCCATTCACCGAGTTCGAGGCGGCGGTCACGCCCATGGGTCGACGCCTGGTTTCGGTCGCCGGTTCGGCGAGGTTCGCGAACGCCCGCGCCGCCCGCGCGGTGTTGGACGCGACGGCCGCAGGGCTGGCCGCGCGCGGCCTCAACCGGTCGAAGGCCTCGGTTGAGAACGGCGCGGCGGTCTATTTCTCCGATGCGCCCGGCCAGGGGGAACCGACGACAGGCTACAAGGTCGAACTGTACACCCAGGGCCGCGATCTGACGGTCAAATGTGTCGACCAGGGGCTGCAGCAGCGTCAGGTCGACGAATTCTTCGGCCACGCGCGCCTCGAGACGAAGCCAGAGCCGCCGGTGCTGGCCCTGCCGCCCCGGCCCGACGCCGCCGCCTGCGCCGACGCGAAAGCCCGGCCGGCCCTGCTGGCGGCCTTCGAGCAGCGGATGGGCGCGGTCATGGACACCTTGCAGGCGATGAGCCGCTACACCGAGCAACTGGCGCTCTGGAGAAGCCAGCAACTGGTCGACAACCATCTATGGACTGATCAGCAAGATTCTGAGTTTTCGCAACAGGTCCTTTCAGACCCGGCGTTCCTGGCGATGACGCAACGCTTCTCGGCCGCCTATGCGGCGATGGTCGCAGCGCTCGGCCGGTATGACGCCGCGGCCAAGCGGCGCGATCCCGCCGGCCAATGCGCCGCCGCCCGCGAGAGCCTCGATTGGCTGCAGCAGGCGAACGACGTCGCCCAGTCCCAGTGGGCTTACCTCGACCAACGCTACGATGCCGAGGCGAAGCGGCTCAGCCTGACGACCAATTAGGTCGAAGCTGGATGTCCGCCTTCAGCCGAAGACCCGACGTCCGCAATTGGCGGATCCTGTCGAAAAAGTCCCCGAGCCGTTCATCGAGCCCAAAATCGAGCAACATTCTTGCAGTCTTCTGACCCAGCGGGGCAAGGTATCTCGCCGACGACTGTCATTGAGGTGAGAACGACCCCGGCTCCGGGCCTGCCAGGACCTTTTCAACATCGGGTAATAGGCGGTTGCTCTCCACCGGAGTCCGACGAGCATCGGCTTCATCACGGAGAGGAGACTGATCATGGACTACTTTGCTGGCCTGGATGTGTCGATGGAGGAGACGCACATCTGCGTGGTCGATCGTGACGGCGGCGTCGTGCATGAGGTCAAGGTCGCTTCGACGCCGGCGGCGATCGTGGCGGCTTTGGCCGGAGCGCCACCATGTCAGCGCGTGGTGTTCGAGACCGGTCGGATGGCGCCGATGCTCTATCATGGGCTCCGCGACGCTGGCGTGCCCGTGGTCTGCATCGAGAGCCGGCAGGCCTATCAGGCGCTAAAGTCGCTGGCGACGCACAAGACCGACCGCAATGACGCTCGTGGCCTGGCGCATTTGGCGCGTACCGGCTTCTTCAAGCCCGTTCACGTTAAGTCTCTTCCGGCGCACGCTGTTCGCGCATTGATCATCGCCCGCAAGAAGCTCGTCGGTCAGCGCGTCACCCTGGAGAACCAGATCCTTTGCGCGGCAGTGGTGCCTGACCCTCGGCGGCCGCTACAGCGTCGAGGACAAGTCAGTCATCGTGCTGGCTGGCGGGCCGGTGGCGAACCAGAACATCCTCCTCGACCACACGTGGCGCGCGTTCACACCCCGCGCAGTGATCCGTTATCAGCTTACCCCGAACTCGAACCTATATGCTTCGTACAGCAAGGGCCAGAAGAGCGGCCTGTTCAACACCACCGTTCGTCTCCTGCCCGTTCAGCCGGAGACGCTCTCGGCCTTCGAAGTCGGCTATAAGTTCCAGGCGGCGCGCTGGCGCTTCGAGACCGCGGCGTTCTACTACGACTACAAGAACCTGCAGTTCCAGAACACGGTCGCGGGAATTGGGTCGATCACCTCCAACGCCGGCACCGCCAAGAGCTATGGGGGTGAAGCTTCGCTGACCTACCAGTTCACCGAAGAATTCAGCGCCTTTCTGAGCGGCGCCTACACGCTCGCCCGGTACACCAGCTTCAAGGCCGCGGTGATCGCAATCCCCCGAGCCGACGACCTGGGCAATACCATTGTCACCCAGGATGTGAGCGGCAAGACGATGATCCGTGCGCCGGAGTGGACGGCGAGCGCGGGCGCCAATTGGCGCCACCCCATGAGTAGCGGCGTCATCGAATTATCAGGCAACCTATACTACACGAGCCGGATTTATTTCCAGGCGGACGAAGCTAAGATCTATTCACAAAAGCCCTATACGTTGCTGAACCTGCGCGCGGCATGGTCGCCAACCTCGGAAAAATACCAGGTGGCGATCTGGGGTAAGAACGTCACCGACGTGCATTACATGAATCAGGCCTCGCCCGACGCCGCCTCGGCCCGCGTGCGCTATTCGGCGCCGATCGCCTACGGCGTGAGTGTGAGCTTCAACTACTAAAGCCGGGCATTCCGACCTCAAATTCCCCATCCCCGTAGGACGCCCCGCGTATCCCACACTGGATTTGCCTAGACGTAGATGGAGCTGGGATAACAGCCGGCCACTCGGCCAGGGCGGCCGAGCGTCGCTCTCGATAGATCTCCCGGCTGACGAGGCTGCGCTCCTGGTTGAAGTGGTTGTGGAAGGCGGCGTGGGTTGAGACGAACTGCTGCAGCGTCTTCATCCGCCTGAAGCGGAGCATGGCCCGCTCTCGTCGTCGGAAGGGCTGGTGCGAGTTTTCAGCCCGGTTGTTGGCCCAGCGTCCGACCTCCTGGCGGTCGGCGACGTTGAGCTCCTTCATCGCGGCCTTGTAGGAGCGCAGGCCGTCGGTGGTGATGGCCTTGGCGCACCCGTGGCGCTTCATGAGTTTCTTCATGAATTTCAGCGCGGCCGCCTTGTCCCGCCCCTTGGTGACGAAGGACTCCAGCACCTCGCCCTCCTGATCGACGGCGCGCCAGAGGTAACGCATCTCGCCCTGGACTCGGACGTAGACCTCATCCAAATGCCATCGCCATTGGGTGTGGTGGCGCATCGCGTGGACGCGGCGCTTGCGGATCTTGGCGGCGAACATCGGTCCGAAGCGGCCCACCCACTTCCGCACCGTCTCATAGCAAATGTCGATGCCGCGCTCGAAGGCGAGGTCCTCCACATTTCGCAGCGACAGCGGATAACGGACATGGAGCATCACCACGAGCTGGATGACCTCTGGCGAGGAGTCGAACCAGCGGAACGGATTGTCCGACTTGGCCATGGGCCTGGCCGTAGGGCAGCGTCGCTGCATCCAGCAAGTTTGCCCTGACAGAGCCTCCATAGGCCCAAACTGGAGACATTTTAGCGTCTGCCTGACAGCACCTCACCGAGAGCATATTTCGCGGGGTGCGTGGCGGTGAGAGAGGGATTCGAACCCTCGTTACGGTTTCCCGTAAACACGCTTTCCAAGCGTGCGCGATCGACCACTCCGCCACCTCACCGACCGCCGCAGACAGGTCGGGCCTGCGGAGCCGCGCAATATACTCATGGGGCCTTCGCGGGCAAGGGCTGGCTTGCGGCGCGGGCGAGGACGGCCGGGGCGAACAGGGAGGCGCCCTCGCGCCGGGCCAGTTGGGCGCCCAGCCCCGCGGTGGCCGCGAGCCAGCGGTCCAGGCGTCCGGGCGCGTCCGGGCGGCCTTCGCGCAGGGCCGCGGCCGCCCAGGCCAGGCCGCGGTCGGCCTTCGCCAGGCGGTTGCGGTCCGCGGTCAGCGCCGGCGCGGCGTAGCGCTCGTCGATCAGGCCCAGGCGCGCCCGGGCGGCGGCCACCATCGCCAGGGCCGCTGGGGCGTCGCCGCGCGCCGCCAGCGCGCGGGCGGCGCGCACGGCGCGGCGCGCGTCCTCGGCGTAGGCGCGGGCGGTGAGGGGCGCGCGCGCCGCCGCCGGGCAGGCGGCGGGATCCAGCCGGCGGACATAGGCCGCCAGGCCCGCCAGCACGGCGGGCGGCGGCGGCGCGCCGTCGAACTCCTCCACCACCAGGCCGCGGACGAAGGCTTCGAGCGCCCCGGCGGCCGGGTCCTGCGCCACCTTCAGCCGGGTCTTGGGCCCGCTGAGGTCGGGGATCGGCCGCGGATCGTCGATCCCGTCTCCCCGGTGCGAGGAGAACAGCGAGGAGGTCACGTCCGCCGTGCCGGGGCCGCCCGAGAGGCCGGGGAACAGGAAGTCGGGATTGCCGCGCCCCGCCACATGGCAGGTCTCGCAGGCGACGCCCGCCCGCGCCGCCTGGCCGCCCAGCAGCAGCGGGCTGCGGAAGGCCGCCCGCCCCACCTCCACCGACAGCGCCGCCTCGGGGTCGGCCGGCGCCCGCAGGCATTCGGCCGGCGTGGTGGTGAGCGCCCGCACCGGGTCGGCGCCGGGCGCGAGCCAGCCCAGGGCGCGCAGCGGCGCGCGGGCGGCGAGCGCGCCGCCGGCCGCAGCGAACAGCAGGAGGGCTAGGACTGCGGCTCGCCGCCGGCGTCGATCCAACGGCGAAGCTCCTCGGCCTCGGCGCAGCCGAAGCGGCAGGCGGTCTCGAGCCGGGCGAGCAGGGCCCGCGCGCCGGCCATGTCGCCGCGTTCAACCTTCAGCTCGCCATAGTATTCCGTGGCCCCGAGATGGTGGGGCGCCACCGCCAGCGCCTGGCGGTAGTAGGCCTCGGCCCGCTCCCAGTCGCCCTTCCGGCGCCAGGCGTAGCCCTGGTAGGTGAGGATGTCCGGATGCGGCCCGAACGCCGCCCGGGCCTGGGCGAGCTCGGCCAGCGCGGCGTCGTAGCGGCGCTCGTGGATCAGGCCCACCGCAGCCAGGTAGGCGCGGTCGCCGGCCTGCGGCGCGGCGAACAGCAGCGGGCCGCGGTCCAGAGCGGCGGAGGGCGCGCCGCCGATCGCCGCCTGCACCGCGTCGGTCGCCTTCTTCAGCTTGTCGGCGTCGGCGCACGTCCCGGCGCAGGCGGCCGCCTTGGCGGACAGCCAGTCGAGTTCGGCCTTGGCCCTGGGGTCCTTCAGCCCGCCCAGGGCCACGCCCAGGCCCTGGTGGGCGTCGATGTTGTCCGGTTCCAGCTTCAGGGCCCGCTCATAGGCCTTGCGTGCGCCCTTGGCGTTGTTCTGGCCGGTCTTCGCCATGCCCAGCAGGCGCCAGGCCTCGGCGTTCGTCGGCGCCGCATCGGTCACGTGGCCGAGCGCGCGCGCGGCCTCCTTGTACTGGTTGGCGTTCAGGGCCGCGACGCCCTTCACATATTCGGCGGCGGGGTCGTAGGCGGGGGCCGAGGCGCTGGGCGTCTCGGAGGAGGAGGTCCCCATGGCGTCCGCCGCGCCGAGGCTCAGGGCCGATCCCGCCGCCACCACCCCGGCGAACAGCAACCCATGCACAGGCAGGCGCATTTCATATCTCCTGGCGACGGCAGGTTCGGGGAGCTTGGCATGGAACGCCGATCGCGTCAGGGGCCGCCGCGTGCATTCGCGACAGGCCGCGCCTATCTTGAGATTTCAGCCAGATTGCAGGGACGCAAACTCATGTTCTCCGCGCGCAAGACCCTTGAGCTCCCCACGGCCGAGACGGCCCTGAAGGGCCGGACGATGGCGATCCCCACGGCCGAGACCCACTTCGTCAACGGCCATCGCCTGAAGGGGCCCTATCCCGAGGGCTATGAGATGGCGCAGTTCGCCATGGGCTGTTTCTGGGGCGAGGAGCGCAAGTTCTGGACCCTGCCCGGCGTCTGGGTGACGGCGGTGGGCTATGTGGGCGGCCTGACCCCCAACCCGACCTACGAGGAGGTCTGCAGCGGCCGCACCGGCCACACCGAGGCGGTGCTGGTGGTGTTCGACCCCAAGCTCGTCACCTACGAGGCGCTGCTCAAGGAATTCTGGGAGGGCCACGACCCGACCCAGGGCATGCGCCAGGGCAATGACGTCGGCACCCAGTACCGCTCGGGGATCTACACTCTCGACGATGGGCAGCTGCAGGCGGCGCTGGCCTCCCGGGCGACCTACCAGGAGGCGCTGAGCGCCCGCGGCTTCGGGAAGATCACCACCGAGATCGAGCCCGCGGGCCCCTTCTATTTCGCCGAGGACTATCACCAGCAGTACCTGGCCAAGAACCCGGCCGGCTATTGCGGTGTCGGCGGCACCGGCGTGAGCTGCCCGATCGGGACCGGCGTCAGGGCCTGACGTCGCCCTTCTCCTCGAGCACGGCCCGCAGCTCGCGGATCGCTTCGGCGGCCGGCGAGCGGCGCTGGCGCCAGAGCAGCAGGCTCACCGCGCCCACCGTTCCGGCGATCAGCGCCCAGGGGCCGAACAGCCAGGCCGCCGCGGCCAGGGCGAAGTAATAGCCGCGCACGCCGGCGTTGAACGACGACAGCGCCGGATTGAGGATCCGCGAGGCCAGGTCGGCGACCCGGGCCAGGCGTTGCGGCTCGCTCCCCGCCTCCGGCGCCGCGCCGATGGCGGCGATGCAGTAGTTCATCTGCCGGATCGACCAGATGAAATCGAGCAGGCCGCGGGCCAGGGTGGCCAGCACCAGGGCCAGCTGGACCTCGAACACGAAGCGCGTGGAGGTGTGGACCAGGTCGAGGCTGGACACCCGGCGGAAGCTGGCGTCGCCGCCGAACAGGGCGCTGGCCGTCGCGGCGATCAGCAGCAGGTTCGAGGAGGCGAAGAACGAGGCCGAGTTCAGGGCGTGGCCCATCAGCTGCACGTCCACGAACCGATTCTCGCGGGCCGCCATGTTGCGCATCCAGGCGGCGCGGATCACCGTCAGGTCGGTGTTGATCGCGCCGCCGCCGCGCGAGAGCCGCACCAGCACCGGCTGGTAGCCCAGCCAGCACAGGCCGAACAGGACCAGGGCCGCGATGTCGAGCGCGCGCAAACCTAATCCTCCAGGATCCGGCTCTCGCGGTTGGTGTCGCGCAGGCGGATGGCGATCAGGAACGCCAGCGCCATCATCACCGCGACATAGATATAGAAGCCGCTCTCGTGGCCCGCCTTCTTCAGGCCCAGGGCCACATATTCCGCCGTGCCGCCGAACACCGCATTGGCGGTGGCGTAGGGCAGGGCGACGCCCAGGGCGCGCACGTGGGCGGGAAACAGCTCGGCCTTGACCACTGCGCTCACCGCCGAATAGCCGCACAGCGTCACCACCAGCAGGGTGGCGAGCAGGAACGCCTCGGCGGGCGAGCCGGCGCGCGCCAGCGCCGACATGACCGGGAAGGTGATGATCGCCCCGGCCCCGAAGGAGAGCGCCAGCATGCGGCGCCGGCCGAGCTTGTCCGAGAGCCAGCCGAAGGCCGGCAGCACGACCATATAGACCACCAGCGACGCCGCGCTGATCGCGGTGGCCGCGTCCTTGCTGAAGCCCGCGGTGTTGACCAGGAACTTCTGCATGTAGGTCGTGTAGGCGTAGAAGGCGAGCGAGCCGGCCGCCGTCAGCCCGAAGATGATCGCCGTCTCGCGTGGGTGGTGCAGGAACAGCATCATGGTCCGCGCCCGCTCGGCGCCGGCCGCCTTGGCGGCGGTGAAGGAGGCGCTCTCCTCCAGGCCCATGCGGATCCAGAACACCACGATGGCCAGGACGCCGCCGATCGCGAAGGGGATGCGCCAGCCCCAGGCCTCCAGGTCGGCCTTGGGCAGGACGTGCTGCAGCACGATCAACACCGCCAGCGCCAGCAGCTGGCCCATGATCAGGGTGACGAACTGGAAGGACGACCAGAATCCGCGCCGGGCCCGGCCGGCCATCTCCGACATGTAGGTGGCGCTGGCGCCGTACTCGCCGCCGAGCGACAGGCCCTGCACGAGGCGCGCGGCCAGCAGGCCCGCCGGCGCCAGGACGCCGATCGCCTGGTAGTCCGGCAGGATGGCGATGGCGAAGGAGCCCAGGCACATCATCGCCACCGCGGTGGTCAGCGCTGTGCGCCGCCCCGCCCGGTCGGCGTAGAGCCCCATCAGCCAGGCGCCCACCGGCCGGGCGCCGAAGCCTACCGCGAAGACGGCGGCCGCCTGCATCAGCTGGGCGGTGTCGTCGCCCTTGGGGAAGAAGTGCTTGGCGAAATAGAGGGTGAACGAGGAATAGGCGAACCAGTCGTACCATTCGACCAGGTTGCCCGCCGAGCCGCCGAGGATGGCTTTCAGGCGCGCCAGCGGTGGCACGGCCGCGCCGGCCCTTCCTGGCTCGATCGTACTGTCAGGCGCCGCCATGCATCCCCCGGACTGAAGGCCGGGGGATGCTAGAGGCGATCAGGCCCCAAGCGAAGGGGCGGCGGTCAGATCCTGCCCATCACCACCAGGATGATGATGATCACCAGCACCAGGCCGAGCCCCCCGCTCGGGAAGTAGCCCCAGCTGCGGCTGTGGCCCCATGTGGGAAGTGCGCCGATGAGGGCAAGTATAAGGATGATGATGAGTATCGTGCCGAGCGTCATGACGCCGTTCTCCCTGAGGCCGTTCCCCAATGGGGGCGGGAACGGCGCGGCCCGGTGAAGGTTCCGGCGCGGCAGGGCGGCCTGCGGCTATTTCAACGCGTCGGCGGTATGCAGCTGGGCGTCGGTGTCCTTGACGTTCAGGGCGTAGAGCAGGCCGATGAAGGCGCCTTTCACCCGCGGCAACAGGGCGAGCGTGACCAGCGCCAGCGGGATCAGCGTCGCCGGCACGGTGTAGATCGCCGGCGCCCGCCACACGATCGGCAGGAACAGCAGCGGCGCGATCACCAGGTGACCGACCAGCAGGATGGTGAAATAGGCCGGGCCGTCGTCGGCCGGATAGCGCGCCAGGTTATGGCCGCAGCTGCGGCAGTTCGGCTCGACCTTGAGGTAGGCCCAGAACATCGGGCCCTTGCCGCAGCACGGGCAACGGCCCCGGGCGCCACGCAGCATGGATGGCAGGAAGGGGCGGCGGAAGCTATCGGACATGGGCGGTCATATGCGCACGGCGGCGGCGCAAGAAAAGGGCGCAAGACGCCGCAGCCGGCGCCTTGCAGGCCCGGCCTATCACTTCTTGGCGTCGTTGGCGGTGTCGGTCACGGCCCGGCCGGCGGACTGAACGTCCTTGCCGGCGCCCGAGACGGTGTTGCAGGCGCAGAGCAGCAGGCTGGCCGCCGCGGCGGCGAGGATGAGGACGTTGCGCATGGAATATCTCCTGAGGGGCGAAAGGCTCCGATGCTTTTAAGCTTGAGCACACGGTCGGATCAATCGTCCTGTGGAGCTTGTCCTCACCCCGCGCCGGGGCGGCCTGGGGTCAGGTCATTTGACCAGTTCGACCGCAGGCGCCGCAGACGCCTTCGACCCTTTCCGGAACAGGTTCACCGGCCGGGTGTCGCCCTCGGGGCGGACTTCGTAGCGGGTGATGATCCCCGGCCCGAGGTCCTCGAGCCGCCGGATCTCGTCGGGCGTCCGCTCCCGCAGGAGCTGGGCCTTGGCGGCGATGTAGAATTTCAGCAGCCGCATGTCGGGCGAGCATTCGGCCAGCTCGCCGATCAGGCCGTCGCTGCAGGTCAGGGTGTCGCCCGGGCCTAGGCGCACCGCCTCGCCGGCGCCCAGGCGGAGCGTGGCCGATCCGCCGACCATGTAGAGGAGGTGCACGCCGCCGGCCTCCCCCGGGATGGACGGCTCGACCGTGGCCTCCCCGGCGGGCGTCTCCGAGGCGGGACGGATGATCCAGGTGGCGACCAGGCCGCCGGTGGGCTCCCAGGTCTGCGCGTCGCGCGCCTCCAGGTCGGGCCGGCCCGCCATCAGGCGATAGGCGGCGCCAGGGGCATCGGGGCGCTGGATGAAGAAGCGCGCGCCTGGCGTATGGTACGGATGGTCCCAGGCGGTGCGCTGGTCGGACGCCGTCACCTCCTGCGGCGGGACGATCTCGACGTTCGCGAACGTCTTCGGGACGAACAGCTCCAGGAATCCGAACGAGGCGGCCGGCGCGCCGGCCGCCGGCGGCTCCACGGCCTGCGGCGTGCGGCAGTTGTCCGCCTCGGAGGCCGCCGCGAAGCTGTACTCGAACTGGTCGTGGATCGTGCCGCCGTGCTGGACGATGACCGCGCCCGCCGACGCCTCGGTGACGACGCCGTCGTAGGAGAACACGCCCAGGCCGGAGGTCGGCAGGATGATGTGGGCGTGCGCCAGGTGGGCATGGATCCCGGTCCGGCCCGCCGCCTCGGTCCCGGCGAAGCTGAGCACGTGCTGGAAGTGGGCGAGGTCCTCCGTCGCGGTATCGGACCCCAGGTTCTTGTATCCCGCCCAGGCGCGGAATTCGCCGATCTCGTAGTCCGACTGGTCGGCCCTGTGCAGGTGGAAGATCTGGCCGTCCGGCAGGGTCAGCCGCCGGCCGGTGATCGGGACCGCCCCCTCCGATATGCGCATCTCTTCGGGCATCGCCATACGCCTCATGGGTTGGGAACCGTCGCGGCTGCCGCAACGGAACGTCCATGAGCTTGAGTGCGCTCGCCGGCGGCGAGGCGATAGATCGGCGACGGAGTAAGGGGCCGATGCGAAGCGATTGCTCGCCGGAGAGGCGAGGGCAGGGCGCCGACGCCCCGTTTTCGCGCCCGATCACCGGGCCGTGAAGGCGTCGCTCAGGCCTGCGTGGCCTCTGCGGGCAGCTCGACGGCGAGGGCGCGCTGGCGGGCGCTGAACGCCTCGGTGTCGATCTCCTCCAGCTCGATCTCGCGGGCCATCACCTGGGCCTTCCACGCCTCGTGGGCAGGGACGTTGGCGTGGAACTCCGGCATCACCTCCTCGGCGAACAGCTGCAGGCTGTCGCAGATGTCCTGGTGGGTGTTGCGGCCGGCCTGGTTCAGCAGGATCACCTGGTCGATGCGGCTCTCCTCGAACCGCCGCAGCTTCTTCCGCAGGGTCTCCGGGCTGCCGATCAGGCCGCCGGCCATGGCCTTGGCCACCACCTCGGGATTGGCGTCACGCCAGCGGCGGTATTCCTCCCAGACGTTGTAGGAGCCGGGCTCGGCCTTGGCGACTTCGGGGGTCCCGTAGAACCGTAGGGCGAACTGGAAGAAGGTGGCCCCGTCGGCCTTGGCCCGGGCCTCCTCGTCGGTCTTCGCGCACATGAACATGCTGACCAGGGCGACGTTGGGGTTCACCGGATAGTCCGCCAGCTTGTCCAGCCGCTTGGTCATGGCGTTGTAGTAGGCGTGCACCCAGGCGTGGGCGGCGTCGGCGCTGACGAACTGGAAGCCCAGGGCGCCCAGCCCCTTCTCGCCGGCGTAGGTGATGGTCTGCAGCTGCGAGCAGGCGGTCCAGAGCGGCGGGTGCGGCTTCTGGCGGGGCTTGGGCAGCACGTTGCGGGCTGGGAAGTCGAAGTGCGCGCCGTGGTATTCGTGGCTCTGGCTGGTGAACATCGGCACAAGGCAGCGCAGGGCGTCCTCGAAGATCGCCCGCTTGTCGCGGAACCGTACGCCGAAGGGGTGCAGCTCGCGGGTGGTGGCCGCCTCACCCACGCCCAGTTCCACGCGCCCGTTGGAGATCAGGTCCAGGGCGGAGACCTGGGCCGCCACCTTGGCCGGGTGGTTGGTGGTCAGGTGGATGATGCCGTGGCCCAGCCGGATCTGCTTCGTCCGCTGGCTCGCCGCGCCGAAGAACACGCCAGGCGCCGAGCAGTGCGAATACTCCTCCAGGAAGTGGTGCTCGACCTGCCAGGCGTAGTCATAGCCCAGCCGGTCGGCCAGCTCGACCTGGTCGAGCGCATTGTTGAACAGCCGCCACTCGTCGTCCGGGCCCCAGGGCCTGGGCAGCTGCAGCTCGTAGAAGACCCCGAACTTCATGGCGGCGTTTCCTCGGGTTCGCTTTTCCGCCGATTGCGGACCCGATCGGACGCGCCGTCAAGGCGGCGAAGGCCTCAGGGCGGCGGGGCCGCCAGCAGTCGATGCGCCATCGCCCGCACCGCGGTGAGCTGGGCGCCGGAGCGGGTCGGGAACTTCGATCCGGTGTAGCCCCACCAGTCCCAGCATCCGATGGGGTTGGGGGGCGCCCAGCTGGGGTCGACCTGGGGATACAGCATGATCACCCGGTTCGAGTCGGCCCATTCATTGTAGCCCAGCTGGCCGTATACGGCGTCCTGCGTCAGGACGGCGCTCTGCCAGCATCCGTGAAAGACAATGTGCACGGCGCACCTGGCGCCGCGCGCGCCGCACGCGGCCGGGACATAGACGTATCCCTCCGCGGCCATGCCGGCGGCCGGGGCGAACTCCGACTGGTCGAAGGCCTCCGGCGTAGCGGACAGGGTGTCGGCCTTGGGCTGCAACGGGCCATAGATCTGGGTCAGGATCTCCTTCGGCTGATCGTACTTGGCGCCGCCGACCTCGCATCCGACGACGAAGGGAAGCCGCGTCGCCACACAGGCCTCCGTCGAGCTTCTCGAGACGAAGCCATGGCCCGCCTTCACGGTCGTGACGTACTGGACATGGGCCGAAGGCGCGCCGGCCAGGGCGTAGAAATCCCGCACGGCATCCATGACCTCGCGGTCGACGACCGGGTCCCAGAATCCGCGGAACAGGTAGATCCTTTGGGTCTTCAGGTTCGTCAGGGGATCGAGCTCGCCGCTCGCGGCGAGCCGCTGGGCCGCCTCGTAGGATTTCGCCCCCGATGGCGAGCCCTGCATGCAGGCGGCGGAACCGAACGGCGTGACTTCGGCGCAGTCGAAGGGCCCGCCCGCCACCACGCCCACGCCCATGGTCTCGGACGAGAACGCGACCCCGTATTGCACGGCCATGAAGGCGCCCGACGACAGGCCTGAGACGGAGACCCTGGCGGGGTCGGCGCCCAGGGCGGGCAAACCGCCCGACTGAGCGGGCGCCGGCTGGCTCCAGGCCAGCGCGATCGCCAACGCCAACGCTGCTCGTCCGACCGCGCGCATCTTGCGACCTCGCTGGAGAGTCCGGCGGCCAAGTTCGCTCAAGAGGCGATCAAACGTAAGGGCGCACGCTTCCCGCGATCCAGACATTGGCGGATTCGCACAGTTGCTGGGCGTCGCCGCACGTCCTGGCGCAGGTCTGCCGGCCGGCCCTCGGCTAGACCCTGTGCGGATGCGGCCCGAACAGGCCCTCGTAGTAGGGCACGATCACCCCGCCGCGCGGCACGATGCGATCGACCGCCTTCAGGTCGTCCTCGGTGATCGTCACCTCCAGCGCCTTCAGGTTGTCCTCCAGCTGCGCCATGGTCCGGGGCCCGATGATCGGGCTGGTGACGCCCGGCTGGGCCATCACCCAGGCCAGCGCGAACTGCGACAGGCTGCAGCCCTTGGCCTCGGCCAGGGGCGCGAGCTTCTCCACCGCGTCATAGACCGGCTGCACCCAGCGGGCGCGCTCCAGCGGCGCCCCCGGCCAGCGGGCGTAGCGGGCGTCGTCGGCGCTGACCTGTTTGCCGTGGCCGTACTTGCCGGTGAGCAGGCCCGCGGCCAGCGGGCTCCAGGGCAAGATGCCGATGCCGTAGGTCTGCGCCATCGGCAGCAGCTCGCGCTCGATGCGACGCTCGAAGATGTTGTACGGCGGCTGCTCGGTGACGAACCGGTTCAGCCGGTGGTGGTCCGAGGCCCACAGCGCCTCCACCACCTGCCAGGCGGCGAAGGTCGAGGTGCCGATGTAGCGGACCTTGCCGGAGGTCACGAGGTCGTCCAGCGCCCGCAGGGTCTCGTCGATGGCGGTGTTCGGATTGGGCCGGTGCTGCTGGTAGATGTCGATCCAGTCGGTCTTCAGCCGCTTCAGGCTCTTCTCGCACTGCTCGATGATGAAGCGCCGGGACGAGCCCATCCGGTTCGGGCCCTCGCCCACGCGGATGTAGTATTTGGTCGCCAGCACCACGTCCTTGCGCTTGCCGTCGCGCGCCAGCGCCTCGCCCGTCACCTCCTCGCTGCGGCCCTTGCCGTAGGAGTTGGAGGTGTCGAGGAAGTTCAGCCCCGCATCCAGCCCGCGGTCGATGATCCGGAACGAATCCTCCGGCGTCGTCCGGTCGCCGAACATCATGCAGCCCAGCCCCAGCGGGCTCACCTCCACGCCGGTGCGTCCCAACAGCTTGTAGTCCATGACCGTCCTGTCCCACGCTCGCCGTGTTTGGCTCGGTGATGAGCGGCG
>Ga0070668_100001730_pt1 | contig 15871 bp, 16 predicted proteins | sample KBSS43metaG_FD_64661 | JGI IMG/M metagenome (GOLD analysis project Ga0070668, IMG submission 64661) | Switchgrass rhizosphere microbial communities from Kellogg Biological Station, Michigan, USA - KBS S4-3 metaG | ecosystem: Host-associated > Plants > Roots > Rhizosphere > Soil ... | reverse complement strand
AGCGTTCCTTGACTCACCGCGGAAGCCTTCGAGCCGTGGCTTGAGGCGCCGGTGCCACCGACCAGCGCCCCTGTCGTCAGCAGAACGAATGCCGCGACGGCGAGCAGTCGCTTCGTCATTTTCCTCCCCCTTGCGCGTCGGGCTGCGCACTGCCCCGGATGCTCTCGGCGTATTGCCACTGCTCACCGGAGCAGGCACGTTTGGCCGAGAAAGAAGTGTCCGTCCAACCTCCCTTCTCGGCATCGTCCTGTTGAGGTGAAGCTCCGAACGCGATCGAGCTGCACCCGGTTCTGGGGATCTCGGGCGAGCTTCCCGCAAAGATCCGCAAGTAAGTCAGGGCCGCGTCCCGGTGGCGGTCGCCGGCCAGGGCGGCCAGGCAGGCCGCGACCATCGCGGCCTCGTCGATCGTCGACTTCCTAGAGGTAGCGCAGCAACCAGCGCGCAGCCACACGCGGATGCCGGCGCGGATCCTTTCGCGCGATCAGGATCGTCAGGTCGAGCGCGTCCTCGAGGCTGAGCGGCGGCAACTCTTTCGCCGTCGCCTCGGCGACGAGCAGGTTCCCGCGCTCTACCGCTCGGTGGAAAACGGTCCGGGCCTGCCCCTGCGAGGTCGACTTCGCTCCTCTCCGGGGCCAAGACGGCTTCCGAAAGTCTAGATCGAGCCGTAATGGACGAGGGAGGGACAGCCGGTGGCGGCCGCCCTCCCTACGAACTAGCGAGGAGTTAAGAACCCTCTGGCGATCGCGGTAGTACCTGCGCCGAGATCGGCAGTGCAGGTGATCAGTTCTTCAGGCCGTTCTTGCTTTCGTGGATCACCAACGTGTTCGTCCCGTCCATGATCGCGAAGTAGGCGTCCACGAAGACGCTCCGTCCTAACCCGCCAGAGATCCTCGGACCTGTTGGTCACAGGCAGTCGGAGACATCGATGTCCACGTTGGAAACCTCACCGTTGGACTCGATCGTGGCGTGGAATAGGTACATCAGTGGGTGAATCGGTTGGCCCGCTCCCGCTCCCACGAGCGTTCCGTGATGGAACGACGTGATGCTTGTCGCCCCGACGCCAGCCACGATGTCGGCGCCAGCACCTACGAGCCGATAGTGCGTACCACTCGTCCCCTCACCAGTGATCCCGTCGGCGGTGACGTGGAAGACGCTCGCACCCGTGGACTCGACAACGACGACTCGAAAGTTTCCGCTTACCTGAACTGTTTCACTCCCGCAGTCCAGCGTCGCCTCGACGGGCAGCGTGAATCTCGTCGCGCCTGCACGGGCAATTGGCGAGGAGCTCAATACGAAAATACTTACGACAGCCCCTGCGGCGGCCGTCCCTAGCAGTATTCGCGGCGATGTCCGAGCGCGTGACCTGGTTCTCGTTTTCCGATTCATTAAGGCACCTCCAGGTGAGCTTCTCAGGATGAGGAAAGGCCTCCTGACACTTGCCCTAACTGGTGTTCGGTCACAAACGAGGAAGAGGAGCGGGGCGACTTCGCCACGGGACTGGAGCCACCTGCGCGACTTGCCCGCTCGGGCCAAAAACCGAGTCTGCGCCTCTACATGAGTGCGAGTCAACCCGAGTGGTGCAGGCGTATGCAGATTGGCGCAAACGCCCCGCTGACCGACCAAATGCTCTTGACCTCGGTGCGCGAAGTGCCACACTCGCACTAGGCGCTTAGACCCAGAGCGGAAGCCGCCGAGGCTGCGGCCCTCCCCGACTCCCACACCGGGCCTTTCGTGCAGGCAGGGAGACGCACTCTTGCGCTCCGGGATTCAGAACGGGGAGGTTTCCATGAGATGGTTCCTACGGGTGGCCCTTGCCGGGGTCGTGGTCGGATTGGCGATCCCAGTCGCGACGGCGCGAGCCTCAACGACCGTTGAAAAGAACATCCCGTTCGACGCGACCGTCGAGGGATGCGGCGAGACGATCACGTTGTCGGGGAGGTTGCTCGGCGTCTTCACCGAGCAACAACTGAATGGCGGAGGGCTCCTCCTGACTTTCCACTTTCAGCCGCAAGGCGTTAGCGGGTCAAACAGCAGTGGCATTCCCTATCACGCAACAGGACTCACAAGGGAAACGACTGTCTTCGCGCCGAGCGGAGGATTCACGGACACGTTCATCAATCGCTTTCACATCGTCGGCACGAGGGGTGCCCCGACCTACTACGTGAAAGAGACGGCGCACATCACCGTCACACCCAGCGGGGACGTGACCGCGTCCGTCGACAACTTCAGCTTGGAGTGCCGCTAGGGGGAGCATGGAGGCCCGGGGCGTCCCGGGCCTCTCTTTCTTCGGTGCCAGTGGTGCGCCGCGGGCATTGCAGTGTTCGGCCCCTTAGGTCGAGTGGTGGTTTGGGCTCGCATCCAGTTGGTGCGCCTTAGAGGGGCGGCTCGCAGCGTGCGTCACCATCGGCGCGACCAGCGCCGGCGGCGTCGATGAGCCGTACTTCGATTGCAGCGAACGTGTGAAGGGCCGAGATAGCGAGAGCGGTCATGGTCGTCGTGGTCGACGTCGAACGACTCCCAGGGCTGAATCGGTAAGCCGCACCTGGCACAAACCGCGTCGTCTGCAGCGACCACTCGCTCGAGGGCTTTGCGCAAAGACTTGTGTCTCGAGCCGTATCCCCGTTGCTCCTGGGTGAGCTTCACGGTTCTCGGCTGCTTCCTGATCTTCGGGGAGGGATTTTTCTACTGCGCGGGGTCAAGACGACGTCGCTCCAAAGAAGACCCCCTTCCCCCTCCCCTGACCTCGCTCGAGAGTGATCACGACCATGTTCGAGCCCGTTCAGCGGACCCGATCTCGTCCGTTGTAGGTGTGTTCGGCGAGGAACGTCTTGAAGTCCGCTACCCGAACCAATGGTCGAGCGTAACCAGGCAGCGCAACGACCGGACAAGCGCGGAAGACGGCGTCGACGGCACGGCGCTCTAGGCCGAGCTCGCGCAGATGGGTGCGCGTGAGCAGGCCATCGGGGTTGCCCAGCAGGTGGCAAGCCGTCACGAGGTACGCGCCTCCCTCGCACGCTCGACGACCTTGTGCAGGGCGTAGCACTCGCTGAACTCGTTCTCGGTGATGTGCCCTGCGCGGCCACCTCACAGATGACGAGCCGCCCGAGCTGGCGTTTCAGGGACTAATCGGACCGGAGCCAGGCGACCCTGTGTCGTAAGTGGGGCAACTGCGCCGCCCGCAGTGCCCCCAAAGGCCGCCCGGCCCCTCATTCCAACGATGTGGCTCTAAATCCGAACTCGCAACCCGGTCATTGGGCCAGATCTCCACGACCAGCACCGGAGGTTCGTCCGCTTCGTCGTCGCGCACCGCCAACTACGCGCACCGTTCTGTGGCCGACGTGAATCGTTTCGCCCGGAGCCCAGTTCGGCACCGCGCTGCTGAGCGACGAGGGCTCAGCCGGCTCGCCGTTAGGCGTCTCGAGCTTGAACAGAAACCCTGCCATTCGGTTTTTCCCTTCCGTTGTCGGCTGGGACAGAACGGCAAGCCGAGCGTATCGCACGGGGAGCCGGGGCTGGGCGCCTAGGCTCTACGGCCAGCCGACGCCCCCGGCCAATGGGGAGAGGTGCCGTTACCCCGGCTCCGGTGCTATTTATCGCACAAGGACGACCGCGTAAGTGCAGCGGGGCGGTCAGCACCGTAGTACCGACCACCCCGACAGGATTCGAACGGATCTAGGAGCGGGTTGCGCCCCTCGAAAGTCCAGAAAGCACGAGATCGAGGGCCAGGAGACGAGCCGAAGGCCTAGGACGCTTCTGATTGCGTCGGGCGGCCCCGCCTACCCAAGGCGTCTGCGGCAAGCGCCCTGGGCGGCACCGCAATGGGGCCGTCTGAAAGCGGGCTCTCCCTCCCGCCTTCGCCTAACCGCCTTCCCGACTGATCAGTCAATCAAACGCCCGTGGGGCCTCCGCCGGCCTGCCGTCTGCCGTCTGCCATCTCGAGCTTGAGCCACCTTCAACCGGCCGGAGACGAGGTAGCCGATGGCCACCGACGGATCGCAGCGGCTCAGCCGACACTGAGGCGGCAAGGACGGAAAGGCCTCTATCGCGAGGTCAACGAACGGGTGAACGACGCGAAGGCGCAAAGCCGCGACGGCCTGATGTGGCCTTGCCTCGCCGCGGGGTAGAGGCGTAGCATCTGCTTGTAATCACCGGGGTCAAGGAGGCTAGGAGCCATGCGGAAACTCTTGATCTCCGGGGTGGCTGGGGTCTTGCTCGCGGCAGGATCTCTGGCGACCGCGAGCGCAGCCGGGAAGACGCCTAACGTCTTCCCACCCCAGTCGCATCCACGTGGCCTGAGCTACGGCGAATGGCAGGTACGCTGGTCACAGTGGCAGCTCGGTAGCTCTGCAGGCCTCGATGCGGCGTTCGACGAGACCGGCGCCAACTGCCTTGCAGGCCTACAGCCGAAGCGGGTTTGGTTCTCCACCCTCGTCACGCATCCTGGGACAACCACGCGCTCATGCACGCTTCCTGCCGGGACCGCGCTGTTCTTCCTCACGGTGCAGAACGAGTGCTCGAACATCGAGCCGCCACCGTTCTTCGGCAGCACCGAGGCGGAACTTCGCGAATGCGCTGCCGCGGGGTTCGACCTGGCTTTCAGCGGCCCTGTGTCCCTCTCGGTCGACGGGGTCGCAGTCCCGAACCTGAGGAGCTTCAGGACGCAGACGCCGCTCTTCCAGTACACGCTCCCGCCAGACAATCTCTATGGATTGCCGGCCGGGACGACGGCGACCGCGGCGATCGCCGATGGGATGTTCGTGATGTTGAAGCCGCTCCATCCCGGAGTGCATACCGTGGCAATTCACATCGAGAGCGAGGCTCTTGGTGGAGTAACCGACGAGATCTACAACCTGACGATCACAAAGTGACACCAGAAGTCGCGCTTACGGCCACGGGCCAGGCGCCGACCAGTCCCCGTCCGAGCTCAGGCCAGACAGCGAGACGCGAGAGACAGGGCCTCCTCTTCGGGTAGCTCTTGGCCCTCAGTCCAGGCTTCCTCGAAGGCCGCGTCGTCAAGTTCGGTGCGCAACTTCGCAACTGTGCGCTCGTAGTCGGCCGGATCCCAGCGGGGCACTTCCATCTCCGCCAGTAGTCGCTCCGATGCGCCGAGCAGCCGGACCGCCTCGGCCGGCCGATTGGGGCTCGCCGCAGCGACTTCCTGCAGGAGCTCCGGAAATGCCGCTCGATGACCGAGCTCCTCGTGCAGCGAAAGGGCCTGACGGAGGTGCGCGGATGCGCCGGCCAGGTCTCCGGTGCGACGCGCGGATTCTCCCGCCATGAGCACGGCCGCGGACAGCCTCGCCGGCATGCGTGGCTCCTCGAGTAACTTGATCTCCTCCTCAAAGAGCTCACGGGCGCGCTGGAAGTCGCCGGCCAAGAACTCGACACTGCCGCGGTTTCCGAGCGCGTGCCCGATTCCCCACGGCGTCCCCAGTTTTCGTCGTAGCTGGATCGCTTCGTCGCTCAGTCGTCGCGCCTCGTCGAAATCACCCTCTAATGCGTGCATTTCCGCCATGTCGGCGAGGGTCGCCGCAACGTAGTCCTCGTGACCGTGCTCTCGAAACTGCCCGACGAGGTCTCGCTTGAGCTGAAGCGCCAGGCCGGCGTCGCCGAACATTCGGAGCAGCTCGCTCGCAGCGAGCAGGCCGAACGTGCGCTCGACCGGTGGTGCGTTCGGCGCCTCTGCCACCGCCCACCGGGCCCACTGAAGACCCTCCCTCACGAGCCCTCGCGTCACCCAGAAGAACCAGAGGCCCCACACGATCCTCATGCCCCGTCGCGCGTCTCCGCGGTCAGAAAGCCGTTGGAGCGCACTGCGGATGTTGTCGACCTCAGCCGTCAGCCGAGCTGTGGCCTCGGCGTCACCGTCTCTCATCGGCTCCTTCAGCCGGTAGGCCTGGTCTGCGTACCACTCGGCGTGCCTGCGTGCGACCGCCTCGCCCGCATCGAGCTCCTGCAACCGCTCGGCCGCGAACTCGCGGATCGTCTCGAGCATCCAGTAGCGCGCCGTGCCTCCCACGCCCTCCCGCCGGCGTAGGAGGCTCTTGTCAAGGAGCGACTGGAGGGTGTCCTCCTCGGCGTCGCAGATCTCCTCCGCCGCCTCGTAGTCGCAGCCGCCCGCGAAGACCGACAACCGGGCGAAGAGGCGCTGCTCCTGCGGGTGGAGCAGGTCGTACGACCACTCGATCGTCGCTCGAAGGGTGCGCTGGCGGGGGTCGGCATCGCGGCCACCCTTGAAGAGGTCGAGCCGCTGCCCGAGCCGCTCGAGGAGCTGCGACGGCGAGAACAGCTTCGTCCGGGCCGCCGCCAGCTCCAGCGCGAGCGGTAGGTTGTCCAGCCGCTCGCAGAGCTCGTCGGCCGCCTCGTCGCCGTCGAGCTCGACCCCAACCGCCCGGGCGCGGGCGGTGAACAGCTCGAGCCCGTCCGGTGCCGCCAGTGCGGGGACGGGGTACTCGTGCTCGCTCGCCAACTGCAGCCGCTCGCGGCTGGTGACGAGGACGGTGAGCTGCGGGCAGGCGCTGATCAGGTTGGCCAGATCTCGGGCGGCGTCGATCAGGTGCTCGAAGTTGTCGAGCAGGAGGAGCAGGCGCTTGCCGCCGATCTGAGACGCGAGCTCGCCCTTGGCTCCGAGTACCTCGCCTGCGCTCGGCAGCACCAGGGCCGGATCGCTCAGCGGCGCGAGCGGCACCCACCAGATTCCCTCCGGATAGCTCTCCGCCGCCTCTGCGGCGGCCTGCAGGGCAAGGCGCGTCTTGCCGGTCCCGCCTGGCCCCGAGAGCGTCAGCAGTCGGACGCCGTCGAGAAGCAGCTCGCGTGCCTCGGTCAGCTCACGCTCGCGACCGAGGAAGGGCGTCGTTGGCACAGGCAGGTTGGTCTGGTAGAGCGTCTTCAGGCGCGCGAACTCGCCCTCCCCCAGTTGGTAGACGCGCTCGGGGGCGCTCAGGTCCTTGAAGCGGTGCTCTCCCAGGTCGCGCAGGCCCGCGCTGTCGGTGAGGGCCGCGGTGGTGGCGGAGACGAGCACCTGGCCGCCGTGGCCGGCGGCGGCGAGCCGCGCTCCCCGGTGGACGTCCATGCCGACGTAGTGATCCTCGGCAACGAGCGGCGTGCCGGTGTGGAGGCCGGCCCGCACTCGGATCGGACCCTCGGCTAGGCCCTGCGTGAAGGCGGCCGCCGCATCGAGCGCGCCCTGGGCGGTCGGGAAGGCGATGAAGAAGGCATCCCCCTCGGTGTCGACCTCGACCCCGTCCTGGGCGGCGCAGGCGGCCCGGATCACCTTGCGGTGGGCCGCCAGCGCCTGCGCGTAGGCCTCTGTTCCGAGCTCCTCGAGCAGCCGGGTCGAGCCCTCGATGTCGGTGAAGAGGAAGGTGACCGTGCCGGTGGGCAGCGCTTGCACGCCAAGATGATCCGACGTTTTGGCCGGTCCGGCTAGTAGGCGGGCGCCTGCTCGAGAACGGCCGAGGCTTCGCGCTGGAGTCTCCCAGGAACGGGACTCCGACGTCTCCGGGGCCGGGGGTCCTGCTTGCCGCACCCGGGGCGACCTTGATCATGGGCCAAACCGCGCAAGCGGATAGGTCGGGCGCTAGCGGTCCTGGAGCGCGTCGAGGCCGACCGCGAAGGCGACGATCAGCCGCCGGTCGGCGTCTCGAATCTCCGGAGCAAGCTCAAGCACATAACGGTCGCGGAACTGTCCTAGCACGCGCTTGTACCTCCCCACTTCGTCCCCGCCACGACGCAGGACGAAGTTGAACGGCAGCCAGCTCAGCAGCGAGGCCAGATCCGGACCGAAGTCGGCGAACCTGCGAACGATCGCGATGATCCAGCTTGCCTCGTGCGCCTCGAACACCTCGGTGCCAGAAGCCTCGCGCACGTGCCAGTGGCTGCGCAGCAGCGAGCGGGTGAAATCCTTCTCGAGGAGCCCGATCACCACCCCGTCAGCATCGAGCACCTCGTGCCGCCCGCGAAACTCGAACACCGACTTCGACTTGATCATGAAGAGGTGCGCCATGTCGTCGGGCGAGAGACGAAAGCGGATGTCCTCTTTGATCTTCATCTTCTTCTGCTTCACGTAGAGGAGCGGCCGGCCCTCCTCGGTGGAGCCGGGCGAGGGCACGCTGATCCGGTACTCGTTCGCGATCGGCTTGAAAACCTGCTGCACGAGCAGCCGGTCCGCATCCTCGAGCTCGGCAAAGACGGTCCTGGGATCGGCGACGGAGGACACGATGGGATCGTAGGCGCTTTATGCCTCAGGCGCGGGCGGTCGCGAAGCCTCACCCATGCGCTTCCCGCGGCGGCCGGCAAATTCGTCCGGTCATGATCGCAGCGCCACTGACGAGCCCTCGCCCGGGGCAGGGCAAGCGGCGTACGACGCATCATTTTTGGCGCATCAGGACGCGCTCGTCCTAGCGCCGGCGAAGAAGAAGGCCAATCAGGAAACCAGCGAGGACGAGCTGGACCGGCGCCGGGAGGCCGCCACTGCGGTGCCAGCCGTGGAGGCGGTGGCTGGGGAAGAGCTTGCGCCCACCGGGCCGCGGGAGGCGAAAGACGTGCTCGAGGTCCGGAGACGAAGCGGCAAGCGCGCCGCTAACGGCAGGGTCGAGCGGTCCCCGGACCGCGGCGAGGAGCAGAACTCCGGCGATGCCCGAGCCGATCTCGAAGCGGCGGTCTGGGATGTCCTCATGCGGCATCCGATCGCCAGCGAGGTGGAGCAGCAGCCCGAGCGGTAGCGCGCGGAGCCTGGAGCCGACAAGCGAGCCGCCCGCCGCGCCGGTCGCAACGTGAAGGGAGACGATCACGGCGCGACTTTAGCGTCGCCTTAACTCCTCGGATCACGGGGCTACGCATCCGGCTCGTTATTCGCGAACGCTGGAGGGCCCCAGGTAGGAAGGCGCGCGCATCGCAACGTCCAGCACCGCGGCTCCGAGCCTGCCGCGCTCGCCGCCGGGCTGGGGGCGTCACCTGCACGACCTGCGCCACCCCCACGGCTCGCGCCTTGCCTCCAAGGCCTCTCCGCCCGCCAGATCGCCGACGCGATGGCGCACAAGAAGACCGCGACGACCGAGATCTACATCCAACGCTTCAATTGCGAGCAGGCCGACGAGCGGAGCCGGCAGGGCGATGAGCGGCTTGTCGGTTCCAAAGCTGGTTCCAAAGCCGAGCAACCAGCGCGACCTGGAAACTCCGCTCCGAGAAAAACCCGTCCTATGCGGCGGGTTTTCTCATGGGCGCGGCTGGGTTCGAACCAGCGACCTCCCGCGTGTGAAGCGGGCGCTCTCCCGCTGAGCTACGCGCCCTCAGCTGCCTGAGGATACCGTCGACCCGCCGCGGCCGAGCAGCTCCCTGGCGCGCTCTCGAGCCTCGGGGTCCTGGGTTCTCCAGAGCCGCTCGACCAGCGTCCGCATCACCTCGCGAATGCCCACCATCCCGAGCAGGTTCTCGCCCTCGAGAACGGGTAGGTGGCGAACCTTGCGCTCGCCCATGAGCCGGGCGGCATCCAGCACGTCGTCGTCGGGGCTGAGCGTGACCGGGTTCCTGGTCATCACGTCGCCCACCCGCACCTCGGCGAACTCGGAGCCTTCACCGGCAAGCCGGAGGACGTCTCGCTCCGTGAAGATGCCGACGAGGCGCTCCCCCTCACAGACGGCGACGGAGCCGATTCCCTCCTCGAGCATGCGTGCGATCGCGAGGCGGACCTCGTCGTCCGGTCCGACGGTCGCGACGCGGAAGGTCATGACGTCTGCGATCGCCACGGAGTTGAGTCTAATCGCACAAGACCGGTTGGTACCATCACGCGCGCCGCGGGCTCGGGCCGGGCCCCGTGCGGTGAGAGCTTGCGAACCGCGTCAGATCCGGAAGGAAGCAGCGCTAAGCGATCACTCTCAGGCGTGTGGTGCGCCCGGCCCGAGGCCGCGGCTCCTAGAAACGATCACGGTCGCACCCTTCGGTAGAGTCGCAACGTGGCCGCGCTGTACCGGAAGTACCGCCCTCAGGACTTCGACGAGGTCGTGGGCCAGGAGGCGGTCGTGCGGACGCTCAAGAACGCCATCGCCCACGGGCAGATCCGTCAGGCGTACCTCTTCGCGGGCCCGCGCGGCACCGGCAAGACGTCGCTCGCGCGGATCCTGGCCAAGGCTCTGAACTGCGAGCACGGCCCGACGCCGACTCCCGACAAGACCTGCCACGCCTGCCGCGCGATCGCCGAGGGCACCTCGCTCGACGTGGTCGAGATGGACGCGGCCTCCCAGCGCGGGATCGACGACATCCGGGAGATACGCGAGCGCGTCGTCCTGCAGCCGGTCGAGGGCCGCCACAAGGTCTACATCCTCGACGAGGCACACCAGCTCACGGATGCGGCTTTCAACGCGCTCTTGAAGCTGATCGAGGAGCCTCCGCCCCACCTCGTCTTCGTCTTCTGCACGACCGATCTCGGAAAGATGCTCCCGACCGTCCGCTCGCGCTGCCAGACCTTCGTGTTCTCGCGGCCGCGGCTTCCCGAGCTCGTGCAGGTGCTGCGGCGCGTCGCCGACGGCGAGGGCATCGAGGCGCCGGACGCCGCGCTCTCTTTGATCGCTCGCGCGGCCCGCGGCGCGTACCGGGACGCGGTCTCGACCTTCGACCAGCTCGCGGCGGCCACCGAGAAGCAGGTGACCGTCCAGTCGGTGCTACAGCTGCTCGGCGCCGTGGAGGAGGAGGCCCTGTTCCGGCTCTGCGACCTGGTGGTCGATCGCGACACCGCGGGCGCGCTGACCTTCGTCGAGGAGCTCTCGGAGCAGGGTCAGGATCTCGGCCGGCTCGTGACCGACCTGCTCGAGCACCTGCGCCACCTGCTGCTCGTCCAGCACATGGGCGAGGTTCCCGAGTCGCTGCCCGTGACAGAGGAGACGCGCGAGCGGCTACGGGAGCAGGCCAACCAGCTCGGCGAGGCGACCGTGCTCCGGCTCTGCGACCTGCTCGCAGTCGCCGTCGAGGACATGCGCCAGGGCGGCGACCCGCGCCTGCCTTTGGAGCTCGCCCTCGTGAAGGTGACACGGCCGGCCGCCGATCTCTCGCGGGAGTCGACCGCCTACCGACTCGACCAGCTTGAGAGCCGCGGGCATTCGAGCTCTGCCCCGGTGACAGTCACAGAGACAGTCACAGTGACCGACACCGTCGAGGCAGCCGCGCCGCCGTCGCTGGAGCTGGAGCAGCTCCAGGAGGCCTGGCAGCGCACGATCTTGCCCGCGGTCGAGGAGAAGTCCATCCCGACGGCCTCGGTCCTGCGTGAGGCGCAGCCGAAGAATCTCGCGGGCGACACGCTCACGGTCGAGTTCCCGCGAGCTGCCTCGTTCCACCGGCAGCTGGCAGAGGAGCCGAAGAACGCGACCCTGCTCGAGGAGGCGCTCTACGAGATCACGGGGCGCCACCTCTCGCTGGCCTTCGAGATCGGCGAGAACGGCGAGGAGGCCGCGCCCGACGAGGACCAGCCCGTGACCGAGGAGGAGATCATCGAGCTGATGAAAGGGACCTTCGACGCCCGCGAGGTGGCAGACGAATGAGTGGCATGGACATGAACAAGATGCTCGAGCAGGTGCAGCAGATGCAGGCTCAGATGCAGAAGGCCCAGGAGGAGCTGAGGACCGAGACCGTCGAGGCCACGGCTGGCGGCGGAATGGTCAAGGTGGTCGCCACCGGCGGCGGCGAGATCCGCGAGATCAAGATCGACCCGAAGGCGATCGACCCGGACGACCCCGAGATGCTCGAGGACATGATCCTGGCTGCGGTCAACGAGGCGCTCCGCTCCGCGCAGAGCCTGATGGAGTCCAAGCTCGGCCCGGCGCTCGGCGGCCTTCAGGGCATGGGGCTCCCGGGTCTGTAGTGGCCGACGGGCGCGCCGACGCGCTGCGGCAGATTTCGTTGTTCGCCGAGCTGGACCCCGCCGAGCTCGAGCGCGTGGCCGAGGCGACGAAGGAGCTCGAGGTGCCCGCGGGGCAGGTCCTGGTTCAGCCGGGGATGAAAGGCACGGGCATGTTCTTCATCTCCGAGGGCACCGTCATCGTCGAGACGAAGCGCGACCACGTCGAGCTCGGCCCGGGCGAGTTCTTCGGCGAACTGGCGCTGATGACAACTGACGCCACCCGGACGGCTCGCGTGCGGGCGCAGACCCCCCTCCGCTGCCTGGCGCTCGACCGGGGAGGCTTCCGGGAGCTGGTCAGCGCCCACCCCGACATTGCGGCGTCGCTGCTCGAGGCGGCGCTGAACCGCCTGGCGGAGAACGCCGCGCACGACGGCTGAGACCGACGCGAAGGGCACAATGACGGCATGTTCAGCCCTGCCGTCGAGAACCTCGTCTCGCAACTGACCCGTCTGCCCGGAGTCGGCCAGCGAACCGCGCAGCGGCTTGCCTTCCACCTCCTCCGGGTCTCCAAGGACGAGGCCGGCGCGCTCTCGGCCGCGATCGCCGAGGTCAAGGAACGCGTTCGCTTCTGCCGTGAGTGCGGCAATCTGACCGAGGAGGAGACGTGTCAGATCTGCCGCGACGAGCGCCGCGACCACACGATCGTGTGCGTGGTCGAGCAGCCCGCCGACCTGATCTCGGTCGAGCGAACGCACGAGTACCGCGGCCTCTACCACGTACTCGGCGGCTCGCTCTCCCCGCTCGACGGCATCGAGCCCGAGCACCTGCGCATCGACGAGCTGCTCGGCCGCGTCGAGCGCAACGGCGTCCAGGAGGTCGTGCTCGCCACCAACCCGAACATGACCGGGGAGGCGACCGCGGCCTACCTGGCCGACCGCCTGCGCGGCCGCGTGCGCGTGACCCGCCTGGCGAGCGGCCTCCCGGTTGGCGCCGACCTCGAGTACGCAGACGAGGTCACGCTCGGCAGGGCGCTCTCGGGCCGCCGCGAAATGTAAGTCCGTGAGGCCCCTCCCCTAGACTCCAGGCCGTGGCAACCACCCAATTCGAGCCTCTTCCGGCTCTCGAGGGCGCCGAGCCGCGACTCGGGACGCTGGTGATGAAGTTCGGCGGCACCTCCGTCGCCGACCCGGAGAAGATCAAGGACGTCGCGCGCCGGCTCGTGGCGGCCCGAGCGGAGGGCAACCGCGTCGTCGCCGTGCTCTCCGCGATGGGCGACTCGACCGACGAGCTCGTGCGCCTCGCCTACGAGGTCTCGCCGCGCCCCAAGCCGCGCGAGCTCGACATGCTGATCTCGGTCGGCGAGCGGATCTCCTGCGCGCTCGCCGCGATGGCGATCCACGACCTCGGCGCCGAGGCGATCTCGCTCACCGGCTCGCAGGCCGGGATCGTCACGGACACCGTCCACGGCCGCGCGAAGATCGTGGACGTCCGCGCCCGCCGCATCCACGAGGCGCTCGACCAGGACCGCATCGTGCTGGTCGCCGGCTTCCAGGGCGTCTCGACCGACTTCGACATCACGACCCTCGGCCGCGGCGGGTCCGACACGACCGCGGTCGCGCTGGCCGCGGCGCTCGGCGCCGAGGTCTGCGAGATCTACACCGACGTCGAGGGCGTCTTCACGGCAGACCCCCGCCTCGTGCCGCAGGCGCGCAAGCTGCACGCGGTCAGCTACGAGGAGATGCTCGAGATGGCCGCCTCGGGCGCGCGGGTCCTCCAGGTACGCTCGGTCGAGGTCGCGCGGAACCACAACGTCAAGCTCCACGTCCGCTCCACGTTCTCGGGCGCGGACGGCACCTGGATTCGCGAGGAGGACGAACGGATGCTCGAGAAGGCGCTCATCTCCGGGATCACGCACACGCGCGAGGAGACGCTCTACCGCGTCGACGGCACGAGCCCGGCGCGGCTGTTCGCGGCGCTCGCCGAGGCCGGCGTGAACGTGGACACGATCCTCCGCACCGGTCCCGAGATCCTCTTCTCGGCGCCCGCAGAAGACAGGGAGGTCGCAGGCGACACGCTCGAGCGCCTCGGGGTCGACTGGAGCGCCCGCGACGACCTCGGCAAGGTGAGCGTGATCGGAGCGGGCATGAAGAGCCACCCGGGAGTGGCCGCGAAGGCGTTCGAGACCCTGACCGAGGCCGGGATCGAGCCTGAGGTCGTGATCACCTCGCCGATCAAGATCGCCTGCCACGTGCGGGGCGAGGACGTCGAGCGCGCCGTCGCCGAGCTGCACCGCGCCTTCGAGCTCGACGCCCCGGAGGCCGAGCGCCAGCATGCGTGACGCGCGCATCGGCGTGATCGGCGCGACCGGCGCGGTGGGCGCCGTCGTCCTGGAGCTCTTGCACGGGCGCGGCTTCGAGAACGTCCGGGCCTTTGCATCGGCGCGCTCGGCGGGCACGAAGCTCGCCGACGGCCGCGTGGTCGAGGAGGCGACCTCGGAGACGCTCTCGGCGGGCGACCTCGATCTCTGTCTCTTCTCCGTCGGGACACGAGCGAGCAGGGAGCTCGTGCCTCACGCGGCTCGCGGCGGCGCCGTCTGCATCGACAAGTCCGCGGCGTTCAGGCTCGAGCCGGGGACCCCGCTTGTGGTGCCCGAGGTGAACGGAGATCGTGCACTGGAGCACAAGGGGGTTCTGGCGAACCCGAACTGCTGCGCGATCCCGCTCGCGCTCGTGCTCGCGCCGCTGCACCAGGCGGCCGGGTTGCGGGCCGTTCGTGTCGCCACCTACCAGTCGGCCTCGGGCGCGGGAGCGCAGCGCTTGCAGCGGCTGCTCGACGAGCCGCAGGCCGAGCACGACCTGGCGATGGACTGGGACTACGACGGCGAGGAGTTCGAGGAGGAGTCGAAGCTGCGGGACGAGACGCGCAAGATCCTCGAGCTGCCGGAGCTGCCGCTGAGCGCGACCTGCGTGCGCGTCCCGGTTCCGGTCGGACACGCCGAGTCGGTCTGGCTCGAGACCGAGCAGCCGCTGTCTCCCGAGCAGGCGCGCGAGGTGCTCGCGGCGGCCGACTCTGTGCGCCTCGAGGAATTCCCGACTCCGGGCCGGGCGGCCGGCGGCGACGAGGCTCTCGTGGGCCGGATCCGGCGGGATCCGGCGGCCGAGAACGGGCTCACGCTCTTCCTCGCCTGCGACAACCTGCGAAAAGGCGCGGCGCTGAACGGGATCCAGATCGCCGAGCTCGTGCTCTCGCGGCGCCCGATTCCCGCCTGAATAGGCCGGACTCCGCTCTTTCTCTCAAGACGCGGCCGCGAAATCCCGATACCTACCGGGACATGCGGCCCGCACGTCTCGACCACAGCTTCTTCGAGGACGAGCCTCGCTCGCACCTCGGCGCGCTACTGCTGCGCAAGGGGCTCGTCACGAACGAGGAGCTCGACCAGGCGCTCGAAGAGAAGCAGCCGGGCGAGCTGCTCGGCGAGGCGCTCGTTCGCCTCCAGTTCTGCTTCGAGGACGACATCGCCCGTGTGCTGGCAGAACAGTCGAACGTCGAGTTCGTGGACATCGGCGTGACGTCCGTCGACTATCGCGCGACCGGGCTGCTCGCCCGGCGCGAGGCCGAGCAGCTGCACGCGATCCCGATCCGCTTGCATTCCGACGGCACCGTCTCGGTCGCTGTCGCCGACCCGACCGACGAGACCCTTCTCCCCAAGCTCAAGCTCGCGCTCGGCGGGTTCGACGTACGGCTCCACGTGACGACCCAGTCGGCCCTGCGCGCAGCCTGGGCCACGGCGTACCCCCAGTCCTAGGGCCTCCGCGGCTCCGGCACGGGCTCCGGGAGGAAGGCCTCCCGCAGGGCCCTCAACACTTTCCAGCGCTTCCCTTCGAGCACGGGCACGAGCCCACCGAGCTCCAGCCGGGCGAGCTGGACCGACCCGGACGAGCGGACAACCTGAAAACCGAAGTCGGCGAGGAAGTCCTGCGGGAAAACCGTGCGGTGGACGAGGAAGCGTTCGTAGTCGGACTCGCCCTCCGGATAGCGGTA
>Ga0070668_100001723_pt1 | contig 15891 bp, 15 predicted proteins | sample KBSS43metaG_FD_64661 | JGI IMG/M metagenome (GOLD analysis project Ga0070668, IMG submission 64661) | Switchgrass rhizosphere microbial communities from Kellogg Biological Station, Michigan, USA - KBS S4-3 metaG | ecosystem: Host-associated > Plants > Roots > Rhizosphere > Soil ... | reverse complement strand
GTAAGTCCTTGGCGCGCAACAGGACCGAGGGATGGCCGTCGAATCGATCGGTGGTGAAGAACGGTGAGTCGGGGTCCTGAATCAGCGACAGCTTGTCGCTTTCGGACTCCACCCAGATCATGATCACGTCGGCGTAGCGCTCACCGGTGGCAGGATCCTGCGCGTCGGGCTGAGGTGTGCGGAAGAACACGAACGACTTGCCGCCCACCTGGTAGATCGCGTTTCCCTTGGGTCCTTCGATGCGTGTCACGTGCGGCATCGACGCGGCGATCTCGTGCACGTCGGCGACGCGGGCCTGCCGGTCAGCCATGTCGTTCCAGGTTGTGCAGCACGACATCTGACAGCGCGACGTTCTCGACGGTCGCGGTCATGTACGTGCAGAACGGTTGTCGCCTGCGGTCGGTCGGCGAGCCCGGGTTGAGCAGCCGCAGGCCGGTCTTGGCGGTGGTATCCCATGGAATGTGGCTGTGGCCGAACACCAGCACATCGGTGTCGGGATAGACCTTTGCCATCCGCGCCTCTCGGCCGTTGGCCGCGCCCGTCTCATGCACGACGGTGAACCGCAGCCCACCGAGCGTCGCGTCGGCGCGTTCGGGCAGTCGCCGCCGCAACTCCGCGCCGTCGTTGTTGCCCCAGCAAGCGACGAGCCGATTGGCCCTGGCTTCGAGAGTATCGAGCAGCGACGGTTCCACCCAGTCGCCGGCATGCAGCACCACGTCGGCATCCGCCACCTCGTCCCATACACGGCTGGGCAGATCACGGGCTCGCTTGGGGACATGCGTATCGGCGATCAGCAGGAGCCGCACGCGCCCAATCTAGTCGCGGGCGAAGGCGGCCGAGGCCTCGCGCTCCAAGTCGAGGTACTGCTCCTCGCTGACATCGATTCCGACACCCAGGATTCGTCCGCCGGTGAATGGGAATCCGGCCGGGTAGGTGCGGCTGACGGGGTCGGCGCTATCGAAGCCGACGCACAGCCCGTCACCTGCCAGGGTGAACGGCCCGATCTGGGCTCGCAACGGGCCTTCGGCCACAACCTGTTCGCCGACATACAGTTTCGCGGTGCCCAGCGATTCTCCGTGCTCGCCTGTGCGCTCTCGGACGAACTCCACGCCCAGCGTCAGCTGACCCGGCTGCAGTTCCGGAGAGACGAGCGTCTGCTCGGGTTTGATGCCGAGGAAGTTGTAGACGTAGTGGAGCTTGCGGTCTTTGATGAACAGCGTGTGGCCGCCGAAGCGCGAGCCGTGCGCAAAGATCACACCCTGTGAGTCCGGCGCGACGTCGACGTCGGCCAGGATCTTGTACGAGCGGCCCTTGATGTTGACCGCCGTGGATTCCGGCACCGGCGTCGTGTCGGGATAGTAGATGTAGCGGGAACGGGGCGGCTCGCCCTGGGGGCGAACGTCGTTGAGCACCTCGATCGCGGGCCGATCGTCAAGCGGCAGCACAAAGTTGGCGTCCGCCTCCTCGAACCAGGCGTTGATGAGCTCCTGCAGCTTCTCCGGGTGCTGGTCGGCGACATTGCGCGCCTCGGCGCGGTCCTCGTCGACGTGGTAAAGCTCCCAGCGGTCCTGGTCGAAATGTCCCTTACCGCTGATCGGTGCGTGCAGTGCCGCCGCCTTCCAGCCGTCCTGCCAGATTCCGCGGGTACCCAGCATCGCGAAATACTGACGCTTCTTGGTGGTCGACGCGTGCGCGTCGTCGAAGCTGTACCGCATCGACACCCCGTTGAGCGGGTACTGGTCGACACCCCGGTAGACCTTGGGCATCTCCAGCCCGACCGCGTCGAGGATGGTCGGCACGATGTCGGTGCTGTGGTGGTACTGGTGGCGCATTTCGCCCTTGGCCTTGATGCCCTTTGGCCAGTGGATGATCAGCGGATCGCATGTACCGCCCGCGTACTGCGAATAGCGCTTGAACATCTGGAACGGCGTGGAGAAGGCCACCGCCCACCCCGTCGGGTAGTGGTTGTAGGCGTCGGGGCCGCCGAGCTCGTCGAGGTAGGACATGTTCTCCTCGAGGTCGTCTGGGTAGCCGTTGAAGAACTTGTTTTCGTTGACCGAGCCGTTGGGGGTGCCCTCACCCGAGGCGCCGTTGTCGGCGCAGTAGAAGATCAGGGTGTTGTCCAACTGGCCGGTGCGCTCCAGGAATTCGACAATCCGACCGATCTGCGCGTCGGTGTACTCGGAGAACCCGGCGAAGACCTCGGCCATCCTGGAGAAGAGCTTCTTTTCGTCGTCGTTGAGCTCGGCCCAGGGGCGCACGTAATCGGCGGCGTTGGCCACGTCGTCGGGCATAGGGTTCAGCGGGGTCAGCTCGGTGTCGGCCGGCAGAACGCCCCGCTCGATCATCCGCTGGAGCACCCACTCGCGGTAGGCCTCGTAGCCGTCGTCGAAGGCGCCTTTGTACTTGTCGATGTACTCCGTCGGGGCGTGGTGCGGTGCGTGGTTGGCGCCAGGGCAGAACCACATGAACCACGGCTTGGATGGTGCCGACGACTTCTGGTCCCGCAACATCTTGATCGCTTGGTCGGCAAGGTCTTTGGACAGGTGGTAGCCGTCTTCCGGGGTGTAGGGCGGTTCGATGAAGTGGCTGTCGTTGACGAGGTCGGGATACCACTGGTTGGTCTCACCGCCTAGGAACCCGTAGAAGCGGTCGAATCCTTTCGACAGCGGCCACTCCGAGCGGCTGCCGCACGCCGAGATGTCCTCGACCGGCACGTTGTGGTTCTTGCCGAGCCAGTAGGTGCTGTAGCCGTTGTCCTGCAGCACCTGTCCGATGGTCGCGCACTCGGCGGGCAGGCGGCCCGCAGCGCCCGGAAAGCCCAGCGACCCCTCAGTTATCGATGCGCACCGGTTGACATGGTGGTTGCGTCCTGTCAGGAACGTGGACCTGGTCGGGGAGCATAGCGCCGTTGTGTGCCATTGGGTGTAGGTCAGTCCGTTGTCGGCGAGCCGGTCCAGCGTGGGCATGTTGATTCGACCGCCGTACGGCGACCACGAGGCCATGCCGGTGTCGTCGTAGAGGATGACCAGGACATTGGGCGACCCTTCGGGCGCCCGCTTGAGCGCGTAAGGCGTCCAGTCGGCCACAGAGTCACGCACGTCGAGCTTGATCACACCTTTGAATGGCTGGGTCATGGCAATGACTATTCACGCAGCCGATAAATCCGCAGGATGAATGACCAAGAATTCGTCAGCAGTTAGCGCGAACCCGAGCGAGGCCGCCAGCCCGGCGGCGGGTCCTCGCCGACGCGTCCGTCGACGGCCTCGCGAAGCAGATCGGCGTGCCCGGTGTGCCTGCCGTATTCCTCGATCAGATCGCACAGCAGACGACGTAGGCTCGCGTGCTCTCCTTCGGGCGACGAGATGTGCACGAGTTGATCGAGTCCGCCGCGAGCCAGCGCCGCATCGAATCTCGCGCGTGACCGTTCCACCGCCGCGTCCCAGAACGTGTACAGCTGTTCGGGGGAGTCGTTCGCGGCCGAGGTGAACTCCCAGTCGTCGGTGCCGTCCCACCGCGACTCCCACGGCTCCCCGACCGGCTCGCCGGACAGCTTTTGGGTGGTGATGAAGTCCTCGTTGATCGCCATGTGCTTGAGCAGGCCGCCGAGCGTCAATGCGGAGGCACCGATGCGCATGGCGAGACCGGCCGCGTCGAGGTCGTCGACCTTCCAGCGAAAGGTCATGCGCAGACGATCGAGCGCACCCACCAGGTGCTCGAGCTCGGTGCCGGCCAGCGGCGGTTCCCACGGGGTGTCGGTCATACCGACACCGTATGCGGCTACGCAGGCTCCGTCGGCGCGAAAACCTCGATCACACCGTTGATTTCGCGTACCTGGAACTTCGGCAACGGTGGCGGCGCGACGGGCAACTGGTGCGTGACGGTGGTCCCCTCCAGGGAGAACGAGGTCGAGTGGCACGGGCAGCGCAGCCGGCTGTCGGGCGCGTCGAGCCACAACTTACATCCCTGATGTGTGCAGACACCGGACACGGCTTCCAGTTTTGCCTCGGCGCGGTGCACGAACCCGTTCACCGAACCCAGGTCGAACGCGAGGGCGCCGCCCTCGGGAAGGTCGACGCTCGCGCCGACGGCCCGCCACGCTCCCGCGTTGGGTTGGAGTTCGCTCTGGGTGGGCGGCGTCGCCTGCTGCGTCACGGTGGGAGCGAGCAGGTTGCGGCCCACCACCAAACCGGCTGCGGCCGAGGCGGCCGCGACCGACCCGCCGATGACGACCTCGCGCCGGCGCGGGGCCCATCGGGGATGGCTTACAGCGGGCTGTTCGTCGGGCACCTCGGCGGCGAGCCTGCGGTGCAGATCGGTGACGAACTCCTCGCGCGGGGCATCGCTGCCCAACCGCGCCGCCCGCAACTCGATGGCGGTCTTCATCTGCTCGGCCTCGAAATCGTCTGGGCGAGCATGCTCGGTGCGTTGTCCCCGCAGCAGACCTTCGACGAAACGGCGTACGGTTCGGTTGCTCACGACGTGGCCCCCTCACCCGATTGTGCCGCCATGCGCAGCGCGCGGTATTGCAACACCTTTGCGTTCGCGACGCTCACCCCCATCTGGTTGGCGGCCTCCCGCACCGAAAAGGCTTGCAGAAAACGGAGTTCCAGGATCCGTCGGTAGTTGTCCGGCAGTCGCTGCAACAGTGTGCGCACCTTGTCCGGTGCGTCGCTCGCGACCGAATCCGGCTCGATGGCCTCCGGCACATCCTCCTCGATCGTCGTCACCTGCCTGCCCATTCGGTCACCCCAGTACGACGCGAGGACCGTGCGGGCCGTCATCCGAAGATACTTGCGCACCTCCGGCACGCTCGCCGAAACGCGCAGCGGCTTCAGCGCCGTCATGAACACTTCCGCGGTCAAGTCTTCGGCGTCGGGCTGGTTACCGACTTTGCCGTACATCAGCCGGTACACCCAGGTGACGTTGTCGCGGTACACCGCGTCCCAATCCGGGTAGACCGCGCCGGTCACCGGCTGCAGCCCCGCCACGGGTTGGGGACGGCGCTCCTCACGCTCGCTGCGGATCATCTACGTCACTACGACCGCGGCTCGATCACGGTTCATCTGGGCGTCGAACGAGAACGCCCCGGCGCCGACGATGAGCAGGAAGACGCTGCCGCACAGCATCGCCATCTCCAGACGACCTTCGTGGAAGAAGTCCCAGAAGCCGCCCTCTTTCGGGTACAGCGGGGCATGGCCCCACAGCAGCGGCACCTTGGTGATCGCTAGTGCGCCGAGCATGTCGACGATCATCGGCAGGGTCGCCAGTCTTGTAAATAACCCGACGAGGATCAGCAGGCCACACGCGATCTCGAACACGCCGTCGAGGTAGGCAAAGAACGTTCCCGCGGGGATGTCGGCCTTGATGAACCGGCCAGGCCCGAGTGTGTCAGGGCGGAGAAACTTCAGGACTCCTTCGCCTGCGAAGATCAGGCCGACATAGAGACGGATGAGGACCACGGCACCGGATGCACGCGTGGCGGTGAACTGTGTGAGCGTCATGTTTCGAGATAGGGCAACGGGTTACACCAGACCGCTCGTCGCGTTGTGTCTCCTCGCATCGAAAGCGATCAATGTCGCACGCAACAAGACGAATGGAGCCTCGGGCCAGGCGACTTCGAGACTTACCGCAGACGGCTGTGGCAGCGCCCTCGGTAATTTCGCGAGCATGATCGTGGCCGGGGACGAAGATTCGTCATCGGGCCATCCCTCCCGGAGGATGCGCAAAGCCACGAAGGCACGCCGGAAAAGCGACTTGACCCGGTCGTCGTCGGGTTTGCGTCAGCAATTGTTGACGGCTTTGACCAGGCACATCTCCCGCTGAAGGGCCCATAAAACGGTTTGGGCAGGGTAGCGAAGGCAAGGACTGGACCCTCAGGCCTCGACGGCCTTGTACTTGAGGGTCCGTTCGCGGCAGACGGGACAGGCCCAGGACACCCCGCCCAGCAGCCCCGGCGTGATGACCCCGTCGTGGTCGCAGACCGGGCATTGGCGCACGCCCACCGGCCGCGGCGCGCCGCAGCCCGCGCAGACCAACTCGCCAGCGGCGAGGCGGATCGATGTCTGGCATGACGCGCAGGCCGCAACGCCCGCCACCTCGATCTCCCGCGTCAGCGGCACGAGGGGATGGGGCTCGAACTGGCCGCCCACGAACAGGTCCTGGATGACGTTCGCGCCGGGCGATCCCGGGGCGACCTCGTGGAGCCGGATGGCGTGGGTGCGGAACCGGTCGATGTCGCCCGCCTCGAACGCCGCGGCGGCCGCGTTGGTCAGGAGGTTCGGACTGTCGGGGGCGTCCTCGAGCGCCGCTGCAAAGGCCTCCAGCGCCTCGTCGGGGCGGCCGAGCCGCCGCAGGTAGTAGCCAAGCTTCGTCAGGGTCTGCTCCTCAAAGCAGCCGCGCAGATGGATAGCCACACGCGCGTGGCCGAGCGCAGCATCGAGGGAGTCGTGCTCGTCGAGGACGTCGCCGAGGATCGTGTGGGCGACGCCGCGCTCCGGATCGCTGTCGGACCGGTCGATGGCGAGCCGGGCGTGCCGAGCGGCCCGGTCGAGCACGCGCGCGCCGTGGTAGAGCAGCGCGGCGGCGGCATGGAGTTCGGTCGACCCGGCGCCGCGCTCGGCCAGGAACTCGGCCGCTTCCACAGCGTCGCCCGCGCCCATGCCGGTGCGCAGGGCCAACCGGATCGTCTGGGCATAGCCGTCGGGGGCGTCCGGCAGCAGCGCCTTCACGCGGGCAGCCTCAGCGAACGCGCGTTCCGGATCGCCGGCGAGGTAGGCGGCGTGGGAGTCCGCCAGGGCGGCGCGCGCGGCGGCTACGGTCGCCGTATCGTGCTCGCCGGGCAGTTCAGGCAGGACGTCGTTCAGGAACGCGGCCAGCCGGTTCGAGCCGCGGACATCGACGCTGTTGCCCCGTTGGTTCGGGCCCATGAAGCTGAAGCCTTGCGGGAGCTGGTCGCCGTCGCGCAGCAGGCCGATAAGCGCCAGGCGGCCGGCGTTGGAGAAGGCGCTGGCGGTATTCACCTCGTCGAACACCCAGCCGTCCTTGGTGGAGCTGCCCGGTTCGTGGCCTAGCCGCTCGACATAGCCGGGGTCGATCACGCAGAGGACGTAGCGGCATTCCGCCAGTCGCGAGACCATGCCCGGCACGTCGACGTTGTCGCCCTGCGGCTGGTCCTGATCGAAGATGACGGGGTAGCCACGCCGCTTCAGCTCAACGGCAAGAGCAGCGACCCAGGCGTTCTCCTCGGTGCTGCCCCAGCGATAGGACACGAAGACGGTGGGGGGTGCTGTGATCGGCGGAGGGCCGGCCAGGCGCTGCTGGATCGCCAGGTTCAGCTGCGCAATCCAGACCGTCCGCCAGCCCAGCTGACGGGCCACTTCCGCCGGCGTGCGCGGGCTGCCGTCCGGCCGGCGGAAGAAGCCGCCGTCGAGCCGGCTGATGCTGTTGGCGAGGTCGTCGTCGGAGACGCTCGGAGGCTCAACGTAGGTTTCGTCGTCCCGGCGCATGAGGTCGAGGTGCTTCGGGGCGAAGACGACGTACTGCGCGTCCGGGCGGACGTGGCCGCCGCTGGACGTCGGCTCCGTCATCAGGGTGAACTCCAGCGCGCGGTCGCCGGTGGGGCCGAAGACGGTGACCCGCACGGCGTCCTCTGTCTGGGTCACGAGGCGCGCGCCGCAGGCCGAGCAACTGGTCACAGAGCCGACGGTCTTGCCGCGCTCGCCGGCGGAGACCGTGAGCTGGATCGTGGCCTCACACTCCGGACACTCAGACTCGACCTTGATGAGCATTCCCCGCCCCGTTCCCCCGCGGCCTCGTCGCTCATCCTAATTGCGGAGCCGCGCCAACGGATATCGCCCGTGGGTGGGGCCACTGCGTCGGCTGTCTCCCACAGCGTCACCCTTGCCCGCTGGCCCAAACCGGCGCGATAGTCCGACGCAGGGGATGAGGCGATGAAGACCACCCTGATCGGCTTCGGCCTGGCGGTGCTGCCGGCCCCTGCTCGAGTGTCGTCAAAAACCAACAGAGGCGCTGCCGCAACGACGGAACGCACCTCTTAGGTGCGCGCGCCCGAAGGGATTCGAACCCCTACCCTTCTGGCGTGTCCGCTGGAGTCCGTAACATACTGCGCCACAACGTAATACGCTATTCTGCTGCCGTCACCGGCCGCTGAAATCCGGCCGGATTTGGAGGCGTTTGTATATCAGGAAAGTGGAGGGCCGACGCGCACGGTACCGACTGACAGCATCCAACGTTCTACTATTGTTCGGTCCGCCACCCGGTCCCCTGGTGGCGCGCCGTAACCGTTGTTCGCCATGCTTGGATCGAAGTGGGTTCGGTGGCTGCGTTTGCGGTCGCGGCTGAGGCTAGCCGCGACTCGAATAATCGCCGCCCATCAGCACCTCACGGCACCCCCCACACACCGAAGGGACTTGGTGGTCTACCTCAGCCGCGACAATGTCCGTCCTACTGCAGAACGCAAGCTAACGACCGCGAAACAACGAAATCTTGACACAACCTCTACGCAACAAGTGACCGACGCCTTTGCCAGCGCCAAGTTTCACGTCCGCGTTCCTCCTGCGTTTACTCGCTGGCCAACCCACCAGACGAATCACGTTGGCGGCGAAGAATTCGCCCCTCAATCGATGCACATTCGATGCAGGTTGACCCAACCGTCAACGGGGAGCACCCTCGATCACATGATCGAGTTGAGTCAACAGCAGACCATTGACCAACTCGCACAGAGACTCGTCGGCGTCTACCCGGACGCAGACCCGCACCGATGTCGCACGGCTCGTGAACGAGGAATGCAGCGGATTTGATGGCCGCCCAATCCGCGACTGCATCCCCCTGTTCGTCGAGCGGAACACCGCCGCGCAATTGTCTCTCAGCGCGCCGTAGCCTCTCAGGCTCGTCCGTGAATCGCCTGGCGAGTACGTAGATCATGTTATCGATCGTTCTGATCTCTTTTCCAGGGAGCGGATCGCGCCGCGAAGGTTGGTCAGCTTGCGGGCGTCGACCAACCCCGCACACCGCTCGTAGCGGTTCTTCTGTTTGGCCAGCTTGAGTGCCAACTCCGAACGCTCATGCAGAAGCCACTCACGCCAACGCTTCGCCTGCTCGGCGTCCTCGTCGATGGTCACACGTGTCGCCTGCAGAAACATCTGCTACCAGCTGGCATTGCCGCACACGCGATGCCGTGGCGTATAGGCCGCCGTTGAACACTCCCTGCACGGGCGCTGGAAGGGCCCGCGGCTGTGCGGATCTCGACGGGCAAGCAGTGACGCGGCGACCTCGGCCACCGCCGTCGCATACACGGGTCATCTGGAAACGAAAACGAGTAGTCAACTACTCGTGCTTGATCTCTGACCCGGGGTGGACGATGACGATGACTGCGACGACCGGAGGCTGACTACCAAGTCCGCCAAGTGCGCGTTGGCGGAGCCGTGATGATGCCTATCGGTGGCATGCAATAACCCGTCTACGGCGAATCCCCCGGCCGTGGCGTCACCATTGACCGACGCCACAAACTCTGACGGTCAGGTCGGCGTCAACTCGTAGAACTGCAGTCGCGACCTCCAGTGGTGTATCGGCCGCCGCTCAAAAAGCACTGCACGGCGCTGGAAGGGCCTGCGGCGGTGCAGATCTCGACGCCACTGGCTAGCCCAAGCTGCACCGTGCGCCACCGCAAAATGCCGAGTCGTGTAACTCGACATCGCTGAAATGGGTGGCTTTGGTCCTCAGAGCTGCCCGTGTATTGCGTGTAGACGTTCTCCATCACCGCGGTCAGGTTCTGCTTGGGGGCACCTCGGGGCGACCCCGTCCATAGCCGACAAAACTGAGTAACTTTCCTGTGCTATTGCTGTGCCATTGGACTTGGGGGGAAGCTCTCGGCGATATCGGCGCCGGGTGGGTCGACTCGTGGAGCGGCCGCAACCGCTGTGCTCGGCCTTTTGGAATTAAGGACACGGCGCCGACATCACGAGCCGATAGCGCCGCCGTGTCGGCGACACAATCGATAACTGGTAGGTCGATTCACAGATTCGGCGGCCGATTCCTCGTCGAAGGAGCGTGGGGGGCCAGGCACGGGTCCGCACGCCTCCGGGAAACCTTTGGACCGATTCGCCGCTGGGAAAGTGGCGGCGAAGAGTATCTGGAAAGTATCAACTGATGGGCGTGTCGCGAATGAGCTGTCAGCCATATCCGCTGAAAGATGGCGCGCCCGAAGGGATTCGAACCCCTAACCTTCTGATCTGTAGTCACTCCCAGAGTGTCCGGGGCGGGCTATCCGCGTCCGAGGGTGCTGGATTCTGGAGCCGCAATCGACCCCGGCTGCGGTGCCACTCCGAGCATGTCCGTTCGAGTCCGAGGCCGTCCGTGGCGTTGGCCAGCGAGTTGCTGGTCAGTTGTGACACCGTCGTGACACTTCAATCGCGCCCGCGATTTCAGGAGAAACGGAGATTCCCACTGCGATCCTCAACCTTGCGATATAACTAAACTAGTCGTAGCGAAGCGTTCTCCGCCATAGATGGAGCAACACCATGATCGCAATCAATGCCGTAAGTTCACCCCGCAAGATCACCGGCGCCCTCGTCGCCGGCGCCGTCACAAGCGGGGTACTCGCTGGCGCCGGACTGGGGTTAGCCCCCACAGCGAACGCGACCTGCGCGTCAATCGCCGGTATCGGCGGCCGCGCCGACTGCACCAGCACGCTGTTCAGTGCCGCCTTCGCTCTCGGCGACGGAGCGCAAGCCCACGCCAGCGGGTCTTTCAGCGCGGCCTTCGCCGTCGGCAGCGGCGCCAGTGCCACCACAAGCGCGGGCGTCTTAGACTTGGCCACCACCCTGTTGGGCGACGACAACACCGTCACGGCAACGGGCGGCTTTTTGAACTGGGCCACCAACATCGGCGGCAGCGGCAACGCCGTCACGACAGCAGGCGCCATCAGGAACGCCGCCACCAACATCGGTGGCACCGGCAACACCGTTACGACACCACAGGGCGGCTATTTGAACTTTGCTCGAAACCTTTTCGGCGACGGCAACACGGTCACGATACTAGGCGGCCAAGCGAACACGGCCCTAAACCTCCTCGGCAGCAACGGAACTGTCACGATCGTGGGCGGCTCCGCGAATTTGGCGCGGAACCTGTTCGGCGACACCAACACGGTCAGGGTAGCAGGCGGCAACGGAAACACCGCCAGCAATCTCTTGGGTGGCACCGGCAACACCGTCTTGTCGCAAGGCGGGTTTTTGAACTCGGCGAGGAACGTTGGCGGCAGCGGCAATGCGCTGGAGGTCGGTGGCCTGGGCAGCAACCTGACTACTGTCCTTAACCTGGTCAGCAACGGCAATACGCTGACCGCAGGTGGTGGAACAGGCAGCAACCTGGACGCCGTTATCAACACCGGGGGAGGCGGCAACACTATCAGCGCCGGGCCCGGCAACTTGAACGCCGGGTTCAACTTCCTCGGCAACACCAATACGGTCACAGCAGGCCCCGGTCCGCTCGCGCTTGCCGGTTCCGTCTTACAGGACGATCTAACCGTCACGAAGACGAACCCCGGCATCGCCATCAACAGCTTCCGCGTTGGTGGGGCGGTCGCGACGAGCCGCCAAAGCAGTACCGTTCCCAAGGCGAACGCGGTGCGCATACGCACGACGGGCGATCGCCCAAAGATTGTCAACGCAGCCGGAGCGATCACCGGAAGCAACACGAAGATACGCAAAGCGACTGTCAACGCAGCCGGAGCGACCACCGGAAGCAACAAGATAAGAGCTAACGACCACCGCCGACCCGGTAAGTGAAGCACGGGGCGGTGGGCTATTGCCGCAACAGGCCAACTCCACCGCGGACGGGCTGAGATCGCACAAGCGTCCGCCGCTTACCAACACGATAATTGCCCACGTCAGTACGTCTCAGAAGTATGTTTCGGAGGGTTCTGTCTCGCGCACGGCGCGCCCGGACTTTCTCTAAATCATCGGCTGCGATTACTGTTCCTCGGTGTGCTCGGCGCGCACCCGGTAGACAGTCGCCCTGCTCACGCCCAGAGTTGCTGCGATAGTCCTGGCGGACTCCCCACTGGCGTGCATCCGTTGAGCCAAAGCTGCTTTCGACTCATCCAAAACCTTCGGGCGTCCAATTGACTGCCCTCTCGCCCGACGAGCCTCACGCGCCGCCGCCCTCCGTTCCCGCCCAAGTTCGAGTTCAAGTTCTGCCAGGCTGGTGAGGACGCCCGCGACCATCCGTCCCGTTGCAATCGACGCGTCGATCCCTTCGCGAAGCGACCGCAGCACGATTCCACGCTCGCCAAGCTCGCGGATGTCGTCATACCTTCCGCCGCGTTGCGGCCTAAGCGGTCAATACCGACGACCACAATGGCGTCACCTTCGCAACACGAACAGGCAGTTGTTCCCGCGCAAGCGATCCCACCACATTCGTCTCAGTTCTTAGCTATGAGGCGCTCTCGAACAGCGGACCGCAGCCGAACAAGTTCTTAGGTCGAGACGATGCCCCCAGCGATCACCATCAAACAGCCGCCGAGCTGCCGCAGGTCGACCCTAAGACGATCCCGCCGCATGGTTAAAGACGGCACGCTGCGTGCCCACCGAATCGGGCACCGCACCGTCCGGGTGCATCGCGACGATCTCGCAACGGCGATAAAGCCACTGGGGAGAACGATCTAGCCTGAAGAAAGGACGGCCCCCTTCCTGCCCGAAGGGGGCCGTCTCCTGCTGGGAGTCTCGTCGTTCACTTGCTACCGGCCGCCCCACTCTTGGTCCCCGCACCGGTGACTTTACCGACCCTGGCACTGAGTTTCTTGGCCGACGTTGTCAACCGGTCGCTGACCGACTTGACCGACGACTTAGCCTGCGTGCCACCGACGGCATTCTTCTTACTGCTGGCGGGACTGAGGCTGGCGCGTGCCTTGGCGAGCGTGCTGCCGGCGGGACTGGCGCTTGCCTTGCCGAGCGTGCTGCTGGCGGGTCTGAGGCTGGCGCGTGCCTTGGCGACCGTGCTGCTTGCGGCGGTAGCAGCGAGGGCGGGTGGGTTAAGCGGGGTGTTGATGGCGATACGCGGCCCCGTTACTGCGACGGTCTCATTGATCAGGCCGATGGCGCCAGCGATCCCAAGGTTCCCATTTGAGGTCACCGTGTTGCCGCACAGCCCTTCGCAAGCTGGGGTGATGACGGGTGGCTGCCAGTTAAATCCCACGCCGAGGTTGGCAGGTTCGTTTGTCGCGATCTCGCCCACATGGATAGTGGTGTTGCTGCCGTTCGGGAAGGCGAATAGACCGCCCAGATTAATGGCGGCGTCGAGAACGCCGAATGCCTCAATATCGTTTCGGTTGCCGAGCAGATGAGTGCTACGGTGCCAAAGCCACGAGAGTCGGCAGATGCGCCGCCCGCGAACACCGTCATGTCAAAGAAGGTGCCGTTCTGGCTGTTGGCGTTGCCGCCAAGGTTGGCCGCGACGTTCAGGCCACCAAAGTCTGCCTCAACAAGGCTTACCGCAGGCGATGTGGCATTGCCGAAGTTGACGGCGAAGTTGAGAAAATCAGAAGCCAGGCTGCCTGCAATTGCGGTTACATCCCCCGTCCCTGCCGCGACGGCCACGTTAGCAATCCCGTTCGTGTCTGCCTCCGACGTGCCGCCCGCCATGGCGAGGGTGAGGACGCCCGTCGAGTCCGCAACTGCGTCGCCGAGCGCGACGGCGAGGCTCAACCCATTGGAATTTGCCACTGCGTTCGGACCTAACCCGAGGGCGATGTTACCCAGGGTGCTCGCGCAGCCTGCGCCGATGTTGATGCCGCTGATCCCCACGCACCAGGCGTTGGCCGTTGGACCTCCGATCAGCGATGTCGCCGTCAGGCCTGCCGCCAGCCCCGACACTGCCGCAGCTCTGGCAAGTTTGTCTTTTGAGGTAGTCCAGCGCTCGGTCATTGGTGCCCCCTGTTTTGAACGGTTGGTTGATTGACAACCTTCAAAAGTTACTGCTCGGGCAAGTGCGATGGACCACATTGGCAAAGAATTTGGCCGCCCATCCCTCCATCTCCCGGTGGCCGGTTCGCTTATGCCAGTTGCGAGCGACCGCCAAGGACAAACGCAACGTCCTGTGGGGTCATCACGCACCGGTTTTCGATCACCGCGGTCAATCTGCGCGAACGGGCGCTTGACCCGCGCATATCGCTCGTCCACCACTTGGAAGAGGTCAAAACAATCCGAACCGGGCCGAGATGGCGCAGCACATGCTGGACAAGAATGACGAGCAAATCGCAGCCATCGAAGAGCGAATTCGCCCCGCCCACAAAGCACTTTGGGGAATGAACCCAGCGCCCGCCGAACAGGACACCGACCGCGATGACTAGGCAACAGCTTCCGCCGCAGATCAAGAAGGTCACTGTCAGGGACCGAGCCACTGGCAAACCGGTTGTGCGATAACAGGTTACGTTGGATACCGGCACCAATCCTCAGACCGGGCGCAGCCAGCAGGTGCGGCGGCGGTACGCCACCGAGAAGCAGACCCGCGACGCACCAGCTGAGATCACCCAGCAGGTGTCGACTGATGCCTTCGTCGCACGGAAGACCGTCACGGTTAATCAACTCTCCGAGGACTGGCTGGCCTCGCTGCACAACGCATGAGCGACGACAATCACCCACTACAGCTAGTGCCTGGCGCCGCTGCAGGAGCAGTACGGTCATCTGCCCGCGCAGAAGCTGACTCGTCCCGACCTGGACTTGCTGCTGACCCTGTTGCGTGGCGGGGGAACCGTAACCGCACAAGGACATTCGCGACGCGCGTGGTCGCCTCGTTCACTGAACGCCGCGATCGACGCATGGCGGCTCCTGCTCGCATACGGCAGCGACCGAAGGGATTTGGCACGCAACGTCGCGGCGTCGATGAAGAAGGTGCCGCGCGTTCGGCAGGAGATGCAGACCTACACACCTGACGAGATCGGGAAGGTACTGGTGGTCGCCGATAAGAACCGCAACGGCCACCTGTGGTACTTGGCGCTCAGCGGTTTACGGCGTGGAGAGTTCGCCGGCCTCAGATGGGATGACCTGGACCTAGATGCGGGCACGCTGACCGTCGCGCGCAACCGTGTCCGGGTCGGCTGGAAAACCGTGGTCGAGAACGAGCCCAAGACACAATCGTCGCAGCGCGCCCTGCCCCTCGATGACGCGTTAGTCGCGGTACTGATGCGGGCCTCGGCGCGCTACGCGCAGGAGAAGCTGGCCCTCGGTGCCGACCATGCTTACGCGGCTACGTCGCGGTGAACGAGGCTGGGCAGCCCTACACGCCGGGCGCGTTGACCAACATGGGGCACCGGCTAACGAAGGCGGCCGGCGTGCGTCCGATCCGGCTGCATGATGCCCGGCACTCGTGCGGCACGGCGCTGCACCTGCGTGCTGTGCCGATGGCGGTCATCGCCAAATGGCTGGGGCACGCCGACGCGTCGATTACGCGAACATCTACGCGCACTCACAACATGACGTACTGTGCGAGGCCAGCGCGACACTGGGTCGGGTCTCACCTCGAGCAGTTAACTCCGCACACGGGTTCGATGAACCTTGTCACAACGTCGTGACAGCGACGCACTCGGCGGGTCGAATCGCGCACTCCTGCAAAAGCGTCCGCGCAGGTGAGGCCGTACGTTAATGAGCGCGCCCGAAGGGATTCGAACCCCCAACCTTCTGATCCGTAGTCAGATGCTCTATCCGTTGAGCTACGGGCGCCTGTTCTTCAGTTGTGCGGCCGACAAGTCAGCCACGGCGGAGGCGAGAGGATTTGAACCTCCGGTCGCCTTTGAGGGCGACAACTCATTAGCAGTGAGCCCCATTCGGCCGCTCTGGCACGCCTCCTGACGTTTACCGCCGATCCGACAGCGTA
>Ga0070668_100001721_pt1 | contig 15897 bp, 14 predicted proteins | sample KBSS43metaG_FD_64661 | JGI IMG/M metagenome (GOLD analysis project Ga0070668, IMG submission 64661) | Switchgrass rhizosphere microbial communities from Kellogg Biological Station, Michigan, USA - KBS S4-3 metaG | ecosystem: Host-associated > Plants > Roots > Rhizosphere > Soil ... | reverse complement strand
GCAGCCAGATGTTGTCGAGCAGGCCGGTGTTCTGCGCGAACAGGTAGAGCGGCAGCAGCCCGGCGACCACCGGCAGCATCTTGGTGGAGAGGAAGAAGAACAGCACATCGCTCCACTTCCGCACGGGTTTGATGCTCAGCGCGTACGCGGCCGGGATGGCCAGCAGGAGCACCAGCGCGGTGGAGACGATGCTGGCGGTGAGCGAGTTGAGCAGCGGCGGCCACGGCGAGGCACCGCCGGCGAAGAACTCCCGGTAGCCCTCCAGGGTGAGCGGCGCGAAGACGGCCGGCGGGTTGGTGGCGGCGTCCGCCTCGGAGTGGAACGAGGTCAGCACCATCCAGACCACGGGCAGCACGAACAGGATGCCGACCACCCAGGCGAGCAGGCTGAGCCAGACGTTGGCCCCCTCGCGCCGCTTGCGGACCGGCCGTCCCCGCTCGTCGCGGGTGGCGGGCACGGGCGCGGTGTCGGTGACGGTGCTGCTCATCGGCCCGCCTCCTGCTTGAAGAGCGACGACACGGTACGCAGCGCGAACGTGGCGATGATGATCGTGCCGAGCACGACGACCACGGCGGCCGCGGACGCCCGGCCGTAGTCGTGTGCCTGATAGAAGATCTGATAGATGGTGTACGGCAGGTTGGCCGTGCCCAGGCCGCCGGACGTGATCGTGAAGACCGCGTCGAAGTTCTGCACGATGTAGATCGAGCCGAGCAGCGCACCCAGTTCCAGGTATTGCCGCAGGTGCGGCAGGGTCATGCTGCGGAAGATCTGCCAGTTGTTCGCGCCGTCGATGCGGGCCGCCTCGATCACGTCGAGCGGCCGCCCCTGCAGCCCGGCCAGCAGGATCAGCATCATGAACGGCGTCCACTGCCAGACCAGCGCGAAGATGACCGCCCACAGCGGCATGTTGCTGATCCAGTCCGGCTGCGGCGGCCGGTCCGCGCCGAACAGGTTCCAGAACCAGGTGAGCACGCCGTTGAACAGCCCGTACTCCGGGTTGTAGAGGGCGTGCTTCCAGAGCAGGGCGGCGGCGACCGGCACCACCAGGAACGGGGCGATCATCATGGTACGGACGGCGCCCCGGCCGCGGAACTTGCGATCGAGCAGCAGCGCGATGCCGAGGCCGAGCAGCAGGCTGATCAGCACCACCCCGGCGGTCAGCAGGATGGTGGTCCAGACCGCGTCGCGCATGTTGACGTCGGTGAAGACCCGCCGGAAGTTGTCGAAGCCGGCGAAGCCCCGCTCGTCCGGGTAGTAGGCGTTCCAGTCCATGAACGAGATGACCAGGGTGGCCACGAACGGCAGCTGGGTCACCACGATCATGAAGATCAGCGCGGGCAGCAGCGGGGCGCGGCGGGCCCAGCCGGCGGCGCGACGGGCGGCGCCGGACGGCCGCGGTGCGGTACCGGCCCGCGTACCGGTCTGTTCGGCGACCGAGGTCATTGGCCCTCCTCGCGGGACTGGTAGCGCTCGGCGACGTCCTCGGCGAGCCGCTGGCCGCGGTCGAGGGCCTCGTCCACGCTCATCTGGCCGGCGATCGCCGAGCTCACGTACTGCGACACCTGGGTGCCGAGGTCGGTGAACTCGGGGATGTCGATGAACTGGATGCCGATCGCGGGCCGGGGCTGCACGCCCGGGTTGCGCGGGTCGGCACTCTCGATGGCGGCCCGGGTCGGCTCGGCGAAGGCCGACGCGACGCCCAGGTAGTCCTGGTTCTCATAGGTCGAGGCCCGCTTGCCGGCCGGGACGCTGGACCAGCCGACCTTCTGGCCGACCAGTTCCTCGTACTGCCGGCTGGACGCCCAGGAGATGAACTTCCAGGCGTTCTCCTTCTTCTCGCTGGCCTGCTGGATGCTCCACGACCAGGCGTACAGCCAGCCGGCGGACTTCGTCTTCACGACCGGCGCCGCCACGTACCCGACCTTGCCCTTGACCGGGGAGTCGGCAGCCTCGAGCGAGCCGGCGGCGCTGGTCGCGTCGTACCACATCGCGACGTTGCCCTGGACCATGTTGTTCAGGCACTCGGTGAAGCCGGCCTGCGGGGCGCCGTTCTCGCCGTGCGCCCGGACCAGGTCGACGTAGAAGCGGGTGGCCTCGGCGAACTCGGGGCCGTCGACCTTCGGCGTCCAGTTCTTCTCGAACCAGGTGCCGCCGAACGTGTTCACCACCGTGGTGAGCGGGGCGAAGATCTGGCCCCAGCCGGGCTGGCCGCGCAGGCAGATGCCGCGCATCCCGGGCTGCTTGCCGTCGGCCTGGGCGGCCAGGTCGGCGACCTGCTGCCAGGTCGGCTTGTCCGGCATCGTGAGGCCGGCGCTCTGGAACACGTCCTTGCGGTACATCAGGAACGACGACTCGCCGTAGAACGGCTCGCCGTAGAGCTTGCCGTCGTCGGCGGTCAGCGACTGGGTCATCGGCGCGAGGATGTCCGACTGGTCGAACTGGGTGTCGGCGGCGACGAGGTCGTCCAGCGGCGCGATCCACTTGGACTTCGCGTAGATCGGGATCTCGAAGTTGCTCAGCGAGGCGACGTCGTACTGCCCGGCCTGGCTGGAGAACTCCTGGCTGATCTTGTCGCGCACGTCGTTCTCGGGCAGCACGGTGAAGTTGACGTCGATGCCGGTCTGCCGGGTGAAGTTGTCCGCGGTGAGCCGCTGCAGGTCGATCATCTGCGGGTTGTTCACCATCAGCACGCTGATCGAGTTGGCACCGCCCTCGCCGCCACCGCCGCCGCCCCAGCCGGCGCACCCGGTGAGCACCAGGGGGACGACGGTCGATGCGGCCAGGGCCGCTCGGATGTGCGTGCGTGACATGGGGCCTCCCCGATGAGGCTTCGTCCCCCGACATACGTGATGCTCGGTAACACACCGGTCATCAGTACATGCCTGAGATCGACAGCATGTCAACCTTTCGTCACGCTACGTTCGACGATTGGCTGCTTCAGGTCGGCCGAAAGTCCTATGTGGAGGAGACCCGCGCCGTACGGCCGAACACCTCGACCACGTCGCCCGGATGAAGCTGCCGGCCGCGCCGGGTGTCCACCTCGCCGTTGACGCGCACATCGCCCGAGGCGATCAGGATCTTGCCCTCGCCACCGGTGTCGATGAGATCGGCCAGCTTGAGAAACTGTCCGAGTCTGATCATGTCGCCGTCGATCGCCACGTCACGCATCCGCCCATCATCCGATACGCCCGAGAAAAGATGCCGGCGCGGTTGAACCTTTCCGGCCGCTCATCCGAACTACCCGTCGTGAGGTACTTGCTGCTGGCCCGCCGAGCGGGCGTCCCGACTGCCGCCGCCGTGGCGATCGGCCTGCTCTCGGCCGCTCCCGCCCTCGCCGACGTGACGGTCTCGCCGACCAGCGCGCCGCAGGGCAGCGGCGCCAACCTGACCCTCCACGTCAAGAACACCGGCACCCAGCCGCTCAGCACGGTCACCCTGCGGCTGCCGGCGGACACGCCGATCGCCGAGGTGTACCCGCTGTCGGTCGACGACTGGGCGCCGCGGATCGAGCCGATCACGCTGGCCACGCCGCTCGACACGATCCACGGCGGCACGCCGGTCACCGAGACCGCCGGGGCGATCAGCTGGGTCGCCATGCCCGGCCATGCGCTGGCCGCGGGCGCGACGGCGGACCTGTCGGTGGCGGTCGGGCCGCTGCCCACGGTCGGCTCGATGAAGCTCGCAGTCACCACGACGACCGCCGACGGGAAGGCCGGGCCGGTGATGCCGCCGGCCACCCTCACCCTGACCCCGGCGGCGCCGGGCGAGGCCGCACCGGCGCACCACGGCGGCGGCACGACCGGCGCGGAGGGCGACACCAGCGCCGAGGACGCCCTGTTCGCGGACGCGGTGGCCGAGGCACAGCGCGGCCCGTCGCTCTGGGCGATCGGCGGCTGGGTGGTGGCCGGCCTGGTCATCGCGGGCGGCGCGGTGGCCATGCTGCGCGGCCGGCACCGGCGCACCGACGACGAGGAAGAACCGGACGACGACGGCAAGCCGGACGAGACGACCCAGGCCGAGCCGAAGGAGCCCGTCACGGCCGGCAGCGGCAAGTGGAGTTACCGGGGCTGACCCAGACTCCCGCGTGTGGTGGACGCGGGCGGATGTCGTGCTGGCGCGCGTGGGGCGCGGCTCACGACCGGCGGGTGGGGTTCATTGGGCAGAACTCACGACCCGCGCCGAGGGGGTGGGAGAGCAGCGCTCTCCTGCCCCCTCGCATAGCTTTGTCACACCGAGACGGTCCGCGGGCTCCGCAGCAGCTGGACGATCTCGCGCTCGACCCGGTCCGCCTCCTCGTGCGGGACCTGGCAGGTGCCGGCCGCCACGTGGCCGCCACCGCCGTACCGCAGCATCACCTCGCCGATGTCGACCGGCGAGGAGCGGTCGAGGATCGACTTGCCGCAGGCGAACACGGTGTTCAGCTTCTGCCGGCCCCACAGCACGTGCATCGAGACCCGGGCCTGGATGAACAGCGCGTACACCATGAACCGGTTGCCCGCGTGGATGACCTCCTCGTCGCGCAGATCCACGATCACCACGTCGCCGTCGAGCCGGCCGACCCGCCGCAACTGCACGATGAAACGGTCGGACTGTTCCTGGTAGAGCTCGGCGCGTTCCTTGACGTCCGGCAGTTCGAGGATCTCCTTGACGTCGTTGTGCTCGATGCAGGCGTCGATGAGCTGCATCATCAGCTGGTAGTTGGAGATTCTGAACTCGCGGAACCGGCCCAGGCCGGTGCGGCTGTCCATCAGGAAGTTGAGCAGCGTCCAGCCCTTGGGATGCAGGATGTCGTCGAACGAGTAGGCCGCCGAGTCGGCCTGGTCGACGGCGCGCATCAGCTCGTCGGACACCTTCGGAAAGCGCTCCCGCCCGCCGAAGTGCTCGTAGATCACCCGGGCCGCGGACGGCGCGTCCGGGTCGATGATGTGGTTGCTGAGGTTGCCCTCGTTACGCAAGGTCTCCGAGTGGTGATGGTCGAAGACCATGTACGCGCCCGGTGCGTACGGAAGATTGGTCAGAATGTCGTTTTCGGTCACCTCGACGACACCGTCCTGCACGTCCTTGGGGTGCACGAACTTGATGTCGTCGATCATGTCCAGGTGGCGCAGCAACACGGCGCAGACCAGGCCGTCGAAGTCGCTCCGGGTCACGAGTCGGTACTTCACGGGGCCCCCTCACCTACATATACGATATTGCCAGTTTGCCACTTTTGTCGGTGAGGGTCTGGTCGCATCGAGAGATGGATCTGAACCGTCCGGGCGTGCCGCTGCGTAAGGTTTGCACGGACGGTCCCGACGGTCGGAGGACAGGCAGACGATGGACAACGCCCCTCAGCTCATCCAGGAGCGCAGCGCACCACCCGCGACGTTGGTCATCTTCGGCGCGTCAGGCGACCTGACCCGCCGCAAGCTGCTGCCGGCCGTGGAAAGCCTGGCCCGGCACAACCGCCTCCCCGGCGAGTTCGCGCTGGTCGGCGTCGCCCGCACGCCGATGGCCGACGAGCAGTTCGCGGCCAGCGCGCTGGGTGGGCGCACGCTCGCCGACAAGCCGCAGCTCGCCGGCGGCATCCGGTATGTCTCCGGCGGCTACGACGACCCCGAGACGTACAAGCGGCTCGGCGAGGTCCTCGACGAGCTGGACAACCAGCGCGGCACCAAGGGCAACCGCCTCTTCTACCTCTCCACCCCGGCCGAGGCCTTCGAGCCGGTGATCAACGGGCTGGCCGGGGCGGGCCTCAACCACGCCCGGGAGGGCTCCTTCTCCCGCCTGGTGATCGAGAAGCCGTACGGGCGGGACCTGCCCAGCGCCCGCGAGCTGGACGCCGTCGTGCACGGCGCGTTCGACGAGCCGCAGGTCTTCCGGATCGACCACTACCTCGGCAAGGACACCGTCCAGAACGTGCTGGCGCTGCGCTTCGCCAACTCGATCTTCCAGCCCATCTGGGACCGGGCCTGGGTCGACCACGTGCAGATCACCGTCGCCGAGACGCTCGGCGTCGGCACCCGCGGCGGCTTCTACGAGCACGCCGGCGCCATGCGCGACATCGTGCAGAACCACGTGCTCCAGGTGCTGGCGCTGGCCCTGATGGAGCCGCCCGCCTCGTTCGAGGCCGAGGGCCTGCGCAACGAAAAGGTGAAACTGCTGCAGGCCATCCGGCTGCCCACCAACCGGGACATCGCCGACCTCGCGGTCCGCGGCCAGTACACCCGGGGCGGCACCCGCGAGGAGCTGATGGCCGGCTACCGCGAGGAGGTCGGCGTCGACCCGCTGTCGCGGACCGAGACGTACGCGGCCATGCGCCTCAACGTCGACAACTGGCGCTGGGCCGGGGTGCCGTTCTACGTGCGTACCGGCAAGCGGTTGCCGGCCCGGGTCACCGAGGTGGCCCTGCAGTTCCAGCGGCCGCCGCACCTGCCGATCCCCACCAACCAGCTCACCGAGCTGGAAGCGGACGCGCTGATCCTGCGGATCCAGCCGAACGAGGGCATCTCGCTGCGCTTCGGCGCCAAGGTGCCCGGCCACTCGTTCCGGGTACGCACGGCGAGCATGGACTTCTCGTACGAGCAGACGTTCGCCGAGGAGTCGCCGGAGGCGTACGAGCGCCTGCTGCTCGACGCCCTGCTCGGCGACCCCACGCTGTTCATCCGCACCGACGAGGTCGAGCAGTGCTGGCGGATCGTCGACCCGATCATCGAGCACTGGGCGAACGACAACTCGCCGATCCCCACCTACGAGGCCGCGTCGTGGGGCCCCGCCGACGCCGACCGCCTGATCGGGCGCAGCGGCCGGCACTGGCGCAACGCGATCTAGGAAATCTTGCGCGCGGCGAGGGTTTCGAGAGCCTTCGCCGCGTGTTCCTGCATGTTGCGTTCGGAGTGGATGACCTCGAGGATCGTACGGTCGGTGTCGATCACAAAGGTCATCCGCTTCGTGCTGAGCGGGCCCAGCGGCAGCATCCGCTTGACGCCGAGGGTCGCGGCGACCTTGCTGTCCGGGTCGCTCAGCAACGGATAGTCGAAGCTGTACCGGTCGGCGAACTCCTTCTGCCGGGCCGGCTCGTCGCGGCTGATCCCGACCCGCTGCGCGCCGGCCGCGCGGAACTCGGCGGCCAGGTCGCGGAAGCTGCACGCCTCCGCGGTGCAGCCGGCCGTCATCGCGGCGGGATAGAAGAAGAGCACCACGGGACCGTCGGCGAGCAACGTGCTCAGCCGGCGCGGGACGCCGTCCTGATCGGGAAGCTCGAAGTCCGCAACGGTGTCACCTTTGTCGATTGCCATATGATCAAGTTACTGCGCGGTAGCGGATTCGGCCATCGAGCCCCGCTCGCTGAGCTGGCCGGCTCCGCTTCGCTCCGCGGGCAATCGCCCTTTTACGCCGGTGAGTGGCCACGCGGTTTCCTGCCGTCAGCAAACCCCGCTGCCGTCCGGAAACCGAGTGCCCACTCACCGGCGGGCGATCGCTAGGCTGAAGCCCCCGACTGCTCTACCGATTCAGCCGCCGCTCACCACCGAAAGCGACACCGCCATGCAGGTCTCGGTCGCGCACCACCCGCCGAACACGGCCGTCCTGGTGCTGCGCGGGTCTCTCGACATCGACACCGCCGCCTCGCTCAAGGCCAACCTCAACCGGCTCGTCGAACGCCCGGCACCCCGGGTCGTCGTGGACGTGTCCGGTTTGGACTTCTGCGACTCGATGGGGGTGGGCGTGCTCGTCACCGCGCACGGCCGGGCCATGGACCACGGCGGCTGGGTGCGGCTGGCCGCGCCGTCCGGATTCCTCAGGCGACTGTTCGAAACCCTGGGCCTGGCCGACTACCTGTCCCAGTTCCCCGACGTGGAGACCGCCCTGAAGGAGTAGCCTTCAGGGCGGTCATCTCGCTGGCTAGCTGGTGATGCCGAAGGCGATTCGGCCGAGGGTGTCCTCGGTGCCGGTGAAGCCCTCGGCCGGCAGGAACGGGCTGTCGCCGAAGTCGACGTCCGGGTCGTCGGCGGTGCCGCCGACGCCGTCCGGGCCCACCCCGAAGAGCTTGGGGAAGCCGGTGCCGCCGGCGTCCATGAGGTTGGCCAAGGCGTCGGCGTTGTCGGTGTGGAAGTCGCCGAAGAAGTGGCCGCCCTCGTGCGAGATCACGTTGCCGAGGCCCTGCGCGACGAACGCGAGCCGGTTGCTGGCCGGCGTCAGGTAGCGGTTGAGCGACGCGGGCGTGTCCCCGCCCGGCGAGCTGAGCACGTCCAGCAGGACGAGCGCGGTCTCCCTGGTCTCGAAGTTACCGGGGTCGATGCTCTGCGCGATGCCGATGGTGTCGACACCGGACTCCGCGATGGTGCCGCCGATCACGATCCGGCTGACGTTCGCCTGGCCCCACGGGTCGTCGTCGTCCTTGCTGTTGAGGATCCGCAGCTTGAACCGGTTGTTCAGGCCACTGTCGATCATGTCCTGCTTGAGGTTCTCGGTGACCTCGGCGACCACCTCGTCGATCAGCGCGTCCTCGTCGGCGCGGGTCAGGCCCCAGCTGGTGAGGAACGCGGCGAGCGGGGTGAGGTCGCGGTTGCCCGGCCCGCCGAAGATCCCGGTGTTCACCCGGGCGCCGTCGAAGTCGAGGAACAGCGTCTGCACCGGCTTGGCGCCCTGCAGCGGCGGCCGGTAGGCCTCGACCGTGATGTCGTACGCCCCGGCGCCGTTGGCCACGCCGACGTAGTACCAGCCGGCCTTGGTCGCCACGTGGTCGGTGACCGCCGTGCCGCCACCCGGCAGCGGGGACGCCATCGGGTAGATCGAGGACGCGTCCTGGGCCGAGCCGTGCGTCTCGCGCGGCACGGTGTCGTAGACGGTCAGGTACTTCGCCGAGCCCTTCACCGAGGCGCCCAGCACGTCGCCCGCACGCAGCTTGATGGCGAAGAAGTCGGAGTCGATCCCGCCGGACTTCAGGGTGAGCGTGTACGGCCCCTCGGACGGCGGGGTGGGGTCGCCGATGCCGCCGCCGGAACCGGAGTTGAACGGGTCGGCCGGCTGCCCGCCGTACGCGGAGACCGCGAGATAGAAGTCGCCGGCGGTGCCGACCCGGTAGCTGATCTGGCTGTCCAGCCCGGTGAAGTCGTCGTTGACCGCGAGCAGCGTGCCGTCCGGCGCGAACAGCTGCAGCACGGTGTCCAGGCTGCCGGTGGGCGTGGCGGTGCTGAGCGTCAGCGTCTTGCCGGCCGTGGCGCTGAGCTTGTAGAAGTCGAAGTCGTTGCTGCCGTCGCCGGTCTGCCGGCCGTGCGGGCCGTCGCCGATCTGCGATTCGACGACCGCGCCGTTGCGGCTGGTGCCGATGCCGGTGGCGCCGGCCAGCGGGATGGCGCCGTCGTCCTCGGCCGGGGCCGCGATGCTCGGCGTGCTGACCGCCTCGTTGTCCAGGCTGCCCAGCACCCGGATCTTCGAGAACTGGGCCCCGCCGGTGCCGAAGCCGGTCACCCGCTGGGCGTTGACCGGGATGTCGTTGGCGCCGTACGTGCCGTCGATCTCGTCCTCGTCGACCACCACGGCCGGGGTGGCGGCCAGCGCCGGCCGGCTGGCGGCCAGCGCCTTGGCCCTGGCCGCCGCCTTGGCCTTGGCCTGCGTCTTCAGGTAGTTGGCCCAGCCCGCGTAGTCCGCCTTCGTGGCGTCCGGCACCTGCGCCAGGAACGGGTTCACGCCTTTCGGCTTGGCCCCGTACGCCGCCTTGGGCGCCACGCCGAGCCCGGCCTTGAGCGAGGCCTGGTCGGCGGGGCTGATCGTGCCGGCCGTCGGTGGTTCCGGTTTGGCGTGCGCGGCGCCCGGCGTGATCAACGCGAGCCCGAGCGCCGCCACGGAGACGGTCACGATGCTTCGTCGCATCTGTTCCCCCTTCAGCCCATCCGGGCCCCCCGGCCACGGACGGCACAGGTGACCTTACTGAAAGGTGAACGTCAATATCTAGATATGTCGATGCGATGTTATGAACGTCAACCGTGTTGCACGCGCTCCAGAGCCGCCACGGCCGCCCCTCGGGCCCCGGCCATGTCCAGATCGGCGACCAGCGCGAAGGTCGCGGCCGACTGCTGCTCGGCGCGCAACTGGGTGTGCTCGCGGACGGTGTTGAGGAACCACTGCCGGAACCGCGGCGCCGCCTCGACGACGCCGCCACCCAGCAGGTACGCGGCCGGGTCGGTGAAGTGCGCAGCGATCGTGAAGAGCTTGCCGATCGCCTTGGCCTGCTGCCCGAAGACGGCCAGGGCGAGCGGGTCGTCGCGCTCGCCGTACCCGCGGAGCAGCTTCGCCGCCTTCTCGATCGGCTCGGCCGCGAGCGGGTGGTCCGGGAACCGGGTCAGCCAGTACGGCAGCAGATTGTTCCGGATGCCGGTGAGCGACGCGATGCTCTCCACGTCGCCGACGAAGCCACAGTTGCACACCGGGAGCGGCTGGTCGTCCTCGAGCACCCCGTGCATCGGGATCTGCACGTGACCGAGCTCGCCGGCCATCCCGGCCACGCCGCTGATCACCACGCCCTTCTCCACCACGCCGCCGCCCAGGCCGGTGCCCACGATCGCGGCCACCGACGACCTGGCCATCGCGTCCGCGCCGAAATGCCGGTGATGGGCGTACAGGGCGGCCGCGTTGGCGTCGTTGTTGTAGATGACCGGCAGGCCGATCCGCGCCTCCAGGGCACCCCGGATGTCGAAGCCGTGCCAGGACACCTGGCTGAAGTTGGTCGCGCCCTTCGACGAGATCACCCCGTCGGCGCTGGCCGGGCCGGGTGTGTCCAGCCCGACCGCCCGGACCAGCGTGAGCGGGGTGCTGGTCAGCGCCAGGATGTTGTGAAAGGCCTCGGCGAGCGCCTCCACGGCGGACTCGGGGCCCTCCAGCACGAGGCTGGGATTCTCCACCAGATGATCGACGAGGAATTGACCCGTGGCGTCGAGCACGGTGGCGTTGTTGCAGGTACCGCCGTTGTCGAGACCGACAACGACCCAGGAGGCGGGGGTGCGTACCGGTTCAGCCTGATCCACAAGCCTGAGCGTACGTCCGACTTCGCCCGCACGGTACGGGTGCGCGCCGATTGCGGATCGGTAAGTCACGGTTGCAGCGGCGACGCACCCCGGCGTACCGGTCGAAGGGTCCGGCATGACGACCCGACGCACGCTCCTCGCCGCCGGCGCCGCCACCGCCCTCGCCACCGCCGGCGGCCTGTCCGTCGCCGCCCCCGCGGCGGCCGCCGCCCCCGCGACCGCCCTGCTCGCCGCCGACCCGATCGCGCACCTGCTGCGCCGGGCGAGCTACGGCCCCACCCCGCAGTCGCTTTCCGAGGCGCAGAAGCTGGGCGTGGCCGGCTGGCTGGACCGGCAGCTGAGCCCCGCGAAGATCGACGACGCGGAGTGCGACGCGGTGCTCGCCCGGCTGCCGCTGGCCGGCGCCGGGATCGCGACCGTCCGGGGTGCCCTCAAGGCGCACTCCTACGAGGCATTCGGGCAGCTCGGCCGGGCCACGATCGCCCGCGCCGCGTGGAGCAACCGGCAGCTGTTCGAGACCACCGTCGCGTTCTGGGCCAACCACCTGCACGTCGCGGCGCCGTCGAGCGGCGTCTGGGACAGCCGGGGCGACTACGACGCGCAGGTCATCCGCAAGCACGCGTTCGGCAAGTTCGCCGACATGCTCAAGGCGTCGATGCGGCACCCGGCGATGCTGACGTACCTGGACAACCGGTCGTCGACCACCGCGAACCCCAACGAGAACTACGCCCGCGAGCTGATGGAGCTGCACACCGTCGGCATGGGCTACGGCGAGGAGGACGTCAAGGCGGCGTCCCGGCTGCTCACCGGCCTGACCGTGGGCAAGGACGGCACGTACGCGTACAGCGCCGCCAAGCACGCCACCGGCGCCGTCGAGATCCTCGGTTTCACGCACGCCAACGCGACCGCGGCCGGCGGCGAGGCGGCGGCCCTCGCGCTCGCCGACCACCTCGCCCGGCACCCGGCCACCGCCCGGCGGATCGCCACCAAGCTGTGCGTGCGGTTCGTCGCCGACGAGGCCCCCGCGACCCTGGTGACCAGGCTCGCGAAGGTCTACCTCGACAACGACACGGCGATCACGCCCGTGCTGAGGGCGCTGTTCACCTCGCCGGAGTTCGCCGCCGCGGTCGGCGCCAAGACCCGCACCCCGTTCGAGGACCTGATCGCCACCATCCGCGCCCTCGGCCTCGGCCCGGAGAAGTCCGGCGTCGCGGCCCTCGACGCGCTGTACAACGCCATGGTGAACGCCGGGAACGCGCCGTTCCGGTGGAGCACCCCGGACGGCTTCCCGGACGTGGCGGCGGCCTGGCACTCCCCGGCCGGCTTCCTGATGCGCTGCAACAATCACCTCAACCTGGCCACCGGCTGGTACCCCAGCCAGCTCACCCGCCCCACCGATCTGCTCAAGTCGCTGGTTCCGGTGCTGCCGGGGACGTACGGCGCATTGGTCGACGCCCTGGCCGTCCGGCTGATCGGCGCGAAGCTGCCGGCCGGCCACACCGCCGCCGTGCTCAGCGTCGCGGGCAAGCTGCCGACCAGTCCTCTGACCGCCGCGGACAAGTCGCTCGCCGGGCACGCGCCCTACCTGATCGCGCTGGTCCTCGACTCGCCGTCGTTCCAGCTGAGGTGATCATGAGTTTCGTCGAATGCTGTGAGAAGCCGCTGTCCCGCCGGGGGTTGCTCGGAGCCGCCGCGCTGACCGGGCTCGCCGGTGCGGGCCTGTCCACCCAGATGGCGTTCGCCGCGCCCGGCTACACCGGCGACACGCTGGTCGTGCTGTCGCTGCGCGGGGGCTTCGACGGCCTGTCGGCGATCGTGCCGATCGGCGACGCCGGCTACTACCGGGCCCGCCCCGGCATCGCCGTGCCGAAGAGCCAGGTGATCGCCGGGGACGGGACGTTCGGCCTGCACCCGGCGATGGCGCCGCTGCTGCCGCTGTGGCAGGGCGGCAAGCTGGCCGCGGTGCACGCGGTCGGCCAGCCCGACCCGACCCGCTCGCACTTCGCCGCCATGGAGGCCATGGAGAACGCGGCGCCCGGCACGTCGATCCGCAGCGGCTGGCTGGACCGGATGCTCGGGGTCAGCGGCGCGAGCGGCCCGCTCGCCGGCGTCTCGGTCGGCTCGGCCCGGCCGGCCCGGCTCCTGACCGGCCCGGCGGCCGACCTCTCGATGGCCTCGGTCAACGCCCTCACCCTGGCCGGGGACTCGGCGAAGCGGCCGATCGCGGCGGCGCTGCGGAGCATGTACGCCGACGCGCCCGCCGCCCAGGCCGGCCCGGCCCTGGCCGCCGACCAGGCGCTGGCCGCCACCGCGGGGCTGCGCGGCACCGCCTACGCGCCGGCCAACGGTGCGGCCTACCCGGACACCGAACTGGGCGCCGCCCTGCGCGACGTGGCCCGGCTGATCAAGGCCGGGATCGGCCTGGCGACCGCCGCGGTGGACTGCGGCGACTGGGACATGCACGACGGGCTCGGCACGCCGGTCAAGGGCCAGCGGATGTACGACAACCTCACCGACCTGTCGCTGGCGCTCGCCGCGTTCGCCGCCGACCTCGGCCCGGACGGGCTCGCCTCGGTCACCGTGCTCACCATCAGCGAGTTCGGCCGGCGGGTGGCGGAAAACGGCTCGCGCGGCACCGACCACGGCCACGGCAACGCGATGCTGCTGCTCGGCGGCGGGGTGCGGGGCGGCCGGACGTACGCGAAATGGCCGGGCCTGGCCCCCGGCGCGCTCATCGCCGGCGACCTCGCGGCGACCACCGACTACCGGTCGGTGATCGGCGAGGTGCTGCAGAAGCGGTGCGGGCTGGGCTCGCTGTCCGAGGTCTTCCCCGGGGTCGCCCCGTCCTCATTCGGGTTGGCCGCCGCCCGGACCTAGCCTAGGGCCTATCTGGCGGATCACGAGGGGCTGCGGCGTGGTCCACCAGATAGGCCCCAGCCTGGCTCGCGGCCGCCGGATCACGGCCAACTAGGCTGAGCGGCGATGGAACCAGCCAACGGGCATGTCGTGCTCGACACCGGGCAGGACGACGGCTTCGCCTCCCTGCGCAGGCCGGCCCGGCCCCGCGCCGACCGGTACGAACTCGGCCGTTCCCTGCGCGAGCGGGCACACCGGTCGGACATGGCGCACTGGACGCCGCCGGACGGCCGGACCGACCCGGTGCAACAGGTGATCAACGCGAACGAGGGCCGGCAGCCGCACCTCGTACCGATCCGGATCGGCCGGATGATCTCCTCGCCGTACGCGTTCCTCCGCGGCTCGGCCAACATCATGGCCGACGACTTCGCCGGCCTGCCCGCCACCGGCATCACGCCGGTCATCTGCGGCGACGCCCACCTGGGAAACTTCGGCTTCTACGCGTCGCCGGAACGGGAACTGGTCTTCGACCTCAACGACTTCGACGAGGCCCACCCCGGCGCCTGGGAGTGGGACCTGCGCCGGCTCGCGGTGAGCGTGCACGTCGCCGGCCGGCAGAACGGCTTCCGGGAAAGTGCCTGCGAGGAGGCGGTCGAACACTGCGTCGACGAATACCGCGAACAGCTCGCCCACCTCGCCGAACAGCCGCTGCTCGCCCGCTCCTTCGACCGCCTCGACGTGGACCGGCTGCGGTCGGCGGCGTCCCGGGCCAGCTTCCGGGAGGAGATCGAACGGGCCGCCCGGCGGGCCCGGCGGCGGACCAGCGACCGCGCGCTCCCCCGCTTCACCGAGCGCCAGGGCGAGACGTCCACGCTGGTCCAGGAACCGCCGCTGATCACCCGGCCGAGCGACGCCGAACGCTCCCAGCTGGCCGCGGCGCTGGACGGCTACCTCAACACGCTGCCGCCGCACTGGGCGCGGATCCTGGCCGGCTACCGGATCGTCGACATCGCGCACAAGGTGGTCGGGGTCGGGTCGGTGGGCCTGCGGGCGTACGTCGCCCTCTGCGAAGGCAGCAGCTCCGACGATGTGGTGTTCCTGCAGCTCAAGCAGGCCCGGCGCTCGGTGGTGGCGAAACACCTGCACGGCGACGCGGCGTGGCACCGGCATCAGGGCCAGCGGGTGGTCGAATACCAGCAGGCCCTGCAGACAGTCTCGGACCCGCTGCTGGGCTGGGCGACGGTCGGCGAGACCCAGTTCTACGTCCGGCAGTTCCGCGACATGAAGGGCGCGATCCTGGTCGAGGGGATCGACGCCCGTGCGCTGGCCGACTACGCCGGGATCTGCGGCTACCTGCTGGCCAAATCACACGCCCGGACAAGCGGAGCCTCCATGATCGCCGGCTACATCGGCGGCAGCGGAAAGCTGGCCGAATCCCTGTGCCGCTTCGCCCGCGCGTACGCCGACCAGATCGAAAGCGACCATGCCGCGCTGGTCCAGGCGGTACGCCGAGGCGCCCTCCCGGCGGAGGACGCGTGAGCGGCATCGTGCGGCTCGCCCACGCCGGGCTGCTGGACTTCTGGACCGAACGGCACCTGTGCACGCTGACCACGCTGCGCGCGGACGGGTCGCCGCACGTGGTGGCGGTGGGCGCGACCCTCGACCCGGCGGCCGGCCTGGCCCGGGTGATCTCGTCGGCGTCGGCGGCGCATGTCCGGCATGTCCGGAACGGGCAGCAGCGAGTGGCGATCTGCCAGGTGGACGGGGCACGCTGGACGACCGTGGAGGGACACGCCACGATCCGCGACGACCCCGAGTCGATCGCCGAGGCGGTCCGCCGGTACGCCGCCCGCTACCGCACGCCCCGCCCCAACCCGGCCCGCGTGGCCATCGAGGTCACGATCACCAAGGTCCTGGGCTCGAGCCGCTTCACCGCCTGACCCTTTCCGGGGCTCACGGTTGCGCCCGGCCGCGCGGGGCCGGCCGGCGCGGTCAGAGCGGGCCGGCGCGGTCAGAGCGAGCCGCCGCGGTCAGAGCG
>Ga0070668_100001719_pt1 | contig 15902 bp, 16 predicted proteins | sample KBSS43metaG_FD_64661 | JGI IMG/M metagenome (GOLD analysis project Ga0070668, IMG submission 64661) | Switchgrass rhizosphere microbial communities from Kellogg Biological Station, Michigan, USA - KBS S4-3 metaG | ecosystem: Host-associated > Plants > Roots > Rhizosphere > Soil ... | reverse complement strand
CGGGCCGGCCCGCAGCCATGCATTGAAGCGCCTTCAGGCCGCACTTCCCGCGGCTGAATTCATTGTCCGGCAGCGGCATGATGCCGACGTGCGAAGCAGCGATTTCGCGTGCCTCCGCTTCGGCGGACCAGGGGATGAATTGCATCTTCGCCCCGTTGATCGGCTGCGACGGGGGCTTGTTGCAGATGATCTTCACCACCAGCGGGATGCGCTGGGCGAGCGCTTCCAGGGCCGGTCGAGCATGCTCGAAATGGACGAGCGTAGTCGTTGACCCCGTCCAGCACACGATGAACGGCTCCGCTGACGGGGGTTCAAGCCGCCCGTCGTAATCCGCCAGCTCGATCGTGGTCGGCACGATGTGCACTTGGTCGTTCGATCCGCGCGCGAAGTCGGCGAGGAACTCATTGCCGACCGTAACCGCCGTCGCCAGGCGGCAGATCTCTTTCGTCTTGCGATGGAAGTGCAGGGCCGAGAAGATACTCCGGTCCACGTCCGGCTGCTGCATCCAGATCGCATCGTCGAAGTCGTAGATCAGCGGGGTCTTCGACCGCGCGAGCTGGCGTTCGTAGAATGCGGGACCGATCAAGGCGGCTTCGCGAAACAACAGGACGGCGTCGTACGCGCTTGCCTGGCGAATAGCGGAGCGGCGGTGGATGAAATCGCGGCTTACGAGCCAGGCTTTTTCAAGATGGTGGCCGGGTTTGTACAAGACCTCGGTCAGCTCGGGGGACTCGAACGGCAAGAGCTCAAGATCAATGGAATGGTCACGCGCCAGGTGGGGCGCCCATTGCTCGAAGCGGAACCGCTGGCCGGGCGCCAATCCCCACGGCTTGCTGGCAAGCGCGAGGACGCGGAGCCGGCGGTTATCAGCCATTCGAGAGCGCCTAGAACAGCCGCTTCGACCAGGTGTCCGGCGTCATCTCGCTGACGATCTCTAGGTCGAGGTGGTATTTGAACGGGCGGACGCCGCGGTTGCTGATCCAGTTGATCATCTGCCCGACGCCTTCCTCGAGCCGCACCTTGGGCTCGTAGCCGAGCAACCGCCGTGCCTTGTCCGCGGAGCAATTGGCCAGTTCGACCTCCTGCGGGCGCCCGGCCATGTGGACGGGCTCGATATCGAACTGGATGAGCTTGGCGACCAGCTCGGCGAGCTCCTTGATGGTCACGAACTCGTCGTCCGGCCCGATGTTGATGATTTCGCCGGCGCAGGCCGGGTTGAAGGCCATCTGCTTCATCGGTTCGATGTCGTCGGTGACGTAGCTGAAGCAGCGCTTCTGGGTGCCGGCGCCGTAGATGACCGGCTGGCGCCCCTGGAGCATCAGATTGATGAAGATGCTGGGCACGTTGCGATACGGGTCGTCGTACTTCTGGCGGGGCCCGTAGATGTTGTGCGGAACCGCGATTACCCATTCCATGCCGTGGGTCTCGGCCAGATTCTTGAGCATGAGCTCGGCGGTATATTTGCCGATGCCGTACGGATCCTGCGGCAGCGGGTTCATGTCTTCGGTGAACGGCACCTCGTTGGTGCCATAGCGAGCCATTGACGAGCACATCACGAACCGCCGGACGTTGTTGGCGATCGCTGCCGAGATCATCGCCGTCGACGCGCCGACGATATTCTGGGTAATGAGGTGCGGCGAAAATACCGACAACCCCTCATAAGCCGTGGCCGCGCAGTGATAGACGATGTCGACGCCCTTCAGGTGGGGCCGGAGCTTGTCGAAATCGTTGCAGTCGAATTGGTAGAATTCGACGCCGTCGGGGACGTTGTCGAGGTAGCCGCCAATCATGCTATCGTTGCCGATTACCTCGTGGCCATCGGCAAGGAAGGCATCGGCGAGATGGCTGCCGAGGAACCCGGCGACGCCTGAAATGAAAATACGCTGTTTCTGCACGCTGAGCTGACTTCCCGCTGGTATGAGGGCCGGCAACTAACGGGGCCTTCTTTGGTTGCCAACGGGCGTTCATGCGAGCCTAGCCGCTGAGCCGACGATAGATCGCATCGTAGCGGTCGACGCCGAGATTGACGTCGAACAAGGGCAGGGCGCGCTCGCGGCGTTGCAATGCCGAGCCGGGCAGGGCCGCGAGACGGTCCAGCGCCGCCGCGTAGCTCGCCTCATTGAACTCGTGGATTGCGACCCCGCAGCCGAGGTCGTTCACCAGCGCCTCGACATCGCCGACGCCGCCGTTGGTGACGAGCGGCAGCCCGAGGGCGAGCATCTCGCCCATCTTGGTCGGTGAGCTCGCCGTCTTCGAAAACACCGGCTCGATGAAGAAGATTCCGAGATCGGCGGCACTCATCAGCTGCGGCACTTCCTCCCGCGACGCGGCCCGAATGATCAACCGTTCGGGATCGATCCCCCGCGCCGTTGCGGCGGCACGAATGGAATCCGGCTTGTCAGGCGTAACAAAAAGGAAGCGGGCATCCTGGTGGCGCGACAGATAGACGCCGAAGAAGTCGAGCATCTCATCGCCCATGTACCAGGAGCCGAGCGAGCCGAGGTAGGCGAGGACCGGTGTGTTCGCAGCGATGCCGAGTCGTTGCCGCGCCTTTTCGCGGGAAACCTCGGTTGCCAACGGAAAATGATCGAAGTCGACGCAGCAGGGGATGACCGTGATCGGCGCTGGATCGGTGGCCAACTCGGGCCGGGTCAGGAGCTGCGTCTTGCCGGCCTCGGTCAGGCTGACGATGTGATCGGCGCCGCGGAGCAGGCGGGATTCCAGCCGTTTGAAGTAGCGATAGGCGGCCCGATAGAGCGGATTGGCGAGGTTCCAGTTGTCGCCCTCGATCTTCTCGTCGGGCCAGAAGCCGCGCATGTCGAACAGGAATTTCGTCCCGAACTTGCGCTTGAGAGCGAGGCCGGCGCGCGCCGGGATGTAGCTGCGGCAATGGACGAGGTCGAAGGGTCCGGCCCGGTGAAGCCGCACGGCGGCTCGCTTGAGCGCGGCGGCGTCGATCATCGAAGACAGGATGAGGGGTTGCTTGTGATATTTGAGCGGTACCCAATCGATCCGGGCCTGCCCGCACAGCTGGCGGATGCGTTCGCCGTCCCGATCCATCCGCTCGGGTTTTTCGCAGCTGAGGATGGTGATGCGATGCCCACGTTCGGCCAGGCCGAAAAGATACGGCAGGACCTGCGACCGTCCGAGCGGATCGGTCAGGCCGTCGTAAGTGATGTAAAGCACGTTCGCCGATGGCGAAGCGTTCGGTGAGGTGCGCTTCATCCTTTCAGCTTCAGGAACCGCGCGGGTCCGAGCACGCGAACGGCGATCATGCGCCCGGTCTCCTTCACCAACTCGCGCGTCTTCCAATGCCTACGCGCCAACCGCGCATAGAGGGTCGCGGCCTTGCCGATTTTTCCGGAATAGAGCGCCGCCAGGAAATCATACTCTTGCAACAACAATTCACGCCTTCGCAGTTGTGCTGGTGAGGCACCGTTCGATCGCAAGATGAAATCGATCAAGGCATGCGTCCGGCGCCCCTTGCACGCCGAGTGCAAGGCCTTTTCCGGGGTGAGGTTGCCGGCCAGCGAGCCCTTGTCGTGAACGCGGTACAAGAAGTGCGTGTCTGGCGTGTAGCCGACCCGTCGGGATGGATTGGTCAGGACCAGGAACGGTGCGACGACCAGGTCGAGATAGGTCGGCTGCACCTCGTCCAGACCGAATTCTGCAATCTGCCGTTCGAACTTGGGAATGTCGAAGCAACTGCGGCGAAATGAATAGGCGCTGCCCAGCCAGTAGCCCGTCTGATCCAGGATCGCATCCTTCAGGCGATTGGAGAGGTCGCCCGCCGATATCGCCCGCCGGCGGATGGCTGCGATGTTGCGATGCGTTTCGTCGCGGATCGGCAACTCGATTCCCTTAGCGTCGACGCGCCGGTGATCGTGCGACAGGAGCATCAGCGCGGGATCGGCGCTGAACGCGCGTTCGACGACGGCGAGCTTGTTGGCCGCCCAATAATCGTCCCCGTCGAGCATGCAGACGACGTCACCGCCCGCGGCTTTCACGCCGTGCAAAGCGGCGAGGAGGGCACCGGAATTCTTCGGCATGCGCAGGTAACGGACGTTGCTGCCATAAGCCGCGACCACGTCGGCGGATCGGTCCGTGCTGCAATCATCGACCACGATGATCTCATCCGCCGGCCTGGTCTGGGCGAGCACGGAATCGATGGCTTGTCCGATATATGGTTCAAGGTTGAAGACAATGATGACGACCGAAAGGCGCAGGTCACGGGGGTCGGCCAATCCACGGGACGCAGTCATCCTTGCCCCGTTGGGACAGTTTTTCGGATTAGTGCGAGCACGCTGATATCCACCCCAAGCTCTTTTCGCCCGTAATTCCGCGACCCGACACCAATGATAACGGCGGTCAGGATCGCTCCGGACGCGGCTGCGGCCGCTCCAAGCAGAAGCGTCAGGGCGGCAGCCACGATGATCCCCGCGCCAACCGCCACAACGTAGATTTTGATCAAATGCCGTTCACCGCCACACATTGCCAGCAGGATCGGGCCCATGCCGAAGAAGGCATAAACGAGTTGCGCGACGGCCAGCAGGAAGAGGGGCAGCCAGCCATCCGCATAAACCGGGCCGAAGACGAAGGCGATCAGCAGGCGCCCCAACAGCCAACACCCGAGGACGACGGGGATCATGACCGCAACCATCGCCCCGCTCGACCAAGTTAGCAGCCGCTGCAGGGCACTCTTTTCGCCGGAATCGTTCAGCCGCGACAAAGTCGGCGCGAGCAGGATGTGGAAGATCGTCACTGGCAATGTCGCGAGAACGGCGCAGGCGACTGCGACGCGAAAGACACCGAGTTCAACCCCCGAGGCGAGCCAGCCGACGAGAATCACGCTGTAACTGGCGTCGGCCTGGCGGAGTACGTCGACCGCACCCAACGGAAGCGCCATGCTCAGCCATGGAATTGCGCGGGCTCGCGGCACGCGGCGACCGGCTTTGGGGATGGCGCGCCAGACCCAGACGAGGCTGATGATCGCGGCACCGAACGTGACGCAGTTCTGGATGGTCAAAGCGATCATCGCATTCATCTTGCTGCCGGCTAGCAACAGTCCGCCGACGATGATGAAGGCCAAAGCGGGCCGGACGGCGATGTCCATCGACTGGCCCTTGAGCAGCGCACCGAGGCCGCGCAGCTCGGCGGCGAATAGGCTGGTATAGGCGGTCAGCAACGTCAGCAGGGCGCCCTGCAGGATCAGGAGCAGGACGAACGGCGCTACCCCCGCCCAAGCGGCACCGGTCAGTGCGAGCAAGCCGATTGCGATGCCGGCGGCCGATGTCGCAATGCCAAATTCAAAGATGATCGTCTTCGCGCCAGACCAGTCGCCGCGCCCGCCGCGGACGCTGAGTTCCCGGACTGCCAACTGCGGCGTGCCGAGTTGCGCCACGGTCATTCCGACCGCGGCAAGCGTCGTCACCAGGCCGTAGATCCCGAATTCCGTTGGCCCGAGCATTCGGGCCAGCACCACCCCTAGCGCGAAGCCGCTGGCCATTCCGGCGATCCGCAGAAACAGGCTCCAGAAACCCGAGCGAATGAACTCGCCGCGCCCGTCGACCAGCTGGCGCCCGCCGGCAAGGGCTGCGCGAAACGCTGAAATCATTGCGGAGTCCATGTCATCGCCAGTGCTTTGGCGCGGCACGCGGCGGGCTTGCAAGACAGGTTCGCTTTCCCGACAGGAGAATCTTCCGACCAAGGGAGATATCCTGACGTGTTTGGGCGCATTGGACGCGAGTTTCTGCGGCTTCGGGCCTGGTGGCTGTTCGGGCATTCGAAAGTCTATGTTTTCGGACCATTCTCCGCGATCAACCCGCGAAACATTCGAATGGGCCGAAACGTCGCGATCAATCACGGCGTATTTCTTCTGGGGCGGGTCGGGATTGAAATTGGCGACGACGTCGTCCTGTCGGCCCGATGCATGCTGCTGGACGCGAAACTGGCGCCGGACAGTGTGTTGTCCGGCGCTCACCGCTACGAGGACGCGCCGATCCGTGTTGAGAGTGGCGCGTGGATCGGGGCTGGAGCCATCATCTTGGCGGGTGTTACCGTCGGTCGAAACAGTGTGATCGGTGCCGGTAGTGTCGTTACTCACGATGTCGCGGCCGGCTCGATCGTCGCCGGGAATCCGGCGCGACCAATTCGCCCGAGCGCGACGGAACGACCGGCGGAGCGTTAAGCAGCCATGTGCGGCATAGCCGGAATCATCGCGCACGGAGCGCTCGAGGAGACGGCGGTCGCGCGGCTGATCCGTCCGCTCGCGCATCGCGGGCCCGACGATGAGGGCATTTGGATCGACCCCGAGGCACGGGTGGGTTTAGGCCATCGCCGCCTCGCCATCGTCGACCTGTCCCCGGCGGGCCATGAACCGATGCACTCGGCCGACGGCCGCTTCGTCATCACCTTCAACGGTGAAATCTACAACCATGCCGAGCTTCGCGCTGCGCTCGAGGCCGCGGGCGCAGTGCCCGACGGCGGCTGGCGTGGGCATTCCGACGTCGAGACCTTTCTCCAGGCGATTGTCGCCTGGGGCCTGGACGAGGCGCTTCGCCGCAGCGCCGGCATGTTCGCCTTCGGCCTGTGGGACAAGAGCGAGCGGCGGCTGAACCTGGTCCGCGATCGCTTCGGCGAGAAGCCGCTTTATTACGGCTGGGCCGGCAAGGACTTCCTGTTCGGGTCCGAACTCAAGGCGCTCCGCGCGCATCCGCGCTTCGACGGCACGGTTGATCGGCGCGCCGTCCAGCTGTTCGCGGCGCGTAACTACATCCCGGCGCCGCTCACCATCTATCGGGGCGTGTTCAAGCTCGAGCCGGGATGCGTCCTGACGCTCGATGCAGCGGACGCCGCAATCGCTCTAATCGAGCCACCGGCGGAGGGCGCCAACGGCGGTGTCAGCCTGAAGCGTTACTGGTCCTATCGCGAGGTCGTCGAACGCGGGCTCGCCGATCCGCTCGCCGACGAAGCCGACGCGCTCGCCGAAGTCGAACGCGTACTCGCTGCCGCGATCGGCGGACAGGCCATGGCCGACGTGCCGGTTGGCGCCTTCCTCTCCGGCGGGATCGACAGTTCGACGATCTGCGCGCTCTATCAGAAATATTCGTCGATCCCGGTTCGCACCTTCTCCATCGGGTTCGAGGAGAGCGGCTACAATGAGGCGGAGGACGCGCGCCGCGTCGCGGAGCATCTTGGCACGGTCCATCACGAACGCACCGTCACCGTGCGCGAGGCCCGGGACGTCATCCCGCAGCTTCCGGCGATGTATGACGAGCCGTTCGCCGACTCGTCGCAGATCCCGACCCATCTCGTCAGCCGCTTCGCTCGCGAGCAAGTAACGGTCGCATTGACCGGGGACGGCGGCGACGAGTTGTTCGCCGGCTACAACCGCCACTTCGCCGCGCCGCGGCTGTGGCAGCAGCTGCAGAAGGTGCCGAAGCCGCTTCGGGCGATCACTGGCGTGCCGCTCGGTCGTTTGCCGTCACAATTCTGGAGTGGCGTCGCCGGCCTGCTGCCGGGCCGGCAGCAACCGCATGTCGGTGGCAAGCTGCAAAAAGCGTTCCGGCTCGCGGCTTCGGCGGGCAGCCTCGATGAGGTTTATTGCAGTTTCCTCGACGAATGGAGCCAAGAGCCGTCGCCGGTCATCGGCGCGGATGCGGCTGGGCAGGGCTTCGACCTTGCGATCGACGGTGCGCCGGACGCCGTCCGGATGATGTACTGCGACGCGGTCAGCTACCTTCCCGACGACATTCTCGCCAAGGTCGACCGCGCGTCGATGGCGGTTGCGCTCGAGACCCGCGTGCCGTTCCTAGATCACCGCGTCGCCGAGGTTGCGGCGCGGATTCCGCTCAGCCTCAAAGTCCAGGGCGGGCGCGGCAAGCATATCCTCCGCCAACTGCTCTACGGCATGGTCCCGCGGACCTTGGTCGAGCGGCCCAAGGCCGGTTTCTCAATCCCGGTGGGTGACTGGATCAAGGGTCCGCTGCGGCCCTGGGCGGAAGATCTGCTCGACCCGGCGGCGATGCGGGCCGACGGCTGGTTCGACCCCGCCATCGTCCAGCGGCGCTGGCGAGAGCATCTCAGCGGGCGGCGGAACTCCACCCCCGCGCTGTGGACGATCCTGATGTTCCAGGCCTGGCTGCGCGAGCAACGCAGCAGCACGGCGGTTGCCGCTTAGCGGCAAGCACCCGTTCAGGCCGACCGTGCCATTCCGGCTGAGTTCAGGGGGAGGTCCGGTATGCGTTGGTACCTGGCAGCGTCACTTGGCTTGCTATCGGCCGTCGCCACGGCGGCGCCCTCGATCCTCACCATCCCCCCGGAGACCCAATTCGCGATGCGCGTCGTCGTGCTGCACAACCAGCAGCGCGCTGTAGCGGGCGTGGGGCCGGTCACCTGGGATCCCGCCCTTGCGGCCGCTGCGGATGCTTATGCGGCCCAGCTCGCGCGGACGCGGCGCTGGGGGCACTCACCCCCGGCCGCCCGTCCGGGGCAGGGCGAGAATCTGTGGATGGGCACGCGCGGCGCGTTCAGCGTCGACGCGATGATTGGCGCGTGGGCGGGCGAGGGGCGGATGTTTCGGCCCGGCATCTTTCCCACCGTCAGCCGAACGGGCAGCTGGGGTGACGTCGGCCACTATACGCAAATGGTCTGGCGGGGCACGGCGCGGGTCGGATGCGCGATTCGATCGAGCGCTCGCGACGACTATCTCGTGTGCCGCTACGTTCCCGCCGGTAACGTAATGGGCGTTGCCGTTCCGTAATTAACTGTGCCCAGGAAACGGCGGAAGACCGAAAAAAATGCATCCGTTTCGGGTGCAGGCAACTTTGTAATGGATTATTTGTTGTCGGGCGTTAGGGACGTTAACAGGAAATTGTGGGCGCGCCGGTGCGCCAGGAGACGAGAATATGGCGAGTTTGCGGATGAAGCCCATGGTAGCTCTACTGGTGAGCGGCGCGATGTTCGTCAGCTCCACGAGTGCTGTCGCGGCTGGTGCCGGTGCGCCTTCTGTCCAGCAGATTGACCCGTGGGCGGCCCTGTCGGTGCTCAGCGCCGGCGCGCCTGCCGCCGCCTTGTGCGGTGCCGCGGCGACGGCAGCGCAGGCTCCGTCCGCGGGCTGCGTGCTCCCGGCGACCGATGCGCCGCCGCCTGTCGCTCAGGCTGGCCCGCCGCCGCCGACTCCGGTGCCGCCGGTCGAGCCGGCAGGTGAAGGCCTTGGGCTTGGGATCTCGCCGTTGTGGCTCGCGCTTGGCGCGATCGCGATCGGCGCTGCCGCTTATTTCCTGCTGCGCAACAAGCACAGCCACGCGACTAGCCCGAACTGATTCCCGGGCTGCTCTTGGGGGGGAAGATTCTCAAGAGGGGTTTAGCGTTATGAAGTTACTGTTCTCAATATCCGTCGGCATCGCGGCCGCTGTCGCTTTGCCTACCGCCGCGCTCGCCCAGGCCTGGACGCCTGGGGCCGAGATCGTCGGTCAGTCGGTTCAGGTGACGACCAACGGCGTCACCAACACGGTCTATCTCGACGCCGGAGGCTCAGCGCGGATCGTGACCCCCGGCGGCAACACGTTGCCGGGTACCTGGTCTGCTGCTGGCGGCCAGATGTGCTTGAACAACGGCGCTGCCCAGGAATGCTGGCCTTACGCCTCGCCGTTCCAGGCGGGACAGCCGGTCACCCTGACCAGCAGCTGCAATTCGACCTCGACCTGGCTGGCGTCCGCGACCAACACCGCGCCGCCGCCCGCACCGAAGGGCGAGCGCGGCCGTTAAGCCAAGTTCCAGTACCGACTTATTTCGCGGCTGCGTCTTCGGGCGTGGCCGCGAATTTTTTGGCGAGCGCGGCCATCGACGGCTCGTGCGTCAGGTCGAGGTGCAACGGCGAGACCGCGACGCAGCCGTCGGCGATCGCCTCGAGGTCGGTCTGGTGCCCCGGCGTCTGGACCATCGGCCCCAGCCCGAACCAATAATAATCGTAGCCGCGCGGGTCGGTCCGCTGGACGATGCGCAGGCGCCCATAGTCGCGCAGTCCCTGGCGGCAGATGCGAACCCCGTTGACCTGTTCGGGCGGCAGCGCCGGGAAATTGACGTTGATCAGCGTCCCCGCGTCCATCGGGAATTCGAGCAGCGGCGCGAGCACCCGCTCGGCCCACGCCTCGGCCGCTGCGAACGGCACCGTGTCGCCCATGCCTTCGCGTGAATAGGCCTGGCTGAGCGCGATCGACGGCACGCCGGCGAGCGCCCCCTCCATCGCCGCCGAGACCGTCCCCGAATAAGTCACATCCTCGGCGAGGTTGGCGCCGCGGTTGATCCCCGACAGGATTACATCGGGCGGCGAATCCTTCATGATGTGGGCGAGGGCGAGCATCACCGCGTCGGTCGGCGTGCCGGTGACCGAGAAGCGCCGCTCCCCGTGACGGCGCAGCCGCACCGGTGTGGTGAGGGTCAACGAGTGACCCGCACCAGACTGCTCTTCGGTCGGGGCGACGACCCAGATTTCGTCGCCGAGCTTGCTCGCAACGGCCTCGAGCACCTTGAGGCCGCGGGCGTTCACGCCATCGTCGTTGGTCAGCAAAATTCGCATGGGTTGGGGCTATGGCGGGCAGCACTCGCGGACGCAATGGCGGGGGCGCTGTCCCGAATTGCGCCATATCCGCAACAGGTTGGCGATTTCTTCACTCGTCGCCGGTAAGCGCTTGTTCACCCCGGGGTCCATATCTATAGGCCGCGGTTGGGGACGAACGACTTACCCGGTTCTAAGTCCCGGGAAAGTCACGAGTAATCGCCTCCGGTTGCGCCCGGTTGGCCGGGCCGCAAGCGGTGGCTGGCGTAACTGGACTCAGGCATGTTTTGCCTGGGTCTGCGCGGGGAGGGGTTGGAATGGCGACTGCACTTGTCGACCTATATGGCGGCGACGACTTCGAACGATTTGACCGGATCATTCTTCCCGAGGGCTACCGGCCTTCGGACGATGAGGAATTCATGTGCGCGAAACACCGCGCCTATTTCCTCCACAAGCTGAAGGACTGGAAGGAAGCGATCATCGAGGAGTCGCGGGCGACCATGGCCCAGCTCCAGGTCGATTCGCTCCGTGAGCCCGACATCGCCGACCGTGCGTCGAGCGAGACCGATTGGTCGATCGAGCTCCGCACCCGCGACCGCCAGCGCAAGCTGATTTCCAAGATCGATTGCGCGATCCGTCGCCTCTACGAAGGCGAATATGGCTATTGCGAAGTGACCGGCGAACCGATCTCGCTGGCGCGGCTCGAAGCCCGGCCGGTGGCAACCATGACCCTCGAAGCGCAAGAGCGCCATGAGCGAGTCGAGAAGGTTTCGCGGGACGATTAGACCATCCCGCGGCAGGCTGTTCGCTAGTGGGCGACGTGGCCCGCGAGTTCGTCTTTGAGCCGGAGCTTTTCTTTCTTGAGGCGGTGGAGAAGGTCTTCGTCCGGGTGCGGTCGGTGCTCTTCTTCGTCGATCAGCGCGTGCAGCGCCTGGTGCTTCGACTCGAGCGACTCGACCTGTGCCTTGTCCATTGGTGCCGTTCCTTTCGCGGGATTGAGTGTCACCACGGCGTAATAAACCACGAATCGCGGCGTTTGTCTCGCCTGCCTTCACGGCCCGCCGCGTGCGATTGTTCGCCTCATCGTTGCCGTCATTAAGTAGGCGAACGGCGGCGTCTGCTGTATGGCCGGGCTGAATGAATGACGACCATCCGGACGCCGATCTCGAGGCGTTGAAATATGAGCACCGGCAACTCGATGCGCAGATTGCGCTGCTCACCGCCGAGCATGGCCCCGACCAACTCGAGATCGCGCGCCTGAAGCGCCGCAAGCTGCAGTTGAAGGACCAGATCCAGATGATCGAAACCGCGAACATCCCCGACATCATCGCCTGAGGGCCCTGCTTCAGAGGGCGTCCCGCTGCGGGACAAATAGGACGATAGCCGGGGCAGGGCCTCAACTCGGGCGTTTTCAGCCGGGCATGATGATGTCACGGTGGAGGCAATGGACGAATCGGACCTCCCAGAGCCGCAAGCGCGCCTGACCTCGCGCCTGATCGACGCGCTCTACACGGAAGCGATGCTGCTCGCCGACGAGGCACGGCATTATTTCGACGACATCGGCCGCGACGATCGCGCGAGCCTGCACCCGTTCGCCCGGGTCGGTTTTGCGTGCGAATCGCTCAAGGTAACGACGCGGATCATGCATATCGTCGCCTGGCTCCTGACCCAGCGGGCGATCGAATCCGGCGAGATCGCCCTGTTCGACGGACGCCGGCCCGAGCGCCGGCTCGGCAATGCGCAGGATAGCGATCCGGCCGTGGTCGAGCAGCTGCCCGCGTCGGCGCAGCGGCTGATCAACGCCAGCTCGGACCTCTACGCCCGGATCAAGCGGATCGACGAAGGCCAGGTCGAAACTGAGGTGCCGCAAAGTCCGGCCCGGGCGCTGATGGGCCGCCTCGAACGCGGTCTCGGCGGCCAGGCCTAGCCTAGGCCACGCCTAGTTTAAGACGCGGACAGCCGCGCCTTCGCGGCGGCATATTGCTCCGCCAGCCGATCGATATATTCCGCCGCGGGGCACACCCGGTCGACCGCGCCAATGCCCTGGCCGGACCCCCAGATATCCTTCCACGCCTTGGCCTTGCTGCCGCCATCCGCGCCGCCGCCGAACTTCATCGTGTCGAGGTTGCCAGCAGCCAGATTGTCCGGGTCGAGCCCCGCCGCCACAACCGACGCGCGGAGATAATTGCCGTGCACGCCGGTGAAGAGGTCGGAATAAATGATATCCGCCGCGCCGCCTTCGACGATGCCCTGCTTGTAGGCGTCCGAAGCATTGGCCTCGGCGGTCGCAATGAACGGCGAGCCGACATAAGCGAGGTCGGCGCCGGCCGCCTGCGCCGCGAGCACTGCGCCGCCGTTGGCGATTGCGCCGGAGAGGATCAGCGGCCCATCGAACCAGGCGCGGATCTCCTGGACCAGCGCGAACGGCGACCAGCGGCCGGCGTGGCCGCCGGCCCCGGCCGCGACAGCAATGATCCCGTCGGCGCCTTTCTCCACCGCCTTGCGGGCGAAGCGGTCGTCGATCACGTCGTGAAGTGTAATTCCGCCCCAACTGTGGACCGCCTCGTTGAGCTCGACACGCGCGCCCAGCGACGTGATGACGATCGGCACCTTCCACTTCGCACAGACCGTCATGTCCTGTTCGAAGCGGTCGTTGGACCGGTGGACGATCTGGTTGACCGCGAACGGCGCCGCCGAGCGCTCGGGGTGGTCGCGATCCCACGCCGTCAATGCTTCGGTGATTTCGTGCAGCCACTCGTCGAGCTGCGCCGCTGGCCGCGCGTTCAGCGACGGAAAGCTGCCGACAATGCCGGAGGTGCACTGGGCGATGACCAGCTTGGGATTGGAAACGATGAACAGCGGCGCACCGATCACCGGGATCCGGAGGCGCTGGAGGATCGGCGGCAGGCTCATGCCCTGCGGGCTATAGCCGATGAAATTCCTTATACCACTCCACGAACCGCGGCACGCCTTCGTCGATGGTCGTCCGCGGCTCGAACCCATGGTCGCGCTGGATCGCGCTAATGTCGGCGAACGTCTCTTTGACATCCCCCGGTTGCATCGGTTGCGGGTCGCCCGTCGCCGTGCGCCCAGTCGCTTCCTCGAGCAGCTCGACCACCCGCATCAAATCCTCGCTGCGGTGGTTGCCGATATTGTAGATGGCATGCGCTGCCTTGCTGCCCCCCGCTTTCTCCGACCCGTCGTTGGCCGGCGGCCCATCGAGGCAGGCGACGACGCCGCGGACGATGTCGTCGACATAAGTGAAATCGCGCCGCATCTCGCCGCGGTTGAACAGCGGCAGCGGCGTCCCGGCGTAGAGCGCCTTGGTGAAGATCCACATCGCCATGTCGGGCCGGCCCCACGGCCCGTAGACGGTGAAGAAGCGCAGGCCCGTCATCGGCACGCCGTAGAGGCTCGAATAGGATTCGCTGAGAAGCTCGTCGGCCTTCTTGGTCGCCGCGTACATCGACAGCGGGTGATCGACCCGGTCCTCGACCCGGAACGGCAACTCGGTGTTGCCGCCATAGACGGATGACGAGGACGCATAGACGAAGTGGCTCGACTGCCGCTGCCGGGCGAGCTCGATCATGTTGCAGTGGCCGACCAGGTTTGCCCGGACGTAGGCCTGCGGGTTCTCGATGCTGTAGCGGACGCCGGCCTGCGCGCCGAGGTGGACAATCCGGTCGAAGTCGGACGTCGCAGCGAAATCCTGAAGCGCAGCCCAGTCCGAGAAGTCGACCTGCGCGAAACGAAAACGGTTGTCGTACTGGCTCGACAGTCGCTCGAGCCGCGCGCGCTTCAGCGCCGGGTCGTAATAATCGTTGAGGTTGTCGATCCCGACCACCTCGTCCCCGCGCTCGAGCAGCACGCGAGCGGTCGCCGCTCCGATGAAGCCCGCTGCCCCTGTCACCAATACCGTCATGGTGGCGGCATAGGGTGCGTCCCCGGCCGTTCAAAGTGAAATGATTGTCAGGATTGGAGCGCCGTGCTTGAGACCGGACGTGACGTTGAGCTGGACTTTCGCGATCGATCGCGGCGGAACCTTTACCGACGTCGTCGCGCGAGCGTCCGACGGCACTCTACGGGTTGAAAAGCTGCTCTCCGAGAATCCGGGCCGATATGATGACGCTGCGATCGAAGCGATCCGCCGCGTGCTGGCGGACGAGGGCGGAACCGTCGCGGAAGTGCGCATGGGCACCACCGTCGCTACCAATGCCCTGCTCGAGCGCAAGGGCGAGCGCGTTGCGCTGGCGATCACCCGCGGCTTCGGCGATGCGCTGCGCATCGGCTATCAGGCGCGGCCCGAGATTTTCGCGCGGCACATCGTCCTGCCGTCGATGCTCTACGAGCAGGTCGTTGAGGTCGACGAACGCGTCAGCGTCGAGGGGGAGGTGTTGACCCCGCTCGATGAGGATTCCGCACGCGCGGCGCTCAAGCACGTCCGCGACGCTGGCATCGACGCCGTCGCCATCGTCTTCATGCATGGCTGGCGATATCCGGCGCACGAAGCGCGGCTCGCGGCCATCGCGCGAGAGCTCGGCTTCAGCCAAATCTCCGTCAGCCACGAGGTCGCGCCACTGATCAAGCTGGTCGGCCGCGGCGACACGACCGTGGTCGACGCCTATCTTTCGCCGGTCCTCGGCCGCTACGTCGACCGCGTTGCCGCGGGCCTTCCGGTCGGCACCGATCTCCACTTCATGCAATCCAACGGTGGCCTCACCGAAGCCAGCGCCTTTCGCGGCAAGGACGCCATCCTGTCCGGCCCGGCCGGTGGGGTTGTCGGCATGGTCGCGGCGAGCGCGGCGCATTGGCCCAAGGGAGAAGACCCGAGGCTCATCGGCTTCGACATGGGCGGGACCTCGACCGACGTGTCGCATTATGCCGGGCAGTTCGAGCTTGCCGACGAAAGCGTTGTCGCCGGAGTCCGCATCCGCGCGCCGATGATGCAGATACATACCGTCGCGGCGGGCGGCGGGTCGGTCTGCCGCTTCGACGGCATGCGCTTTCGCGTCGGCCCGGAAAGTGCCGGCGCCGATCCCGGCCCGGCCTGTTACCGCAACGGCGGCCCGCTGACCGTCACCGACTGCAACCTGGTGCTCGGCCGCATCGACCCCGATCATTTCCCGAAGGTGTTTGGCGCCAACGGCGACCAGCCGCTCGACGTCGAGGCCGCGCGCGCCCGGCTCGAGCAAGTCGCTGACGCCGTTCCCGGCAAGACCATCGAGGAGATCGCCGAAGGCTTCATCGCCATCGCCGTCGACAATATGGCCGCGGCGATCCGCAAGATTTCGATCGCGCGCGGTCATGACGTCACCCGCTACACGCTCGCCTGTTTCGGCGGTGC
>Ga0070668_100001717_pt1 | contig 15914 bp, 12 predicted proteins | sample KBSS43metaG_FD_64661 | JGI IMG/M metagenome (GOLD analysis project Ga0070668, IMG submission 64661) | Switchgrass rhizosphere microbial communities from Kellogg Biological Station, Michigan, USA - KBS S4-3 metaG | ecosystem: Host-associated > Plants > Roots > Rhizosphere > Soil ... | reverse complement strand
CAGAGCGCCTGCAGCCGCTGGGACGGGCCTTGGACCAGCAGCACCTCCAGCGACTGGTCGTCCTCCAGGAAGACGTGCTGGGAGGAGATCACCTCCTTCAGGAACGCCGACTGGGCCTGGGCCAGCGCCTGGCGCACGCGGCCGGAATCGGCGCGGTAGATCAGGGTGATGGCGCCGGCCAGCACGGCTCCTTCCCGCCCCTCGTGATGCTCGGCCAGCTCATGGCGAATCAGCTCGGCGATCATCTGCGAGCGGCTCGGCAGGCCGCGCTCGGTGACCATGGCGTCGAGCTGGGCGAGCAGCTCCGCCGGCAGGCTGACGCTCAGGCGGGCGAGCAGGGATGTGGCGTCCAGGGACATGCGCCGAGCCTTGGGCAATTATTACGAACTTCGCAATTCGTAATACGCGACGACGCGGCCGGAAAGCGTCGACGCCCTGCGTTTGGGCGCCGGGCGCCCACCCCGTTCGCAGCTTCGCGCCCTCAAGCGGCCCCCGGCCAATCGGCGGTCGTCGCCCCAGGGGGCGCCTTAGCCCCTGCTGGTTGTCGGGCCTACAGCTCGCACCGGGGCTGTCCCTTCCGCGCTGGCGGACTCCAGCGCGCGGCGGGTGGTTTCGAATGTCGCCCTGTCGATCCGATAGCGCGAGTAGAAGTAGACGGCGACCAGGCCGGGGAGGATCGGAACCAGGGCGTCCACCAGCGCCAGGGCGTCCAGCGTGCGGGTCGACACACTTCCCGGCTCAGCGCTCTTGGGGAACTGAATGAGGTCAAGGGAGACGCCGACCAGCATCGAGCCGACCGCCATGTCGATCTTGCTGAAGAGGGTGCGCGTCGAATAGAGCACGCCCTCCTGCCGCACGCCGAACTTCAGTTCGTTCTCGTCGGCGATGTCGGCCAGGGCGGACATCACCGTGATCCCGAGCAAGGTCATGGCGCCTTGGGTGACGGCGGTCATGGCGATCAGGGCCGGCAGGATCCAGAGCTCGCCGGCGGGGATCACGCCAAGGACGCGAAGCAGCGGCAGGATGGCCGGCGACAGGACCATGACGACTCCCGCCGCGACGATCGTGCGGCGCTTGTCGAAGCGTCCGTGCAAGCGGGCGACCGTCAGGAAGCTGAAGATGAAGCCGCAGATGTTGCCCAGCACGAACCAGCGGATCTGCGCGCTGTGCAGGTCCCAGAAGAAGGTCTGGACATAGAGCAAGAGCCCGTCCCGCATGCCCAGCGTGCAGCTCAGGAAGAAGAACGCGATCAGCAGATAGACGTAGTTCACGTTGCGGAACGCCCGGCCGATATCCTTCACGAACTCCTTCGGCGAGAACCGGGGCAGGTCTTCCGGCGGCCGCGGCAGGCGCGGGATCTGGTCGCGCGTGAAATAGGCCGAGGCCAGCAGCGCGGTCAGGGCGACGCCCGCGATCGTGTAGGCGAAGGGCGCATAGGCCCGCGGATTCATCAACCCGCGCTCGTATTCCGCGGTGGCGGCGAAGAAGAAGGTGAACGCAACCCACTTGATGACGGAGTCGGCCGTAAACCCGAAGAAGGTGTTGTAGGCCATCACCGCGGAGCGTTCCGTGTAGCTCTTCGAGAGTTCGCCCCCGAGGGCCAGGTGGGGCGTGTGGTAGACGGTCATCGCCAGACGCAACGTCGTCACGAACATCGCGAACCAGACGAACAGCCAGATCTCGGCGACACCCGGCGGCGGATTGAAGATCGCGACCATGGAAAGGGCGATCGGCAGCGGCGCGACAAACATGTAGGGATGTCGCCGGCCCCATCTGGAGCGGGTGCGGTCGGAGATCGAGCCCATCAGCGGGTCGGTCAGGCCGTCCAGCACCAGGCTGACCGTGATCGCCAGGCCGGCCAGCGTGGCGGGAACGCCAAGCACCTGATTGTAGTAGAACATGGCGAAGGCGCCGACGGCGGTGAGCGCGATTCGCTCAGCGGCCGATCCGAGGCCCCAGGCGATCTTGGTGCGCAGCGCGACCCGCTCAGCGTCTTGCATGCCGGCCTTCCCTCTTCATGCGCGGACGCCGGCCGCTTTGAGCGGTTCGACGAGCGTCCGGCCCGGCGCGGGCGCCAACTCACGCGGATGGCTCAAACGATCGGTCACCAGCGGTAGTCCAGCCGCACTCCATAGGTCCGGGGGCGCGCGAAGACGTTGGTGTCAGACGACGAGGTCACCAGGGTCAGGTTGTGCTGGATGTCGAGCAGGTTCTCGCCCCACACCGTGAAGGCGGTATGGTCGTCGGGCAGGTTCCAGCGGGCTTGGGCGTTGACGAGCACCTTGGAGCGCTCCCGGAGACGGTTCAGCGGGTCCCACCAGGAATGGCCGCTGTAATAGACGTTACCTGACAGGACGAGGTCGCCGTTACCGATCGGGGCCGTGTAGTCGCCGCCCAGATTGGCCGTGAGGAATGGCGTCCGGATCAGCTTGTTTCCCGTGACGTCGACGATCGAGCCGGAATTGTTGCCGCACGGAAAGACGCCGGCGGGGCACGGCTGTGTTCCAGTCGGAACGGCGGCGCCACGGCCGATCGGATTGGGAATGGAGACCTGGGCGTTCGGGAAGCTCGCGTATTCGGCGTGCAGCACCGAGAGGCCGGCGGTGAGGTCGAGGCGGTCGACCGGCCGCACCACCGTCTCGAACTCCACGCCATAGATCTCGGCGGAGGCCGCGTTCTGCAGGAAGGCGCTGCCCGTCACCGGATCGCGGGCCGTCGTCTGCAGGCCGTTGTAGTCGGTATAGTAGGCCGACCCGTTCAGTCGCAGCCAGGGGCGCGGGTCGGATTTGAAGCCGACTTCATATTGCGTGACGGTCTCAGGGTCGACCGGGCGCACCACCTGGTTGACGATCGTAAACAGGCCGCTTTTGAACGCCTTGCCCACCTTGGCGTAGAGGTTGAGGCGTTCGTTCACCCGATAGGCCACGTTGCCCGACGGGGTGAACTTCCTGAACGTGTCTGAGCCGGCGATCCTGGCGCCCACCGCCGGCTGGAGGATCTGGTTTGTGAAGCTACGCTTGTCGGCCGTGTAGCGGCCGGCGACGGTCACCGACAAGGCCTCGGTGAGGGCATATGTGACCTGGGCGTAGGCGGCGAGGGAATTGGTCTTGATCGACGAGGCGTTGCTCGAGCGCGAGAACGTGCCGTTCGGGTTGAGCGTCACGGTCCCGGACGGGGCCAGTGACGGATTGGAGGAGGCGTAGTCACGGTAGTAGACGCCGCCGACGATCCAGGACAACGGCCCTTCGCCCTTAGAGGTCCCGTAGACCTCCTGATAGAAGGAGCGTGAGCCCTGGGCGACGAACAGCTCGAGCGCCGGCAGCGGCGTGGCGTCGGAATCGGCCGTCGCCTTGAGCTTGTTCGTCTGGACCCCGGTGACCGTATTGAGGTCGAAGGCGTCGAACCTGAAGGTCCCGACGAGGTAGCCGCTGTTTTGCAGCACCTTATTGTTGGGCGGGAGGTTCAACGCCGCCTCGTAGGGTCGCGTGGCGACGAACACCCCGGGCCCGAAACGGCGCGCGGTGGTGTTGCCGGCATACGGCTGGTTGGCCGAGCCGGTACGGTCCGCGTTGTTGGTGTGGCCGACGCCCAGCAGCAGCGAGATGTTGTCGGTTGGCTCAAAGGCGACCTGTGTGCGGACAGCGACGTCCTTCATGCGGCCGTACCTCTTGCCGTTGAGGACATCCTTGATGTAGCCGTCGTCGGTGCGCGCGAGCACCGCAAGGTCGGCGCCCAGCGGCCCGCGCCCGACGCTCACGTAGGCCTTGCCCACGTGCTCATTGAAACGGCCGTAGCTATACGACGCGCTGCCGGCGAAGCCTTCGCCCGGCCGCTTGGTCACAATGTTGATGGCCCCGCCAGTGGCGTTGCGGCCGAACAGCGCGCCCTGCGGCCCCTTCAGCACCTCGATCCGCTGGATATTGTTCAACTGGAGGTCGGCCGACATGATGAACGGCTGGTAGACGCCATTGATGTAGATGGGCACGACCGACTCGTCGCCCGATCCGACTCCGCGCGTGCCGACGCCGCGCACCGTAGGCTGGGGCGAATACACCGACTGGGTGAAGTTCAGCCCCGGCGTGACCTGGCTAAGCTCCTTGGACCCCTCGATGCCCAGCGACTCCAGCGCCTCACCCGACAGCGCCGTGACCGCCACCGGGACATCCTGCAGCCGTTCCTCCCGGCGCTGGGCCGTGACCACGAGTTCTCCAATGACCCGCGCGCCCGGCGCGCCCGCGTCCTGCGCCGTCGCGGCGGTTGTCGACACGGCCCCGATGGCCGTCGCCAGCAACAGGGCGCGACGGTTCGCGATGGACTTTACAGCACGCATGGTTCCTCCCCGCCGCCGACCGGCGCCCCACGATCGTCTCTCCGCGGATGGTGCGCGGCGCGATCTCTTGGCCCGAGCCTAGGGAGGCCGCACGCCCGTTTCCAATAACGGTTTGCCGTGCTTTATTCTGGAATCAAATGATGCGAGACGCGCTTCGTCAGGCGCGCGGCCAGGGGGAGAAGGGATTGGTCTCCAACGCGGAGTTGATGGCCTGTTTCGTCGCCGTGGCCGAGCTACGGTCGTTCACGTGCGCCGCGGCCAAGCTCGGCGTCAGCCAGCCGCAGGTAACCTTGCGGATCCGCAAACTGGAAGACCAAGTCGGATTTGCGCTGTTCTTCCGCAACGTCCGACCGGTCGAGCTCACGCCGAAGGCCGAACGGTTCCTGCCCTATGCGCGCGACGTCATCAGGTCCTGCGAGGCGGCGCAGGCGTTCCTCGCGGCGCAGGAGGCGGACCGGTCGGCCCGACTGAGGCTCGGAAGCCCGGAGATCACGCACAACGCCCGCATTCGCGATCTGCTGCTGCACGGTTACCTGGACCGGAACCCCACGGTGCGCCTGCATGTGCAAGCGGCTCCGTCCACGGCCCTGTTTCCCCAGCTGGCCGCGGACGACCTGGACGCCGTGCTGACCTACATGCTCGCCGTGAAGGGAGGGGTCGCGCCGAGCCCAGGCTGGCAGGACGTTATTCCCCTGGTGAGGTGCTACCCCCACGTCGTCACGCCGCAGAATCACCCGCTGGCCAGGCTGCCTGCGGTCACCCCAGAGGATCTGTCGAGTCACCCCGTCGTGCTCTCGCCGGGCACCGAATGCCCGGCCGTGATCGAGGGCCTGCGGACTTGCCTGGCGTCGTTCGGCGTCCCGATCATCAACGCGCCCGAAACGCGGCGCGCGACGGTCCACCACTTCGCGCGCAGCCGAGGCCTGCTCTCCTTCGACTGGGCGCCAAGTGGCGATCCGCTCCTGATGCAACCCGCCGACATGAAGGTCTTGCCGTTGACGGGCGGGCTGTTCCACCTGCTGTTGTGCCTGATTACGCGGCGGGCCGATCGGACCCCGCCGATCCGCAAGCTGCGCACGCTCGCGCGTGAGGTCAGCGCTGTCGGAGAGGAACTTGCCGCCGCCTCCTAGCCCGTGCGGGGAAGCTTCAAGCTTGCGCTCAGGCGCATCGCAACAGGCCGGTCGATCCGGCCGCCAGCCTCGGCTTCGGGCGGCGCAGCCATCGTGAGCTCGCAGCCCTCTGGGCGCCCAGGCCACGTTCCGCCATAAGGACCGCGACTTGGAGGCGACACATGTACGATCTTCTGAAGGGGCTGCGGGTGGTGGAGGGCGCGGCGTTCGTGGCCGGGCCGAGCTGCGGTCTCTACCTGGCGCAGATGGGCGCCGAGGTGATCCGGTTCGACCAGATCGGCGGCGGGCCGGACTTCAACCGCTGGCCGCTGGCCAAGGAGAACGGCAAGAGCCTCTATTGGGAGGGTTTCAACAAGTCGAAGAAGTCGATCGCCATCAACCTGGGCAGCCCCGAGGGCCGGGCCCTGGCGGTGCGGCTGGCCGGGGCGCCCGGCGAGAACGGCGGCCTGTTCGTGACCAACTTTCCGGCCGAGGGGTTCCTGTCCTACGAGGCGCTGAAGACGGCGCGGGAGGATGTCATCTGCGTCCGCGTGATGGGCTGGGCGGATGGCAAGCCGGCGCTCGACTACACGGTCAATTCCTCGGTCGGCGTGCCGACCATGACCGGCTTCCCGGACGATCCCCGGCCGGTCAATGCGATGATGCCGGCCTGGGATTTCCTGACCGGCGCCTATGGGGCGTTCAGCCTGGTCTCGGCGCTGCTCGCCCGGCGGGTGGACGGCAAGGGGCGCGAGGTGCGCCTGCCGCTGTCCGACATCGCCGCCGCCAGCCTGGCGCACATGGGCCTGGTGGCCGACGTGATGGGCGGCGCGCCGGACCGGCCGCGCCAGGGCAACGACCTCTACGGCGCCTTCGGCCGCGACTTCGTCACCGGCGACGGGACGCGGATCATGCTGGTGGCGATCACCGCGCGGCAGTGGCGCGGCCTGTTGCAGACGCTGGAGATCAACGATCAGGTGGCGGCCCTGGAGGCCCAGCTCGGCGTCGCCTTCGCCGAGGACGAGGGCCTGCGCTACGACCACCGCGACCGGCTGTTCCCGATCTTCGAGGCGGCGCTGGCCAGGCGGAAGCTGGCGGACCTGATCCCGACCTTCGACTCCCTGGGCGTGTGCTGGGGGCCGTACCAGCCGCTCAGCAAGGCCATCGACGACCCGCGACTGTTCCGCGGCAATCCGGTGTTCAGCGAGATCGAGCAGCCGAGCGGCCGCAGCTACCTGGTCCCCGGCTTCGCCGGCACCGTGCCACAGGACGAGCGCCTGCCGCCCCGCCCGGCGCCGCGTCTGGGCCAGCATACGGACGAGGTGCTGCTGGAGGTGCTGGGCCTTTCCGAGGCCGAGGTCGCCAAGCTGCACGACCAGGGCGTGGTCGCCGGACCCGTCGCCGACTGAGGACCTGACCAATGACCGAAGACACCACGCTTTCCCTGCGCGAGGCCGCGCCCGGCGTCCAGATCGTCGCCTTCAACCGCCCCAAGGCGGCCAATTCGCTGAGCACCGCCATGGGCCGGGAACTGCTGGAGACCTGGACGCGACTGGCCGCCGACGCCTCCGTCCGGGTCGCCATCCTGACCGGCGAGGGCCGGTTCTTCTGCGCCGGGGCGGACCTGAAGGAACGCAACGGCATGAGCGACGAAGAGTGGGGCGCCCAGCACCGGCTGTTCGAGGACATGATCCGCGCCCAGCTGGCCTGCCCGTTCCCGATCATCGCGGCGGTGAACGGCGCGGCCATGGGCGGCGGCACGGAGATGACGCTGGCCTGCGACTTCGCCTTCGCATCGGACACGGCGCGCCTGGGCCTGCCGGAAGTGGGCCTGGGGATCGTGCCCGGCCTGGGCGGCACCCAGCTGCTGGTGCGCGCGGTGGGGCCGCGGCGGGCGTCGGAGCTGCTGATGAGCGGGCGGCACATCACGGCGGCGGAGGCGGCCGAGTACGGGATCGTCAACCGGGTGTTCACGCCGGAGACCCTGCTCGACGAGACGGTCGAGTTCGCCAAGCTGGTGGCCTCCAAGGCGCCGCTGTCGGTGAAGGCGCTGAAGAAGCTGATGCGCGAGGGGCCCGCCCTGCCGCTGCCCGAGGCGATGGAGCTGGAGCTCGGCGAATACAACTTCCTCTTCACCACCGCCGACCGCCGCGAGGGCGTCGCCGCCTTCAACGAAGGCCGGGCCGCGACGTTCGAGGGCTGCTGAGCTCCGGCGTTCCGCTATCCGACGAATGGCGTGCCATTTGCAGCACGCGCCTAGATCAACCGACCGAGTGCCAATGCCGTCCGACATCACCCCGCGCCCGCACCCCCAGGCCCCCGCCGCGCCCTTCCTCCTGACGCTGTCCTGCCCGGACCGCATCGGCATCGTCGCCGAGGTCTCGCGGTTCCTGGTGGCGCATGGCTGCAACATCATCGAGAGCGCCCAGTACGGCGACTATGAGAAGCGGCGCTTCTTCCTGCGCACCGGCTTCCAGTCGCTGGGCGGCCACGACCTCGCCGAGCTGGAGCGCAACTTCGCCGGCGTCGCCAGCGCCTACAACATGGATGCGGCCTTCTACGACATGAGCCGCAAGACGCCGGCGATCCTGATGGTGTCGAAGTTTGGCCACTGCCTGAACGACCTGTTGTTCCGCTGCCGCAGCGGCGCGCTGCCGATCGACATCAAGGCGGTGGTCTCCAACCACGACGACTTCCGCGCCCTCGTGGAGTCCAACGGCCTGCCGTTCCACCACCTCCCGGTGACGCCGGACACCAAGCAGGCGCAGGAGGCCCAGGTGGAGGGGCTGATAGAGGCGCTCGGCGTCGAGCTGGTCGTGCTCGCCCGCTACATGCAGATCCTGTCGGCCGACTTCTGCGGCCGCCATCCCGGGCGGATCATCAACATCCACCACTCGTTCCTGCCGAGCTTCATCGGCGCACGCCCCTACCACGCCGCCCACAAGCGGGGCGTGAAGCTGATCGGGGCCACGGCGCACTACGTCACCTCGGACCTCGACGAAGGCCCGATCATCGAGCAGGCGGTGGAGCGGGTGACGCACAACCTGTCGGTCGACGATTATATCGCCGTGGGCCGCGACGTGGAGGCGATGGTGCTGGCCCGCGCGGTCAAGTGGCACGCCGAGCACCGGGTGCTGCTGAACGGCACCCGCACGGTGATCTTCCACTAGGGCGGACCCTCAATAGCCCGCCGCCAGGTCGACGAGGTTGTTCAGCGGCCGGCCGGTCCGATAGCGGTCGAGGTTCTCCAGGAAGGCGGCGGCGGCGCGCTGGGTCATGTGGCTCTGGGCCCGGCCGGACATGTGGCAGGTCATGATGACGCCGGGGGTCGCCCACACCGGATCGTCGGGCGGGGCAGGCTCCGGATCGGTGACGTCGAGGAAGGCGCCGGCGAGGCGTTTCTGGTTGACCGCCTCCAGCAGCGCCGGCTGGTCCACCAGGGTCCCCCGCGCGATGTTGACGAGATAGGCGGTGGGTTTCATGCGGCGAAGCTCGTCCCGGCCGATGAGCTTGCGGGTGTCGTGGGTGGCCGGGGCGGCCAGCACCACCCAGTCGAACTCCGGCAGGCGTGCGCGCCAGTCATCGACGCCGATGACGTCGGGATCGTCGGAGCGCGAGCGGCGGACGCCCACCACGTCGACGCCCAGGCCGCGCAGGCCCTTGGCGATGGCCTGACCGATGGCGCCATAGCCGATCACCAGCGCCTTCGAGCCCAGCAGCTCCACCCGTCCCGGCGCGTTGTGCGGCCAGACCTTGCTCGCCTGGATGTCGAGGATGGCCGGCATGTTCTTGGCCAGGGCCAGCACGCCCATGACGGCGTATTCGGAGACCGGGTTGGTGTTGACGCCGGCGCCGTTGGTGAAGGCGATCCCGCGAGCCTGGAAGATGTCGAGCGGATAGCCGCCGATCCCGGCGATGACGGTGGTGACCCATTTCAGCCCTCCGGCCGACTCGACCACGCGGCGCAACTGGGCGCGGTCGACGAAGTCGAGCCAGGCGACCTCGGCGTCAGCGACGACCTCGGCGGCGGCTTCGGAGGATTTGTACCAGACGGCCGCCATAACCGTGGGCAGGCGGCCCTCCAGATGCCGGCGCATGTGTGCGGGCAATGCGACCTTCATCCACGACTCCTTCCTTCCCCAGCCCGCCGCGCGGGCCGTCAGCGTTTCATCAAGGGCCCGCGGCGCGGTCAAGCCGCGTCGCCACCGCATTGGCCAAGCGCCGCGACCGGGCGACGCGCCCTGTTGTTAAGGATTCAGCAACCCTTTCGGTCGTCAGATTCGCCTGACTTGGGGGTCATGCGATGTGTGAACTGTCCATCATCTCGCGAGGATCACGCTGGATCCTCCTCGACGCCAACGCCTGGGAACTCGCGCAATTCGGATCGGAGGCCGACGCCCTGTCGGCCGCCACCGACTACATCCGGGAAAGGCCCGCCTTCGTCCTGGTCGGCGGCGCCGACGGCGAATGGCGCGAAGAACGCCTGGAGCCTCAGGCGCGCCACTAAGCCGCCCGGCGACGTCCGGCGGACGGTTTCGAAGCGCTCGAGCGCGAGCGCGCGCTCGACATTATTTGTGAAGCCGCGATGTCGGCTGCCGCACGCACGTGTTCGGCGAACGGACTATGCTGGCGGCGGTTCGCTCCATCTCCAACCCGGAGCAAACCAGCCGGCCGGGCTCGATCCCAGTCCAGCCCGGTCGGCGCATGTCGTTGATCTCTCGCGTCAATCCGCCGCTGCGGAGGTTTGCAGCCGAGGCTCTATGTGTCTGGGGCTGCGCGCCGGGCGCCCCTGTCTGACGCATGGCCCCCTATCCGGGGCGCCCCGGCCGTACCAGCGGCCGGGGCTAGCGGCGCCGGCAGCATCAGGCGAGGGCTGGACCGGGCGCCTAGGCGCGGGCGGCCGCGGCGACGATGGCGTCGATGAAAGTTGCGTGCAGGCCCGGCGGCAGGTCGTGGCCCATGCCCGGGATGAGGCGCAGCTCCGCGCCCGGAATGGCGTTCGCGGTGGCGATCCCACCCTCCGGCAGCACCAGGGGATCGTCGGTCCCGTGCAGGACGACGGTGGGCGCTCCGAGCCGGCCCAGAGCGGGCGTGCGGTCGCCATCGCGCAAGGCGGCCTTGCGCTGACGTAGAGCCCCGGCCGGGTTGTAGGCGCGTCGCCATTCGGCGATCACGCGCGCCCGCAACTCATCCTCGGGCCAGGGATAGCCGGGGCTGCCGATCACCCGGGCCTTGTTCATGCCATGGGCGACGAAGGCCTCGAAGTCGGCCTGCGGGTCCGGGTCGGGGGCGCGTTGCACGGCGACGGCTTCGGGGGTGGACCTGTGGACCTGCGGATCACCGGTCGCGGACATGATCGAGGTCAGCGACAGGGTGCGCTGCGGATGGTCAATGGCGATGCGCTGGGCGATCATGCCGCCCAGGGAGACGCCTGCGACATGGGCCCTGGACACGCCGGCGGCGTCCAGCACGGCCATGCCGTCCCGGGCCATGTCGGCGAGCGTGTAGCGGTCCTCGTCGGCGCACCAGCTGGAGAGGCCCACGTCGCGGTTGTCGAAGCGGATCGGGCGGAAGCCGCGCGCCGCCAGCCCCGTGCAGAACTCCGCCGGCCAGCGGGTCATCTGCGAGCCCAGGCCGTTGATCAGCAGCACCGCCGCGGCGCGCGGGTCGCCGAAGGTCTCGTACTCCAGCTCGACGGAGCCATTGCGGGCGCGGGGCATCGGCGGTCCTCTCTAGGCTAGGCGTCCGGCCAGGCGACGATCCCGCGCCGCCGGAGGTCCTTGATCTCGGCCTCGCCGTAGCCGATCTCCGCCAGGACGGCGCGGGTGTGCTGGCCGACCATGCAGCCAGGGCGGAGCGACGCCGGCGCGGTCATCGTCACCAACGGACCGTGCCGGACGTGGCGGCCAAAGTACGGATGTTCGACCTCAGCCGTGAAGCCGTTCTCGACGACGGCCGGGTGGCGCATCATCACCACCGAAAGCGGGTCTGCGCTCACCTCGACGCAGGCGACGTCCTCGGCCAGCGCCTCACGTTCCCAGCGCCCCGCGGCGGCCTTCGCGAACACGCCGGCGAGCGCGTCCGCCAGGGCGTCGCGGCGCCGCTCGCGATCCTGCGCCGTGGCGAAGCGGTCGTCTGCCGCCAGGTCGACATCGGCGATCCGGCGGGCCACGCGGCAGAGGCCCTCCCACTCCTTCCGCGTCGACGCGGCCAGGAAGACCCAGCCGGCCTGCGCCGGGTAGAGGCGGTAGAGCGGTCCCAGCCCGAAGGCGTCCCGGTCCGGAAGGGCGGGCCCGACCTTGCCCGCGAAGCGGACGAAGTCGTCGGAGAGGATGTAGGCGTTGGTGGTCATCATCGAGGTCCGCCCGAACTGCCCCCGGCCGTGCCGCTGGCGCGCCAGCAGGCCGAGCAGCATCGCCGTGCCGACGCTCAGGGCCGCGGTGGAGTCGGCGTTGTTCATGAGGCTCGCCCGGGCCTGGGTCGCGAGCTCCTCGCCGGCCTCGTCGGGCGCGGCGTCGACGTCGAAGGCGTGCGCCCAGCCCATCTGCCGCGCTCCCTCGCCGATCGCCACGGCGATGGTCGTGGCGTAGGCCGGCCGGCCGGCATAGGGGCCGTCGTCGCCGTAGGCGCCGGCATAGAGGTAGAATAGGTCCGGGTTGCACCGGGCCAGCGGCGTGTAGTCGATCCCCATGCGGACCGCGGCGGCCTCGCGGAAATTCCGCAGCAGCAGGTCGGACCGGGCGACCAGGCGGCGCACGATCTCCAGTCCCTCGGGCGTGAGGGTGTTGACCGCCACGCTCTCCTTGCCCTGCAGCCCCTTCACCCCGGCGAACTCGGGAAGACCGGACTGTTTGCGGTGGGGATCGCCTTCGAGGTTCTCGACCTTGATGATCCGGGCGCCGAGGTCGGCGAGCAAGGCCAGGCCGTAGGGCGCGGCGTAGAACCAGGCCAGCTCGAGGATCGTCACGCCCTCGAGCGGCGGCCGCGCCGCGGGACCGGGCGCGGGCGGCGTCGCAACGGGCGCGGCGGTGAAACCCTGCAACCCGTCATGTTGGCCCAGCGCCGGGGCCGGCGTCCCGACGCGCGCCGGCGTCGCGGCCAGCCGCACGAAAGGGCCGACCTGGCGGGTGGGGCCGCGCTCGGGGTCGTCGAGGGCGACGATGTCGCCGTCGTGAACCAGCTGCGGGTGGCCCATCGCCTCCTCCGCCGTCCGGAACACCTCGAAGGTCAGGTTGGGGTAAGCGGCGAAGATCGCTTCCCACGCCGCGAGGGTCTTCTCGCGGACGCGGCGGCGGCCGAGTTCGAGGATCAGATCGGGATCGCCGGTCGCGATGGATCGCTCGAATTCGGTCTCCAGGTCCAGCACCTTCAACAGCTCGGCGCGCTGGTGCGGCAGGTAGCTGGCGAACTGCACGAGCTTCCCGTCGCTGGTGAACGCCACCAGGGACGAGATGGGCGGATAGACCGGCGGCCCCGCCGCGGCGCCCTCGGGGCGTTTGACGAGGTGGGCGGGAATCTCGGGCTGATCGAGCCAGGCGTACATGTCGTACGGATGGATCCCCTGCAGCAGGCTGGCCTCGACCTTCTGGCCCCCGCCGGTGCGTTCCCGCTGATAGAGCGCCGCGAGGATCCCCTGCAGGGCGCCATGGGCGGCGGCGAAGCTGGCGCCGGGGACGGCGGTGAAGCGGGGCCGATCCCCGCCGGCCGGGGTCATGACGCCCGCCTTGGCGGCGACGACGCCCTCGTAGCCCTTGATGTTCGCCCACGGGCCCCTCGGGCCAAAGCCGGTGATGGCGCAGTAGATCAGGCGGGGGTTGGCCCGGCTCAGCTGCGCATAGTCGAGGCCCAGGCGCTCGGCGACGCCCGGACGCCAGCTGGTCACCAGCACATCGGCCTGGGCCGCGAGGGCGCGGACGCGGTCCTGCCCGGCAGGCGACTTCAGGTCAGCGACGATGCTCTTCTTGCCGCGGCCCCAGGTGACGAACGCGGCCTGGCCGCGGTCGGGGTCGCCCGCGGGCGGCTCCGCCTTGATGACCTCGGCGCCGAAATCGGCCAGCAGCATGGTCGCCAGGGCGCCGGACATCCGCGCGCTCAGGTCGAGGACGCGCACGCCCTCGAGCACAGCCGGTCCGTCCACCGCCGCATCCCCAACCATGCGCCCTCCCCGTTACGCCACCTGTTTGAGCGACGCTACCAATCCGGCCCCGCGGCGTCCCGGCTCACGTAGTGATCTCGCCGGCCGCGGCCGGGTAGCGCTCGCCCCAGCGGTCCTGGAAGACCACGTCGTCCAGCGGCGCTCGACGAACCGGCCCGAAGCGGCCCTCGGGATAGCCGATGGGCAGGATCGCGTAGGAATGCACGCCCGCGGGCAGGCCAAGCGCGGCTTCGGCCTCCTTCTCGAAGAGCAGGTGACGGCTGGTGAGCGTCGCGCCCAGGCCGAGCGCGCGGGCCGCCAGCAGCATGTTCTGGACCGCGGGGTAGATCGAGGCGCCCGCCCCCCTTGTCGGGCGGACGGCGCCGTGCACGAGGCAGGCGACGATCCAGACCGGCGCCTCGTGCAGGTGCTCGGTCAGGTGTTCGACGGCGGCGTGCTGCCGGGCGTACCGCTCGGGCGACACGCCGGGCGGCGGCGGGTTGGTCCGATAGGCCGGCCCCACGATCTCATCGAACGCCCGCTTGTAGATGACCTGCACACGCGCCTTGATCTCGGGATCCTTGATCACCAAGAAGCGCCAGCCCTGGGCGTTGCCGCCGCTGGGCGCGCAGACGCCCGCCTGCAGGATCCTGACGACCAGTTCGTCGGGCACGGCGTCCGGTTTCAGGCGCCGCATCGCGCGGGTGGTCGAAATGATCTCGAACAGGCCCGGCTCGTTCGATCCCGTGTCCATGGTCAACTCCCTGCGTCGCCAGGAGCGTATGACAGGGCGGCGCGCATGCGAAGCCGGGCCCGGCGCCGACGGCCTTACCGCAGGCGGAAAGCGCCGGCGACTTGAGCCGCCGGTCGCTTGCATCATCTCCTTCCGGGGCTTGCGCGCCCCGCGAACGTCAAAGCGGGACCAGAACGGCCCCTTCCATCAGTCGCCGGGTGGTGCGGTAGACCGTCGCGTGCCGGGCCCGCCAGTCCCCCTGACGGTCGACGACGGCCGCCACCGGAACCACGCCCGAGGGCGTGCCGATCCTGAGATCGCCGCGGGCCTGGGCGTCGGGCGCGACGATTCCGTGGACCACCGTGCCCTCGATGCGGGCCGCCACCGCCAGGCACAGCGCGCCGGTCAACGGCAGGGCCCTGTGGGCCTGGCCCATGGAGATCATCCGAACGTTCGCGTCCATCGCCTCGGCCGGGCTGACGCGGCCGTCCAGCAACGGCGCGGCGGCGGGCTGTGCGACCACCGCAATCTTAGGGCTGCCGGGCGAGGCGGCCGTGCCCATGCGCGCGCCGGCGGCGACCCGGATCGCCTCCAACCGGGCGCGGAGGCCGGCGTCCCCGTCAAGCCCGGCCGGCGTTTCGGTCCCGGTCAGCCCCAGGTCGGCGGCGCGCACGAAGACGCAAGGGTTGGCCGCATCCACCATCGAGGCCAGGACGGGTCCGGCGCCCGGGATCTCCAGCTCGTCGGCCGGGGAACCGGTCGGCAGCAACCGCCCCGTCCCGGCGCCGCCGGGATCCAGGAACTCCAGCCGCACCGGGGCGCCCTGCCCCGCCACGCCGGGCAGCTCGAGCTCGCCACGGACCTGCGCCGCCCCGCCCGCCACGTGGAAGCGCGCCACGATGATCTTGCCGGTGTTGGTGGCGTGGATGCGCACGACCGCCTCATCGCCTTCGGCCCTCACCAGCCCCTCGTCGTAGGCGAAGGGGCCCACAGCCGAGGCGAGATTGCCGCAGGTGGCGGCGTAATCCACCAGGGCGGCGTCCACCGCCACCTGACCAAAGGTGTAGTCCACGTCGGCGTCCGGGCGACTGGGGGGTCCGATCACCACCACCTTGGAGAGCGAGGAGATTCCGCCGCCCATGCCGTCCAGCTGCCGGCCGTAGGGGTCCGGGCTGCCCATCACCGACAGGAACAGCCGGTCGCGCCCGGCCCGATCCGCAGGCAGGTCACGGGCGTGGAAGAAGACGCCCTTGCTGGTGCCGCCCCGCACGAACACCGCGCGGATGCGACGCTGGGCGGGCTGGGCTTGCGCCGATCTGACAGACATGGCGCCCTGGTCGCTTGGCGACGGGATGTGGATCGGGCGAGGGTCTGACGCGGTCATCGGTCGATCCTGTCCGGGGCGCTCAGCCGGTCAAGCCCCACCGCTTCATCCAGCCCCTGACCCCATGTCGGACCAGGCGACCGGCCGTTGGCGACATAATCCAGATCAAAGCGTCGAGCCACCCGAAGTGGCAACTGGTCGCTATGAACAGCCCTCGGCCGATCGTCGGAACGTCGTCCATCGAGACCGCCCCGCATGTTGGGGCCGGCGACGACCAAACGTCT
>Ga0070668_100001714_pt1 | contig 15918 bp, 14 predicted proteins | sample KBSS43metaG_FD_64661 | JGI IMG/M metagenome (GOLD analysis project Ga0070668, IMG submission 64661) | Switchgrass rhizosphere microbial communities from Kellogg Biological Station, Michigan, USA - KBS S4-3 metaG | ecosystem: Host-associated > Plants > Roots > Rhizosphere > Soil ... | reverse complement strand
CGGAGTTCCGGGACGGGCCGTTCCGCAATGACGTGTCGGAAGACGAGTGGCGAGCGCGGAAGGCGTACTACCCGGTCGGCACGACCCTGACAGCCGTGGTGAGCGAAGCCTACGTCTCGGACAGCTCGTACGTCGTCCGCTACGAAGGCGGCTGGTCCGTCCTCGAAGGCGATGGTGAACTGCCCGCGGTCGGCACCAGCGCCGAGTACGAGGTGACCCGTCACCTCGACACCACCCGGCGTACGCTCCTGCGCCCGGCGGGTACATAGAGACGAACAGGTCTGCAGCCCTGCTCGTCCCTACCCCCAGCGCCGACTACGACGCACGCCTACTCGCCGAGGTTCCGCTCCGCAGCCTGCCGATCCGGCTCGGTTCCAGTAAGCCGACCGCGCCGTAGTGGCGCAGCGTCAAGGTCAACCGCTAACTCTTTCTAGTGCTCTCTAGTATCAGCACGATATTCCCGCAGAAACACCGATGAGGATTCGACCGCGGGACGAGCGGGCATCCACCGGGTAGGTTCGACCAGGCAGCGGCCCGTACGAGGAAGGCAATGACCGTGATACTCCGTCGAGTGGCACGTCCCCTGCTCGCCACGATCTTCGTGACCGGCGGGATCAATGCGCTGAGGCACGCCGAGGGGCACGCCAAGGCCGCGGAACCGTTCCTCAACAGCGCGTTCGACAAGATCGGCGACGTCGTGCCGGAGCAGGTTCCGCGCGATCCGGTGACGCTCGTCCGGATCGACGCCGCGGTGAAGATCGGTGCCGGCCTCGCGCTCGCGTCCGGGAAGGCGCCGCGGCTCGCGGCGGGGCTGCTTCTCGGCAGCCTGATCCCGACGACGCTGTCGACGCACAGCTTCTGGACCATCAAGGACCCGGGCGAGCGCCAGCAGCAGCAGATCCAGTTCTTCAAGAACGCGAGCCTGGCCGGCGGGCTCCTGCTCGCGGTCAGCGACACGGCCGGGAAGCCGTCTGCCGCCTGGCGGGCGCGGCACGCCGCGAAGGACGTCGGCCACAGCGCCGAGAAGCTGGGCCGCAAAGCCGAGAAGCGGGCCAAGAAGCTCGCGAAGCGGGCCGAGAAAGCTCTCCCGCACTGACGCTTTCACGTGAAAGTGCCGCCCTCGAAAGTCCCGAGGGCGGCACTTTCACGTGAAAGCTACTTCTCCAGGATCGCGGTGACGCCCTGGCCGCCGGCCGCGCAGATCGAGATCAGGCCGCGGCCGGACCCCTTCTCGTGCAGCAGCTTCGCCAGTGTCGCGACGATCCGGCCGCCGGTCGCCGCGAACGGGTGCCCGGCCGCCAGCGACGAGCCGTTGACGTTGAGCTTCGCCCGGTCGATCGCGCCGAGCGGGGTGTCCAGCTCCAGCTTCTCCTTGGTGAACGCCGGGTCCTCCCACGCCTTGAGCGTGGCCAGCACCTGCGACGCGAACGCCTCGTGGATCTCGTAGAAGTCGAAGTCCTGCAGCGAAAGCCCGGCCCGCGCGAGCATCCGCGGCACGGCGTACGCGGGTGCCATCAGCAAACCCTCGTCGCCATGGACGTAGTCGACGGCCGCGGTCTGCGAGAACGTCAGGTACGCGAGCACCGGCAGCTTGTGCGCCTTCGCCCACTCGTCGGTGGCGAGCAGGACCGTCGACGCGCCGTCGGTCAGCGGTGTCGAGTTGCCCGCGGTCATCGTGCCGGCCGGGCCGCCGAAGGCCGGCTTGAGCTTGGCGAGCTTCTCCGCGGTCGAGTCCGGGCGCAGGTTCTGGTCGCGCGTGAGCTTGAGGAACGGCGTCACGAGGTCGTCGAAGAACCCGCGGTCGTAGGCGGCGGCGAGGTGCTGGTGGCTGGCGGCGGCCAGCTCGTCCTGCGCCTCACGCGTGATCTCCCAGACCTTCGCCGTCAGTGCCGCGTGCTCGCCCATCGACAGACCGGTGCGCGGCTCTTCGTTGCGCGGAATCGCCGGGACGATGTGCCCGGGCCGGATCTTCGCGACGAGCTTGAGCCGGTCGCCGAGCGTCTTCGCGGAGTTGAGGCGGATGAGGATCTGCCGCAGGTCCTCGTTCACGGCCAGCGGCGCGTCGCTCGTGGTGTCGACGCCGCCGGCGATGGCCGAGTCGAGCTGCCCGAGCGCGATCTTGTTGGCGACGTTGATGATCGCCTGGAGCCCGGTGCCGCAGGCCATCTGGACGTCGGACGCGGGCGTCGCGGGCGAGAGCTTGCTGCCCAGCACGCTCTCGCGAGCCAGGTTGAAGTCCTTGGAGTGCTTGAGCACGGCGCCGGCGGCGACCTCGCCGATCACCTCGCCCTGCAGCGAGAAGCGGCTGACCAGACCGTCGAGCGCGGCGGTGAACATGTCCTGGTTCGACGCCTTCGCGTACGGACCGTTCGACCGTGCGAAGGGGATCCGGTTGCCTCCGATGATCGCGACCTTGCGCACGGTGGGTGTCTTCTTCGGCGGCATGACTTCACCTCTCTGGTCGTGTCCCTCACACTTTAACCTACTCGGGAGTAGGTTAGACTGCGAAGTGACGCAGACTGCACGGGAGGCATCCGATGGCTGACAGGTACCAGCAGTTCACGAAAACCCCGGTGGGGAAGTTCGTGGTGCCGAAGCTCGGCCTGCCCAACCCCGCCACGCTGCGCCGCTACAAGCCGGGGCAACCCGCGCTCGAGGGTCCCGCACTTCTCGGCGCCGCGCCCGGCGGCCGGCTCGAAAAGACCCTTCGGGACCAGCTCGCCGACGCGGGCATCGAGGTCGTCTCGACTGCGGGCGACCGGCACGCGGCGCTGGTGTTCGACGCCACCGGCGTCACCGACCCCGCGCGCCTGCGCGAGGTCTACGACTTCTTCCACCCGGTGATCCGCAGTGTCGGCCCGTCCGGCCGGGTCGTCGTGCTGGGCACCCCGCCGGAGCAGGTCGAGGGCCGCGAGCGGATCGCCCAGCGCGCGCTCGAGGGCTTCGTCCGTTCCGTGGGCAAGGAGCTGAAGCGCGGCGCGACGGCTCAGCTCGTGTACGTCGCCGACGGTGCCGAAGAGGCGACGGACTCGACGCTGCGCTTCCTGCTCTCGGCGAAGTCGGCGTTCGTCGACGCGCAGGTGATCCGGATCGGCTCCGAGGGCAAGACGGCGACCGCGCCGGCCAGCTGGGAGAAGCCCCTCGACGGCAAGGTCGCGCTGGTCACCGGCGCTTCCCGCGGGATCGGCGCGGCGATCGCCGAGGTGCTGGCCCGCGACGGCGCGCACGTCGTCGCGCTGGACATCCCCGCGCAGGGCGGCGACCTGTCGAAGGTCGCCAACAAGATCGGCGGATCGTCGCTGCAGCTCGACATCACTTCGCCGAGCGCGCCCGCGAAGCTCGCGGAGTACCTGAAGGAGCGTCACGGCGGCGTCGACGTCGTCGTGCACAACGCGGGCATCACGCGTGACAAGACGCTGGGCAACATGAGCGAGAGCGCGTGGGACTCGGTGATCGCCGTCAACCTCGCCTCGCAGCTCGCGGTGAACGACAAGCTCCTCGCCGACAAGGTGCTGAACGAAAACGGCCGCATCATCGGCGTCTCGTCGATCGCGGGCATCGCCGGCAACGTCGGCCAGACGAACTACGCGACGTCGAAGGCGGGCGTCATCGGCATGGTGAACGTCGGCGCGCCGCAGCTCGCGGAGTACGGCGGCACGATCAACGCCGTCGCGCCGGGGTTCATCGAGACCAAGATGACCGCGGCGGTGCCGTTGTTCATCCGCGAAGCCGGGCGGCGGCTCGCCAGCCTCGGCCAGGGCGGGCTGCCGGTCGACGTCGCCGAGACGATCGCCTGGTACGCGAACCCGGCGTCGGCCGCGGTGAACGGCAACGTGGTCCGCGTCTGCGGCCAGGCCCTGCTGGGGGCCTGACGTGGCGATCCGCGAACTCGACAGCACGCCCAGCCTGGCCACGCTGTACCCGAAGGCGCTGCTCGGTGGCGTGCTCCACAAGTCGTCCGGCGACGAGTTGCCGGACACCGAGCTGGTGCGCACCGGCGTCGTCGTCGACCCGGCGCACCTCGCCGCGTACAACGCGGTGTGCGGCTTCCGGTTGAGCGACGAGCTGCCGGCGACGTACCCGCACATGCTGGCGTTCCCGCTGCAGATGGCGCTGATGACCGAGTCGGGCTTCCCGTTCCCGCTGCTCGGCATGGTGCACGTGGCAAACCGGATCACCCAGCACCGGGCGCTGCGGCTGGGCGAGCCGCTGACTGTGCGCGTCCGGGCGGAGAACCTGCGCCCGCACGAAAAGGGCCGTCAGTTCGACGTCGTCAGCGAAGCGCAGGTCGGCGACGAGACGGTGTGGACGGACGTCAGCACGTACCTGCGTCGCGGCTCCGGTTCCGGGTCTGCTTCCCGGCGCGAGCAACTGGTCCCGCCGACCCCGGACGCGATCTGGCGCGTCCCGGCCGACATCGGTCGGCGTTATGCCGAGGTCTCGGGTGACCGCAACCCGATCCACCTGCACCCGCTGACGGCTCGTCTGTTCGGCTTCCCGGCCGCGATCGCCCACGGCATGTGGACGAAGGCCCACGCGCTGGCCGCGTTCGAGGGACGGCTGCCGGAGGCGTTCACGGTGGACGTCCGCTTCAAGCAGCCGGTGCTCCTGCCGGGCAAGGCCGCGTTCACGTCGTGGGCCGACGGCGAGGACTGGGCGTTCGAGCTGTGGCACGCCTCGAAGCCGAAGCCGCACCTCGAGGGGTCGATCAGCTCACTCTGACGGCTTCCAGACCGCGCCCTCGATGAGGTCGTTGAAGCCCAGCCAGACGAGGTTCATCAGCCACGACGCGAGCACGCCGTCGGAGATGTCGGGGTGGTCGAGGGCCCAGTCGGCCAGCGACTCGGCCGCCCCGACCAACGCGGCGGACAGGCCCTCACCGGAGAACTCGGCCTGCTCGCCGACGCCTTTGCGGGTGCCGGCGGACACCACGAGCGCGGCGACCAGCTGGATCGCGCGCACCCGCATGTCGGTGACCTCCGCGGCGAACGCGCCGCCGACGGTCAGCGCCTGGCGGTGCAGCACCGTCCACGACTCGCGGTACTCCGCGACGAAGCGGTAGAACGACCGCAGGCCGTGCCAGAGCTGCATGTCCGGTGGCAGGTCGGGCTGCACGCCGGCCTGGATGGCCTCGAGCAGCCGCGTCGCCTCGCGGCGGATGCACGCGCCGAACAGGTCCTCCTTCGAGCCGAGGTAGGTGTAGATCATCGGCTTGGAGACGCCGGCGACGTCGGAGATCTCGTCCATCGACGCCGCGTGGTAGCCGTGGCGCGAGAAAACCTGGACGGCCGCGTCCAAGATCTGCCGCTCGCGCACCGCGCGCGGCAGCCGCCGGGCCCGTTCGGGCGGACGCTGATCATCCTCTGACACGCTGGACCTCCCTGTTCCTGCCCGGAGACGGTACCGGGAGCCGACCCGTGAGAGTGATTTCGGCACGCTTGCCCGCCTATCTACTGGCAAGTAGTATTACGCGTGAGTAACTTGAGAGGGGTGCCGATGACCGAGAACGCCGGGATGACCAGCGCCGATCGGTTCGCGGGCCTCCGCGGGGCAGCGCTGTTGGACGCACTGGAGCGCCTCGACCCGCTGGGCCCCGAGGCGCACGCCCTCGACATCAACGTGCTTGCCGACGCCGTGAACCCCGGCGATCTAGGCAAGGACGACTTCCGCCGGCTGCTGAACGCCCTGTTGAGGATGGCCGAGCGCGCGCCCGCGTTCGACCTGAGCAAGCTCGACCCGGCACGCTTCGCTTCGCTGGTGGCCAACGCGTCGCGCGCGCAGCTCGAGAGCGTCGTCGTGGAGCGACCCCTGCGGGAGCGCGTGCTGGAGGAAATCTTCGCCAGGATGGGCGCGCACATCCGCCCGGATCGAGCCCGCGACCTGCACGCGGTCGTCCACTGGCGCCTCTCCGGCGGCACCGGCGACGGCGGCTACGACCGCTACGAGACGGTCATCTCGCACGGCGCGTGCACGGTGAGCCGGGCGATGCGCGAACGCCCTCGCGTCACGATCACGATCGCCCCGCCGGACTTCTTCCGGCTGATCACCCACCAGGCGACGCCCGCAGTGTTGTTCGTCACGGGGAGGATAAAGGTCAAAGGTGACCTCGCCTTCGCGGCCGGATTGATCGGGTTCTTCGATCTTCCCCATCCCGCCTGAACGGATATAGTGCGGGCCGTGCCCAGAAATGCCAAGTGGCGCCTTTCCCGGCCCCGCAGTACCCACGGTGGTCACGCGGTGAACGCGTTCGCGGAGAAGCTGGTCCTCGGCAACCTGACGTCCGGCCAGTTCATCCAGGTCCTGGAAACCCTGCACATGCTGGGCGAAGTCGGGGCGGGCATCGAGCTGAGTTCACTGTCGACGGACGTCCTGGTGGACATCGTCCGCAGGGCTTCCCGCGACCAGCTGAAGGCGATCGCGGACCACCCGGAGCTGCGCCCGGTGTTTCTCGACGAGATTTTCCGCAGAATGTCGGAACATTTCCTGCCTTCTCGCGCGCGCCACGTCGATTTCGTGGTTTCGTGGCGTTTTTCCGGCGGCGCCGGTGAAGACGGCTACGACCGATTCCAGACGGTGATCGAGGACGGGGTGTGCGTTTCTTCGACGGACCTGTCGCGAACCCCGGACACAACGATCACGCTGTCGGTGGACGACTTCATCCGCATGGCGACGGGCAACGCAGCGGTAGCGGCGATGTTCGTGACGGGGAGGGTGAAGGTGAAGGGCGAGTACGCACCGGCGGTGCGGTTCTCCAGCTACTTCGACATCCCTAAGTCAACCGGGGACTAGCTGTCGCAGGTCAGTCTCTGGCGTACTCCAGCGCATGTCGAGGTCGACCTTCCGCGTCAAATGCATGCAGCGAATCCTGCGCTGCTCGGCGGACCTCGGCGTTGAGCTGCTCGTCGTGGAGGGTCTCGAAGGACATGAACGCGCCGAGTCGGAGGAGTCGTTTGAGGAAGTCTTTGAGCAGGTCGGTTTCGTTCAGTCCGCCGGTGTCGATCTCGTGCCAAACGTGCAGGATCGAGCGGACCAATTGGGGACTGCCGCCAAGTGCCCGCCGGCGTGCGTAGATCTGGTCGAATGCACCTTCGCCGAGGATGCTCAGTGCGGCGTAGGGATCAGTGCTGTCGGGTTCGTGGACAAGGTGGGCTCGCCACCAGAGCCGACCGAACACATGCCGGGTCAAGTCCTTGGCGAGGAAACGTTCGTCCGTCCGCTTCTCGAACCGCCAGAACGAGACGTCCGGCAGCACGACGAGCGCGAGGAACACCCAAATGTCGCGAGCGGCTGCTTCGGCAGGGGCCAGCCCCGTCGTCCGATGAAGCAGCTCGGCGACATTTCGGTCGAAGTCGTTCTTGGTGGCGGGTGTCGATCGGTTCGGGAAGCCGGCCACGCGAGCCACGGCAACGATCGCCTGACGCAGCTGGTCGAGGTCCTTCTCTCGGACTCGATCACCACCTGTGGCTGCGTAAACGGCAGAGTCGTGGCGCAGCGCGATGCGCAGTTCGAGTTCTTCGATGGTCAGCGACTTGTATTCCTCGTACAGCTTGTGGGCCTGCCGCGGCAGCAGACGCGGAAATAAGACGCTCATCAGGACTCCTCAAAGATCCGAACAGCGTGCTGGAGTTCGGTGGCGAACGCGGTCGGTGACTGCCCTTGCCGCCTGCGCAGGTGGGTCAGGCTCTGGCCTGGGAAGAACCGTCCGATGAGCGCCTGCAGCGTGCTGCCGATCGTCTCGTCGCCGTAGTCGACTTCCAGGCTGAAGTCCTGGTCATGCAATGCGTACTCCACCAAGGTGCGGGCGACGTCCGCGTGCACGGTGGACAACACCACTCGGTCGACGGGGCGGGGTTTGGCCGCGCTGCGCATGGCATCGACGAGCACTTGCTTGCGTTCATTCACCAGCAGCAGTAGCGCACCCATGGTGGCCGTTTCGAGATCGCCGCCGATCTCTACGTGCCAGCCGGCGTCTTCGGGGTATTGGGTCTTGGCGAAGTCGACGACGGCGATGGGGAAGAGCGGCGCGTCGCCCTGGAGCCGGGTCTCGTACTTGCTGGTCCACAGGATCGACCCGGCCCGACGGGGTGAGGCCAGGTCGCCGTCTTCGGAGTACTCGGCGAGCACCAACGTGGTTTCCAAGCCCAGTACGCCACCGAGTTGATTCCCGGGCAACAGTGCGGCCAGGTCGACGTTCGCGATACCCGTCTCCGGAAGGGAAATGCGATCGCCCGCGGCCTTCAACCCTGAGCCGGACGCGGTCCAGATCATGGCGAGTGTCAACTTCGCAGCCGCCGACAGCCCGGTGGCCTGCCGAACGAGATCGACGTCGACGGTCACTGATCGGCGCAAAGACAAATCCATGCGGTAGTCCCAGTCGCTCAGGGCGTCCGGCAGCTCACCGGGCACATCATCGATGAGCCACTGCCACGGTCCGGCCACCACGGACCCCGTCGGGGCCATCCGATACGGCGGTGCTTGCATGCTCATCGCAGTGCCTCCTCACACTGGGCGTGCACCGCGATCTCGGTCGTCGTGTCGGGTGCGGGGCGGACGAGGACGCGCCAGACGTCTTCGCCGCCTTCGAGGGTCTGCGTCGGATCAGTGTGGAGCGAACCGTCAGGACCTTCCCAGCCGAAGAACCGAGGTTCTTCGGCTCCCCGCGGTGGATCTGTCTCCCTGCTGTTGGTTCCGGCCAAAGCGACGCCGAGATCGGCGCTGCAGCGGTGCAGGCCGAGAGCGGAGACGCGAAAGGCCTGGATCAGCAAGACTTGGCCCGCGCGGACCTCGTAGTACGGCGCGTCCAGATACTCCACCCGGGGTTGGCGTCTGCCCGAACGGCTGGATTCCGGGCTGACGTCGCCCTCCGGCGGGGACGCAGCGCCGCTGCCTGCGTCGTAGAGGTCCCCGGAAAGGTGGACGGTCCCGGACGCCGGCTTCGGCTTCACCGGTTTGAATGCTCGTCGGTAGTCGGACGCGCCGCCGATACCCCAGGCACCCGCGACAAGATCGGAGAACGAGCGGCTCGCGGCGCCCAGTGAAATCTCGGATGAACTCGTCCGGATCCGACCGTCGATCTCGATCAATCCTTCGATCGAATCCTTGATCCGGGTGAAAGCCATCCTGACGAACCGCTTGTCCTGGCCTTCGAGCGATTGCCAGTTCCACGCGTCGTGAGTGGGCGGTTCGGATTGCGCGAACGTGCTGTCGAGCTCCACGTCTGCGCGGAAGACGCCGGTGTAGGACACATACTCGGCCGCAGGCTTCGGCCCCGCGTGGTAGGTGACCACCAGCTCCGCCGTTCGCATGAGACAGACGTGATGAACGGTGCTGCCGATCCCCGCCGTCTCGGCAGCCGGAGTCTCGGTGAACGGCGGAAGGAATCGCTTCTCGAGGCCGAGCGTTCCGAGCTTCGTCTTGGGGTGTCCCATATACCAGAGCTCTTTGCGATCCTCTTTCGACCGCATTGCTTCGTACGCGGTGACGAACATGTCCAACGGAGTCGTCTCACGAGGGTCCGGAACAGGAACTGTGATGCCGTCGCACTGCACGGAGAACCGCATCGGAGGAGTGCCGTCGGCGGGGTCGGCCAGCATCTTCGGCCAGAGGTTCCAGGCTATGGTCTCCGCCAGGTAGGTCCCGGCGTCCTGGATTTCCCGTTCGCCGAGGTCGGGGTCTATGACGACGACCGTTGTGCCGGTCTCATCCTGGCCGAAGCCGCGTAGACCCAGCCGTTCCGCGGTGACCTCGGCCTCGGCGCCGATCAGCGGCTCGACCACGCCGTCGGAGGAATGAGCGCCCCACCAGTGTCGTCCGGTGTACCTCCGACCGGAGAGGCCTTCACCCTCGGCGTAGCTCTTCCAGAGTGCACAGCCCATCAGTCGGGTCTCGAACCCACCGGGGACTCGACACCGCGTATGCACGAGCACGGTCCCGGGCCTGCTCAACAGGTAGAAGATCCCCTTGCCGAAGCCGTAGGTGCCCCCGCCGAGCTCGGTGTCCCTCGGTTCGCCGATGTTCCTGATGAAGGACACGAAGTCATGGTTCTCGACCACCGCGTTGTCTGCACGTGTCGGTCCGCCCAGTCCGGTGGTCCCGCGGTCGGAAACCGTCAGGACGCGGATGACCGGACTCGAGATCGACTGCCGCAGCGGCAGGTGCTCGTGGGCGGGTACGTTTCTGGTGAGCAGTTCTCGCCACACAGGCGCGTGCGCCGGGCTGACGACTCTCAGATCGAGGTGGTAGTCGACCGCGGTGTCGCCGGTCCGTGCATCCCAGCTGTTCTGGGCGGACTCGCGTACGAGGATCGTCAGCAGATCCAGTTCGGGTCTGCCGAGTTGGTTGCGAATCCCCTCAGCCGCGCTCGCCCCTTCGGGGGGGAACATCTGTGAGTGCCAGGCCGCTGTTGTCACTTGCTCTCCTGGGTGATCCGGGCGATCCGATCACGGACTTCGTGGGCGTCGGTGACTTTTGGTTGCTGCTGGTCCAAGTCGACGGTGTAGTCGAGATCGGATATGCCAGGGGGAACCGACGAAGGAGCGACGCGGGGAAAGTCGTCGTCCACCTCGTACCAGCGTTGCTCGCGAACGGCGAAGCGCACGTCCTGGTACAGGTCCGCGTCGGCCGGTCGGTAACCGGCTTCGGCGAGTTTGAAGAGCAATCCGGTGTCGTCGTCGCCGGCTCGGCGTGCACGATCGACGAGATCGGAGATCGTGCTGCCCTGGTCGGCGACCCGCTCCACGCGGATCCACACCAGATCGAGCGTGCCGTGTGGTGGCGGCTGCAGCTGCTCGACGCCGTGGATGCGGACTTTCCGTCCGGTCGCCGCGGTGGAGGTCTTCACCTCGATGCCTTGCGTGCCGACGGTGAAGTCGTGACGGTGCCCGGAGGGACCCGTCCAGAAGTCGACGGCCGTGCTCTCGCCCGTGAGCAGTTCGTTCAGCACCACCAGCTCGCCGAACAGGCCGGCCAACCGATCGGGGCTCAGCGGCGCCGGTGAATGCTGGAACAATGCACGCCATTGACTGACCACCGTGTACAGCGCTTTAAGTGGCCGATCAGGAGCTTCCCCCACTGCGTCGAGCACGTCGACGACAAGTCCGGTGAACACCCCATCAAGATCCCTCCGGTCGCATCCCAGATCGGCGTACCGCTCGTAGACCTGATCGTTTTCGAGTGGTCGTTCACGCACGGTGAGTGCTGCGCCGCCGCGATCGAGTCGGACGTGTTGATGAGCGGTAAGTGGCACGAGGAGGTGGCGGTTTCCGGCGTGATCCACAGCCGCAAGCAGAGGGCCGATCGGGGTCGCAACCGGGAGGTTCGACGTGCGCACCCGTTGCGGACTGGACACTTGTTCTTCTTCGAGGCGGCCCCAATGGTCGTCGACGACCTTGCGTAGTTGCGCAGTCATCAGTCGTCCACCGCGTCGAGACCGCTCAAGTCCTCTTCCTCGATCCGAACCTTCGCCAGATTGGTGGCCACGTACTGCCACTCCACCGTCGAATCGTCCGACGCGGGCGGCGGGAAGACGAGTCCGACACCGATGACGTGTTCGGCGGCGTTCAGTGCGCGACGGCTGTGGGTACGACGGGGCTCGGGTTCTGAATCCTTGTCGATCGCGTAGAGCGCCAAGAGGGCTGTGTCCGGACTCTGCTGAAGCCGCAACCTCTTGATCTTCTCTTCGGTCAATTCACCCTGCACCGATGAGATGTCGAGATCGATCGCCGCGTCCCGGCGGCTCATCAGGGTCTTGATGTCGACACTGTCGGTGTCGTCGCCCGGCAGCGCCGAACGAGTGGCCATGCGGACGGCGTACCCATCGGCGAAAGTGAACGTCTTCGGAGCGTCCGTGCCTGCCGAACCCCCGATGATGGCAACGTTCCAGCCCCGCAGTGCGCCGGACTTGGCGATGCGCCTCGCGATGTAGTCGGTCAACAACTTCGAATCGCACTCCTGCGACTTTTCGTGGAATCGGTACTCGCGCAGGAAATCCGTGACTAGCTCGTGCGGAACCCCGCGGATCAGCACATTGCCGTCCTGCCTGTCCGGTTCCGGACTGCCCTCGAGCACGGCCTCACCGATGAGCCTACGAGCCGCTGCTTGGTTGCTTGCGAGCCAGTCGTGGTCGGTGCTGAAGTAGCGCGTCTGTATGCGCAGGCCGCCGTACGCCGATGCCGAGGGGACGGCGTTGGTCATCTTGGCGGCCGCCGTCACGCGAAGCGCCGGGTGGGTGCGCAGCCGCACGGCGAACGTCATCGGTGTCTTGTCCTCGACCATGTACACGTCGATGTCGCGGCGCATCTCGCTCTCGACCGTCGCGATGTGGCGGAACCAGTCGCGGAGCTCGTCGGTCATCCAGATGCGGGGTAGGTCGGCGTAGCCGTTGCGGAAGCCGAACCACCGTCCCATCTGCAGCAGCGTGTCGTACGCGGATACGGAGCGGACGAAGAAACTCACGGCCAGGCCTTCGAGTGTCAGGCCACGGGACAGGGTGTTGCCGCCGACCGCGATGGCGACGACCGGACCGTTCTCGTAGTCGAGACGATCCTTGCTGCCGGAGTTGTCCATGATGATCCGGCAATCGTGCAGAACTCCGGGAAGCTGTGGCGCCAGATCGTCGAAAGCCACCTTCTCCTCGCCGAACAGATCTGCGGGTACGCGTGCCGTCTCGCTGTCCCAGAGTTCGCGAAGCTCACCCAGGAGATTCGTGTCTCCTGCCCGTAGCAGGGCCTCGCTCTCGTTGCGGAGTTTGGTGAGGGGTTGCTTGAAACTGTTGTGGACGGCGGTATTGACGCTGGTGTGTACCAGCATCGTCGAGTGTGGATTGCTTGTCTTGCGTACTCGACGCGCTGCGGTGCTGAGCCAGAAGTACCGGATTGCCGTTCGGAGGGTGTCCGTCAGTACAGGGTGGAAGCCGTCGGCGTCGGCCCGCGAGCTCGGGCGTACGAGATCCACCTCGGATTCGGGAACCTGCCGGATCATGTCGTAGCCGTCGAAGACGTCTTCCGGATCCTCGCCGTCCATCACGTCCCGGCCGAACAACACCTCGGTCCCGAAGTGCCCCTCCGGCTTGGGAAGGTTGACGATGAAGTGCTCGGGATACAGATCTTTGACCGAAGGGTCGATCAGCAGGTTCGCGAACGGGGTTGCGGTGTAGCCCACGTAGGCCGATTTCGGAAGGCGTCCGAGGATCTCGATGATCAACGGATTGATCGTCTCGGTGGCGACGGTCGCCTGGTCGGCCTCGTCGTCGATGATCAACGCCGGGCAGTCCGCCAGGTACTCCGAAGCCGTCTCGAGCCACGCCGAGAACTTCTCGAGAACGCGGGGATTCTTTTTGATCACGCACAGAATGTGCTGTTTGTTGTTCTTGGCCAGGTAGGCGGCCGCATTGGCAGGCGGCGTGAAGTCCTTGTCGGGGTCGGTGAGCTGCAGCCAACGCGACGGGTTCGGTTTGACCAGCTGGTCGACGAGGCGAAGCTGTGTTTGCCTGCGTAGGCCATTATGGATACCGGCGAGCACGATGAACAGCTTGTAGCCGCGATCGGCGGCTTTCGCCGTCACGGCCGTGAAGTTGGTCGTCTTGCCGGACTGGACGTAGCCGACGACGAGGCCCTTCGTCGAGAAGTTCGGCACCCGCGGGTGACTCAGCAGGGAGACGACCTTGGTCGAAGCGCCGTCGAGGTCCTCGAGGCTCTGTTCCGACCAGCCTGACTTACGCAGCAACTCCTCGAGCGCCGGCCAGTATCGGTCACGAGGGCGTGGTCCGGTATACCAGGTGTAGCGGTTGTCGAGGATGACGCTGCGCGGTTCCTCCCGCTCTCTGATTCGGATGGTCTCGCGCTCGTGCCGCTCGGCGATTCGCTGGAGGAGTTCGTCCTCGGCCCCGAACAGCTCCATCCTCTTGATGGCGGTTTCCGGGGTACCGGTGTCCACCAAGTCAAGGAACGCGGCGTACTGCTGGTCGAACTTGTCGGTCACCGATCCTCCAACTGCGTGTCCGGGCGCATCGACGGGACGAGCTACGCCGACCCGCCCCACGGTAGGTGCTGCCGGCGTCACCGTCAGGTGCTTCGAACGGGTGACCCCTGACTGGCGCGTTGCTTGGGTGAGCTCACCCTCTCCGTGATCGATCACGTCGCACGGATGGCGGCTTCCGTTACTCCATGTGGTCACGAACGCGTCACATCGGTCTGTGCGCCGAGTGAACCACCCGCCGGCGTGTCGGATTCATGGCTCGTTCGGTGTGTCGTGCCCGGCTTATAGACTCCCGTGCCATGACCGACGGACAGTTGGCCTTGCCGCTACCGGCACAGGTCGAGATGGTGGACCTCTTCGCCGGTCCGGGTGGTCTCGATGTCGCCGCCCATTGGCTCGGCGTGTCCGTCGTCGGCATCGAATGGGACGAAGACGCCTGTGTCACTCGCGAGCGAGCCGAACTGCACACCAAGCACGGTGATGTGCGTCTTTCCAAGCCCGCCGACTACCCGAAGGCCCGTTTCTTGAGCGGAGGTCCCCCGTGCCAGACGTACACCGTCGCCGGGCAAGGGACCGGAAGACGAGCGTTGGAGCAGGTGCTTTCCTTCGTGGACGCCGTCGCCGGCGGCGAGGACGTCACTGACGACCTCGCGCAACTGGACGACGAGCGAACCGGTTTGGTGCTGGAGCCCCTGCGGTGGGCGCTGGATGCGGGAGTCTCGTACGAGGCGATTGTGCTGGAACAGGTGCCTGCTGTGCTGCCGGTGTGGCAGGCGTATGCGCGGGTGCTCGAAGGACGTGGGTACAGCGTCGATTGTGGAATCCTGCACACCGAGGAATTCGGAGTTCCGCAGACACGTCGTCGGGCGATTTTGATCGCCCGACGCGACGGCGAGGCAAAACTGCCCAAGCCCACGCACCGCCGTTATCGCAAGGGGACAGCGCGCGGCGAAGGTGATCCTCGCTTGCGTCCGTGGAAGACGATGGGGGAAGCGCTCGGCTGGTCGGAGCAGTTCACGGTGGTGTCCAACTACGGCACCGGTGGCGACCCGAAAGCGCGTGGCGAACGGCTGTCGACTCAGCCCGCTTTCACCGTCACCGGCAAGGTTTCCCGCAACCGTCTGGTCGACCGGCCGAAGCGACAGCCCGACCGGTTCACCGACCACGAGGCAGGAAGATTGCAGACTTTCCCGCCTGATTATCCCTGGGCCGGGCGGGGCATCGCCCAACAGATCGGGAATGCGATCCCGCCGCGGCTGGCTGCCCACGTTCTGGCCGCAGCCATGGGCAAAGAGCTCGACGTCGCGAAGTTGGACCGATGCGTCAAGCGAAGCTGGAAGGACACCCGCAAGGGGGTCGACGGACTGGTGAAGGACATCGACGAGCGCTGACGTTCAGCGGCGCTCCTGGACCGCCGCCATGACCCTGTTCGCGGCGGCTTCCACAGTCTCGTGCTCCCAGATCCGGACGGCGAGCCAGCCGGCCTCGTCGAGCTGCGCGTCGGTGTCGGCGTCCCGCCTGCGGTTTGCTTCGATCTTGTCGCGCCAGAACTCCGCGTTGTTCTTGGGCCAGGTGGCGTGCTCCGGGCAGCCGTGCCAGAAGCATCCGTCCACGAAGACCGCAACGCGGGCGGGACCGAATACCAGGTCCGCCTCGCGTCGTACGCCTTTGACCGGCCGGCGGTGAACCCGGTAACGGAAACCGGCGCTGTGCAGGGCCCTGCGCAACGCCATCTCGGTCCCGGTGTTCCGGGACTTCTGCTTGCTCATCCGGATGCGCACGGCGGATGTGGTCTTCAGACGCTCCACTCGCTCATTGTGACAAGGTTCGAGTCCCCAGGCCGAGCGTGGATCAGTTCTCGATGACCCGGCCTTCGATCACCGTGGGCTGACGTCGGGGCTCCGCCGGCGACACCACTTCGCTGTCCACCACCATCACCGGCCC
>Ga0070668_100001713_pt1 | contig 15920 bp, 12 predicted proteins | sample KBSS43metaG_FD_64661 | JGI IMG/M metagenome (GOLD analysis project Ga0070668, IMG submission 64661) | Switchgrass rhizosphere microbial communities from Kellogg Biological Station, Michigan, USA - KBS S4-3 metaG | ecosystem: Host-associated > Plants > Roots > Rhizosphere > Soil ... | reverse complement strand
CATGACCGAGCGCCGGGGAGGGCGGCTGTGACCAGTCTGTCCGATGCTGAGCGGGACGCATGTGACGCGATGCAGGCGCTGGCCGGCTTGGCGGCGCTGCTGCGCCGGCCGGCGGGCGATCTGGACGGCTCGGATCCGGGCGGCCCCGTGGCCGACGACGCGCGACGGCTGCTGCTGAGCATCGCCGAGGACGGCGGGGTGGCCGCCTCCCGCGTCGTCGACTACCTGCGCGAGCAGCGTGGCGCCGGGGATGGCGAACTGGTTGCCGTGCCGCCCCGGCTCGGCCAGTGGCGGCAGTGGATGCCGCCGCGCGGCCACCTTTTCGGCGTCTCCATCGGCCTCCGCCGCCAGGCGAACGAGGTGCCCCACCCCCGCCGCGACCCCGGCGAGTAGCCGGCTCCTCCCCGCGACCGCCCGTCTGGTGGCCGCCGCTCTCGTTCCTGCGGCTGCCTTCGTTCCTGCGGCTGCCTTCGTTCCTGCGGCCGCCTTCGTTCCTGCGGCCGCCTTCGTTCCTGCGGCCGCCCCGGTGCGCTCGTGGCGCCGTGGTGGTCAGCCCAGTGATCGGAGGGTCTCCGACGGGGTCTCGCCGAAGCGGCTGCGGTAGGCCGACGCGAAGCGGCCCAGATGAGCGAAACCCCAACGGTGTGCCACCGCGGCCACCGTGGCGCGCATCGGGTCGGCCTTGCGTAGTGCCTCGTTCGCGCGGCTCAGCCGTACCTGCTGGAGGTAAGCCATCGGAGCGTAGCCGACATGCCGGCGAAAGCCCTCCTGCAGCGAGCGGACGCTCATCCCGGCGATCCCCGCCAGGTCGGCCACGGTCACCTGCCGTTCCGGCTCCTCATTGATCGCGTCCACCACTCGGCGGATCGCGCGCGGCGGCCCGGCCGTGGCCGGGGCGGTGAGCTCGTCGTAGTAGCGGTGCGGGACGCTGAGCAGCAGACCGCTGAGCACATTGCTGCGCAGCTGCTCGGCGATCAGTGGCTGGAAGATCAGGCTCTCCGCGAAGCCGAGTTCGTTGACGAGCAACCGCACCAGCCGGCACCAGCTGTGCCCCGGCCCGACCGACAGATCGATGGCCGGCGGCAGATCGATCGGTCCCTCGATCGGGCGACCCAGCAGGGCGGCGAGTTCCTCCTCCAGAGCGTCCCGCTCGATCTTCACGGCGAGTACGGCGAGGTTTGTTCCATGCCGCGTGTACATCGGATGACCGGGGCGAAAGACCACCCCCGTGGACGGCGTCGCCACCACCTCGTGACCGGCATGCTGAGCGTGCAACCGGCCGTTCATCGGCATGCTCACGTGGTAGGCGTCCAGCTCGGCCACCCGGACCGTCACCGGGCCGGCGTAGCTCAGTTCCCCCACCGTGAGCGGTCCGAGTTGGATCGCTTCGACGCCGAGCCGGAAATCGGGCGTGTCTTCCGGCGCGCTCAACGAGACGGGATAAAAGAACCGATTTAGCAGGGACCGAGCCTGCTCGATGTCTGCGCTGTTGACGCGCACGACATCCGTGACCTCGGAGAACGCGAAAGGGGGCCTCGGAGAGTCGTCAGCCATGCCGAGGTGCGCTCCTTCGCATACCGTGAGTATTCGGCCCCGATACGTGGAACGTCAACGTTGCCGCCACGCGCTGACCGTTCCAGCACATTCAGGCCATATGAACTACTCTGGCGTTCCGCGCCTACGTGGCGTAACTTGCAGACCAGCGGATTGTTGTAGGAACGCGGTTGGAGAGCGGTGCCCGGGCGAGGCGCCGGCGCCCACCAGACCAGGGTCAGTTGTCCCGGGATGGCGTGCGCCCTCCACGCGGTATGTTCGGCGTCGGCCCGCTGACGCCAGGAGGAGGGCAGCCGTGTATCTGCCGATCACCACTCGCCAGTTGGCTGATGGCACCGTCGAGATCGCGCCGAGCGGCGAGATCGATCTCGACAACGCCCACGTGATGCGCGACGCCGTCAACGACGTGCTCACCAGCGCCACGCCGGGCAGGATCTGCCTCGATCTCCAACGGGTGATGTTGATCGACAGTATCGGCATCGGCATCCTGGTCGCCTGCTTCCACGCCGCCGCGGCCAGCGGGGTCAAGCTCGTGGTCAGCCACCCGAGCCCGACCGTCTACCGGCAGCTCTGGGTCTCCGGCCTGGTCGGCCTGCTGGGCTGCGCCGAGCCGCCCTCACCGCGCACGTCGGTGGGTCTGCGCCCCTCCTGACCTTCTCCTCGCGCCCGGTGCGGTCAGACGACGCCGGGTGTGCCCGGCCAGCTCAAACGGAGCGGGGTCAGGCCGAGCCGGGTCGTGCCCGGCCAGCTCGGACGAAGCGGGGTCAGGCCGAGCCGGGTCGTGCCCGGCCAGCTCAGACGAAGCGGGTCAGACCGAACCGGGTAGTGCCCGGGCGGCCTAGACGGAGTTCGCGCGCCGCCGGCTCCAGTCGGACAGCCCGCGGGCTGATCGGCACCCACCGCCGGGGTCAGCCCAGTCGGGTCACGTGCCGCTGGTCCGCGAGGTTGTTGCCACCTTTCATCCGGACCCAGACACCGCCGCCGCGTCCCTCGGCACGGCGGCGGTGTCTTCGTGGCGGATCACTCGTCTGGGCGATACTTGTCGACCGATTACGCCGCATTGGACCAACGTGATCGGCGCGGCCCGTGGCCGCGTCGATCATCGGGTCGCCCGATGCGCCGTCTGACCTGACGGATAGCACCTCCTCGTTGCTGCCTCCCGCTTGTGCCGGGCCCGACATCCCAGGTCAATCCCGGTGTGGGGCCGCGCGGCGCGCTGGACGCAATGCCACGTAGTTAAAGAGGCTGCGGCTAAACGGCAACACTCGTCGAACGATCAATATCCGGACAGATGCGACTTCGAGGGTGGGCGGACGCCGTCGGTGTCGCAGCCGAGTCGGCCCTATGGTTCCTGGGACGGCTGTCGTGAGGCACCGAGAAGCCCTCCGTTGCCGGGTGATCAACGCCGTCGAGGATCGATCTGCAACCCGAACGTTCGGGTGCAAGGCGCGGCAGGGTCGAGCGCGCCGGGCAAAAGCCGTAAAGCGCACTGGAAATCACTCCCGCGGGTGCTGCCGCCTCCGCCGATTCCTTAACAACGCGGCATTGGCGCTGGACGGCGTTTCGTCCCACACCGATTTCGCTGTGGGAGATACCGGCGCGCCGGTAGGTGCGGTGTCCCACACCGACGGGGACCGCGTCGGTGCGGGACCGCCGGCCGACGCGTTTGCGATCTGAGCCGCCGGCCGCGTGCCGGCGGAGGGCGACCCAGCTCGTACGGTTCGTTGTCCGGATGATGGGTGGGTGTTCGGTCTGTTGGCCGGTGCTGGGGGATGGCGATCCGGTTCGTTGTTCGGATCGTGGGCGAGATGTTCGATCCGTTGGCCGGGTGCTGGGGGATGGCGATCGGCTCGTGTAGTTGGTTGTTCGGATGGTGGGTGGGTGTTCGGTCTGTTGGCCGGGTGCGGGGAAGGTGATCCGGCTCGTGTAGCTCGTTGTTCGGATCGTGGGTGCGATGTCCGATCCGCCGTACCTTGGCTTGCCCGCGACGTCTCGCCTGGCGGCCGTAATTGCTTCGATGAGCGACCGATCCGGTCACCGCGGCCGGTGTCGTCACCGATGATGATCGTGCGGCAGCACCGGCCTCGGTGTTGGCCCCACTCCGCCAGCAGGCACGATGCCTGGCTGCTGAATTTTTGTGTGCTGTCCGGTTGTGATCGTCCTGGACACGGATAGACCGAAAATCATCGGCCGGTGTGCCGAGGGCTGCGGCCGGTCGTGACTCACCCAGAGCTACTGGCGTGTGCGGATCATGAGAGCCGCAGGAACTCTTCGCAGCGGTGCCACACGAGGTCGGCGGCGAGCGGGTCGTGGCCGGGCAGGTCCTCGTCGAACCAGAGGTGCGCCACCCCGGGGTAGCGATAGACCTCGAAGATCGCGGCCGCGGCCGTCATCCCACTGATCCACCGGTCGACCGCGGCCGGCGGGACGAAATCCGGATCGGGGTCGGCCACGTGCAGTTGGGCTCGCAGCCGGGGCGGCACGCCGCCGAACGAGCCGGTGGCGCTGGCCAGTAGCAGCACCCCGGCGGTCGCCGGCCGCTCGGGCAGCAGGACATCGACCACGCTGACGCCCATCGAGATGCCGGCCAGCACCGCATCCGGCGGCAAGTCTTGCAGCGCCGCGCGGGCTCGCGCCAGCATGGCAGGGAAGCCGACCCGTTGGGCCAGCGCGAAGCCGGCTGCCAGGTCGTCCGCGGCGGGCAGACCATAAAGGTCGGGGGTCAGCACGGTGTGGCCGGCAGCCCGCAGCCGGTCGGCGGTGGCGAACATGGCGGGGCGCAGACCGTACACCGAATGGAAGAGCGCGACCGCCGCCATGCCGCCAATGGTGCCCGAGGTATGCCGGGCCGGTCTGGTCAGTCCTCCGGCTCGCGCTGGGTGATCTTGATGAGGAGGCCGTCGGGGGTGCGGACCTGGAGTTGCTCGCCGAAGTGGTGGTCGGTGGTGACCTCGGCGACCCGGAAGCCGGCCCGGTGCAGGTGGCGCTCCAACTCGTCGAGCGGCATCTCGGCGCTGAAGGTCAGCTCGACCGGGGACTCGCCGCGGGCCGCATCGGGCGGCCCGGCGATCAGGCCGAGCTGGATCGGGCCGAGCTGGATCAGCACCCAGTCGCTCTCCCGGCCGCCGTGGATGATCTCGCCGCCGAGCTGCCGGTAGAAGGCGATCGACGTGGCCATGTCGGCGACGTGGACCATCGGCCGCAGGTGTAACCCCGGGTCGGAACGCGCTGTGGCCATGACCGCCTCCTGCCTCGTCCGCTTGCGCCGGCTTGTTCAACGAGTCATCGAGGCATCAGTCATTCAGTTGGGTGCGCTCGATGTCGGCGAGTGCGGCGGTGAGGAACGGCGGCACCGGTCGCGACCCCAGAAGATCGGCCATCAGCAGCGCGGTGTGCCGGGCGAGCACGTCTGGTTTCGGCGGCGGTGTGCCGTCGTCCTCCAGCACGCCGAGCGCGCCCGCAAGCAGCTGCAACACCACATGCGGGTCGACCTCGGGCTGCCACTGGGCGGCGGAGCGCACGCATCGCTCGAGCACATCGCGCACGGCCTCGCCGTCGAGCCCGTCGGGATGCCCGTCCTCCAGCAGGAGGCGCACCGCGACACCCAGGATGAGACCGGACTGCACGGGGTCGAGGGCGGCGAGGTCGTCGATCGCGCGGTCGAGCGCGGCCGGGTCGCGTGACTGCGCCGCGGTCACGGCTGCGGTGGCCGCGGCCGCGATCGGCCGGGCCGGGGGCGGGAGATGGCGCCAGTTCTGATCCATGGGCAGGACCCTAGCGGCGCCCTCCGACAGAACCGGAAAATGTCAGAGGGTGCTGGCAGTCTGTTCCCATGCCAACTCAGCTGCACGATGCCGTCGCGGCCCGGGTGGAGCGCGGTGAGTTCCCCGGCGTCGTCACCGTGGTCGCCCGTGGCGACGAGGTCCAGGTCGACCCGATCGGCGTGACCGAGTTCGGGGGCTCCGTCCCGATGCGCCGCGACACCCCGTTCCGGATCGCCTCGATGACCAAACCGGTGCTGGCGGCGGTGACCATGATGCTCGCCGAGGAGGGCCGGCTCGACCTCGAGGAGCCGGTCGCCCGGTTGCTACCCGAGCTGGCCGGGCAGCAGGTGCTGGCCCGGCCCGACGGCCCGCTCGACGAGACGGTGCCGCCGGTGCGGCCGGTCACCGTGGCCGATCTGCTCACCTTCACCCCGGGCTTCGGCACGATCGTCGACGGCGGCCAGTTCGATCCGCCCTATCCGATCGTGCGCGCCTGGCGAGAGCTCGGGCTGGTGCTCGGCGAGCCCGATCCGCGCACCGAGCACGATCCCGACGAGTGGATCCGCCGCTTCGGGTCGTTGCCGCTGATCCACCAGCCCGGCGAGACCTGGATGTATAACGCAGGCTCGTTGCTGCTCGGCGTGCTGCTCGCCCGGGCGGCCGATCAGCCGCTCGAGGCGGTGCTGGCGAAAAGGCTCTTCGAGCCGCTCGGCATGACCGAGACCGGCTTCTGGCTGCCCGCCGCCCGCGCCGCCGAGCTCCCGAAGTACTACATGACCGACCGCGCCACCGGAAAGGTGGCCGAGCGGCCCGTCTCACCGCCCGAGCTGTGGAGCCGCCCGCCGGTGTTTCCGTCCGGCGCCGGTGGCCTGGTGTCCACCGCCGACGACTTCCTGGCCTTTGCACGCATGCTGCTCAATCGCGGCGTGCACGGCGGCAGCCGGCTGCTCTCCGAGCAGTCCGTCACGTCGATGACCACCAACCATCTGACGCCGGCCCAGATCGCCGGCGGCGGCATGTTGCTCGGCGGCAGCGGCTGGGGTTACGGCCTGGCGGTGACCGTTGCGCCCGACGGCGTGTCCGCCGCGGGGCGATATGGCTGGTCCGGCGGCTACGGCACGTCCTGGTTCAACCATCCGGCCGACGGGTTGATCTTCATTGTCCTCAGTCAGGTCTCTGACCTGCTCTGGAGCGGGGCGCTGACCGAGTTCGGCCGGCTGGCGTTCGAGGCGGAGCCGTAAGGTGGGCACGATCCCTTCGACAGGCCCGGCCCTGGGGAGGCACGATGAGCAGTCTCGACGCGGTGACCGCCTGGGTGGACAACTATCGCAAGGCGTGGCAGTCCAACGATCCGGACGACATCGGTGGTCTCTTCGCCGAGGACGCCGCGTATTTCACCGAGCCGTTCGCCAAACCGTGGCTCGGCCGGGAGACCATCGTCGCGGAGTGGTTGAAAATCAGGGACGAACCGGGCACCACTACCTTTGAGTGGCACCCGGTGATCGTTACGGACGACCTCGCGATCATTGAAGCGAAGACGGTCTATCCGGAGGATATATACAGCAATCTATGGGTCCTCCGGCTCGACAATTTGGGTCAGGCTCGTCAGTTCACCGAGTGGTGGATGAAACACCCGAAAAACTAATCACTCACGATCCGTCGCGGCTACCGGAAGGATCAGGCGTGAGCCCGCGCAGTGGATCGTGTGCACCGATGGGCGCAGGGTGCGTCCCTCGGCCGGGGTGCCCGGCGCGCCGAGATTGCGGGCAAAGCGGGGGAAGGCGCCGCCGGAGACCTGGAGGCGCAGGCGGTGGCCGGCCGGCAGGCGATGGAAGCACGGGTCGAGAGCCAGCGACAGCCGCTGCACCTCGCCGGCCGGCACGGCCGGGTCGAGGCGCTGGTGCATGTCCGAGAAGTTGCGGGAGCGGCCGCGCTCGTCGACGTCGCACAGCCGGATGAAGACGTCGGCATGCGGCTCGTCGACGGCGACGGCGAGTTCGAGCGTCGGCGACCCGATCACGTCGACGGCCGTCGGCAGCGGATCGGTGGTAAAGGTGACCACGTCGGGCCGCGTCTCGAGGCCGCGGTTGTCCTTGATGCCGGTCGACCCGTTGAGGGTCCGCCCGCCGAGCCCGGGCGTCGGATCGCTCGGGTCGTAACGGAAGCTCACGGTCCCACCCGCGGCGGCCGACGGACCAGGGGCGGCCGGCAGATCGGCCCCGCCCGGTGCCTCCCCGTGTGCCATCTCGGCCGATTGCGCATCCGCCGCCGTCGTCGACATGCCTGACGGATCCCCGCCGAGGGGTGCCTCCGCGCCGAGCTGGGTGGAGCCGGCGTCGTGGGGGGCAAGCTGCGCCGGGTTGGCGCTGGTGGGCTGGGTGGATGCGGCGTCGTGGGGGGCAAGCAGCGCCGGGTTGGTGCTGGTGGGCTGCGCGGGTGCGGTGGCGGGAGTGAGCTCGGCGGGCGAGCGCTGGGCGGGAACGGCGTGTGCCATGGCGGGCTGGGTGGTGGCCGTGGTGAGCGTGCGGTCGGCGTGCAGCCGGAACTCGGCGGGGGCGGCGGCGGGCGGCCACGACGCCAGCTCGTGCCAGCGGCCTTCGCCGGTGCGATAGACGTGGACCGGTGCCTTCCGGGCGGGTGGGCCGTCCGCCATGTGCTGGTCCAGCCAGGCCACGCTCTCCCGGCTCACCATCGCCGCGCCCTGCAGGCTGACCTGGAAGTGGGTCCACGGACCGACCGTCAGCGCCACGTCGACGCCCCGGTCGCGGAGCACCTCGTACTGCTCCAGCGACTGCTCCAGAAAGAGGTCCTGCCACCCGCTGACCAGCAGCACCGGCACCTCCACTCGGGTCAGCGCGGCGGTCGCCCGGTACGCGTCCCACCACGGGCCGTCGTCGGGGTGGGCCAGCCATTCGCGATACCAGGGCGCGCGCCCCTGCAGCACCGGCTCCGCCGCGTCGGGCAGCGGCAGACCGCCGAGCGCCTCCCGTAGCCGCCGCCGGGACGACGCCATGCTCAGCACCCGGCGCAGGCTGCCGTCCTCCTGATGGGCGATCTGGTCGCTCCAGGCCAGGAAGTCGCCGAGCGTGAACGCGCCGGTGCCGAACACCGCCCGGCGGAAGTCGTGCGGGCCGACGTAGACCACCGCGGTGCGCAGTTCCGGCGGCGGGTCCTGCATCAGGGTCCACTGTGTCCAACCTAGGTAGGACCCGCCGAGGGTGGCCAGCCGGCCGTCGAACCAGGATTGTTCGCGCAGCCAGGCGACGGTGTCCTGGCCGTCCTCGGTCTCCTGCGCCATGGGCTGGAAGGCGCCGCCGGACCCGAACGTGCCGCGCACGCTCTGGATCACCACGTGGTAGCCGCGGGCCGCGAACAGCCGCCCGTTCAGCGCCGACGTGGGAAAGCCGCGGCCGTACGGCGTACGGATGAGGACCGTGCCCCGCGGCGCACCCGTCTCCGGCGCGAAGTGATCGCCGAGCAGCACCACCCCGTCGCGCATCGGCGTCCGTACCTGTTCGACGGCGTAGCCGTTGAGCGCCCCGGATGTCTTCAGCAGTCGGCTCAGGCCGGCGTCGACCAGTCGTTGCCGGATCGAAATAGGCATGCCGCTCCCAGTTTGATCAATTCCCGGTCCGCTGGAAACAATATGTGGATCACACCCGGAATGGAAAGTGAGTGCCATTCGAGTGTCGAGGGATGTGCGATTTTTCGGCGGGGCGGGCAGACTGCCACGGTGGATGTTCGGCAGACGCTCGGCGGCCGCTACAAATTGCTGAACGAACTCGGCAGCGGCGGCATGGCAGTGGTGTGGCGTGCCCGCGACGAGGTGCTCGGGCGGCCGGTCGCGGTGAAGTTGCTGGCCAGCCGGAAGGCCGGTGATCCACAGTCGCGGGCCCGGATCCGCGACGAGGCGCGCGCGGCGGCCAACCTGTCCCATCCGAATATCGCCCAGGTGTACGACTACGGCGAGGCGGACGAGGGCGGCGTCCCCCGGCCGTACGTGGTGATGGAGTTGGTCAACGGGCCCACGCTGCAGCAGCGGTTGGCGTCCGGGCCGCTGCCGCCGCGTACGGTGTTCCGGATCTGCGGCGAGGTTGCCGCCGCGCTGGCCGCCGCGCATGCCGAGGGCCTGGTGCACCGGGACATCAAGATGGCCAACATCATGGTCACCGCGGCCGGGGCAAAGGTGGTCGACTTCGGCATCGCCGCGGCGGTGGGTCCGGTCGCGCCGGAGGAGATGCTGGTCGGCACGCCGGCCTATCTGGCACCGGAGCGCCTCACCGGCGATGCGGTGCTGGCCGCGTCGGACGTGTATGCCCTGGGCGTGCTGCTCTACCGCCTTCTCGCCGACGAGCCGCCGTGGAGCGTGGAGAGCACGACGCAGATGTTGAAGGCACACGTCTACGTCGAGCCGGCTCCGCTCCCGCCGACGCCCGGTGTGCCGCCGGCGGTGGCCGCGCTGATCGCCCGCTGCCTGCGGAAAAACCCGGCGGCCAGGCCTACCGCGAGCACGGTTTCGTCGGTCCTGGCGGACGCGGCGGAGGCTTTTGCGGAGGTACGCGGTGAGGACGCGGCCGCCACCCCCGCAGATGCCGACTCTTCGGCCGCACCAGGGAAGCCCGGCTGGGCGGTCGCCGCGACGAATCCCGGGTGGCAGCGGCCGGCCGACGGTCTCGGAGCCGAGGCCCTGGTGGCCGGGCGTGCGGGCCGATCGGGAGACGAGCGCGCCGCCCCGTCCGGACGGCCGGCAGCGGGCGCCACAAGGCCCGCCACGACCGAGCCGGCGCCCCGGAACGCCGCGCCCGACCGCGACGCTCGGCCGGGTGGTTCTGAGAACGGCGCCCGGACCACCGAGCCCGGACGTGACGCTCGCCCAAAGGCAGCCGAGCGTGACGCTCGCCCAAAAGCAGTCGAACGCAGCGGAGCCCCGGCAGCCGGGCAGCCGGGCCGGGGTGCGACGAGCGGTGCGACGACCAGCCCCGGACAACCGGATCTGCGGCGTGGGATGCGTGGTATGACTGGGATGCCCGGGATGCGCCGGGCCGGCGCCGTACGGCTGGGGAAGCGCAAGTCGCTGATAGCCGCCGGCGTCGCCACGGTGACCGCCGCCGCCCTGACCGCCTGGCTCCTGGCCGGCGACCGCGAGCCGGCGGACCGGGGAGCGGCAACCGACCCGACCACCTCCCCGGCGCCCGTGGTGAACGGTGGCCTCGGCACTCTCCCGCCGAGCAGAGCCACCGCGCCGGCGGCGACCGCCCTGCCGGGCGCCGGGCCGGTCGACGGCAACGGTCCGCTTCCGTCGGACGGCCCCGGCAACGCCGGCTCGCCGGCGGTTTCCCGCGGCACGACCCAGACCTCGCCGGGACCGAGCAGATCGCCCTCCGTCCCGGCCTCGCCCGCCACCACCCCGCCCGGCAAGCGGCTGACCTCACCGGGCGGCGCCGTCTATGCGGTCTGCGAACGGGGCAAGGCCACGCTGACCGGCTCGGAGCCGGCCGAGGGCTACACCGTCGAGCGGGTGGAGCCGGGCCCGGCGCTTACCCCGCTGATCGTCTTCAAGGGCCCGAAGGACCGCTACCGGATCACCGTGACCTGCGTCGCCGGCACGCCGACCCCGGTGGTGCTGCCGCTGTAGCGCCGCCGGGGTCGCTGCCGCCGGTGCTGACTCAGAGCGCGAACTGCGAGACGAGCCGTTGCAGGTCGGCGCTCATCCGGGCGAGGTCGTCGGTGGCGGCCTGGGATTCGGTGACGGCGGCCGCGGTGGTTTGCGCGGCTTGGGCGACGCCGCTGACGTTTTCGCTGATGTCTTTGGCGCCGAGGGCGGCGTTGGAGACGTTGCGGGTCACTTCGGAGGTGGTGGCGGTCTGTTCTTCGACGGCGGAGGCGATGGTGGTCTGGAACTCGCTGATCCGGGAGATGACCTCGGTGATCTGGGCGATCGCGTTGACCGCGTCGACGGTGTTGGCCTGGATCGTTTCGACCTGTTGAGCGATTTCGCCGGTGGCCCGGGCGGTCTCCTGGGCGAGGTCCTTGACCTCGGTGGCGACCACGGCGAAGCCTTTGCCCATCTCGCCGGCGCGGGCGGCCTCGATGGTGGCGTTGAGGGCGAGCAGGTTGGTCTGTTCGGCGATGGCGGTGATGACTTTGACGACGTTGCCGATCTGCGCGGAGGAATCGCCGAGCTTGCCGATGGTGGCGGAGGTGACCTCCGCCGCCTGCACCGCCTCGGCGGCGACCCGGGCGGCTTCGCTGGAGTTGGCGGAGATCTCCCGGATCGAGGCGCCCATTTCTTCGGAGCTGGCGGCGACGGTGGCGATGTTCTGGTCGACCTCTTCGGCGGCGGTGGAGACGGCGCCGGCCTGGGCGCTGGTCTCCTCGGCGGCGGCGGCGATCTGCTGGCCGGTGGCGGACAGTTCCTCGCTGGAGGCGGCCAGTTGGATGGCGTTTTCGCTGACCGAGTTCATGGTGTCGCGGAGTGCGGCGACGGCTTGGTCGAGGTCGGCGGCCATCTGGCCGACCTCGTCCCGGGAGTCGATGTTGACGCGGGCGGTGAGGTCGCCGCCGGCCAGAGCCTTGGCGACGTCGGAGACCTTGCACAGGCAGCTGAGGATCTGCCGGACCACATAGAAGCCGATGCCCAGCGCCAGGAGACCACCCAACGTGACCACGACAATGATCATCGTGCGGGCGGCGCTGTAGCTCGCCTGCGCGTCGGCGGCGCGAGCGGCGGCCTGCGTCCGCTCGGCCTCGAAGGCGGCATCGAGTTCGGCGAGGGCTTTGTTGGCAGCCGGGGCGAACTGTTCCTCTCGCGCCTTCTGGAACCCGGCCATGTCGTTCTTGTGGGACAGCGGCAGCAGGACGTTGTAGCGGACGTCCATCGCGACTTTCCACTCCGCGACGAACGCGTCCACCCTGCTGGGGTCGGCGGCGCTCGGGCGGTACTGCGCCAGGAGGTCCGAGAGTTCGGCCTCGTGCTCCTTCATGGCGGCCTCGACCTTGTCCATGGTGGCGGCGTCGAGGCTGGTGGCGTGGACCAGGTTGTCAACCCGGCCCTGCAGGGCCATGGCCTTCGTGGCGGACAGGATCCCCAGTGGCTTGACCTGCTCGTTGTACATCGCCTGCACCTGCTGGGCGGTCCCGCCGAGCTTGACCAGGCCGAGAACTCCGACCCCGATCGCCACCAGCAGGGTCAGCACCACGGCGCTGAGGACCTTCACCTTCAGCGGGAGGTCGACGAATCGCGTGCGCCGCGACTGTTGTTGCACCGTTGTCATCTGGATCTCTACCCCCGGTTCGGTCCACTCCCCAGATGACTGTCACAGAAGTTCGCCTGATAAGAGAACATTTCATGAAAGTGCCTGCCGCCTCGGTGGGGGTGGGCGGTTTTGACCGGGGGCGCGTCAACGGATCATGCTGATGAGGTGATGCGACCGTCGCCGGACCGGCCGGCCCGCGAGCGGCGAGATGCCCCGCCGCGGATCCGTGATGTCGCGGCCGCGGCCGGCGTGTCGTACCAGACCGTGTCGCGCGTGCTGAACAACTCGCCCAACGTCCGGCCGGACACCCGCCAGCAGGTCCTCGACGTCATCGACCGGCTGCAGTACCGGCCCAACCGGGCGGCGCGGGCGCTGGGTCTGGGCCGCGCGAACGGGGTCACCGTGGTGACCGCGAACACGACCCTGTACGGCTACGCCAGCGTCCTGCAGGGCGTCGAGGAGGCGGCCCGCCTGATGGGGTTGGCGGTCGGCGTACGAGTGGTCGAATCCGACGCACCGGCCGACGTGCGCCACGCCGTCGAGTACGTCAGCGACCCCAGTGCGGGCAGCGTCGTGGTGGTGGCCTTCGATCCGGCCGGCACCGGGGTGCTGCGGGCGCTGCCGGCCGACGTGCCCACGGTCGCCGCGACCGAGGCCGGCGGCCTGCCGGGCGCCGACCGCACGATGATCTTTCTGGACGAGCGGCAGGCGGCCACCGACGCGACGCGGCACCTGCTCGGGCTGGGCCACCGCACAGTGCACCACATCGCCATCCCGTCCGAGACCGGCACGAGCGCGCGGCAGGGTGGCTGGCGGGACGCGCTCGACGAGGCCGGGGCTCCCGTCCCGGCGGTGGTCTCGGCGGGGTGGGACATCCACTCGGCCTACGAGGCGGGCCGGCGATTGGCCGGCGATCCGGCGGTCACGGCCATCCTCTGCGGCAACGACGACACCGCCCTCGCCGTGCGCCGGGCCCTGCATGAGGCGGGCCGGGACGTGCCGGGCGAGGTGAGCATCGTGGGTTTCGACGACGTGCCGGGCGCGGCCTACTGGACGCCGGCGCTCACCACGGTGCGGATGGATTTCGTGGCGCTCGGCCGTGCCTGCGTGTCCGCCCTGGTGGCGGAACTGACCGGGGCCGGCCGGCCGGCCGACGCGCTTGAGGCGCCCCGGCTGGTCGTACGGGAATCGACGGCGCCGCCGCCCGGCAACTGACGCTAGTTGGTAACGAAACCGCAACAGCCTCTTTTCCCCTGGGAATGTGACCGATCACACTCAGGGCCAAGCCAAATGTGACCGATCACATGCAGGGTACCGAACCCGTACGACAGGAGCCGCAGTGAGCTCGTCAGAAACCACCCTGGTTTGGGGACACCCGGCGTTTCAGCTGGTGATCGACATACCCGCCGACGGCCCGGCCGCAGTGCGGGCGTCGTCCCGGGCGCCACGGGCGGCGCAGCCGCTGGTGGAGTTGCTGATCGCCGGCGGCGGCCGGGCACGGGCCTCGCACCGCTTCTCGGATACCGCGGTCGGCCGCCGGCTGCGCTACGCCGGCAGCGAGCAGACCCGCGACGGGTGGTGGCACCTGCTGCGGATCGACCTGCGCGACGAGCAGACCGGCCTGGCCTGCCAGGTGCTGCTTCGCTCGGCGGACGGGGTCGGCGCCTGCCAGGTCCGGACCCGGGTGGTCAACGAGGGCACCGAGCCGGTTCTGCTGCTCGGCGTCACGTCGTTCGCCGCCGGCCTGGCCGGTCACCCGGTCGAAAGCCTCGACCTGGTGCGCGGCGACAGCGAGTGGCTCGGCGAGGGCCGGTGGACGCGGCAGCCGCTGCGCGACGGCATCACCCCCGACCTCGGCCTGGGCTGGCACGGCCAGGACGGCCGCGGCCGGTTCGCGGTGACCAGCACCGGCACCTGGTCGACCGGGCAGCACCTGCCGACCGCCGGAATCGTCGACCGGGACAGCGGCGACGCCTGGCTGTGGCAGGTCGAGCACAACGGCGGGTGGCAGTGGGAGATCGGCGAGCGGCGGGACGGTGCCTACCTCGCCCTGCTCGGCCCGACCGACCTCGACCACCAGTGGCAGCAGCGGCTGGCGCCGGGCGACGAGTTCACCACCGTGCCGGCGTCGATCGCCTTCTCCGCCGGCGGCCTGGCCGGCGCGGTGGGCGCGCTGACCGACCACCGGCGCGCCATGGTGCGCCCGCACCGGGACCGGTCGGCGCTGCCGATCGTCTTCAACGACTACATGAACACGCTCATGGGCGACCCGACCACCGCGAAGCTGCTGCCGCTGATCGACGCGGCCGCGGCCGCCGGAGCCGAGGTGTTCTGCATCGACGCCGGCTGGTACGACAACGACACGACCTGGTGGGACAGCGTCGGCGAGTGGCAGCCGTCGCGGACCCGCTTCCCGCGGGGGATCGAGGAGGTGCTCACCCGCATCCGGGACCTGGGCATGCTGCCCGGGCTGTGGCTCGAGCCCGAGGTGATCGGGGTTCGCAGCCCGATGGCCGACAAGCTGCCCGCCGAGGCGTTCCTGCAACGCGGCGGTGTCCGGCTCGTCGAACACGACCGGTACCACCTGGACCTGCGCCACCCTGCCGCGGTGGCGCACCTGAACGAGGTGATCGACCGGCTGATCGACCAGCTCGGCGTCGGCTACTTCAAGCTCGACTACAACATCGACCCGGGGGCCGGCACCGACCTGGCCGCCGGCAGCGTCGGCGCCGGCCTGCTCGACCACAACCGGGCGCACCTGGCCTGGCTCGACGGCATCCACGACCGGCACCCCGACCTCATCCTGGAGAACTGCGCCTCGGGTGCCATGCGCATGGACTACGCCATGCTCTCCCGGTTGCAGCTCCAGTCCACCAGCGACCAGCAGGACTTCCGGCGGTATCCACCGATCGCGGTGGCGGCGCCGATGTCCGTGCTGCCGGAGCAGTCGGCCAGCTGGGCCTATCCGCAACCGGACATGCCGGACGAGCACATCGCGTTTGCCATGTGCACCGGCATGCTCGGCCGGCTCTATCTCTCCGGCCGGCTGGACGGCATGCGGGCGGATCAACTGCAGTCCGTACGCGACGCGGTGCGCGCCTATCAGGACATCCGCAACGACCTGGCCGGCGCGTTGCCGCTGTGGCCGCTCGGCCTGCCCGGCTGGCGCGACCCGTGGCTCAGCCTCGCGCTGGGCTGCGGAACCGTGACCTACCTGGCGGTGTGGCGGCGGGAAGGTGCCACCGACACCACCGAGCTGTCCCTGGAACATCTGCGCGGCGAGCAGCTCACCGTCGACGTGCTTTACCCCCGCCAGCTGCCGGCCTGGAACTGGCGGTGGGCCTCC
>Ga0070668_100001711_pt1 | contig 15924 bp, 15 predicted proteins | sample KBSS43metaG_FD_64661 | JGI IMG/M metagenome (GOLD analysis project Ga0070668, IMG submission 64661) | Switchgrass rhizosphere microbial communities from Kellogg Biological Station, Michigan, USA - KBS S4-3 metaG | ecosystem: Host-associated > Plants > Roots > Rhizosphere > Soil ... | reverse complement strand
CGTCGCCGGTGCGGAAGTGCCCGTCCGCATCGAACGCCGAGGTGTCCAGTGGCTCCCCCACCGACGTCAGGTAGCCGGCGAACACCGTCGGCCCGGCGATGCGCAGCTCGCCGGGGCGCCCGGGTTCGGTCACGTGCTCACCGGTGACCGGGTCGTGCAGCCGCACCGACGTCCAGCCCGCGACCGGGGTCGACCAGGTGACGTCGGAGGCGTAGTTCGGGAAGTAGCTCGCCCGCTGCCCGGGGTCCGGGATGTCCACCGGGCCGGACAGCAGCGCGGTGCCTTCGTTGGAGCCGAAGAAGTTGATGATGTCGATGCCGTGGCGCTCGGCCCAGGTGCGCACCAGCCACGGCGAGAGCGGCGCCGACCCGGACCCGATCTTCCGCAGGGCCGAAATGTCCACTCCGGACAGGATCTTTTCGTTGTGCAGCAGCATGGTCAGCAACGCCGGCGGCGCGAGGGTGTACGTCACGCGCTCCGCCGCGAGCTGGCCCAGGAACACCGGCAGGTCGAACGGGTGGTGCGGCACGAACACCGCGCCGGTCAGCAGCCACGGCAGGAACATCCCGCCGATGCCGGCCATGTTCGTCATGGGGAACGGGGAAAGCAGGACGTCGTCGCGGGTGATCCCGGCGGCCTGGACGCAGCCCGCGGCCGTCGCGAGCCAGTCACCGTGACAGCGCGGGACGGCTTTGGGCTCGGCTTCGGTGCCCGAGGTCCAGCAGATCGTCACGCAGTCGTTCACGTCGGTGCCGAGCCCGCCCAGGTGCGAGTCCAAAGTGGATCGCTCCGCTGCGGACAGTGGTTCTTCGGGCCAGGCCAGGGCGCCGGCCGGTTCGTCGTCCCCCCTGGCGACGACGAACCGGACCGACAGCGCCGAAGCGCCTATTAGCCCAAGGGCCGCCCCGGCGAGCGGGTGCTCGCCGTATCTGGATGCGGTGATCACCCCGACGGCCCCGGTGCGCCGGCACATCGGAACCATTTCGTGCTCCCGGTAGGACACCGGGAACGGGGTGACGACCGCGCCGATCCGCACGATCGCGAGGAACGCCTGGACCAGGGCCGAGCAGTTCGGCAGCTGCACAGCCACTACGTCGCCTGCTCGCACCCCTCTGGCGAGCAGGAACGCGGCCAGGACGTCGACGCGTTCGTCGAGCCGGTTCCAGGTCCACCGCACCGGGTCGCGTCCGACCAGTGCGGTGGTGTTCGGTGGATCGACCAGCGCGAGCCCCTCCGGGTCGGCACTGACCCGTTCCTTCACGAGCCGGTCGATCGTCTCCGCACTCCACCATCCCCGCGTCCGGAAGTCCCGGGCGCGACCCTCTCGATGGCATCTCATGCGCGGAGGGTGTCCAGCTGGTCCGCCCGGACCCACGTGGCGTGGAAACCGAGCGGGACACGCTGGGGAAGCAGGACCCTGGCCACGGGTCCGGCAGCGAGATCGGCGGCGTCGAAGATGTCCAGTTCCGAGCGTCCCTCGCGCTCGTCCTGCACGAACGTCACCAGATAACCGTCCGCCGAATCGACGGATGCTCCTTCGCGGGGTGCGAACGGAGCCTCACTGCCCCACCGACCGGGACCGAACCGGTATTCGGTCTTGGAGCCGGCAAGATTGTCGTGGCGCACGAGCCCGTCGAACTTCAGCGTCGACTCGGGCGAGATGTGCACCGTGTAGGAGTACCGGTTCCGCCGTCCGACGCCACGGGCGTCGACGGTCGGGAACTCGGTGTTGTCGTCGTCGAGCGGCGTCTCGCGGCACCCGCCGGTCCGCAGGTTGAAGCGGTAGCGGTGCAGCTGGGCGTCGAGCCGCAGGTAGGAGAGCATCTTCGCGAGCGGGGTGTGCGCGTCCGGCCGCGGGGCCGGCTTCTGCACGCGGCAGACGTCGAGGACGACCTCTTCGCCGTCCTCCCAGGCGTTGACGACGTGGTAGATGTAGCACGGGCTCGCTTCGAACCACCGGATCTGGCTACCGTTTCCGTAGCGTGGCATGACGCCGAAGCGGCTCGGCATCGAGCGGTCGAAGTGCAGCTTGTGACGGCCCAGCTTCGCCGCTTCCAGATCCTGGACCAGCGGCAGGTCCATCAGCACCGCGTAGTGCTCGGTGATGGCCATGTCGTGCGGCAGGCGCGGGCCCGGCAGCTCGATCTCGGTCGTGTTCACGACCTCGCCGTCCGCGCCGATCACGCCGTAGCGCAGGTACGGCGGGCGCGGGCCGTAGTCGAACCAGAACAGCTCGCCGGTCGTCTCGTCCACCTTGGGGTGGGCCATCATGTCGCCGACCAGCGTGCCGAGGAAGTCCTCGGCACCCAGCGTCTCCAGCGAAAGCGGGTCGACCGCGTACGGCGAGCCGCACAGGTACCAGGTGGCGAGGACGCGGCCGCGGTGGAAGATCACGTCGGTGTTGGCGTTGTCCTTGAGGCCGAGGCCGTGCGCGTTGCCGAACGGGTTGCCGCGGGGGTCCTCCATGACGCCGGTCCAGAGCGCCTTGCCCGCCGCGGACTCGGCCTCGAAGGCCTTCGTGCGGATCCAGCGGTTGCGGTAGCGGGCCTTGCCGTTCTCCAGGTGGACGGCGTGGATCATGCCGTCGCCGTCGAACCAGTGGTAGCGGCCTTCCGGGGCGAACCGCGGGTTCGGGCCGTTGCGCAGGTAGACGCCGTTGAGGTCCTTCGGGATTTCGCCGATGACCTGCAGGTCTCCGGCGTCGATCTCGGTGCCGACCGGGGCGTAGACGCCCAGCAGGTAGGGGTTGGCCTCGCCGGTGTCCGCCGTCCGGGCCACCATGAGCGGCTGTTCGGAGGTGCTGGTCATCGGGCTGCTCCCTGACTCTCGGGCTCACCGCGCGGGCTGATGGGGATGAGACTATGATTTGTGTACCCAGGTGTCAATAGGCTTCTTTTGGTGTAGTCAGGTGTACGCTGAGGCCGCTATGCAACAAGGGGGACGACGGTGACCGAAGCGACTGCACACCGGGTCAGGCCGGCGGGAGATCCGCTCCGGAGAGCACTCGAACTGGTCGGCGACCAGTGGACGCTGCTCATCCTGCAGAGCCTGTTCCTGCGGTTCCGGCGCTACGAGGAACTGCGCCTGCGGCTGGGCATCTCGCCGACGGCGTTGTCCGGGCGGCTGCGGGACATGGTGGACGCGGGCATGCTCACGCGCGTGCCGTACCGGGACGCGCGCCGCACCCGGCACGAATACCGGCTCACCGAGCGCGGCCTGGAACTGTGGCCGCTGCTGATCTCGATCTGGGCGTGGGAGCGGGAGTGGGTCGAGGGCCGCCGCGAGGTGCTGCCGACGCTGATCCACCTCGACTGCGAGCTGGCTACATCAGCACCCCTCGGCTGCGGCGCGTGCGGGCGCCGGGTCGATGCCCGTGACGTGCGGGCTTCGCGGCTCGACAGCACCGGCGTCGCCGCCGCGACCGCGTCCAAGCGCTTCCGCCGCAAGGACGCCGAGTCGCTGGCCGGCGACCCGATGATGTTCTTCCCGGACACGATGGAGCTGCTCGGCGACCGGTGGTCGACCGGCCTGCTGGTCTCGGCGCTGCTCGGCTGCCGGCACTTCTCGGAGTTCGAACGCGAGCTGGGCATCGGGCCGAGCGTGCTGTCGGGCCGGCTGAGCAAGCTGGTCGAGGTCGGCGTGCTGCGCACCGGCACGGCTGCCACCCGGACGGACGCCCGCGACTACCGGATGACCGCGAAGGGGCTGGCGTTCTTCCCGGCACTGGCGTTCATCGCCGAGTGGTCGCGCGGCTTCGAGGTGGCGGGCCAGGAGCCGGACATCACGCTGAACCACGTCGAATGCGGCAACCGGCTGCAGCCCATGCTGCTGTGCGACCACTGCGGCCGCCCCCTGACCCGGAAGTCGGTGCAGTTCGGCGGTGTGCCGTCGCCGAAACGCTGACCGAGTGACGTAATCGACTCGCCAAGCGCTCCCGCCGATGCCAGGCTGGAGTGGTCACACGTCGTCACCTTCGGAGGTAAGTATGAGTGAACCGGATTCGTCGCCCAGCGGCGAGGAAGACGACGTCAAGCGCAAGTTCCGGGAAGCACTGGAGCGCAAGCAGGCCCACGCTCGGTCGGGCGCGTCCCACGAGAACGCGGGTGGCAAGAACCAGCACGCCCACGGCCCCGCGGCCAACAAGCGGACGTTCCGCCGCAAGAGCGGCTGAGGTTTCCCGAAGGCCCCCACTGCTCGCGGTGGGGGCCTTCGGCATGTCTACGGCGTGAACGAGCCCAGGTGGTCCAGCACCACGAACTCGCTTCCCGGACTCGCCGCGGCCACCGCCTTGCGCAACACCTCCAGGCCGCCGTTGGGGTCTTTCGCCTGGCCGAGGGGCAGGTCGAAGTCGTCCCAGTGGGTCGCCGCCACGTACCGCGGGGTGCCGAGCGTGCGCAGCAGCCGCGGGACGTACTGCGTCACCTTCGCGCCGCCCACCGGCAGCAACACGACGTCCGGCCGCAGCCCCGCCAGCTCGGACTCGACGTAGTTCGAGCCGCCGAAGTTCAGCACGCTCGCGCCACCGCCGGAGACGGCGTAGGCCAGCGTGCCGCCCTCCACCAGGTCCTCGATCACGCGCGGCCGATCGCGGCGGGACAGCGGTCGCGAGCCCGGGAACGGCACCCGCGCCCGGTCGCCGACCGCCGAGTGCAGGGAGCGGAGGATCCGGATCGAGTAGCCGTCGAAGGTCAGGTCCTCCCCGCCGCTCGCGACCGCCAGCTGATCTTCCGGCGCGCCCAGGGCCGCCATGAGACTCAAATGGGTCTCGGTGCCGAAGACCGTCGCTCCGGTGCGTTTCGCCAGGTAGGGGACGTCGGTGAGGTGGTCGTAATGGCCGTGGGTCACCAGGATGTGGTCCGCGCGCAGTTCTCCGCGGTCGAGGAAGCCGTCGATCAACGCCCGGTTCACGGAGAGCGGGGTGCGCGGGTCCGCGCCCGCCGGTGTGTACGTCCCCGTCTTGAAGCGGGTCAGCCACGGGTCGATGAGGACGGTCTTCGTCCCCACCCGGATCTCCCAGCCGTTGTTCCCCCACCACCGCAGCGTCATCCGGGAAGGGCCCGCGCTCGCGGTGGCCGGCACCGCACCCGCCAGGACGGCCGCGGCGCTCACCCCGAACAGCCCGCGCCTGCTGAATCCTCTGTTCATACCGGGCACCAGACCACGAACCGCGCGGCGCTGTCCAAGATCGAGACGTCGGCATGTCGATAGGGAAACGGCTATCGTCCCTGCGTGGACCACCTCCGTTCGCTGCGGTACTTCCTCGTCGTCGCCGAAGAACTGCACTTCGGCCGCGCCGCCGACCGGCTCGGCATCGCGCAGCCGCCGTTGAGCCAGCGCGTCAAGCGGCTCGAAGCCGAGCTGGGCGCGAAGCTGTTCGACCGCGGCCGCCGCGTCACGCTCACCGAAGCCGGCGAGGTGCTCCGCGCCGAAGCGCGGGACCTGCTCGCCCGCTGGGACCGGATGACGGCGCTGGTCGCGAAGGCCGAACGCGGTGAGCTGGACGCGCTGCGCGCGGGCGTGCCGCCGGAGCTGCCCGGCCGGGTGCTCGCCGAGATCCTCACGGCGTTCGCGTCGCAGAACCCGGCCGTCCGGCTCGACCTGCAGGAGCTGACCACCGCCGAGCAGGCCCGGCTGCTCGCCGACCGCGAGCTCGACGCCGGGCTGCTGCAGCTGCCGGTGGACGTGGTCGGGCTGGAGCTCGGCCCGGCGATCGACACCCCGCTGGGCGTGGTGCTCCCCCGGGATGCACCGCTGGCCCGCCGCGCTTCGCTGTCTCTCGCCGATCTCGCGGGCGAAGGCCTGGTGCACGCACCCCGCGCGGCCGCCCCGGGCAGCTACGACGCCCTGCTGCGCACCTGCTGGGACCACGGCTTCCGGCCGGCGGCGATCCGCCACGCCCGCAACCCCGAGTTCGGGCTCGGCCTGGTCCTGGCCGGTCACGGCGTCGCGTTCGAGCCGGGTCCCCGCAAGGAACCCCGCGTGGTGTGGCGGCCGCTGGAGGGCGGGGTGCTGCGATCGCGGATGGCGTTCGCGTGGCCGTCGTCGAGCCCGCACCCGCAGGCGGCAAAGCTGGCGGAGATCGCGGCCGGGGTGCTCGAAGGCGACGGGGTGTCACGGATCGTGCCACCGGACCCGGGTGGGGCTCGGCCGTGGGACGTGTTCTACGAGCGCAGCTGACGGCGGCGGGATCCGGGCCCCGCCCCGGTTCACCGTCGCGAATGACTCATTCGGGACCGCTGGGGTCCCCAATGAGTCATTCGCGACGCTCGACCCACGACCGGGAGGGGCGGACAACAGCTACGGCGCGCTCTTCTACGAGCGCAGCTGATCGACCGCCACCCGCGCCGCGTCGCCGATCGCGCGGTCGATGTCCGGCCGTCGCAACGTCTCCGCGCCGCCCACCGTGAACACCGCGACCGCGTACGACGTCCCGTCCGGGTACGTCGCGATCCCGATCTCGTTGCGGATTCCCGGCATCGTCCCCGTCTTGGCTGCCACCGCGACCTCCGGCGGGAACCCCGCGGTCAGCCGGTGCCAGCTGACCTGCGCCGACATCCACTCGCGGACCTGGGCGCCGGGGCCGGGGTCGCTCCAGATCGCCGCGAGCAGCGCCGTCATCTCCCGCGGCGTACTCGCGGAAGTCCGCAACGGATCCAGGGCCCGCAGGGGAAGTCCCGCCGACGTGTCCTCGATGATCGTGCGCAGCAAATCCCGCGGGGCGCCGATGACGGAAGTCCGCGACAGGCCCAGCTCCGCCAGCAACGACCGGACGTTCTCCACGCCCACCCGGTCGAACAGCAGGTCCGCGGCCGTGTTGTCGGACACCGACAGCGCCAGCAGCGCCGCGTCGCGCAGGCTGTACTCGGCGTCGTCGGCGAAACCCGCCGAACCGCTGCCGCCGAGGCGGTCCGCCGCGGTCGCGCGCACCCGGTCCGCCGGGTCCAGCAGGCCGTCGGCGACCTGCCGGGCGAACTCCAGCGCCAGCGGCACCTTCACCACCGAAGCCAGCACGACCGGGGCGTCGGCATCGACCTCGACGCAAGCAGCGGAACCGAGACGGCGGGCGTGCAGGAAGCCCCGCACGCCCGCCGCTTCGAAGATCTCTTCGGGACGCGGACTCACCCGGCCATGATGGACCGCAGCCGCCCGACCTCCGCCATCCGCCGCTCGGCGAGCCGGTCGGCCGCCGTCGCCGGTGGCACGCCTTCGGTCTCGGCCAGGGCGAACACGGCCTTCGTCGTGTCGTAGATGGCCGTGGTCTTGCGCTTCGCGCGCTCGAAGTTGAACCCGTGGCGCTCGTCGTCGACCTGGATCACGCCGCCGGCGTTGACCAGGTAGTCCGGCGCGTACAGCACGCCGCGCTCGGCGAGCTGCTTGTCGACGCCCGCGTGCGCGAGCTGGTTGTTCGCCGCGCCGCAGACGACGCGGGCGCCGAGCACCGGCACGGTCTCGTCGTTCAGCACGCCGCCCAGCGCACACGGCGCGAAGACGTCCAGGTCGGACCGCAGCAGGGTGTCCACATCGGACGCGACCTGCACGGCCGGGTGGGTCTCGAGCGTGCGCGAGATCGCCGGCGCGTAGACGTCGGTGATCGTCACCTGCGCGCCGGCCTCGACGAGGTGCCCGACGAGGATGTGCCCGACCTTGCCGACGCCGGCCACGCCGACGCGCTTGCCGGCCAGGTCCGGGCTGCCCCAGACGTGCTCGGCCGACGCGCGCATGCCCTGGAAGACGCCGAACGCGGTGAGCACGGACGAGTCGCCGGCCCCGCCGTCCTCGGGCGAGCGGCCGGTGACGTACCGGCATTCGCGGGCCACGACGTCCATGTCCTGCACGAACGTGCCCACGTCGCACGCGGTGATGTAGCGGCCGCCCAGGGACTGCACGAAGCGCCCGTACGCGCGCAGCAGCGCTTCGGACTTGAGCGTCTTCGGGTCGCCGATGATGACGGCCTTGCCGCCGCCGAGGTCGAGCCCGGCCAGCGCGTTCTTGTACGCCATGCCCTTGGACAGCGCGAGCACGTCGTCGAGCGCGTCCGCTTCGGTGGCGTAGGGGTGGAAGCGCGTCCCGCCCAGCGCGGGGCCGAGCGCGGTGGAGTAGATGCCGATGATGGCCTTCAGGCCACTGGCTTCGTCGTGGCAGTACACGACCTGTTCGTGCCCGGTGCCCCGGGCGAACAGTCCTTCGGTCACGGTGGTGACTCCTTTGTCTCCCGCGCCCGGTTCGTGGCCGGGACGCGCTCCATGGTTTCCGGGAAGCGAGGCGGAGGTCGTCCGCCCGGTGCTTTCCCGGGTGCAGCCTAGCCCCGCACCACCGTGCCGAGCGTGCCCATCGCCGTCTCCAGCTGGGTGTCGGAGAGGTACGGCGCCGGGCCGAAGCGCAGGTGGGTGCCCCGGCTGTCGGTGCGGACGCCGTGGGCGGCCAGCGCCGCCTGCAGCCCGGTGGCGTCGGCGCACCGCAGGGAGAGGAACCCGCCGAGCCGGCCGAGCGGTGTCTCGCGGTCACGGGTGACGACGTCGTCGGGCAGGCCGAGCTTGTCGAACACCGACGCGAGCAGGCCGACCTGGTGCTGCGAAACCTCCCGCAGGAACTCCGGGGTGAGCCCCTGCTCGGCGAAGAACCGCTGGACACGGGCGCCGCGGTAGTGGCTGGCCGGGTCGTACGTGGCGCCGGCGAACCGGTCGCCGCCGGTGGCGTAGGGCACCGCGCCGGGGTGGCGTTCGTCGGCGAGCGCGCCGAACTCGGCGTACCAGCCGGTGATCACCGGACGCAGCTCCTGGGCGTGCGCGGGCAGCCGCAGGAAGCAGTTGCCCTCGCCGAGCTGGAGGTACTTGTAGCCGCCGCCGAGCACCCACGCGTTGGTGAGCCCGAGGTCGTGCAGCGCGAACGGCACCACGCCGAGCGCGTGGTAGGCGTCGACGACCAGTTCGATCGAGCGGCCGCGGCAGACGTCGGCGAGGTGCGCGAGGCCGGGCACCAGCCTCGACGTCTCGAACAGCACGGCCGACACCAGCACCGCGGCGGTGTTGCCGTCGACCTCGCCGGCGACGCGCTCGGCGAGCGTGGTCACCGGGTCGAGCGGCACCCGCACGACCTCGACGCCCTCCTCTTCCAGGCGGGCGAGCTGACGGCGCAGCGTGTGGAACTCGCCGTCGGTGGTGACGAGCCGTGGCCTGCGCGGCAGCTCCATCGCCGACAGGAAGCGCAGCACCAGGTCGTGCGTGCTCGCGCCGAGCGCGTACTCGCCGTGCGGGTCGCCGAGCAGCAGGCGGAAGCCCGCGCGCAGTTCGTCGGCCTTCGCGAACGCGCGCTCCCACTTCGCGTCGACGTCACGCGCGGCGTCGGCGAAGGACTCCAGCAGCCCCTCCTCCGCGACGTCCGGCCACGCCTGGTGCGAGTGCCCGGACAGCAGCAGCCGCTCCCGGACCGAGAACCGCGAGTAGTGCGGGGCGAGGGCGTTGTCGTCCGCGCGCAGATCGTCCAAGGTGGTCACAGTCGGCTCCGTACTGCCCAGAGATCCGGGAACATCGGCTGGAAGAGCGTGGTACGCAGGTAGGTCGCGCCGGATGATCCTCCCGTCCCGGTCTTGTCGCCGATGGTGCGTTCGACCATCTTCACGTGCCGGTAGCGCCACTCCTGCATCCCTTCGTCGAGATCGACCAGACATTCGGCGACGACGGAGGGTCCACCGTCGTCGCTGTACACGTCCAGCAATATCGCCTGCAGGGCCGGGGACGGCTCCACCGGTCGAGTGACGTCTCGATCACACTCGACCGGGTAGCCAGAAGCCTTGAGGTACGCGAGAAAAGAGTCGAACAACGACGACCGCGCCATCGCTTCGGAGATGCGTTTCCGCTGCTCGCCGCCTTCGGGGTAGTGCGCGAACACGCGCTCGTCACGCCGTCCGAGCACGGCCTCCAGCTCGCGGAACTGGGCCGACTGGAAGCCGCTCGACGCGTCCAAACGGGCGCGGAAGCTGGTGAACTGGCTGGGCGTCATGGTTTCCAGCACGTCGATCTGCGCGACGGCGACCTTCAGGATCGTCAGGATCCGGCGCAGGACGCGGATCGAGTGCGCGGTGTTGCCCGCTTCGAGGTTCCGCTGCAGGAACTCCGCTTCGTGCAGGATCTGCTTGAACCACAGCTCGTACACCTGGTGGATCACGATGAACAGCAGTTCGTCGTGCTCGTCCGACCGGGTGCGCTGGGCGTTGAGCACCTCGTCCAGCGCGAGGTACGAGGTGTAGCTCAGCGCTTCCTGCGTCGCTTGGCTGGTTTCGGTCATCCTCGGGTCACCTCGTCGAAATGGCGCTGCGCGGGTTTCGCGAGCGCGGTGTACAGATCGTGGAACAACTCGACCGCGGCCGCCCGGCGGTCCGGTGCGGGCACCAGGTCGGCGGGCAGTTCGGGGTCGAGCGACGGGAAGGCGCGGAAGGTGTGCACCAGCCGGGTGCGCACCTCGAACGCTTCGGCGTCCGGTGTCTCCCGGCCCGCGTACCCGCCGAACTGGTCGACGAACGCGGTGTACCGCGCGGCCAGGTCGTCGAGGTCCCAGGCCCGGCCGGCGAACCGGCGGACGTCCAAGGCGGCCGAAGGCCGGCCGAGCAGCAGCCCGGCGTGCTCGGTGACGTCGAGTTCGCCGAGCAGCGCGACGACTTCGGCCTCGCGGTCGTGCGGGGCGATCCAGGTGCCGTCCTGGTAGGGCCCGAACCCGAGGAACCGCAGCCGCCGCACCAGGCGTTCCCTGGCCTGGCGGCGGCTCTCCGGGATGCTCTGCCACAGCACGGTCCACTCGCTCGCGGCGCGTTCGCGGCGGCCGAGGGAGAAGATCCGGTGGTCACCGTCGGCGAGCAGCGCGATGGTGCGCCGGGTCAGCGAGTAGTGCACGGTGCGACCTTCGCGGTGACGCTGCAGCAGGCCGCGGCGCACCAGGCGGGTGAGCGCGATCCGCGCGGCGCCGTCGGAGAAGCCCAGCTCGGCGAGCACCGCGACCAGGCCGCCCGACCACACCCGGCGGGTTTCGCGCGGGTGCACGTAGCTGCCCAGCAACGTCACGACCAGCTCCTGGGGGCTGGCTTCGAAGGCGTCGGCGGGCATGGGCGCAACTCTATACACCTCAGGCCGCTGCGGTGTAGCTTGATTTGCGTGACGTACTTCGCGGACCTCAGTACGCGGCAGGTCGCCTCCCTGGCCGCCGGGGACCGGACGCCAGTGCTGCTGCTCCCGCTGGGCGCGATCGAGCCGCACGGCCCGCACGCGCCGCTGGGCACGGATCCGCTGATCTCGCGCGGGATGTGCGAACGCGCGGCCGACCGGCTGGCCGCCGACGAAGACGTCCACGTGCTGGTCCTGCCCGAGGTGCCCTACGGCGTGACGCGGTTCGCGGCCGGGTTCGCCGGCGGCGTGCACATCGGCGAGGAGACGCTGCACTCGCTGCTCGTCGACATCGGCGCCGCGCTGATCGGCCAGCGCCTCCGCCGGATCCTGCTGGTCAACAACCACTTCGAGCCCGCCCACCTGGTCACCCTGCGGCGCGCTGCCGAGACGCTGAACTTCGCCTACGACGGGCGCGTCGCCCTGCTCGACCTGGTCCGGCGGCGGCACGCGCAGCGGTTGACCGAGGAGTTCCGCTCCGGCGAGTGCCACGCCGGGCGCTACGAGACGTCGCTGGTGCTGGCCGACCGGCCCGAGCTGGTCGACCAGGTCGTCATGCGGGAGCTGCCGCACGTGCCCGTGAGCTTGGCTTCGGCTCCCGAGGACGGTGGCTTCCTCGATCTGGGCATGACCGAGGCGTACTGCGGCTCGCCGGCCGAGGCGACCGCGGAAGAGGGCGAGTCGACGTTCTCGACGTTGACCGACCTGCTGGTGGAAGCGATCCGGGAGCTGGCCCGTGAGTGAGCCGTTCAACCTCGCCACGCACTTCCTCGACCGGCACGTGGCCGAGGGCCGCGGCGACCGGACCGCGCTGCTCGTCGGCGACTGCGCGGTCAGCTACGCGGCGCTGGCGCGGCTCACCAACCGGATCGGGCACGTGCTGCGCGACGCCGGTGTCCGAAAAGGACAGCGGGTGCTGCTGGCGTTGAGCGACGGCGACGAGTTCGTCGCGGCCTGGTACGGCGCGCAGAAGATCGGCGCGGTGACGGCGGAGGTCTACCCGTTCCTGCAGCCCAAGGACTACGCGTACTACCTCGGCTACACCGAGGCCGTCGTGGTGCTCGCGGACGCCGTCACGCTGCCGGCGCTGCGGGCGGCGGGCGCGGCGAACCTGCTCGTCACCGGCGTGCCCTCCGATGAGTTGCTGCCAGGTGAGCGTCCCTTCCGGACGCTGGTCGACGCGGCGCCGGATGCGCTGGAGGCCGCGCCGACGACCCTCGACGACGTCGGGATCTGGAAGTTCACCACCGGCAGCACCGGCGCGCCCAAGGCGTGCGTGCACCCGTTGCGCAGCCCGCTCGAGAGCTTCGAGCGGTACGCCGCCGGAGTGCTCGGCCTGCGGGCGGACGACCGGATCCTCGCCGTGCCCAAGCTGTTCTTCGGCTACGCGCGCGACCTGGTGGCGCTGTTCCCGTTCGGCGTCGGCGCGGCCGGGATCGCGTTCCCCGAGCGCAGCACCGCGGACCTGATCTTCGAGCTGATCGCGCGGCACCGGCCGACCGTGCTGGTCAACGTGCCGACCATGATGAGCGCGATGGTCGCGCACCCGGCCGCGGCGGAGCAGGACCTGAGCTGCCTGCGGATGACGACGTCCGCGGGCGAGGCGCTGCCCTCGGAGCTGCACCGGAAGTGGGACGCGACCTTCGGCGTGCCGGTGGTGGACGGGATCGGCTCGTCCGAGGCCTACCACATCTACCTGTCGAACCGGCCGGGCGCCGCGCGGATCGGCACGCTCGGCACCGAGGTGCCCGGCTACACCGCGCAGGTCGTCGACGAGGCCGGAAACCCGTTACCCGACGGGGAAATCGGGCCGCTGCGCGTGACCGGGCCGACGATCGCGCTGGAGTACTTCGGCGACGCCGAGAAGTCGGCGCGGACGTTCGACGGCGACACACTGACGTCGAGCGACCTGTTCAGCCGTTCCGAGGGTTTCTTCCGCCACCACGGCCGCGCCGACGCGCTGCTCAAGGTCGGCGGCGTGTTCGTCGCGCCCGGCGAAATCGAGGACTGCCTGCTCGGCCACGCCGCCGTCGTGGACTGCGCGGTGGTCGGCCACGAGGTCGACGGCCTGGTCGTGCCCCGCGCGTACGTCGTGGTGCGGGCTTCGGTATCCGCGGAAGAGCTGAAGGACCACGCGAAAGCCCACCTGGCCAAGCACAAGTACCCCCGCGAAGTGGTGTTCATGACGGAACTTCCCCGTACCGCCAACGGAAAGCTCGACCGCCGCGCGCTGGCGGCCCGCCCGTGAGCCGCCTGGTCGTCGTCACCGGCGGCACCCGGGGCATCGGCGCGGCGATCGCGGCCCGGTTTCGCGCGGCCGGCGACACGGTGCTCGCGCCGGGCCGGGCCGAATGCGACGTCACGGACGAGGACGCCGTCACCACCTATTTCGCGGCGGCGGGGCCGGTGGACGTGCTGGTGAACAACGCCGGGATCTCGTCGAGTGCACCGGTTTCGCGGACTTCGCTTTCCGACTGGAACGGTCAGATCGAGGTCAACGCGACCGGCGCGTTCCTGTGCACCCGCGCGGTGCTGCCGGGAATGCGCGAGCGCGACCGCGGCCGGATCGTCACGGTGGCGTCGACGGCGTCGCACGTCGGCTACCGCTACACGGCCGGGTACACCGCGTCGAAGCACGCGGCCGTCGGGCTGATGCGGGCGGTCGCGGCGGAGCTGGCCGGCACCGGCGTCACGGCGAACGCGGTGTGCCCGGCGTTCGTGCGCACCGACATGACGGCTTCTTCGGTGGCGCGGATTGCCGAGCGGACAGGACGTGCTTCGTCCGACGCGGAAGCGGCGTTGGCGGCGGCGTCCCCGCTCGGCCGGCTGCTGGAACCTTCGGAGGTGGCCTTCGCTGTCTCCTTCCTGGCGGCGTCCGAAGCCGCCGCGATCAACGGCCAGACCCTCGTACTCGACGGCGGAGGAATCCAGTCATGAGCCCGTTCCGCGCGACCGCACCGCTGACGAAGGAGTGGGGGAACTTCGAGTTCACCGTGGCCGACGGCGTCGCCACGGTGACGCTCGACCGGCCGGAGAAGCTGAACGCGCTGACCTTCGACGTCTACGCCGACCTGCGGGACCTGATCATCGAGCTGCCGCAGCACGAGGACGTGCGGGTGCTGGTGATCACCGGGCGCGGCCGCGGGTTCTGTTCCGGTGGCGACGTCGAGGAGATCATCGGCGAGCTGCAGAAGTTCGAGACGGCGGAGCTGCTGGAGTTCACGCGCATGACGGGCGCGGTGGTGAAGGCGCTGCGCGAGTGCCCGCTCCCGGTGATCGCGGCGGTCAACGGCGTCGCGGCGGGCGCGGGCTCGGTGATCGCGCTGGCGAGCGACTTCCGGCTGCTGGCGCGCTCGGCGAAGTTCGCGTTCCTGTTCACGAAGGTCGGCCTGGCCGGGGCGGACATGGGCTCGGCTTATCTCTTGCCTCGCCTCGTGGGCCTGGGCCGCGCGACGGAGCTGCTGATCCTGGGCGACAAGGTGTCCGCTTCGCGTGCTTCCGAGATCGGGCTGGCTACCCAGGTGGTGGACGACGAGGAGCTGCCCGCGGCCGCGTCGGCGTTGGCACGACGGCTGGCGGACGGCCCGGCACTGGCGTACGCGACGACGAAGGTGCTGCTGACCCGCGAACTGGACATGGACCTGGGCAGCGCGATCGAGCTGGAGGCGATCACGCAGGCACTGCTGATGACGACCAAGGACCACAAGGAGTTCTACGCGGCCTGGTCGGCGGGTCGCGAACCCCGGTGGACGGGTCGTTAGGGCACCACTTCGCCGAGGCCGATGAGGTTGCCTTCGCTGTCGCGGAACCACGCCGCCCGCTCGCCGCTGCCCTTGCTCGGGTAGTTGCCCCGGATCTCCATGATGCCGTTCACGGCGCCTTCGTACTCCTCGAAGACCACCCCGCGCTCGCGCAGGGCCGCGACGGTCGCTTCGAGGTCGTCGACGTAGAACCCGGCCTGGGTGAAGGATCCGTCGGACGCGCCTGCCGAGGCGTACAGGCAGAAGACTCCCGACGCGCCTTCGTAGCGAAGTCCGCCTTCGCGCTCCTCGACCGGCTCCAGGCCCAGCTTCTCGCTGTACCAGCGGCGCGCGCGATCGAGGTCCTGGGTGGGGAGACGCGATTCGAACCGGAAATTGGTCAGCATCACCCGATGGTAGGCGTCACCGCGATCGCGTTCTCCTCCAGCGAGCCGAAGTACAGCTTCCCCTGCCACTCCCGCACGCCCACCAGCATGTGGAACCCCGGAATCTCGCCGCGCAGCTCATGCGAAACCTTGCCGTCCGCCGTGACGCCCAGCACGCCGACCTCGCGGCCCGGGTTCGGCTGCAGCGATGTCGGCAGCTTGCGAATGCCGGCCCGCAGCGGTGCCGGCAGGCGACGCACCACATCCAAGGCCGGCACGCGAGGCGACGCCTGCGTGATCCAGATCAGGCCGTCCGAGCCGGTCGAGATGTTGTCCGGGAAGCCCGGCAGCCCGTCGACGAAGACGTCGGACCGGCCGTCGCGGAGCCAGACCCGGGACACCTGGCACGCGCCTGTCTCCGCCACCGCCACGAACGACTCGTCCGGGGGCAGTGCCACGCCGTTCGCGAACTGGAGGCCGTCGAGGAGCAGGTCGATCGTGCCGTCCGGGGAGCGACGGAGCAGCCGGCCGCCCGCGGTCTGCTCGATCAGGTCGTCGCGCCAATTGTCGATGCCGAAGCGGCGCGACGAGTCCGTGAAGTAGACCGTCCCGTCGGAAGCCACCGCCGCGTTGTTGCAGAACACG
>Ga0070668_100001703_pt1 | contig 15951 bp, 14 predicted proteins | sample KBSS43metaG_FD_64661 | JGI IMG/M metagenome (GOLD analysis project Ga0070668, IMG submission 64661) | Switchgrass rhizosphere microbial communities from Kellogg Biological Station, Michigan, USA - KBS S4-3 metaG | ecosystem: Host-associated > Plants > Roots > Rhizosphere > Soil ... | reverse complement strand
GCGGCATCGCGCCGCGCATCCTCCCGTTCCTGCAGCGCGGTGGCTTCCGCGAGGCGTTCGACAGGAAGGGACGGCTCCATACGCTGGTCGAACGTATTCCCGCGTACGTCGTGACGCACGCCCAGCCGGGCTTGCTGGGTGCCGCGCTCGTCGCGTCCGATCTGGGCTAGCGCCTACATCGGCGCCGAACGCGGTGCGCCGTGTAATTTCCAGCAAATACAGCGCGGCGTCGGTCAAGCGCGGGCGCTCAACGGTCGATGTCCCGAGCGATGGCGTCCGGTCCCCACGGTGCGCGCGCCGCGCTGACGGGTAGTATCCCCGTGCGCCTGGATACCGCCGACACGGTCCGCACGCGAATGCCCGACAGAACGCAGGACGATCGCTTCGGCCGCATGGTCGGACGTTCGCCGGCGATGCAGACGGTGTTCGACGTTCTGAACAAGGCGTCGACCAGCGATGCGACCATTCTGCTGGAGGGTGAGACCGGCACCGGCAAGGAGGTCTCGGCGGAGGCGATTCACCGCGGCAGCCTGCGGCGTGACAAGCCGTTCCTGGTCGTCGACTGCGGCGCGATGCCGCCGAACCTGCTGGAGAGCGAGCTGTTCGGCCACGAGCGGGGCGCGTTCACCGGCGCGGTGTCGTCCCGCCAGGGCGTGTTCGAGGCGGCCAACGGCGGCACCGTGTTCCTCGACGAGATCGGCGAGCTGAGCATCGAGCTGCAGCCCAAGTTGCTGCGCGTGCTCGAGCGCCGTGAGGTCCGGCGCGTCGGCACCAACAACCACGTGCCCGTCAACGTCCGGCTGATCGCGGCCACGAACCGCAGCCTGCGCGAGCAGGTGGGCGCGCAGAAGTTCCGGTCGGACCTCTTTTACCGCCTGGCGGTCGTCGAGGTGAAGCTGCCCCCGCTGCGCGAGCGGCTGCCGGATCTGCCGGCGCTGGTCGAGCACATCGTGCGAAACTTCGGTACGGTCGACGAGACGGCGCTGGAGACGGTGCGCTCGCCGGCGTTTCTGGGCGCGCTGGCCGAGCACACCTGGCCCGGGAACATCCGCGAGCTGCGCAATTACCTCGAGCGCTGCGTGGCGCTGCATGACTTCGCCCCGCCGCGCAGCACGGGCAGCGGCCCCGTCCCGATTCCGGGGCCCGAGAGCGCGGTCAACATCGGCCAGCCGCTGCGCGAGGCGCGCGAGGCGTGGGTGAGCACCTTCGAGCGCCGCTACCTGGAAGAACTGCTGCGCCAGCACGAGAACCGCGTCAGCGCGGCGGCGCGCGCGGCCGGCGTCGACCGCATCTACTTCTACCGCCTGCTCTGGAAGCACGGCCTGCGTCAGCGCGAAGGCGCGGCCGCCGCCGACAAAGACGACGTCGCCTAAGATTTCTCCCTCTCCCGCTTGCGGGAGAGGGTCGGGGTGAGGGCAAGCCGCTTTCGGGCGACGTGCGCGCGGGAACGGTCGAGCGCTACCGCTCTTCCGGCTTGTCGCCGAGCGGCCGCACCGCGCCGCTCATGCGGCGGCGCGCGCCGGCGTCGGAGAGCAGGCGCGGCAGCTCGGCCACCGCCTGCGCGACGGACACCGGCTCGATCGGTTCAGGCTTGAGCAGCTTCTCCAGCTCCTCGATCTCGCCGGCTGCCTTCAACCAGTTGCGGTCGACGGCGCGCCGCAGGCGGGCCTCGTCGACGCCGAACTCGGTCGCCAGATCGACGGTGGTGTCGACCTTGGGATGCGCCGTCGTGCCGTTCGCGCCGGGGCGATGCGCGCCGGACGCCGCCGCCGCGACGGGCACGCGGACCGCGCCCGAGGCCCCGGCCGGCGCCTTGCGCGCCAGCATCTTGTTCAGCAGCTCGCGCGACGGGTTGTCGAGCCGCAGGAACTGGACGCCCATGCCATGCGGCTTCTGCGGTGCGGCCGGATCGAACGCCTTGACCCAGGTGACCTTGCCGTCGCCCGCCAGCGCGACCTCGCCGGCGGCCAGCTGGATCTCGAAAGCGAACGTCGACCCGATCGGCAACGGCGTCCGGCTGGCGATGAAGACGCCGCCGCGGGTGACGTTCGCCGCGAACTTGTCGATGAACGCGTCGAACGACGCCAGGCGAAGTCGGATGCGGACCGGTGCCGTTGAGGTCACGAAGACTTTCGAGTATCCGCCGATCCCGAGGCCGGCGGCAAGCCAAACAGGCGCCGCGTGTTCGTCGCGGTCGCTTCATCGACCTCGGCCACGGGCATCCCGCGCGCCGCCGCCAGCGCGGCCAGCGTCTCCGCGATGTAGGCAGGTTCGTTCTTTCGCCCCCGGTGCGGGATGGGCGCCAGATAAGGCGCGTCGGTCTCGATCAGGATGCGGTCAAGCGGCGCGAACGCCGCCGCTTCGCGCAGGTTGCCCGCGTTCTTGAAGGTCAGGATTCCCGAAAACGACAGGTACTGCCCGAGGTCCAGGTACGCGCGCGCCTCGGCCACGCCGCCGGAGAAGCAGTGGATGACGCCGGCCCCGGCCCGTTCGTCGCGGAGGATGGCGGCCGCCTCGTCGTGTGCGTCGCGCACGTGCGACACCACCGCCAGGTTCGCGGCGCGCGCCATCGCGACGAAGCGCCGGTACGCCGCCTGCTGCTGCTCGCGCGGTGAATGGTCGTAGTAATAGTCGAGCCCGGTCTCGCCGATGCCGACGACCCGGGGCGCGCGCGCCAGAGCTTCCAGCGCCGGCCAGTCGTCCTCCCCCATGGCGGCGACGTCGTGTGGGTGAACCCCAACGGTGGCGAACACGTCCGGCTCGGCCGCCGCCAAGGCGACCGCGGCGCGCGGGGCCTCCAGACCTCTGCCTACCCCGACGCACACGAACGCCTCGACGCCGGCCGCCCGCGCGCGGGCCAGAACCTCCGCTCGATCCGCTTCGAAATACTGGGGATCGAGATGACAATGCGAGTCAATCATGGCCTAAATGTTTGTGACCAAGCCTCCGATGGCACGATAGGCGCGGTTGCTGATCGTGTGGGGGAAAACAAGCAGGCGTGTTGCCGAAATCTGACGACTACGACAAGACGAGGCGGCTCGGACCGAATCAAGGCCCGGGGACGGCAACCGCTGCCGCCGTCGACGCAGACGCGCTGAAGCCCGGCACGTTGTGCGGCGCCTACGTCCTGAAGAAGGAGCTGGCGTCGGGCGGCGGTGGAACGGTCTACGAGGCGCAGCACCGGATCCTGCTCCGTCGCGCCGCCGTGAAGGTGTTGCGCCGGCAACTGGCGTCGTCTCCGCAGATGGTCGCGCGGTTCCTGCAGGAAGCGCGCGCCGTCAACATGATCAAGCATCCGAACATCGTCGACATCTTCGAGTTCGACGATCTGCCGGACGGCCGTCCGTTCTACGTGATGGAGCTGCTCGAGGGGATCGACCTGCGATCGATCCTGAACGAGCGCGGCCGCTTCCCGCCGGGCGAGGTGCTGGAGATCCTCGAGCCCGTGTGCTCCGCGCTGCAAGCGGCGCACGACCTGGGCATCGTCCACCGCGATCTGAAGGCGAGCAACATCTTCATCTCGACGCAGGAAGGCAAGCGCGTCGTCAAGCTGCTGGACTTCGGCATCGCGAAGCTGCTGCACCCCGACGCGGGCCAGGGTGAGGGCGGGCTGACCGTCGTCGGCACCCGCCTGGGCACGTCGTACACGATGGCGCCCGAACAGATTCGCGGCGACGGCGTCGACGCGCGCACGGACATCTATGCGCTGGGCGTCGTGCTGTATCACCTGGTGACGGGGCAGTACCCGTTCCGCGCCGAGACGATGACCGAGATTGAACGCCAGCACCTGGAGGCCCCCCCGCCGCGCCCGAGCCAGGTAGCGCCCGTGCCGCCCGCGCTGGACGCGGTCGTCCTGCGCTGCATGGAAAAGACCGCCGATCGCCGTTTTCAGACGGTCAAGGCGTTCATCGAGGCGCTGCGTGGGGTGGTGGGGACCAAGACCGTCGAGAAAGAGGCGACCGCGCGAAGTGCGGCGATCTTCGTCGAGGTCAAGATCGGCGACAGCGCCGACCCCGAGAGCGACGAGCTGATCGACGACACGTTCGCGGTCCTCGAGGCCGCCGAGCACAGCCTGCGCGGAGCGGGGATGACGCTGCCGCTTCAGACCGGCAGCGCGATCATGGGCGCGCGCGTGCTGTCGGGCGGCGCGGGCCAGGCCGCCGCCGAGCGCGACGCCGTGGTGGTGCTGGCGAACGACATCGCGAACGAGCTGGCCAGCCGCGCGTCAGCGCACGCCGAGGTTCACGTCAACGTCGTGGTTCACGTGGCGAGCGCCATGGTGAAGGATTCGGCGGAAGCGCCGGGCGGCAAGGAAGTCGTCGGCGGCGACCTGCTGTCGACCGCCGCGTGGGCGCCGCAAGACAAGGTCGACGGCGTTCACGTGACCGACGCAGCGAAGACGGCGTAGCGGCCGAAGGCCGCCCTACCCGAGCTTCAGGTTCTTCCGGATGCGCGCGTTCGGTTCTTCGGTGTTCGGGACGAACGGCCGGCCGGTGACCAGCTCGCAGACCTGGATGTAGCGGCGCGCCGCCTCGACGCGGACGTCGTCGGACAGCTTGGGCGGCGGGCCGTCGCCCTTGTAGCCCTGGTCGGCGAGCGTTCGCCGGACGTACTCCTTGTCCAGCCCGCGCGGCTCCTCGCCCTTCGCGAAGCGGGCGTCGTAGTCGTCGGCGTACCAGTAGCGCGACGAGTCCGGCGTGTGGATCTCGTCGATGAAGCACAGCGTTCCGTCGGGGCGTCGTCCGATCTCGTACTTGGTGTCGACCAGGATCAGCCCGCGCCGCAACGACTCCTGCTGGCCGAACGCGAACAGGCGCGCGCACATCTCGGCGGCCGCATCGAAGTCGGCCGCGCTCAGCGCGCCCATCTCGAGGATCTGCGCCCGCGACACCGACTCGTCGTGGAAGCCCTTCTCGGCCTTCGTCGACGGCGTCAGGATCGCCTTGGGCAGGCGCTGGTTCTTCTTCATGCCTTCCGGCAGCTCGTGGCCGCAGAAGGTCCGTCCACCCTTCGAGTAGTGCGTCCAGATCGACGTCGACGTCACGCCCGTCAGGTATGAGCGCATGACGAATTCGACGGGCAGCGTCTCGCACTCGCGCGCGACCGTCACCGTCGGGTCGGGGACGTTGATGACGTGGTTCGGGACGAGGTTCGCGGTCGCTTCGAACCAGAACGCGGCCATCTGGTTCAGCACCTGGCCCTTGAACGGGATCGTCCCCAGCACGACGTCGAACGCGCTGATGCGGTCGGTCGCGATGATCGTCCGTTTCCCATCGCGCGTGTAGCAGTCCCGCACCTTGCCCTCGTACATCTCGCCGAGCTCGGGGAGGTTCGTGCCGCCCAGCGTCCTGTCCAGCTGCGCGCGAATCACTGCCTCGTCGATCGGTTTGCTCATGAGTTTTCCTCCGCCAGGGCCCTGTCGATGATCGCGCCGGCGTGGCGCAGGTGGTGTTCGAGGTTGAAGGCGCGGTCGATGTCGGCCGCGTCCAGGCGCGCCGCGATGTCCTTGTCGGCGCCCAGCAGGTCGCGGAACTTCCCCTCGCCCGCCACGGCGCGCAGCGCGTTCCGCTGCACCAGCTCGTAGGCGGCCTGGCGGGCCATCCCCTTGCGCACCAGCGTCAGCATCACCGCCTCGCTGAAGTACAGGCCCTTCGCCTGCTCCAGGTTCTCGCGCATGCGGGCGGCGTTCACGACCAGGCCGTCGACCAGCCCGGCCGCGCGGCGGACCATGAAATCAGCCAGGCCGGTCGCGTCGGGACCGATCACGCGCTCGACCGACGAATGCGAGATGTCCCGCTCGTGCCACAGCGCCACGTCCTCCATCGCCGCGTTCGCGTACGACCGCAGCAGGCGCGCGATACCGCACAGGTTCTCGGACAGGATCGGGTTCTTCTTGTGCGGCATCGCCGACGAGCCCTTCTGTCCCTTGCCGAACGCCTCCGTCGCCTCGCCGACCTCGGTGCGCTGCCAGTGGCGGATGGTGACCGCCAGGCGCTCGACGGCGGTGCCCAGCCGCGCCAGCGCCAGGAAATAGGCCGCGTGGCGATCGCGCGCGACCACCTGGGTCGGTACGACCTCGCGGCGCAGGCCCAGCGACGCCAGCGCAGCCTGCTCGACGGCGGGCTCCAGGTTCGCGTACGTGCCGACGGCGCCGGCGATCTTGCCGACCGCGACCTCGTGGCGGGCGGAGACCAGCGCGGCCTTCGCGCGCCCCAGCTCGGCGTACCAGCCCGCGAACACCAGCCCGGCCGTGATCGGCTCGGCGTGGATGCCGTGCGAGCGCCCGATCGCGACCGTCGCCCGGTGCTCGTCGGCCCGGCGGCGGCAGGCGGCGCGCAGCAGATCGATCCCCGCGAGGATCTGGTCGGCCGCCTCGACCAGCTGGACGGCCAGCGAGGCGTCCAGCACGTCGGACGACGTCATGCCCAGGTGCAGCCAGCGGGCGGGCTCTCCCGCCAGCTCCTCGACGTGCGACAGGAACGCGATCACGTCGTGGCGGGTGCGCTCCTCGTGTTCCAGGATCTTGGCCGGATCCAGCTTGCCGGCGGCCTTGGCCCGCACGGCCGCCGCCGTCCCGGCCGGCACCGCGCCCGTCTTCTCCATCTCGGCGCAGGCGGCCAGCTCGACACGCAGCCAGATCTCGTAGCGGTGGCTGTCGGACCACAGCTCGAGCAACTCCTTGCGCGTGTATCGGGCGATCATCCGTGCGCGCTCGTTCTAACGAAAACGCGCCGATGGTTCAAGGCGAACGCGTGGGGGAGGACGGGCTTTGCCCGGCCGAGCCCTTCGCGGGAGGTCAGGAACCCTCTCAGGGTTCCTGAGGAATCAGCAACGTCGACCCGGTCGTCCTGCGCCCCTCGAGATCGCGGTGCGCCGCGGCCGCGTCACGCAGCGCGTAGGTCTGCCCGACCGGGATCTTGACCGCCCCGGACGCGACCACCTCGAACACGCGCGTCGCGGACGCGACCAGCTCGTCGCGCGCGCCGACGTAATGGAAGAACGACGGGCGGGTGAGGTAAAGCGACGCGCGCGCCAGCGCGGCCGGCTCCACGGGCGGGACGGCGCCCGACGCCTGGCCAAACAGCACCAGCATCCCGCGCGTCGCCAGGCAAGCGAGCGACGCGTCGAACGTCCGCTTCCCCACGCCGTCGAACACGACATTGACGCCCGCGCCGCCGGTCAGCTCCTTCACGCGGGCGACGATGTCCTCCTTGTCGTAGTCGATGACCGCATCGCAGCCCAGCGCTTGCGCGCGCTCGACCTTGGCCGGGCCGCCGGCCGTGCCGATCACGCGAATCCCGAGCTGCTTCGCCCACTGGCACGCGATGCTGCCGACACCTCCGGCGGCGGCGTGAAACAGGACCGTGTCGCCGCGCCCGACGCGCGCGCAACGCAACAAGAGAACCTCCGCCGTCATCCCTTTGAGCATCAGCGCCGCCGCCGTCTTGTCGTCGATCGTCGGCGGCAACTTGACGAGGCGCGCTGCCGGCGCGAGTCGAACCTCGGCGTATGACCCTTGCAGACCCGCGTAAGCCACGCGATCGCCGACCGCGACCTCGCTGACGCCGGACCCGACCGCCTCGACGACCCCCGCCCCCTCCTGGCCGGGAACGTACGGCAGCTGCGGCACCTTGTAGATGCCGCGCCGGAAGTACACGTCGATGAAGTTGACGCCGACGGCGGTCTGGCGCACGCGCGCCTCGCCCGGGCCGGGAGCCGCGTCGGCGACGTCCTCCCAGCGCAGCACCTCCGGTCCGCCCAGCTCGCTGACGACGATCGCCTTTGGCATGGGCGGCAATATAGTGTCCCGTTCGATTGACTGCGACTGGGCATCGCGGCGATCGTCCCTCTCACCATGCCGCCCGACAAAGCCTTGCTGGCGCAGCTCCCCGATCCGCGGCGCTGCAAGGACAAGAATCCGGCCGCGGCGCTGGATGCCGTGGTCAAGAAGTACCCGTGGTTTCGCTTCGGGTTCCGCGCCGGCGATCGCCGGATCTCATTCGACTATGCCGCCGACCCAACGGGCAAACGACCGGGCGGAAACCTGCTGGTGTCGCGAATCGTGGTCATCCTGCCGGACGGCCGCACCATGCACACCAACGGCCCCGCGGGGGACGCACCGCCATTCACGATCTCGAAGCTGCTGCGTCAGTTGGACGGCCCGGCGCCCGATCTGACGACGCTCTGGGTGAGCCGTCACAAGAACGCGCCCAAGCCGCTCCCGTTCGGCGACCTCGCCGCCGCCGCGGTGGTCAAGTTGCTGGGAGCCAAAGCGACGCCGCCCGAGAACGACGACGCGGTGACACTGGCGCAGCGGGCGCTGGGATCCGACTGGGAGCTGGACGCGACCTTCGCGCTGAAAGGCGATCGTATCGTTTCGCTGAGCAGTGACGGTCTCGGAATGGTTTCGCTGAAAACGCCGAACCGCCGCTCGGACCGTTACCTTTGCCTGGCCGACGCGATGGCCGCCCTGGGCAAGCAATACGGATCGAAGCTGGAACTGTCGCGCACGCGATTCGAAACCTTCAGCCGCGACAACCGGCGCCTCGGCGACGGGCCCTGGGTCGACACGCCGACGCTGCGCCGGCTAGTCCTGGCCGGTGCGGCAGAAGTTGCCGAGACGGCGTGAGTGCGCAGGTGACCTCGACCGACGCGAGCTTGCTCACCTGAATTATGTCGGGCACGCCCGCTTGTCCGATCGCTTCGGCGTCGCCGGCCCCATGGCCCGCACTCTAGGCGAGGCCGAGCAGCGTCCTCAAGCGGCGCGCGAGGCGATCGCCTTCGCGCGAGCGCCGCGGCGCGACGAACACCGTGTCATCGCCCGCGATCGTTCCGAGCACGTCGTCCAGGCGCGCCTCGTCGAGGGCGCGCGCCACCGTCGACGCCGCGCTGGCCTTGGTCCGCACCACGACCAGCGTGTCGCTGTGATCGACGCCGTCGACCAGGCGGCGCACGGGCTCGAGGGGAAGCGCCCCGCCGTCGCCGTCGACCAGGTAGCGCGGCCCGTCCGCCCCGGCGGCGCGCTGGGCGCCGATGACCGCCATGTCGCGCGACAGCGTCGCCTGAGACGCCTTGAAGCCGCGCGCCCGCAGACGGCGGCGCAGCTCCGCCTGGCTGTTCACCGCCCCGTCACGGCGATCGCCCCCGGCCGATGCCGACGCAAGGATCTCGCGAATGGCGTCTCGCCGGGCCTCTCGCGGCTGTTGCGTCCGGGCCGCCATGTCAGGTCACCAGCGTCCCGACGCCGCGATCGGTGAACAGCTCGGCGACGATGCTGTGCGGCTGCCGCCCGTCGACGACGTGCACGGCGCGGACGCCGCTCGCCAGCGCGTGCAGCACCGCCTGCACCTTCACCAGCATGCCGCCCTTGACCGTCGAGCCGAGGCGCGCTTCCAGATCGGCGGCACGGACCTCCGAGATCAACGTGCCATCCTCCTCGAGGATGCCGGCGACGTCGGTCAGGAAGATCAGCCGTTCCGCCCCGCACGCCGCCGCGATCTCGCCCGCCGCGACGTCGGCGTTGATGTTGAAGCTGGAACCGTCCTTGCCGAACCCGACCGGCGAGATGACCGGCGTGTAGCCCTTCTCCAGGAACATGTCGAGGAGGCCGGCGTTGACGGACTCGATCTCTCCGACGAAGCCCAGGTCGGGCTTGCCCGGCAGCGGCTCCAGCTTGTGCGCCGTCAGCAGGCGCCCGTCCTTGCCCGACAGGCCGATGGCGTTGCCCCCCAGGCTGTTGATCAGTCCGACGATCTCGGTGTTGATCCGGCCCGTCAGCACCATCTCGACCACCTGGACTTCTTCCGCGCCGGTGATGCGCTGGCCGTCGGCGAACTCCGACTTGCGCCCCAGCTTCTCCAGCGTCTTCGTGATCTCGGGGCCGCCGCCGTGCACGATGACAGGCTTGAGGCCGGCGGACTGCAGCAGCACCACCTCCTCGGCGAAGCTGCGCTTCAGCGCCGGATCGACCATCGCCGCGCCGCCGTACTTGATCACCGCGCGCTTGCCTCCGAACTTGCGGATGTAGCTGAGCGCCTCGACGACCAGCGGCCGGTTGGTTCCGATGGGCGAGCGCTTGACCGTCTCGGCCGTCGCCGACGAGCCGCTGTAGTACTCGGCGTTGATCTTCACGTAGTCGAAGGTCAGGTCGCAGCCCAGGGCGCGCGCCGATTCCTTCCCGATGCCGAGATCGAGCCGCACCGCGATCTCCGCCTTCTTCATGTACGCGGAGAGCGTCTTCACGTCGAACGCCACCGGCGCGCCGGCGCCGTAGACGCGCACGCCCTGGATGTCGAGCGTCACCTTGGACAGATCGAGCGGCAGGTTGCGCGCGCCGACGCGGGCGCCCAGCTGGGCGAGGATCCGGCCCCACGACGGGTCGCCGCCGAAGATCCCGGACTTGACCAGGCTGCCGCCGGCGACCGCGCGCGCGAGATCGCGGGCCACCGCGCGCTCCGGCGCGCCGGCCACGTCGACGATCAGCAGCTTGGACGCCCCCTCGCCGTCGGCGGCGATGGCGCGCGCCAGGTCACCGCACAGCCCGACCAGCGCCGCCTGCAGCTTCGTGAAGTCCGCGCTGTCGCGCTCGATCGCGCGCGCGCCGGCGCGGCTGTTCGCCAGGGCGATCACCGTGTCGTTCGTCGACATGTCCCCGTCGACCGTGATGGTGTTGAACGTCTCCTCGACCGCCTCCACCAGCGCCGCCTGCAACACCGCCGGCGCGACCGTCGCGTCGGTGGTGATGAAGCAGAGCATGGTCGCCATCTGGGGGTGGATCATCCCCGACCCCTTCGCGATGGCCGCGAACTTGACCGCCTTGCCGCCGATCTCGAACTCACGAAAGGCGGCCTTCGTCCGCAGATCGGTGGTGCGAATCGCTTCGGCCGCCGGCATGGCGTCGTCGCCCAGGGCCGCCACCAGCGCGGGTACGGCGGCGGCGATCCGATCGACGGGCAGCGGCGCGCCGATGGCCCCCGTCGACGCCGTCAGCACGGCGCCGGCGTCGATATCCAGCGCGGCCGCCACGGCTGTCGCGACCGCGCGCTCGTCGGCGGCGCCGCGCGGGCCGACGATCGCGTTGGCGTTGCCGCTGTTGGCGACGATGGCGCGGATGTCCTTGGCGGGCAGCCGGCCGGCGCCGAAGTCGCAGGGCGCCGCGCGCATCCGGTTGACGGTGAAGACGCCGGCGGCGGCACACGCCGTGTCCGACACGATCAGCGCGACATCGCGGCGCGACGCGCCCGCCTGCTTGACGCCGGCGGCGACGGCGCCGAAACGGAAGCCGCCGGGAACGGTGAAGCTCTTCGCAGAGGACTTACTCAAGGTGCGCTCCCGGTTAGATTCAGCAGGCCAGTCGTCTCGTCGATGCCGAGCATCAGGTTGGCGTTCTGGATTGCCTGGCCGGCCGCCCCCTTGACCAGGTTGTCGATGGCGGAGAACGCCAGCGCGACGCCCCGCTCGGGATCGGCGTCCGCGCCCAGCAGCACCCGGTTCGTGCTGACGACCGGGTGCAGCCGGACCGCGTCCGGCTTGGCGGCGCGCAGGAACGGCTTGCCCGCGACGAAGCGCTCGATCGCCGCGGCCGCATCGGCGGCGGTCTTGCCGGGGTTCAACCGGCCATAGACGGTGGCCAGGATGCCCCGGCGCGTGGGCAGCAGGTGGGGCGTGAACGTCACCTTCAGGGGCGGCTGGCCCGCCAGCACGAGCGCCCGTTCGATCTCCGGCGTGTGCTGGTGCCGCAGCACCCGGTAGGCGCGAAAGTCACCGTCGACCTCCGAGAATGAGAAGTCCTCGCTCGCTTTGCGGCCAGCGCCGGTGGTCCCGCTCGCGGCGTCGATGATGATGCCGTCTGTCGAGATGATCTCACCCCGCAGCAGCGCCAGGACGGCCAGCGTGCTCGCCGTGGCGTAGCACCCCGGGTTCGAGACCAGCCGCGCCGAACGGATGTCGCCCGACGCGCCCGCCTCCGGCATCGAATAGCAGGCGGACGGCAGCAGGTCGGCCCGCGCGTGCGTGAACCCGTACCAGCGTGGATATTCATTCGCCGGCAGCCGGAACGCGCCCGACAGGTCGACAACGCGCGCCCCCGCCTCCAGCGCGACCGGCGCGAGCGCGATCGAGGCCTCGGCAGGCGTACACAGGAATACGATTTCCAGCCCCGCGAACGCCGCCGCCGTCGCCTCCTTCTGCGGGCGGACGACCAGCGCCCCACCGGCGGACGGGATGGGCAGATGGTCGGCCAGCGTCGTCCCCGCCCACTTGTCGCTGATGGCCAGGGCCAACGCCAGCTGCGGGTGGCCGGCGACGATCCGCGCCAGCTCCATGCCCGAATACCCGGAGACGCCGACGATGCCGACCGTCGCGACGGGGGCCTTATTCATGCGGTGAATATTTATTCATATCGCCAGCTGGAGCAAGGGAAAACTTGGCGCGGCCCTCACCCTAACCCTCTCCCGCAAGCGGGAGAGGGGATCGGATCCGGATCTCCCTCTTCCGCTTGCGGGAGAGGGTCGGGGTGAGGGTCTGGCGAATCACCGGCCGGTGTGGCCGAAGCCGCCGGCGCCCCGCACGCTCTCGGCGAGCGAGGCCGCCTCCTCCAGTTCGACCTGGACGACCGGCGCGATCACCAGCTGGGCGACGCGTTCGCCCGGCTGCACGACGAACAGTTCGCTGCCCAGGTTCGCGAGCAGAACCTGCACCTCGCCGCGGTAGTCGCTGTCGATGGTGCCTGGGGCGTTGGGCAGCGTGATGCCGTGCTTGCGCGCCAGGCCCGAGCGCGGGCGCACCTGCCCCTCGAATCCAGGCGGGATCTCGAACGCCAGCCCGGTCGGGACGGCGACGCGGCCCCCCGGCGGGATCTCGATCGGTTCGTCCGCCGCCGAGGCGAGGTCCAGCCCCGCCGCCCCGGCAGACATGTAGCGCGGCGCCTGCGCCCCGGGGCGCAGCTTCTGAAAGCGGACCCGGGGAGCGGCCATTCCCGAAGTTACGAGGCGGCCACGGCGCGGAAGTTGTGCACGACCTCCGGGTTCTCACCCAGGGTCGCCCGGCGCGACAGACGGATCTTGCCCGTGGCGCGGTCGATCGCGATCACCTTCACGAGCATCTCGTCGCCCTCTTTGCAGACGTCCTCGACGCGGTTGACCCGCTTCGAATCGAGCTCGCTGATGTGCACCAGGCCATCGGTCCCAGGCAGTATCTCGACGAAGGCGCCGAACTCGGCCAGCCGCTTGACCACGCCCAGGTAGTACTCGCCCACCTCCGGCTCGGTCGTGAGGCCCTTGATGATGTCGATCGCCTTCTTGACCGCGATGCCGTCCGGCGACGCGATGTGGACCGTGCCGTCGTCCTCGACCTCGATCGAAACGCCGGTCTGGGCGGTGATGCCGCGGATGGTCTTGCCGCCCGGGCCGATGATCTCGCGGATCTGGTCGGGCTTGACCCGCAGCGTGTGGATGCGCGGCGCGTAGCGCGACAGGTCGTCGCGATGCGTGGCCAGCGCCTCGGCCATCTTGCCGAGGATGTGTACCCGCCCCTCGCGCGCTTGCCGCAGCGCGGTCTCCAGGATTTCGCGCGTCAGGCCCTGGATCTTGATGTCCATCTGGACCGCCGTGACGCCCTGCTTGGACCCGCAGATCTTGAAGTCCATGTCGCCCAGGTGATCCTCGTCGCCCAGGATGTCGGAGAGCACCGCGACACGGTCGCCCTCCTTGATGAGGCCCATCGCGATTCCGGCCACCGGTGTCTTGATCGGAACGCCCCCATCCATCAGGGACAGGATGCCGCCGCACACCGACGCCATGGAGGAGCTGCCGTTGGACTCGAGAATCTCCGACACGATCCGGATCGTGTAGGGGAAATCCTTCTCGCTGGGCAGGACGCGCGCTATCGCCCGCTCGGCCAGGTTCCCGTGGCCGACCTCGCGGCGGCTCGCGCCGCGCAGCGGCTTGGTCTCGCCCGTCGAGAACGGCGGGAAGTTGTAGTGCAGCATGAAACGCTTGTCGATGTTGCCCGTGAGCGCCTCGATGTGCTGCGCGTCCTGGCTGGTGCCGAGGGTGGTCGTGACCAGCGACTGCGTCTCGCCACGCGTGAACAGCGACGATCCGTGCGTCCGGGGCAGAACGCCCACTTCACAGGTGATCGTGCGGATGTCATTGGTGGCCCGTCCGTCGATGCGCCGCCCGGTGTTCAGCACCAGCTCGCGCAGGTGCTTCTTCTTCGCCGATTCGAACGCCTCGCCGACCTCGGCCCCGCGCTCGGGAAACGTCGCCTCGAGCGCCGCCTTGGTCTCCGCGCCCGCCGAATCGAGCGCCGCGTAGCGCTCGTGCTTGTCGCGGATGGCCATCGCCGCCTCGATCTTCTGGTTTGCGAGCGACGCCACCTTGTCGACGATCGCCGGGTCCTTGACCGGCGGAACGAACTCTCGCTTGGGCTTGCCGACCGCGGCCCGCAGCTTCTCCTGCAGGTCGATCAGCGGCTGCGCCGACTGATGGGCGAACATGAGGGCGTCGACGATCACGTCTTCGCCGAGCTCGGCCGCCCCGCCCTCGACCATCACGATCGCGTCACGGCTGCAGGCGACGAGCAGGTCGAGATCGGAGGTGGCACGCTCGGCGAACGTCGGGTTCACGACCAGCTTGCCCTCGATGCGGCCAACGCGAACGCCCGCGTAGGGACCCGCCCACGGAATGTCCGAGAGGTGCAGCGCCATCGAGGCGCCGGTCATCGCCAGCACGTCGGACGCGTTCTCGCGGTCGGTCGAGACGACCATCGCGATCACCTGCGTGTCGAACCGCCAGCCCTTGGGAAACAGAGGACGCGACGGACGATCGATGAGCCGCGAGGTCAGAACTTCGACCTCGGTCATCCGCCCCTCGCGTTTGAAATACCCGCCCGGGATGCGCCCGGCGGCAGAAGTCTTCTCGAGATAGTCGACGGTCAGCGGCATGAAATCCACGCCCGGACGGACCGACGACGACGCGACCGCCGTCACCAGGACCATCGTGTCGCCGTAGCGGACGACCACGGAACCATCGGCCTGCTTCGCCATGCGGCCGGTCTCGATGCTGAGCTCCTTGCCGCCGAAATTCACTCCTTCACGAACAAACATGCTTGTCTCCTGATCAGTGGGCCGACACAGTGAACCGGGGGTCGCTGAAATGACGGCGACGTCGGGCGCGGCGCATGCGCCTGCCGATGCGGCCGTCGGGATTCGCGTTCGAGGTCCGGCGTTCTACTTGCGGATGCCGAGCGATTGGATCACGGCGCGATAGCGGTCGACGTTCTTGGCCTTGAGGTAATCCAAGAGGCGACGGCGCTGGCCGACCAACATGAGCAGGCCGCGACGCGAATGGTGATCCTTCGCGTGCACCTTGAAGTGCTCGGTGAGATACGAAATCCGTTCCGAAAGCAGAGCGATCTGAACTTCGGGAGACCCGGTATCACCGGGCTTCCGCGCGAATTTCTGCACGACTGCCGACTTACGTTCCGCTGCGAGGGCCATTGTTTCTTTCTTTTTCTTTTCGAGTGGTCGGGAATGTGCCAAGAAAAGTGGGCATAGTCAACGAGTTAGGCGCTGAAAACGCGAATTAATTCCAGCGTCTGATCCGGGCGCGGGCGGGCCACGGCGACCAGCTTGCCCCCGCCGTCCACCAGGCAAATCCTGCGATCCGAAGCATCTTCGCCAGGTTCCAGCCCGATCCTCCTGCCCATCCGGACGTCGCGCGCGACGGTTTCGCTGACGACGCGTTGCTCGAGGTGGCGGAGGGCGGCCCGGAGATCGACCAGCGGGAGCGTCGCCTGATCCGCACCGGGATCGGCCAGGAGCGCGAGCACGTCGTCCAGCGGCCGGGCCTCGACCAGCGAGAACGGCCCCGAGCGCGTCCGCCGCAGGGCGGTCACGTGGGCGCCCACGCCCAGCGCGCGCCCGAGATCGCGGGCCAGCGCGCGCACGTA
>Ga0070668_100001701_pt1 | contig 15958 bp, 11 predicted proteins | sample KBSS43metaG_FD_64661 | JGI IMG/M metagenome (GOLD analysis project Ga0070668, IMG submission 64661) | Switchgrass rhizosphere microbial communities from Kellogg Biological Station, Michigan, USA - KBS S4-3 metaG | ecosystem: Host-associated > Plants > Roots > Rhizosphere > Soil ... | reverse complement strand
GCTTTAGCGCACCGAGGGGCGGGTATCCATCGTTTCGGCGGTTCTCCCCCGAATCGGGCGATTCCTGTCGCCTTTCCGACCGGTTCCCCCTCTAAGCAGTGGAGCGGCGAAAATGCCGGGTCCGGGAGGGGCGGAAATGACCGAGGAACATCATCACGTGAGAACGCTGATCCACTACGAAGCGCCGCGTCGCGCGCAACGCCCGCCGGCGGCGACACCGGAAGAGCACCGGCGCGGCGGCGCCCGGTGCCCGGCGCCGAGGCAACTCGAAGCGGGCGAGGTGGGCCACCTGCTGAACATGCTGCTGGAGGCGTACGACGGCCGCCGTCCGGCGTCGCAGATCCGCGCCATGGTGGCACCGGAGGTCTACGCGGGACTCAGCGGGCCGCGCCTGGCGCGGCCCCGGCACCGGACGCAGACGATCCACACGTGCACCCCGGTGCCGGACGTGGTCGAAGCCTGCGCCCGCGTGGAGGCGGACGGCCGGTCGTTCGCGCTGGCGGCCCGCTTCACCCGCACGACGGCGGGCTGGCGCTGCGTACGGTTCGCCCTGCTGAAACCGCAGGAATCCGACCGGCGGAACCAGCGAGCGGCGGCGTGAGGCGCACCGGCGTGGCGCGCTCCCCGCCGTCCGGGTGAACGAGCCGCGGTGGGGCCGCCGGCGCGGACCGCGCCCCGCCGGCTGCGCGGGCCAGGGCTCCGGCAAAGTCGCGAGTCGGCTGGTCGGCTCCCGGTGGGCAAGTCCGATCGCCCTCCCGGTCGCGGGTCGAGCGTCGCGAATGACTCATTCGGGACCACTGGGGTCCCGAATGAGTCATTCGCGACGGTGAACTGGGGTGAACCGGGCGCCGAGCGGTGGCTACGGTGGGAAACTGGCCGGCTGAATCCCGACTTTGCCGGAACCCTGGCTGCGCGGGCCGGGCGAGCCCCTGCCTGTCGTGGGCGCCTACCTACCGCTCACGACGGGCAAGGTCGCCAAGCCGCGCAGGGTCGTTGTCGGATTCCAGGCCGGGGTGCCGGCCAGGGACAGCTTCGGGCGCCGGCGGGCCAGTTCGCGGAAGGCGATCCGGCCTTCCAGCCGGGCCAGCGGCGCGCCGAGGCAAAAATGGATGCCCTTGCCGAACGCCAGGTGGCGTCCCGGGGCCCGGGACGGGTCGAACGACTCCGGGTCCGGGCCCGTCGCCGGGTCGCGGTTGGCCGCTCCGATCAGGACGATCACCTGGCTGCCCGCCGGGACCGTCAGAGCGCCGAGCGCCGTGTCACGCAGCGCCGTGCGGGCCGTCAGCTGGACCGGTGAGTCGTAGCGCAGGACCTCCTCGACCACCCGATCGGGCTCCTCCGCGGCCGGGCGCAGGCCGTCGGGGTGGCGCAGCGACGCGAGGACGCCGTTGCCGATCAGGTTCGTCGTCGTCTCGTGACCGGCGATGAGCAGGAGCGTGAGCGTCACCAGCAGTTCGCCCTCGCTGAGCGCGTCGCCGGCGTCGGACACCGCAACCAGCGCGGACAGCAGGTCTTCCCCCGGCGCGCGACGGCGTTGCGCGGCCAGTTCGCGGAAGTAGCCGACGAACGACTGCCGCGCCCGGACCGCCGGTTCGATCGTCTCGGGGCTCTGCAGGAACGGCGGGTCCAGCGCCCGCGCCATCGCGTGCGACCACGTCGCGAAACGCTCGCGATCGTCCAGCGGCACACCGAGCAGTTCGGCGATCACCTCGACCGGCAACGGCCTCGCGAGCGACTCCATCAGGTCGAACTCGTCCGGCGCGCGCTCGATCAGCTCCACCGTGAGCTCTTCGATCCGCGGCGTCAGCTGCTCGACCATCCGCGGGGTGAACGCCTTCGCCACCAGCCGCCGCAGCCGCGTGTGGTCGGGCGGGTTCAACGACAGGAACGCCCGGACCACGCGTCCCGACTCGTCGACCGGCTGGTCCGGGAGCCGGTCCGCCGGATCCAGGTACTCGGGTTCGGGATGGCCGAACGCCGGGTCGCGCAGCACCTGCGTGGCCTCGGCGATGCCGCTGACCACGAACATCCGCTCGGCGAGGACCGCCACCGGCAGGCGCTCGCGCCACCGCCGGTAGTGCGGGTACGGATCCGGCCGCCGTTCGGCGCCGAACAGCGTGAAGAACTCCTGCGGATCCGCCTGCACCGTCGTCACGACCATCCCCCGTTCACGGCACCGGGGCGCGCGGACCAGCCGCGCGCCCCGGTTTCGCCTGCGTCAGCGCTCGCCGAGATTACCGACGTGGGCCCTTCTTGCCCTTCTTCGCGGCGTCGCGCTGGGCGGCACGGCGGTCACGGCGGGACGAACCGCCGCCACCCGCGGCCTGCTCCGCGGCGTCGCTGTGGGACTCGACCTCGCCGTCCTCGCCCGGCCCGGACAGCGTCATGCCCGGCTGCTGCCCACCGCCGCCGAGTCCCTTGCCACGCAAGGCGGCCGGGACGGACTCGGTGTCGGTCGTCGGCGGCTGCGGCGGGGCCGGCCGCGCGTGCCGGCCTTCCGCCGCTTGGCCGTTGCCGGAGCCGACGCCCGCGGGCAGCGCGGCGGCGTCTTCGGCGGGCGGCGCCTCGGCGCGCTCGACCTGCAGGTTGAACAGGAAGCCGACGGCCTCCTCCTTCAACGAGTCCAGCATCGCGCGGAACATGTCGAAGCCCTCGCGCTGGTACTCGATCAGCGGGTCGCGCTGCGCCAGCGCCCGCATACCGATGCCCTGCTTGAGGTAGTCCATCTCGTAGAGGTGCTCGCGCCACTTGCGGTCGAGGACCGTCAGCATCACCTGGTGCTCCAGGGTCCGCATGCCCTCCGGGCCGACGAGCGCGTTGATCTCCGCTTCGCGCTTGTCATAAGCGTTGCGGGCATCCTGCAGCAGCGCCTCGCGCAGCGCGCTCGCGTCGAGGTCGCCGTCCTCCATCAGGTCGTCCCACTCGATGCTGACCGGGTACAGCGTCTTCAGCGCCGTCCACAGCTTCTCGTGGTCCCAGTCCTCGGCGTAGCCGTTGGCGGTCGCACCGTCCACATAGGCGTTGACGACGTCCTCGAGCATGCCCTCGATCTGGTCGCGCAGGTTCTCGCCGGCCAGCACGCGGTGGCGCTCGGCGTAGATCACCTTGCGCTGCTCGTTCATGACCTCGTCGTACTTGAGGACGTCCTTGCGCTGCTCCATGTTGATCTGCTCGACCTGGGTCTGCGCGCTCTTGATGGCCTTGGAGACCATCTTGTGCTCGATCGGCACGTCGTCGGGCAGCCGCATGGTCGTCATGACGCGCTCGACCATGGTCGCGTTGAAGCGGCGCATGAGCTCGTCACCGAGGGAGAGGTAGAAGCGGGACTCGCCCGGGTCGCCCTGCCGGCCCGACCGGCCGCGGAGCTGGTTGTCGATGCGGCGCGACTCGTGCCGCTCGGTGCCCAGCACGTACAGCCCGCCCGCCTCGCGGACCTCTTCGGCCTCGGCCTTCGACTCCTCCTTGACCTTCTCCAGGATGGCGGGCCACGCGGCCTCGTACTCCTCGGAGTGCTCGACCGGGTCCAGGCCCTGCTCGCGCAGCACGTGGTCGGCGATCAGGTCGGGGTTGCCGCCCAGCACGATGTCGGTACCACGGCCGGCCATGTTCGTGGCGACCGTGACGGCGCCCTTCTGGCCGGCGCGCGCGACGATCAGCGCCTCGCGGTCGTGGTGCTTCGCGTTCAGCACCTCGTGCGGCACGCTCAGCTTGACCAGCAGCTTCGACAGGCGCTCGGACTTCTCCACGCTGGTCGTGCCGACCAGGACCGGCTGGCCCTTCTGGTGCCGCTCGGCGATGTCCTCGGCGACCGCCTCGTACTTCGCTTCCTCGGTCTTGTAGATCAGGTCGGGCTGGTCGGCGCGGACCATCGGCCGGTTCGTCGGGATCGGCACCACACCCAGCTTGTAGGTCTGGTGGAACTCGGCGGCCTCGGTCTCGGCCGTACCGGTCATGCCGGACAGCTTGCCGTAGAGCCGGAAGTAGTTCTGCAGCGTGATCGTCGCCAGCGTCTGGTTCTCGGCCTTGATCTCGACCTTTTCCTTGGCCTCGATCGCCTGGTGCATGCCCTCGTTGTAGCGGCGGCCGGCCAGGATGCGCCCGGTGAACTCGTCGACGATCATGACTTCGCCGTTGCGGACGATGTAGTCCTTGTCGCGGTGGAAGAGCTCCTGCACCTTCAGCGCGTTGTTCAGGTACCCGACCAGCGGCGTGTTCGCGGCCTCGTAGAGGTTGTCGATGCCGAGCTGGTCCTCGACGAACCGGACGCCCTTTTCGGTGACGGCGACGGTGCGCTTCCGGACGTCGACCTCGTAGTGGTACTTCGAGTTGATCAGGTTCGTCTTCTCGACCCGCTCGCGCGACCCCATCGTGGTGGTGTCGATGCCGTTCATCAGCGGGACGAGCCGCGCGAACTCGACGTACCACCGCGACGACTGGTCCGCGGGACCGGAGATGATCAGCGGCGTCCTGGCCTCGTCGATGAGGATCGAGTCCACCTCGTCGACGATGGCGTAGTTGTGCCCGCGCTGCACGCAGTCGTCGAGGCTCCACGCCATGTTGTCGCGCAGGTAGTCGAAGCCGAACTCGTTGTTCGTGCCGTAGGTGATGTCGGCGTTGTACTGGCTGCGCCGGACGTCCGGCTGCTGCTCCGACAGGATGACGCCGACCTCGAGGCCGAGGAACCGGTGGATGCGGCCCATCCACTCCGAGTCGCGCTTGGCCAGGTAGTCGTTCGTGGTGACGACGTGCACGCCCTTGCCGGGGATGGCGTTGAGGTAGGCCGGGAGGACGCAGGTGAGCGTCTTGCCCTCACCGGTCTTCATCTCGGCGACCTGGCCGAGGTGCAGCGCAGCGCCGCCCATCAGCTGCACGTCGAAGTGGCGCTGGCCGAGCACCCGCTTGGCCGCCTCCCGGACGACCGCGAAGGCCTCCGGCAGCAGCTCGTCGAGAGATTCGCCGTCGCCGTTCCGCTTGCGGAACTCATCGGTCTTGGCCCGCAGCTCGGCGTCGGTCAGGTCCTTGACGTCGTCTTCGAGGGTGTTGATGTGATCGGCGATGTTGCGCAGCCGCTTCACCATCTTGCCCTCACCCGCGCGGAGCAGGCGGTTCAGCACCATCCGGTCGACCTCACTAGCTGATCATGAGCGCGCCCAGGCCGGTCCCGGGCAGGTTCTCCCGCGGCGGCTGCCATGGTCGGCGCCACCGTCCCACCCCATCGTAGGGAACGAGGGGCGTGGTGTGCACACGCCGTGGGTCCTGACATGCGAGTGGCCCGCACGCGAGCCGCGTGCGGGCCACCCGGAAGGCCTCCTTAAGACCGGCTCAGCCGAGCCGGATCACGCCGTAGTCGAAGCCTTTCCGCCGGTAGACCACGCTGGGCCGGCCCGCTTCCGAGTCGTTGAAGAGGTAGAAGTCGTGGCCGACCAGCTCCATCTCGTAGAGAGCCTGGTCCACCGTCATGGGCTCCGCGGTGTGCTGCTTCTCGCGAACGACGCGGCCGGGCTGGTGACCCAGGTCGTCGTCGGCCCAGCTCTGCTGCTGGGGCAGGTGGATCTCGTCGGCACTCGCGAAGCCGTTCGTCTGCGGTTCGGCTTCGGGTGCGTCCAACACCGCGGTACGCGCGGCGGGACTGGCTGCGGCCGGGGATCCACCACCAGGCAGCACCGAGGTCGCTTCGGCGACCGATTCCGGGCGGCTGCGGCCGTAGTGCACGCGCCTCCGGTCGTGTGTCCTCCGCAGCCGGTTTTCCAGCTTGGTGACTGCGGAATCGAGCGCTGCGTAGAAGTCGGCGGCACACGCTTCAGCGCGTACGGCCGGGCCCCGCCCCTTTCCGGTGATTTCGACGCGCTGGCAACTCTTGGCCTGGCGTCGGTTGGGTTCGTGGAACAGTTCCACGTCGTACCGGATGACTTTCCTGTCATAGCGCTCGAGCCGGGCCAGCTTTTCGCTGACAAGCGCCCGATAGTGGTCGGGCACCTCCACGTTGCGGCCCTTAACGACGATGTCCATACACGACCTCCCTCGCTGAGATGACTGCGAGCTGTTGTGTTCACACACGGCGCCGGTATTGCGGGGACGTAAGCCCGGATCGCGGGCTGAGAAGGAACTCGGAAACGGTTGACGACGTCTCGTGCCGGTGACCGAGCGCGGACTCAGCGCACCTCCGGCGCCAGGGACATGGGCTCGTCACCTCCCTGCCTGCGGGGATTGCTGATTGCGGAGCACGTTAGCTTCCTCACGCCCGTTACAACAGCCCCCGAGCCGGGGGATGTCAGGTGATGGGACTCCGTCACCCCGCGCAGTGATCGCGGGATGGACATCAGAAAACACCCGCTGGTCGGACGCGGTCCGCGCAGCTCGGTTTCACACGGACGGCGCATCGTTGCCGTTTGCTGGACGCCGAGGGTGACGACCCCGCCCGGCGCTGCCGCCACTCCGGTGGAGTGGTGTGGCAGCCGAGTGGTCGTGTCGTGCACCCTCATGCCCGGACAACGGCCGCCGGTCCGTTCGCGTTCCCGCGAGATGTCACTCGTGTAGGTGATGGGCGGGTCACCCGGCCGCGAGCTGGGTCAAGGCGGCGGTTCGGGTTTGACGGTGGGTTGGCTGAGGTTTTCGCGGGGTGGGCGTGGGGTACGTTGCGGACGGACGGGCAGGCAGGGCTCCGGCGAAGTCGGGGTTCAGCCGGCCGGCACCCCCGCGCCTGCCCCGACGTCGTGAACGACCCGTTCATGACGTCCGGCGAGGTGAAAGGGTCGTTCACCACGTTCGAAGCAGGCAGGTACCCGAAGCAGACTGACTTGCTCGCGCGTGGCAACGGTGGCGGTGGGCCGACCGCCGGCACCGGAACCGGGCTCGTTCGGGTCATCCCGCCGCGAGCAGGGTCAGCACGGCCGAGACCGTGAAACCCTCCGACGCCAGTGCTCGCACGCACGCCGCCGCTGTGGCTCCTGTTGTCACCACGTCGTCCAGCACCACCAGCGCGTACCCCGGTGGTGGGCGCCCCGCCTGGCGGAATCGCAGCCGGCCCGCCAGGTTGGCCATCCGCTCCGCGCGATCCAGCCCGACCGCGTCGCGGGCTCCGCCGGCCAGCTCCAGCGCCGGGGCCACCGCGACCTCGATGCCCCGCGCGGCCAGGACGCTTGCCGCGGCGTTCGCCAAGCGCTCGACATGGGGGCCGCCGCGGACCCTCGCCGCCGATCGGCGGCTGGGTGCCGGGACCAGGCAAATTGCCCGGCCCGGGCCACCGGCGGAACCGGTTCCCCTCACCGGCGAGGCAGCCGGCGCCGCGCGGCTCGGGGCGGTAAGCGCAGCTCCCGACGAGGCGGCTGACGCTACGCGGGTCGAGTCCGCGAACGCAGCCCTCGTCTCCAGCGAACCAGCCCGGCCCGGGCCACCGGCGGAACCGGTTCCGTTCTCCGCTGAGAGAGCCGGCGCCGCACGGCTCGGCACGGTAACCGCCGCCCCCGGCAACGGCAGCACGACCAGCGCGTCCGCCAGTGCCCGGCCCAGCGACGGCGCCAGGTCACGGCGGCCACGCTCCTTGTACGCGATCAACAGCCTCCTGGCCACACCGCGATACCGGGCCAGCGCGAAGACCCGCACCAACCCCGCGGTCGGCGTGCGGACGACTTCGGCGGCCGAGCCCCAGACGCCCTCACAACGGGCGCAGCACGGCTCGCCGCGGGCTCCGCATGCGGCGCAGCGGCTCGGGACGAGAAGGTCGAGCAGTTTCTTCAGCACACGGACAGTGTCGCGACCGGCACCGACAGTTTCGAACGTCCGGACGTCACCCGGCCGAGTGAAAAAGATCAGCCCGGGTAGAAGGGGTCCGCGTCCTTCATCGAATGGTTCTGCGGGCGCCACACCTCGCCGAGCGCCAGCGCCGTCCACAGGCCGCTGCTGTCGGCCACCACGATCGGGCGGCCCGGGGCCGCCGTCACGCCGTGGACCGCCGGCGTCAGGTTGGAACTGTTGAACGCGTCCATCCGCTGGCCGTCCACCGTCACCTTGAGCACCGGCTGCGACGTCGACTTCGTGACCACCACCAGGGAGTCCTGGGCGTACCAGTCGACGTCGACGACGTCCTGGAGGTCGTGCGGCTGGAGGTGCCGCGGCTCGCGCAGTGACACCGATTCGCCGTTGACGACGACCGAGGCCACCCACAGCTCGCCGCTGATCACCGCGGCGACGCGGGCGCCGTCGCGGGAGAACCGCAGCTCCGTGATGTCGCCCTGCTGGCTCAGGTCCGTGGCGTTGACCGACAGCGGTGTCCACTGGCCGTTCGGGCCCACCACCATCCGGCCCACCGACTGCTGGTCGACCACCGTCCACACCTCGCCGGTGCCCGGCCGCCACGTCGGACGGCTCAGGGTGCTCCCGCCGAGGTTCGCCGGGGCCAGCTCGTGGCCGAAGTCGCCGATCCGCAGCCGGACCAGACCACCGTTGCGCTCCACCACCGCGAGGCGCTTGCCGTCGAACGACTGGGCGGCGCTCACGACGTCGTAACCGCCGTTGCCCGCCGGGCCGGGGATCGGCGCGCCGTCACCGAGGGAGCGGACGCGGCCGCCGACCGTCATCAGGCCGAGCAGATCCATGCTGGGCGACAGCGACACGCCGTACGCGGGCAGCTCGTTCGGCCGCCAGTCCGAGTGGTTCGCGACCAGCGGGACGCCGTCGGCGAGGATCCGGATCCGCGCCGACGTGACGTACTGCAGCGTGAGGACGATCTGCGCGGCGATCAGCTTCCGGGCGTCGTCGGGAAGGCCCGACGCCCCGGTCAGCGGTACCACCAGCGTCCCGTCGTCGAGGCTCTTGACGTTCGTGTCGATCTCGACCGGCTCGCCGAGCAGGTTCCGCACCGACCCGGCCAGGCTGGTCGACGGCCCGTTGACCAGCAGGTCGATCACCCGGCCCGGCAGCCCGGACTGCGGCTTCGCGACGACGTAGCGCCGGTCGGGGACGAACGTGGCCGCCGTGTCCGAGTAGAAGCTCACCGGCACCGGCGTGTAGTTCTCGCTGAAGTCGGCTTCGGTCGCGTACAGGTCGGAGGGCGGGTCGATGATCCGCCACTGGCCGTTCGCCTGCCTGCGCACCTTCACCTGGAGCAGCGCCGAACTGGAGTCCGGCACGAACGCGCTGTTCTGGTCCAGCGTGCCGATGTCGATCCCGCGCACGTTGACGACCAGCGTGTTCGGGTCCGGCTGCGGGTTGGTGTCGTAGACCGTGCCGAAGGTGTCCTGGATGATCGTCAGGCTGCGGCTCGGCCGCCAGTTCACCCGGCCCTGCTCGTCGAGGTAGGCGCGGGCGGCCGCGTTGTTCTGCCCTTGCTTGAGCGTCGCGCGGACGAAGGCTCGGACCAGCGACAGCGGGTCGATGTCCTTGGGTGGCTCGGGCACCACGTCGCCGGAGCCCTGGCCCTGGCTTTCGCCGGGGACGACCTGGGGCTGGGACTCCAGCGGCACGTTCGCGCAGCCGGCCACCAGCACCAGGCACAACGCCGAAAGCAGGAGCCGCCCGGATCCCCGAAGAGCCTGTGGTTTCACTGACCGATTCCCTCACGTTCGGCGAAGATCGCCTCCGGCGCCGGCGTGACGTCGATGATCCCGAGCGGCACCTCCGTCGCGAACCGGTCGGGCGGCGGCAGGACCAGCGGCGGGTCGCCGGCGGGCACGTCCTGCTGGCGCGGCAGCAGGAGCCGGAAGCAGGCGCCGTGCCCGGGCTCGCCCCACGCGTCGAGCTCGCCGCCGTGCAGGCGCGCGTCCTCCTGGCTGATCGCCAGGCCGAGCCCGGTGCCGCCGGTGCGCCGGTTGCGCGACGGGTCGGCGCGCCAGAACCGGTTGAACACCAGGTCCGCCTCGCCGAGCCGCAGGCCGACACCGTGGTCCCGGACCGTGATGGCGACGGCGGTTTCGTTCGCCCCGACGGTGAGCACCACCGGCTTGCCCTCGCTGTGGTCGACGGCGTTGGCGAGCAGGTTGCGCAGGATCCGCTCGACGCGCCGGGCGTCGACCTCGGCGACGACCTCCTCGTCGGGCAGCACGAGCTCCACCGAGCTGCCCGCGTTGCCGGCGATCACCCGCACCTGCTCGACCGCGCGGGTCGCGATCGGGCGCACGTCGATGAACTCCGCGGACAGCTCCTCGACGCCGGCGTCGAGCCTGCTGATCTCCAGCAGGTCGCCGAGCAGCGCTTCGAACCGGTCGAGCTCGTCGACCAGCAGCTCGGTCGACCGCGCCAGCCCGGCCGGGAACTGCTCGCGCGACGCGTGCAGCACGTCGGCGGCCATCCGGACGGTGGTCAGCGGCGTGCGCAGCTCGTGCGAGACGTCGGAGGTGAACCGGCGCTGCAGCCCGCCGAACTCCTCGAGCTGGCGGATCTGGCGCTGGATGCTGGCGGCCATCCCGTTGTAGGACACCGCGAGTTTCGCCAGGTCGTCCTCGCCGAGCACGGCGAGCCGCTGGTCGAGGTCTCCCCCGGCGAACTGCTCGGCCGCCGCGGCGGCCTGGCGGACCGGCCGCACCACCTGCCGGGTCACCAGGTTCGTGATGCCGGCCAGCAGGAGCAGCAGCACGAGCCCGCCGACCAGCAGCGTGTTCTGCACGGTCGCGACGGTGTTCTGCTCGGTCGTCAGCGGGAACAGCAGGTACAGCTGCAGCGGGTTGGCGACGGTGTTGAGCGGTGTGCCGACGATCAGGTACGTCGTGCGCCCGCCGGCGCTGTCGGTGACGGTGTGCTCGAGCCGGCTCATCTGGTCGGCTTCGACGAACTGGCGCAGCCGTGGCGGCACGTTCTCGAACGGGCCCGCGAACGCCGTCACGACGCCGGACTGGTCGTGGCCGCCGCTGGCCAGCACCGGGACGAACGTGCCCGCCGCCGACCCGGCCGCGTCCTGGCTGGTCGGCGTGATCGCGATCTTCTTCAGCGCGTTCTCGAACCGGCTCTTCAACGCCTCCGGCAACTCGCCGCCGAGGCCGACCAGCTCACCGGCCGCCGTCTCGGCCGCCGCGCGGGTCTGCGCGATCGCCGCCTCGCGCTTCGTGTCCAGCAGCCGTTCGGTGATCTGGTTCTGCAGCACCATGCCCAGCACGAAGACCACGGCCGAGGACAGCGCGAGCGTCGACACGGTGACCCGGAACTGCAGCGAGTGCTTCCACAGCTCGTTGAACGCGATCGCGCGACGGCGCGCGAAAACGACGACACGCCGCACCAGGCGTGCCGTCGAACGCGCCGACGCGGGGAGCCGTCTGGTGGTCCCCGTGGTCATCGAGGGATCACGGCGGGCCGGCCTTGTACCCGACGCCGCGAACGGTCAACACCACCTCGGGGTGTTCCGGGTCCTTCTCGACCTTGGACCGCAGCCGCTGAACGTGCACGTTCACCAGCCGGGTGTCGGCCGCGTGCCGGTAGCCCCAGACCTGCTCGAGCAGCACCTCGCGGGTGAACACCTGGCGCGGCTTGCGGGCCAGCGCGACCAGCAGGTCGAACTCCAGCGGGGTCAGCGGGATGGCCTTGCCCTCCCGCGTCACCTCGTGGCCCGGCACGTCGATCGCCAGGTCGCCGATGGTGAGCGACTCCGCGGGCTCGGCCTCCGTGCGGCGCATCCGGGCCCGGACCCGCGCGACCAGCTCCTTCGGCTTGAACGGCTTGACGACGTAGTCGTCGGCGCCCGACTCCAGGCCGAGGACGATGTCGACGGTGTCGCTCTTGGCGGTGAGCATGACGATCGGCACCCCGGACTCGGCGCGGATCGCCTTGCAGACGTCGATCCCGTTCATCCCGGGCAGCATCAGGTCGAGCAGGACGAGGTCGGGCTTCAGCTCACGCAGCGCGGGCAGCGCGCGTGAGCCGTCGGCGACCACCGCCGTGTCGAACCCCTCCCCACGGAGCACGATGGTGAGCATCTCCGCGAGGGCGGGGTCGTCGTCGACCACGAGAACACGTGCCTTCATGTCCACATATTCGCACTAGTTCGGATGCCCGCACGCACGACCCGCGTGTTTGACCACCAGAAAGATCAAGATCGCGATGCCTCCCTGCTCCATCCGGGTGCCCCTGGACGGTCCGTGAAGGCCGCGCCGGAACCGGGTGCGGCCTTCACGGACCTGCGAGGAGGGCTCAGGGAAGCGCCGGGACGGGCGCGTCGACGAAGACGACGCCGTCGGTGACGGTCACGCCGTACGTGCGCAGGGGTTTCTTGGCAGGCAGGCAGGTCGGCACGCCGGTGCGCAGGTCGAACTGCGAGGCGTGCAGCGGGCATTCGACGAAGCAGCCTTCGAGCCAGCCGTCGGCGAGGGAGGTGTCCTGGTGGGTGCAGGTGTCGTCGACGGCGAAGAAGCCGTCCGCGGTGTGGAACACCGCGATCGGAACGGGACCGTCGAGGCGGAGAGCTTCGCCTTCGGGCAGGTCGGCGACGGCGCAGGCGGGGATCATCGGGGCCTCCGGGTAACGACTGGCAGGATGCCGGGACGGTGCGTGAATGTTGCGCAGGGCGCGACGCTGCGCTTCCTGCGCAACAATCCGTCTCCGACGACGTCGCCGTCAAGAGATTCGCCCACTCAGCCGATAGCAACGGGGCGAAACGGATACTGTTGCGCTATGCGGAACCAGGACTCTGCTGACGCAACCTCGGGAAAGCGTGCCTCGGCCGGCGGCAACGCGACTCAGAGCCAGGTGCAGTCGGTCGACCGGGCGATCAGCGTGCTGGAGCTGCTCGCCCGCAACGGCGAAACCGGCATCACCGAGATCGCGGGCGAGCTGGGCGTCCACAAGTCGACGGCGTCGCGGCTGCTCAGCGTCCTGGAGGCCAGAGGCCTGGTCGAGCAGCTCGGCGAACGCGGGAAGTACGCGATCGGCTTCGGCATCGTCCGGCTGGCCGGCGCCGCGACCGGCCGCATGGACCTCGCGAAGCTCGGCCGTGCCAGCTGCCTTTCGCTCGCCGAAGCGCTCGGCGAGACGGTGAACATCGCCGTCGCCGACGACGGCGTCGCGATCAACATCAGCCAGGCCCGCGGCTCGGCGGCGATCACGACGCAGAACTGGACCGGCCAGCGCACGCCGTTGCACGCGACGTCGAGCGGCAAGATCCTCCTGGCGTACATGGGCGAAACCGAACGCAAGCGGGTGCTGAAGCGGAAGCTGGAGCAGTACACACCGCGCACGACCGTCGAGCCGGAAGAGCTGATGACCGAGCTGGAGCGGGTGCTCGAAGACGGCTACGCGGCCTGCTACGAAGAGCTCGAACTCGGCATGCACGCGGTCGCCGTGCCGATCCACGGCCCTGGCGGCGACGTCGTCGCCGCGATGAGCGCTTCCGGACCGTCGTACCGGCTTTCGAAGCAGCGGGTGAAGCAGATCGTGCGGCCGATGAGCGAAGCGGCGGAAGAACTCTCCGAGCAGCTGGGGTATTTCCGGGATTAGGGACACCGTTTCGGGCGCTTGACAGTGCGTCTCGCATAACGCACTTTGTTGCCGAAGACGCAACTTCGCCCGGAGGGATCCCGCGATGGCAGCACGGCCCCGGGTGGTCGTCCTCGGCGCCGGCCTCCTCGGCTGGGCGCTCGCCGACGAGCTGACCGAGCGCGGCTGGACCGACGTCACCGTCCTGGGCGACGGTGACGACAGCGAAGCCCCGGGGCTGGTGTTCCAGACCGACGAGGACCGCACGCTGACCGAGTTCGCGAAGTACACCGTCGCCAAGTACGCGGGTCTCGACGGTCACTGGTGCTTCAACCCGGTGGGCAGCCTCGAGATCGCGACGACCCCGGAACGGCTCGAGGACCTGAAACGACGGCGCGGCTGGGCGACGTCGTGGGGCGTGCGCGGCTACCTGCGCACGCCCCACGAGTGCGCCGACCTGCACCCGCTCCTCGACGGAACCCGTGTCCTGGGCGGGTTCCACGTCCCCGGCGACGGACTGGTGCACCCACGGCGGGCGGCCGCAGCCCAGGCCAGGCGAGCCACGGCGCGCGGCGCCCGGTTCGCCGCCGGGGACATCGTGGCGATCGACCGGTCCGGCGGGCGCGTCACCGGCGTCGTCACCACGGCCGGGCGGTTCCGCGCCGACATCGTCGTGTCGTGCGCCGACGCGGGGAAACTCGTCGGCCTGAGTGTGCCGCGCGTGCCGGCCCACGAGTACAGGACGACGGCACCGTTGCCGGAACTGGCCGGGCACAACGACGAACACGTGCAGGCGGGCAAGCCCGTGCTGCGGCACCTCGACACCGGGATGTACGTCCGCGAGCACGTCGACCGGCTCGGCTTCGGCGGGACCGCGGCCGCCGACCTGCTGCCCGCGCTCCGCGACGCCGGGATCGCGACCACCACGACGGTGGTGCTCCCCGGCACCCCGGACGGACGGCCGCTGCTCGGCGAACACCCCGATCTCGACGGCTTCTGGGTGGCCGAGGCCGTCCGCGTCGAGCATTCCGCGGGGGTCGCGCGCGAGCTGGCGCGCTGGCTCGTGGACGGGCAGCCGTCGCTCGCCCTGCATGGCTGCGACCTGGCCCGGTTCGCGCCGTCGGCCCGGTTCCCCGCGGAGCCGGTCCGGACAAGTCCCTTCTACGAACGGCAGATCGCGCTGGGCGCGCATTTCGGTTCCGCGGACGGCTGGGCGCGGCCGGAGCGGTACCTGTCCGAGGCCGGCACCGAAGCGGTCGTCACCCGCGAGCGCGTTGCGATGTTCGATCTGACGTCCGAGCCGCGCCTGGCCGTCACGGGTCCCGGCGCGCTGCCGTTCCTGCAGGCCATGACGACGGGCGACCTCGCGAAGGCGCCGGGTGCGGTGACGGAAACGCTGCTCCTCGGCGAGGACGGCGGGGTGCGCGGATTCCTGACCGTGGCCCGCCTCGGCGACGAGCGGTTCCACGTCGGTTCCGGCGGGCGCCTCGATTTCGACTGGCTGCGACGGCACCTGCCGCGCGACGGCACCGTGCAGATCCACGAGACGACGTCCGGCACGTGCTGCGTCGGCCTGTGGGGACCGCTGAGCGGCGAGGTGCTGCCGGAGCTGTCCACAACGGACCTCTCCGCCGAGGAGGCGTACGTCGGCGACGTCCCGGTCGTGGCGCTGCGACTGTCCACTGTGGGCGAACCAGGCTGGGAACTGCACACGACGGCGGACTTCGGCCGCCGCCTGTGGGACACACTCCGGGGCCACGGCGTCGCCGTCGCGGGGCACCAAGCGCTCACGAGCCTGCGGCTGGAGAACGGCGTTCGCGCTCCGGGCGTCGACTTCACCACCGAGCACGACCCGTACGAGGCCGGGCTCGGGCACGTCGTCCGCATGGACAAGGGCTACTTCCTCGGCCGCGACGCGCTGGCGGGGCGCTCCGGAGCGACCGTGACCCGTCGGCTGACGCGCCTGACGGCCGATGACATCGTGCTGGGCAAGGAACCGGTGTACGTCGACGGCCGCCCCGCCGGGTACGTCACCAGCGCCGGATACGGCCACACCGTGGGCAAAACCATCGCGTACGCCTGGCTCCCCGTGGAGCACGGCGTGCCCGGGACGCCGGTGGAGATCGACCACCTCGGCACGCGCGTCCCGGGGCGGGTGGCCCACCCGATCGACCGCTTCGTCCCGGCACGGCTACTGACTTAGCAGCGACTTCGCGAGCGCTCCGAGGTCGACGCCCGCGACGCCGTCCAGGACGTGCCACGGCGCCAGCCAGCCCGACGCGGCCAACTCGTCGTACACCGCCGCGCAGCGCCGCTGGAGGCCGTCGTCGGTTTCGAACGCGTCGCGCTCACGGCCGGTCTCGGCCTCCGCGCGACGTTCGGCGCGCTCGGCCGCCACCGCGGGCGCGACCCGCAGCAGCAGGTGCGCGTCCGGGCGGGGCAGGCCGAAGCGGCCGACCTCCAGCTCCCACACCCACTTCACGACTTCGCCCGCCGCGTCCTGCCGCAGCCGCGCGGCCGCGTAGGCGGCGTTGGACGCGACGTACCGGTCGAGCAGGACGAC